>QMCD01000068.1_pt1 | contig 69750 bp, 54 predicted proteins | sample 1821841 | NCBI WGS metagenome assembly QMCD01 (sample SAMN01991225, study PRJNA193472) | Termite gut metagenome, whole genome shotgun sequencing project. | isolation source: worker | host: Macrotermes natalensis
CAGTAAAATACGATAACATTTATATTAAACATAAACATATCAAACGCAAACATATCAAACGTATACAGTATAAAAATGTATAGTATAAAAATTTTAATACAAAATATGTATTTTATACTATATAATAGGAACAGGAATTATAAAGACTAAATATGGAGCAATTATTAATTAATAATTAAAATTATTATTTTAATAATTATCGATTACTATGGGAGGTTACTAATATGAATAATCCTGTTTCTGCCGTAAAAAAAAGCCACCGTCAAAAAGCCTTTGAACTGTTAGCTGCACAGCGGAAGATTTCCCGGGTAGAGATCGCCAAGGAATTGAACGTCAGTTTGCAGACAGCAATGAAAATTATGCAGTATTTTACTGATTTTGGATTAGCGGAATGGATGGGTGAAGAAAGTGCCGGGCAAGTAGGGCGCAAACCGCAGGTATATGCCTTTAATCCGGAGACGGCACATATTATCGCGGTACTTCATGAAGGAAGTATCATCAGTGTGGGCATACTGAATCTGGCGTGTGAACTGCTGGCAGAAGAAACCGCTGAAGTCCGGGGCGGCATTCATGATCTCTTGGTTGATCAGCCTTGCGAAATTGCCGAACGGCTGATCAATGACCTAGCGGAGAGAGGAAGGCCGGTGAACCGGCTACTGGGGATGGGGCTATGTCTGCCCGGCGTCGTGGATGACATACATCAGGAGATATCGTTTGCTCCCAGCTTTGCCCTGAACACCTCTTACCAGATTGAAAACTTGCTCGCGGAAGCCGGTGCTAGGATCGGAGCGCCGGTATATATTGAAAACGACGTGAACGCTGCTGTTTACGGAGAGTTTCACAGCATAAAAGTTGCGGATATGGCGTTTATTTCTATCGGCTCCAATGTCGGCATGGGACTGGTACTGGAAGGCAAGCTGCGGCGCGGTCCTTCATTTACAGCAGGAGAAATCGGCCTAATGCCCTACGGAGGCGAAATGTCGCCACATCTGTCGCGCAGCATTGAAGAAATGATCGGATTAGAAGCCCTTAAAAAACGTTTTGGTTTTGACAGAAGGTTCGGGATATCGGAAATGATACCGGAAGCGCGGGCCGTCATGATAGACACGATTTCCGATGTGATAGCAAACATCATCGTCACATGTGCTGCCATGGTTAATATTTCTGATTTTGTATTGGGCGGGCTGACTGTTGACTTGCTGGGCGAAGAATTTTTCGAAACGGTAAGGAGTAAGGCAGGCCGTCTGTCACCTTTCGGCATAACCGTGCGGCATCAGAGCGTCACCAGCCCCGCACTGATTGGCGGCACCCGCAAAGTAACCGATATGCGTCTGGAAACATTGTTGGCTCTGGACAGTACAGAAGAGAAAAAGGAGGAATTGCAAGAATGAAAGCAATACAGGCAAACCGAGGTATTATTATTATCATATGCTTATTATTATTTGGTATAATTGCCTTTCTCATATGGAGAAATGTGACTACTAACGCTACGGCCGCCGCAGCACGGTTACCTTTTCCCCAGCATGATGCCTTGCAGCAGTATGCGGTCCAGCCACTAAAGCCGCAAAACCAGACTGCCCAAGAGACAGACACCTTGATTCTTGATATGTTCAAACAATTTCTACTAAACGATCTAATCGTAGATGCCAACAGTTCACAGACTAAAGAAGATTTCCGGATGGTTATCCGCCATTCCCTAGGATACGAACTGTCACAGGGAGACATCGAATGGTGTCACATAAATGTTTCCGAGTCACAGGGCTACGGCATGCTGATGATGGTCTATATGGCCGGAAGTGAAACACAACTAAACCTGCCGGCTAACGAATGGATATTCGGCAGTACCAGTCTAAAGGATTATTATGATGCAATGCTGCGTGCTGTACAAGCTTATCCCAGTGTAACCGGAAACCGTCTTTTTACCTGGGAACTCAACGGCTACATGGATGATTCCGCCAAGCCTTACGGATATGCAGAAGAAAACGGCGTAAAAAAAGCACCCTTTACCCAGCCTTCCGACGGCGACAGTGCCACGGACGGTGATATGGATATCATCTTTTCCCTCCTGCTGGCCGACAAACAATGGGGCAGCGACGGAAGATATAATTACCGTCAGATCGCCCTCGACATGCTGGATGACCTATGGACCTATTGTGTACACGATACTTATCATACTTTATTGCTGGGCGACTGGGCAAAAGCATCCGATAATCCGGCGCTTCAAGGCGCTACCCGTCCATCAGACTTCATCCTTACTCACTTAAAAGCCTTTAAGGACGCCGATCCGGATCACGACTGGCAGGCCGTCATTGCCGCCACCTATGATGTGATCAGCGATATTATTGCCAGCGAAACCGCTGCCGGCCACACATACGGACTACTCCCCGACTTTGCGGTCAGGAATGTTGACGGCCAATGGGAAGCCGCCCCGGCCGATCTGCTGGAAGGCAGCGACAATACCTTTGCCTATAACGCCTGCCGCGTCCCCTGGCGGCTAGGCACCGACTACCTCCTGTTCGGTGATTACAGCAATGCCGACTTTTCCTTATACAGCGACGTCATAGAACCGTTGAGCGGTTTTGCTGACAGCAAAGGAATCGAAAACCTTGGCCCGGTGGAGCTGGACGGCACCGGCGGTGGCGAATCTGATCTTTTCAACTGGACCGAGCCGGATCTGTTTGCCGCTCCCTTTCTCGTGACCGCCGCGGGAGCCCAGGATCAAGGACAGGTTGACGGATTTTATACCGGCTGGACGACATGGAAAGATGTCGGCGATGATAACTGGCAGCCGTTTGCGGTAGGGATTGCCACTTATGATGGCGATACATACGGTGATTATATACAGTTTTTGGTTATGTTGATCGCGAGCGGGAACTGGTGGCAGCCGTAAGAAATCTGTAGTTAGGAGGTTATCGTTAGACGGTCATCGTCATAGGGGCCGATAAAGGCGATGACTGCATAAGCCACCACCCTTGCCCGCATCACATGACTGCATAAGCCATCACCTTTAGCACATACGACTCTTAACAACCAAGGAGGTATACCATGTCAACACTAAAAGCAACGATTATCGGTGCCGGCAGCACTTATACGCCGGAACTGATCGAAGGATTCATAACCAGACAGGAAGAACTGCCTTTTAACAGCTTTGCCTTGATGGATATTGACGAAAAGCGTCTGGAAACCGTCGGTAATCTAGCCAAACGACAGCTGACGGCCGGCGGCTTCAGGGGAAATTTTATCATGACGACAGATTTGAATGAGGCCATTGACGAGGCTTCCTTTGTATTCGGGCAGGTTCGTGTCGGCAAGATGGCGGCACGAATCAGTGATGAAAAAATACCGCTTAAATACGGCTGCCTAGGACAGGAGACCACCGGAGCGGGCGGTTTTATGAAAGCGTTGCGAACCGTACCGGTGATTATGGACGTGGCGGAACGGATAAAGAAGTTTGCTGCCGATGACGCTTGGCTGATTAATTTTTCCAACCCTTCCGGAATTATTGCCCAGGCTGTGCTGACTCATACTGATGTCAATATGATCGGCCTATGTAACTGTGCCATCAATATGGTGAAAGAAATAGAAGATACGATCGGAACCAAGGAATTTGATTATGAATATGTCGGCTTAAACCACTTAAGCTGGGTAACTTCCGTCATTAAGCACGGGGAGACCGAGAATCTGGTAGCTGCCTTGTCCGGCAAGGCGGGAGCAGCTATGAAAAATGTGCCTGAAATCGAATACGATCCGGCATTGCTACGGGCGGTTCCTTATATCCCGTCTTCCTATTTGAGTTATTACTACGCGCGGGAAAAACAGCTTCAAAAATGCCTGCAAGCGGAGCTGACCCGTGGTGAAATCTGTCTTGACTTGGAGAAAAAACTGCTTGAGCAATATGCCGATCTTTATCTGACTGACAAGCCTGTGGAACTGGAAAAACGCGGTGGATCACTTTATTCCACGGCCGCTGTGTCTGTGGCGGATTCGATTGCCAATGATAAAGGCGATATACATGTTGTGGCTGCCAAAAATGACGGCGCGGTTCCGTTTATGGATGATGATGACGTGGTTGAGGTGAAATGCCGGGTGGATAAGAAAGGAATCAGGCCGTTGCCGGTAACGGTATATAATAACTATGTGAGCGGTTTGATGCAGGCGGTTAAGGCTTATGAAAAGCTCACTGTCGAAGCAGCCATAAACGGAGACAAAGATGCAGCCCTGGCAGCCCTGATGGTGCATCCGCTGATTGGCGATTACGCTAAGGCAAAACCGATGCTAGATGAGATGCTGGAAGCAAATAAAGAATATTTACCGAGGTTTTTCTTATGAATAGTTCTATTGCAGAGATTAATAATACAGACAGTGCTGGTAAACTGATAATCGGCATAGACGGCGGCGGCACGAAAAGCCATCTGGGGCTGTTTGACTTACGCGGTAAATGCGTCGGTATCTCCGTTCGCGGCCCGCTGAACCATGAAAACATGGAGGGCTCTTTTGAAGAACTGGAGAAAGTACTGGCCGGTTATATTATGGAAGCCCTGGATAACGCTGGGGCTAATGTCGGCGATATACATTATGGCGTCTTCGGATTGGCTGGGGTGGATACGCGCCGACAGCATAAGATAATCTCGGGGATGCTTCGGGAAATCGGCCTGAACCAGTTCACCTTATGCAACGATGCTTATCTTGGCGTTGCGGCCGGTTGTCCCGAAGGCATCGGCATCTGCGCCATTAATGGTACCGGTTCCACCATGGCGGCGGTTGACCACAGCGGCGTCCATCTTCAAATAGGCGGCGTCGGGCATATCTCCAATGACTGTGGCGGCAGTGCATGGTATGGTAGGCAAGTCCTTGGGGCGATATACGGTGAACTGTTCAAAAGTGAGCAGACCACCTTGTTAAGCAGGATGGTTTTTGACAAACTCGGAATAAGCGATAAAAAGGACTATATCGAATCCATAACCAACTGGATCGAAGATGACGAAGTTATTGTCAATTATCTAAACCCACTGGCCTTTGAAGCTGCCGGCATGGGGGATACCGTGGCCACGAATATTTTGAAAAAATCAGCAAAACATTATGCCGGCGGCATCACACATCTTGTAAATGAACTGGATTTTCCAGAAGACAAGGCTATATATGTGACTTTGGCCGGTTCGGTTTTTGTAAAAGAAAAAATCCGCATCTTGCCTGACTTGATAGAAGACTTGGTTCAGAACCGCTTAGGTAACCGTGATCTGAGGTTTTTAAGACTTGATACCGTTCCTGTAGCCGGCGCGGTCTTCTGGGCCTTTCAAAATATTGGTATCCGCATAAATATGGAATCCATTGTTGCCGCTTTGACTGAGCATTTTAAATAGATATATCGCAAATCTTGTCGATGCGGATATTATTTGGCATAAAATGGAATTAATTTATAAAAACTACTGTTAATATTTTAGTTTTAATGTATAATTAATTAAAACGTTTATTAACAGTGATTTTATATTACCAAAATGGCCAATAAGAAAAGCAATGTTTATTACCATTAAGGGGGAAGGCGGGATAAATGTTAACAAAAGCAGCGCAAAAAATAACTGACAAGATGATTGTGCAGGATGTAATTATTGAAGAGGATCGTGAGTTATATGAATATGGCATGGTTCAGGGTGTTATCATGGTGATCAACTGGCTCACCGCTATCCTGATCGGTGCCATTTTAAATATGGTCTGGCAGACCGTAGCTTACTTGATCATGTTTACACCGGTCAGGATCTACGCCGGCGGATTTCATGCCAAAACTCAGCTTCAGTGCTACTTTATCACTTCGTTATTTCAGTTTGGGATCATGGCCGGCATCAAATATCTGCCGTTTACTTGGCTGGCCTATCTTATCATAGTCCTGATTGCAGTATTCTGCATGTTTTTTATTGCACCTCTGGAGGCGGAAAATAAACCGATGACCGCTGAGGAACACATAAAATACGGAGGCATAGCCAGAAGAAACTGGATTATTGAAGCCATTGTAATGGCGGCCTGTTTCCTGTTAGGATGGGACATGATGTGCCGGGTTATCGCCGCAAGCTTTGCCATGGTCAGCCTGCTGCTGATCATGGGCAAAATATTCCATAAGAAAAAGAACGTTCAAGCATATGATTAGTTAAAAAATAGGCGTACTGCAAATAAGGGCATATAAATGTGTTTTTAGGGATAGGAACGGTCAGTATGGGGAATTTCAACTATAATATAACAAAATAACATGCCGTCCAGATATTTGTAAAGGGGGAATTATGGTTAAGAATTTTGATGGGAAAGGTAGTATTTATTTAAAGACTCCGCTAATCGAAAGATTTCATTTAATTCCATTAATGTCGGTTTTGTGCTTTTTTTTCTTATTTACTTTAATCATTATGGCAGAAATGGCAAGACCCGATCCGGCACCGGACAGAATCTGTCAGTTTTTGGAATGGAAAGGCTATGATGCAGATAATGTCGTTTTCGAATTAGTCAGGGCTAGGGCTGGCTATATGCCGGATATCTATCGCTCAAGTGAACCAATCACCTATGAAAACCGGGATACGCAGCTGTGGGCCGTGCGGTGCATGGCGATAAATACCAAGGTGTATTATAGCATTCAGCCCTATTATGGAGAATCCCCTTAAGTTTTAACAGCCGAAATAATAATGGCGGCTGATTAGTTCAGCTTTGTCACAAAGTCAGCCATCGCTTCCGATATCCTGATCTGCTGTGGGCACACGGCTTCGCAGCTCTTGCAGGCAGCACATGCTCCGGGACGCTTCCCCTCCGGCAGTGCCGCGACCGCCATCGGCGCGATGAAGCCGGATACTGTGGAGCAATGCTCGTTATACAGACCGATCAGCATAGGAATATCCAGCCCTTGCGGGCAATGGTCGGCACAGTAGCGACAGGCGGTACATGGCAGTGCCGTCCTTTTCATTATCCTATCGGCGATGCCTTGCAAGGCGTCCATTTCTGCCTTATTGAGCGGTTTTCTTTCTTTATAAGACGTGATGTTTTCCCTTATTTGCTCATAACTGGAAGCGCCGGACAGGGACAGGGTAACGCCGGGGAGGGACTGCTGGAAACGCAGCGCCCAGGCGGGAACCGTTTCATCCGGACGCAGCGCCTTGAGTATCGCGGCATCTTCGTCGGGCAAAGCCGCAAGCTGCCCGCCGCGCATCGGTTCCATCACCCACACGGGAAGATGATATTCGTCCAGCAATTCGATCTTGTCTTTTGCCTTCTGGAACGTCCAATCCAAGTAATTCAGCTGAATCTGGCCGAACTCCAGCTTTTCACCATAGGCATCAAGAAACCGCTTCATCACATCATAGCTTCCGTGGGCAGAAAAGCCCAAGTGCTTAATCCTACCTGCCTCATGCTGTTTTACCAGATATTCATATGTACCGTATGTCTCTTCATCCATGTATGACTCAATGTTCATTTCACAGACATTGTGAAACAGGTAAAAATCAAAGTATTCTACCCCGCAGCGTTTCAGCTGTTCTTCAAAGATAGGCTCGGCCTTGCCAAAATTAGCAAGATCATAGCCGGGAAACTTATTCGCAAGATACCATGTGTCCCGCGGATGCTTTGCCAGCGCACGGCCGATGACGACCTCCGACTGCCCGCTGTGATAACCCCACGCCGTGTCAAAATAGTTGACGCCTTGCGCAATGGCATAATCTACCATTTTTCCCACTTCGGCCTCGTCAATAGGGGCATCCCATTCACCTCCAACCGTCGGCAGGCGCATGGTCCCCAGACCCAGCGCCGATAGTTTTATATCACCAAAGTCGTTATAGATCATTTCCCGCTCCTCCTTTTATGTTGTTACTTGCTTCTTTTTGTTGTATGCAAGTGCTTAAGCTTTTAATTATTATACCATAGGTGATTGTAATTGCAATTACCATTAATCTTTAATTTCAAAAGAATTTATTAAACCGGCTGCTTCTGATGATTCTTCATCATCTCCTACTAAGATTTCGTAGATTATGTCGTCTACCCGAGTGCAATATAAGTCGCAATATTGTATTATTTCATTACCGTCTACGTCAATTGTAGCAGTACCTTGTAATTTTGTAAATTCATGGCCGGCAATAACTATGTCTTCCACAGATGGATTCATTTCAGCGTTTAATGTCTCTTGAAAATCCTGTTTTAATACTTCAATATATTGATCCCTTGTAATAGAAGGATCCAATAACTGTCCAGCCGATATGATAACATAGGATATTGAGGTAGTAGAAGCGCAAAACATTTCAACCTCTTCATCAGTCAATACATCCGTATTTTCCACACCGAGGGCGGCTGAGTCCTCTTCGGCTGCTGTATTATCTTCGGCAGCTCTGGCCTCTACATCCTCACTATATGCCTCCAGTTCCTCTTCTGTCAGCAGTCTAAATCCATCCGGCGCGGTAAAACGTATTCCCATCCAGTCATTTTCATAAGTATTATTGTCGATCATATTTCCCTTGATATAAGCTCCCCTTTGTGCCTCGTTCATCAGCGGCGCCCTCATATCGCCGGTGTTCTGATATTCGTAGGTACCGTTACGAAGGGTAAACGTAGTATACAGAGCCAAGGTCTTGCCGTCGGCGGTAAGGGATCCGTACTCAGCATATTCATAATTCGCTTCCGGAAAATAAAAGCCGGCACCATCCGGGGTAATGATCGACACCCACATAAGACTGCTGTCCTTAACATATTTATCCGCAAATTCCTTTAGCTGGCCGACAGAAATGGTCAGTTTGTCTGACGGTATCTCTATGTAGCCACGCTGGCCGGATACCGCGCCGTTTTCATCTGTTACATCCTGCTGTTTAAAGTCGGCATCCATCAGCGGATTGGCGGCCGCCGTCTGCTGCTGCCGCACTTCCCCATAGACTATATAGCCAACAATTCCCACACTTATTATTAAGAAAGCTATTAATATACTGCTCCATACAGCAAACCCTGTTCTCATAAGATAAAACTTGCCGTTGCCACGACATTCCTTTCCAAAACTTTGCCCATAACCGACCATCGACGGGCTGTTTTAATTCGTCCGCCAGACACGGCAACTTACTTTCTAATTGTAGCACATGAGATTATGGCTCGCAATGTTTTGATGTCGGGACGCAGACCAAAAAGTTATACCATCTGATTTTCGCTATATCCCTACAGCGGCCATCTGCGCCAGTACTTTTTCTGTACGCGACTCTATCTTATCGCCGCTAAATTTTTGGAGTTTTAATTCCGACACGATGTCACCGTCTTTTGTGAAGAGGACTCTGTCAGCCCGGGCGGCAACCTTAGAGTCATGAGTTACGAGCAGAATCGCGGTGCCTTCTTGGTTGATGTCAACCAGCATCTCCATGATTTCCTCTGATGATTTCGAGTTGAGGGCGCCGGTGGGTTCGTCGGCAAAGAGGATCTCCGGCTCGTTCATGAGGGCGCGGCATATGCCGGCCCGCTGGAGCTGACCGCCTGATACCTCGGTGATATCCCGTTTTTCAAGTCCGGCTATTCCGGTCTTCTTCATAAGTTTTTTAGCTCTTTGCGTCAATTGAGCGAAGTCCTTCTTACCGTCTTGTGCAGCAGGGAGAATGATATTGTCCAGAATATCTAGATTTTTTAGCATCGTCGGCTGCTGAAAGATGAAGCCCATCTTTTTGCGGCGAACATCCGCAAGCTCATTTTCTTTGAGCTGCGAAAGCTCGGTATCACCAAAGCGCACCGATCCGCCCGTGATATCGTCCATGCCGGAAAGCACAAACAGCAGCGTGGACTTGCCGGAACCGGACGGCCCCATCACAGCGACAAACTCGCCCTTTTCAACTTCAGCATTTACTCCGTTTAATACTTTCGTCTGCTCACTGCCGTGACCGAAGATTTTTACGATATTTTTACCTGTAATTATCTTATTCATTATGTTAAGCCTCCTTAATATGGTTAAAAATTTTCACCCGCTGGATGTCTGCCAGACCCGGTAATGTGGCGATAAAGACACATAAGGCCAAGAGCAGCGGAGAGAACACATAAGCGAAAAGTGGGTTTATCTCAAAGGGAAATGTGGATGCGCCGAAGGATGACATCAGGGCTATCCCCGCATACTCGCCAAGCGTATTTGCCAGAACCGTGCCGATCACAACGCCCAAAACAAAGACTATGGCGGAACGCAACATATATTGCCGGCCGATGCTCCTTGTGGTAAAGCCCATAGATTTCAAGACCGCGATGGGATATCTGTCCTTCGCTATCAGCATTTTGAGGAACAATATCGTGACCAGCACAGTGAGCAGCGCGGCAATCACAATAGCAGCAAGGGACGCCTGACCGATTGCGGACGCGACATTCTCGAACATCTGGGCAGCCGTTTCATTGACTCCGATGACACGGGCAGCGGGAAATTTGGCTTGGTAATCCGTTACCTTTATCGCGGTCATAGCAGGATTGTCCAAAGCTACCCATACCGAGCTGCTTAAGATATCTACGCCGTGTGCCTGAAAAATGGCTTTGGCGGTCTTTCCGGCATTGGTGATGTCCGTGTATATGCCACATACTGTCAATTGCTTTTCTGCGCCGTCAACCATCAAGACAATCTCGTCACCGACAGATTTGCCAAAATCATCGGCGTATAGATTGGAAATTGCGATTTCATCCACAGTTTTCGGCCCCGCGCCGTGTGTGTAGGTAACGGGGAACACACCATGGTCGCCCAGCGTCACCTGCATCCGTTCGATCGCGCCGTCTACCGGAGGCATCTCAAACAGCTGCGTAGTCAGCCATGCATATTTCAACACGCTTTCATCCTGAGAAACCTGCTTCGCAATCTCAGCTGAGAGGCCTAACACATCTTGCGTCTGCGCGTTTGTGACGGTAAAGAAGAAATCTGACCTACCGATGCCCATGTTAGTAAAAAAGTCGGGGGAAGATATGGTATTCTTGATATTCTGCGGTACCATCATTATAAATGAGGAAATGACAATCACCAAAAACATAATAATATACAGTTTTTTTCGGGTCAGCACATCCTTAATCGCTAGAAAAGCATTAGTAGATAAAATCCGGCCGTTCATGCTAAGACCTCTCGCTGCTCTGGTTTTCTCCTGCGGAGCACCGCGGCGAACCGCCTGCGCTGCAGAGATTTTGCGGAATCGTTGTAATACTCCGGAGACATATAGCATGACAATCAGGAAAATTACCGCTGCGCCCACAAACCCGGCCAATACTCCGAAAACCTCACGGCCGCTTACCCCAAGATAAAGCCGGATATTTGCCATAAAAGGTTCCTGTGCCGCAAGCGAGAGCAGAAATCCCAGCACGGAGGCAACAGCGGCAATCGCGCCGTATTTCACCGTATATAACCGTTTGATATCCGACACCCGCAGCCCGACCGCTTTCAGTACACCGATTTCACGGTAATCCTCCTCTATTTTGGCCAGCAGTGTGAAACGTATGCATAGGAAAGCAACGATGACGACGAGGGTGCTGATTAGCCCTAGCACGGCAATCATCATTCCGTCTTCAATTCCATTCATCAACCTGACCAGCAAAACGGTGATGGCTAACGGTCCGTTGGCGGGCATATCCGCCGCGATATAGCCCGATTCAAAGGTGGTGGAGGCCGCTGGGTCGAACAGGCGGAACTCGATCAGATACTCCATGATCCCCCGATCCCGCAGCAGCTCAAAATCATTTTCGCTCACAAGAAAGCGTTTGGAGCTTGCCATGGCCGGATTCATCATACTGTCCCGCAAAAATCCCGCGACGGTCAGCCTGACACCGTGAACCGCAACCTCATCGCCGACCTTTGCGCTCCCCGTTTTCATATAATAGAGGGGGATCCAGACTTCACCGTCCTGCGGCACAATAACGTTACCCGCCAAGTCCAGAAGAAAATCAAACTCCCTGCTCTGTGTCGAAAAGCCGTTATCCTGTGTGCTCCATGACAGGTTTTCGTTCCCAATGACAATCTGCGCGCCCTCTATATTCAGATACTCCAGCACCTGCCAGCTCTCGACATTGGCATTATCTTCGGCAAACTCCGATATCTGCGCCATATCAATGCTGCCTGCGTGCATCCGTGTGAAATGCGCCGTCCTTGCGGTGAGCATCATATTGTCAATCGCACCGAAAAGGTTGACGGCCAAGATAGCGGCCAGTGAAACTAGCATGGCCGAAACGAGGATAAAGACAGTGATGGCCGCGGTGATCAGTTTAGTTTTCCGGATATCGTTTTTAATCAATCTGCTGTACATGTATGTTAATTCCTCTCTTGTATTTCGTTTGCATTTTTATTCTTCTCTGGCTTTTGGTAGCTTAACGACAAACATTTTTGTGTATGGTGCAGCGGCATCTGAGAGAAAAACTACGCCGCCATGCCGCTCCGCCGCTTTTTTGACAATGGCAAGCCCAAGCCCGGTTCCATGCCCGCTGCTTCTGGAATCGCTGCCGGAGACAAACGGCTCAAATATATTCATCGTTTCCGGGACAGGGGTGCCGCTATCCGCAATCTGTATTAAAATATGTTCCGGTTTTTCTGCCAAGGCAACCGACAATAGCGTGCCCGCCGGATTATGGTGTATCGCGTTTGTCAGAAGATTGCCGATGGCGCGGTCCAGTTCCAGAGAATCAGCCTTACAGAACACAGGTGAATCCGGCAGCTTAAGATCTAACTCTATTTGTCTATTTTCCATTTCGCCAAACAGGGAGGCGCAGGCCGCGCGGAGCAATTCGGCCACATCCACAAGCTCGAGAGCCGGCTGATACTGTGCTGCACCCAGTTTGGAATATGAGAGCAGTTGCTCTGTCAATTGGTTCATCTGCCGGGATTTTTCTCTGATGGTCAAGAGATATTCCCGCTGTTTATCCCTATCCTCCACGATTCCGTCCGCGAGTGCTCCCGCGTAACCTGAAATCGTTGTCAAAGGTGTTTTCAGGTCATGGGCGATATTGGAAAAAAGCTGCAGGCGCTGCTCCTCATTTTCCCGAATCTGTTCCTGTAATCTGCGGTGTACGCTACGGGCGAACAATACCACTCCTGCGCAGTATACGATAAGCTCTGCCAGTCCCCATAGGATAACCAAAACGATTTCAGCCGGTGCCATACGGGAAGCTATATCGGGAACGCTGTCATATATAAGAATCTGCTCAATATCGGGTAAAAACATGCGGAATATTTCTTCCAATATTGAAATGACAAGCTCTGTCCCCAGAGAATAGGCAATGAACCGGAGCACAATGAATGTTAGCAAGCCGTCTTTCCGCTTCATTTCTGTTCCTCCAGCCGGTAACCCAGACCACGCACCGTCTTGATTGAAGCTCCGCAATCACTGGGCAGTTTACCACGCAGTTTGCTGATTGCAACCATTACGGTATTATCGTCCACAATAGAATCTTCCTGCCACGCGGCTTCATAAATCTGCTGCTTGGTGAACACGCGGCCGGGGTTTTGCATAAACAGCTTCATCAGGTTAAATTCCGTAGCGGTGACCGGTATGCTTTCGCTACTGCTATACAAGGTACAGGCAGATAGATCTAAGTTCAGCATACCTACATTGAGCAGAACCGATCCGGAATCCGTGGAATTGGCACGGCGAAGTCTTGCCCTGATTCGCGCCACGACCTCCAACGGATCAAAAGGTTTGGTCACATAGTCGTCCGCGCCAAGGTCAAGTCCTAGGATCTTCTCATGATTCTGGATTTTCGCGCTCACGACGATGATGGGAAGATTACCGCGTTCCCGTAGCGCCTTGATAAGCTGATAGCCGTCTAATTCCGGCATCATAATGTCAATGACCGCCAAATCAATTTGTGCGGAATCAACCAGCTTAATAGCCGCTGACCCGTTTTCGGCTTGTAACACAGTATAGCCGTCCTTTTCGATATACAGCCGTAAAAGTTCGCGGATTTCCTTTTCATCATCCACGATTAATATAGTTTGACTCATGATTTATCCTCCCGCTCCTTTATCCTTGGCTGTAAGATAATCATAACAGCCTAACCTTTCAGTTGATCCAACCGAAGCTTAATATTTCCTTAACAATAACTTAGCGTTAGCATAAAAATTAGTGTCAAAGCTTTTTAATTTTACATGCAATATTGAATTATATCAAGACTAAATATTCATGGCGACATTTTCATGTAATGTGATTTGTGTTGTAGAAACAAAGATATATTTTGCGGTTTCTAAAAATATTTCTGAGACGCATAAATACAAAAGTCGCTCCATCTTTTAAAGAAAGTATAACCTTTGAACTATCATTATGCATAATATTGCCATGTGAATATAAAATACCATGCTTCTGCCTAGGACATGCTTTCGCTATTCAAGTCGGAAATTTATACCGCTATTTGCTGCTCCTATATCGCTGTTCAGTAACCAACCACTTAACCATCTTGACTGACATAGATCAGTTAAGATGGGGCATTATACATTTCTTAATAATGCTTGAAGTAAATAATCACAAGCTTCACTTTCTGTCTTAAAAATCTTTAAGCTAGATTTTACTCCCCTCTCACTGTAATAAACTTCCCACAACCCCTGATTAGAGTTGAGACAAAAGGCTTCATTCGGCAATCCACCATTTAGATTATACGTATTTTTTGGTATCTTTTTCCTCTCTAACTCTTTTTCTAAAATTTCTTTCTTCATTATGTCTCTATCATCCCTATAATTTCGGCATCTAATAAGTCGGTTATTGATTGCTCAAATTCATATAAAATCTGCTTAAGCTGTGTATTCTTTCTCAGCCCTCACTATGTTCAAATTTTACCATATTACAAGTTTTACCGCTATGTTTCTTTTGCTTTTTGGGTAATGATAGGGTTATTGCTTGAATTTACACTTCTTCAGCCCGTTCCTGATATTCCTCCGGCATATGCCATTCCGTTTTATTCTTAAGCATCCCGTATACGATGTTAACAAGACGCCTTGCACTGCAGATGAGTACCTGTTTCTTGCTTTTTCCGGCTTCTACGCGCTTATTATAGCAGTCTAAAAAGATAGGGCATCTCGGTGTCCCATGGGTGGATACTTGGATCATCTGAATCGCCAGAAAATAAAAGGTCGCTTTTGATCTCCGGTTTCCTTGGGTGGTGCTCTTATCTTTTCCTTTCCCTGACGATGAAAAGGTGATGGGCGCTATCCCCGCAAACCGGGCGAGATTATTTGCGTTAGGAAAATGATTGATATTGCCGATTTCTGATAATAACTGCGCCGCCATGATCGTTCCGATTCCCGGCATGGTGGTCAGGGTACATTCAAAAAATGGAAGCAGACTGCTTACCGCTTTTTCCACTTCCTCTAATTGTTTGTGATAATGCTGTAAATCACGGACAAGACCCCTAGTAATGGCATCGCGGCTTTCCTGATATTCGCGTTTTACTGTCAATCAGCGAAAAGAATTTCCTGTAGCTGGGATAAACAGCATGGAGCTGCTCGTGAAGCTGATTCTTTAACCGGATGATATGGGATAATTACATAAACAAAAATCCACCCGAGGGCTGAACAACTCAAGTGGATTATCCTGTCTTCCTGATTCTGTATAATTCCCCTTATTTCCTCTTGCTAAACATTTTATCACATACTTCAGAAAAATCAATAGTAACTTACTAAGAATTATTTTCGCTGTAAGCTGTTATCGCTAAAATTTAGGCCATTTACCGGTTCGTTCCCCGCCAGATTTCAAAACCTTCCGGCGGGGATGCCAAAGTTACTGTAGTCGCATATCACCCGATCCAATGTATCTTAGAAATATCCGGCTCATGAGGCGTTCCTGAGCCGACGGCATTCCCTACCAAAACCGACATTCCAAACTCATATCCATCAGGAAAACCGCTCTTCTGCTTAAATGTCTCCGCATTTTCCCCGCTCAGGGGGATAGCTGCCATGCCGCAGATTACGTTGCCCAGTCCCAAGGCTGTGGCCGCCAGTGCAATGTTCTCACATACGATGCCGCAGTCCAAGTCCGTTCCGGGCTGTTTCAGAACCAGGAACATGCAGGGGGCATTATAGAACAGTCTGCCGCCGCGCTCCATAAAGCGCTCATAGACCGCCTTATCCTCTGCCTGAGCCAGTATCCGCATTCCCTCTGCATCCATCTCGTCAATCAGGTCTTTGTCGGTAATGATGTTAACCAGCCACGGCTGGCGGTTGATGGCACTTGGCGACTGGACGGCAGCAACGGCGATTCTCTCCAGCTTTTCTTTTTCCGGCAGCCGGCCGTCATAAGCACGGCAGGAATATCGTTCGGTAATCGTTCTAAGGGTTTCATTCATCATCTTATTCATCATCTTATTCCTCCTCTTTCTGAATCTTTGCAAGGTCTCAAAACCTATTGCCTGAGTGCCAGCACTTCCGCCTCATATCGCTTGACCTCGGCCAGCGCATCCCGACAGTCCATGCTACGATCCGGTTGATGCTGGCGTCAAAAAAGTCCAGTCCCATAAACACCCGCTCCAGCGCATCGCTCCGGACGATTTCCTTGGCCAGTTCCTTCGTTTCGTCATCCAGCAGCACCACATGGTCACTGTCCCAGCGCACCGGCCGGGTGATATGGAGGGCCAGCTTATCATGGAACAATAACATCGAGGAAATCTTATCTGACACCACTTCGGTCGGATGGTAATGGCCGTTATCCTCAGGCTTAAGATGCCTGCCAAATAATATTGGGCCATCACACACCCTCCATTCTATACTATCCCTTGTCGTTTCTTCCGCTGCCCGTCCACGGATATCATGTAATAAATATCTCCCCTTTATTTTACTGCCTTTTAACCGAAAATGATATAACCTAGTTCCTATATTTTATTTATTTTATTTACCTGATTCGCAAAGAGGCTTGCAGTTTCTATGTAAATATAATATACTGCAATCAGACTCTTATCGGCAAGATACATGGGTAAAAGATGAAAGAAGAGATACTTAAAGAATTACGCCGGATTACGCCGGAAGAACAGGAAATCCTAGATGGCCGCCATACCATTGACAGCTCTCTTTATAACATGAATCGCAACATGGTAATTGACTGCCGCCGTCTATTGGAAAAAGGCAAACTGATTACCCTTCGTCCGCATACGCGGTTTATTCATTTCCCTGAACATTCACATAATTACGTAGAGGTCGTGTACATGTGTTCCGGCCAGACACGACACATCATCAACGGAACCGCGCTGACGCTTCAGGCTGGGGAAATCCTATTTTTAAGCCAGCATGCCGGACATGAGATTTTTCCGGCGCTGTACGACGATCTGACGGTTAACTTTATTATCCTGCCGGAGTTTTTTGACCGCTCCTTAGATATGATCGGGAGCGGCAGCAGCCTGCTTGGCCGCTTTTTGACGGAATGTCTGAAAAGCGGTTCCCACGACATCCGTTACTTGTATTTTAAAGTTTCCGATATCCCGCCGATCCAGAACCTGATCGAAAATCTGATCTGGCTTTTGCTTCACGGACAAAATAATCAGCAGTCCCTTAATAAAACTACGATGGGCTTATGGTTTATGCATCTTATAAATATGACCGATAAAGCCGAAATCGGCCAAGAGCATTTCACCCAGGAATTACTTCTTACCGTTTTCCGCTATATTGAAAATCACTACCAGGACGGCGAAGTGTCGGCTTTAGCGGCATCAATATCCTATGATGTAAAATGGCTGAGTCAGGTCATCAAGTCGGCCACCGGCCGGACCTATACGGAGCTGCTCCAGGAAAAACGCTTGGGTCAGGCCGCTTGGATGCTTCAGCATACAGGATTGTCCGTCACCGATATCTGTCTGGATGTCGGATATCATAATTTCAGTTATTTCTATAAGATATTCCGCGCCCAGTATCAAATGTCGCCCCAGGAATACCGGAAAGCATATTTCTTCCAGGAGGAAACCAGATGATTCTTGACAGTGCCATTCCTACCATAGGTCCGATCGTAGTGGCCTGCAATCTGACGGCCATGTTGCTGTGCCTGCGTCCTAAACGCAGCATATCCTTTATCTTAGTAATCTATGCGATCTGCTTTCTGGCGGTACATGCGCTTACCATAGCCGTGGGCATTATCGGCATGCCGCTCGTGCGTTACTGCGGACTGCTGTTCTTGCCGGTGAATCTTTGGTTATTTAAAGGGCAGGTGTTTCATAAGGTATTTGCCTTCTTTATGTTGTATCAAGTGACCGCATTGCCTACTCACCTTTTAGACGCACTTTTCGGTATTACCATGGGCTACACGGATCCAAACGCGCTGACCTTTTACATCGTAGCTTCTCTTACCATCCTAGCCATATACATGTACTTCGTATTTCGGTTTGGCCGGCGGATATTCGAGCGTATGTTTATGGATGGACGGCCGCTGGCATGGGCGTTGTATTCATTCGGGGCATTTTTTTCATTTTTATTTGTGCTTTCCATTGACTGGCGGGATGTCGGCGCCCCCCTTTATTTTGTGCTGATGCTGTTCCTCCTCTGGAGCATCGCTGTGCTGTGCTTTACTATCATAAACACGCACGAAAAAGCGGCGCAGACGCAAAATGCCGAAACACTTGCCTTACAGATGAGTGCGATGCGTGAGCAGACGAACGCAGAAAAGAAATATCGGGAAGATATGGAGATCTTGCGCCACGACATGCGCCATGAGATGGGTGTCATCATGGAGCTTTACCACACCGGCAAGATTGACGAGGGAAAGGCGATATTTGCTGACTGGGAAAACACGCTTGCCGAGACGGTACCAGTGCTTTTATGCGCGGAACCGATGTTGAATGCGGTGCTCACCCGGTTCGAACGCAAGGCGAAGGATATGAAGATCCATCTCCATGTAAATTCAGACATACCGGACAAACTGCCCGTCGACACCATAAAGCTCTCGGTCATGGTATCCAATGCCCTCGAAAACGCGCTGGTCTCCACTGATAAAGTACCGGATGAGAGCGAGCGGATCATCCGTGTCAAGTTGCTTAAAAACGGCGAACAGATTGGCCTTGAGGTGACAAACCCCTGTACTGTACCGGTGGAGTTCGATGAAAAAGGCCTGCCGGTAACGAAAGAGATCGGCCACGGCATAGGTGTGCGCTCTATCGCCGCGTTTGCCCGGGACAACGATTATATACTGGCTTTCAATAATAGCGATGGGAATTTTACGCTGCGGCTTGTCATGGGCTGACGATCCGACCCTGTTTAGCTTAGCCGATTTAGCCTACCCTGTTTATCTTACCTTATTTAGCCTATCCTGTTAGCTTATCTAATAAAGCCGTGTAATTTGATGCCCTTATAATGCTTGCATATACAGTCAACCAGCTCCCTGTTATGACATCCCGTTAAATCGGCGATGACATAGATCAGTTCCTCGCCAAAATCATACCTTTTAATAAAATCCATCCGCCTTTCCCAAGCTGGATGGATATAGGCATCTTTATCATTTTGCCCCACGCAGTTCTTCTTGAACTGCATAGCCTCAGCACCTTGTGCCGCATCACCGTCAAATGCCCTTAATATCCCGCCAAAATCCGCATGGACTTCATTTACCCAATATACAAATCTCCCCTGCTTGGAAAACGGCTCAAGGAAAAAATAATCGCCCTCCTGGTGAGTCAGTTCATGACCTATCGTCAACTTGAAGGCATCATGCATCATTCTGTCATCACCATAAAGAGCAATAGCCGCCGCCCATTCCGCATTCAGAAGAATAAGCCCCGGAACAGTGGCCGATGCATTAGGAACATGACCGCCGCAATCCCACATCCAAAGGAATAATATTTTTATTCCATCCGGTCTGTAAGCAGCTATTTCCCGATCAATGAGGTGTTTCCAATTATCAGGCAGCGGGCGCCCCGTCTTTTTAGCCTTGCGCAATACATGCGCTTCTATAAGAGGCCCAACCATATTATACGCTTAAATCAGTATAAAACCGCTGATATTCCTTGGGAATATTGGCTTGTATCTTATTAAGGTAAAACTGGTATTCGGCTTTATAAAATTTCCCGTCACTGATAATTTTTTTTCTGACTGAATCAAGGATCGTGAAAGCTTCCTCATAATATTTTCGGGAAGTATCATATTCTTTATCCGTCCGAACGTTATATTTTATGTCATAACTGGCATCAGAAAAGTCTTGCTCCTTGGTTTGACGTTCTTCAATGATTGATCCATCCTCGAGATCAACAATTGCCCAGGTTGCTGGTCGGTTTACTTTCCCGGCAGCGATGTCTTCCTTGGTATAGAAAAACACAAAAACAGCAAGATAATATCTGTTCCCTTCCGTATATATCACCGGATATGATGTGCTATGCGGAGCTTTAACTCCCCCTAAAATATCTCTCTGGATTTTCTGATTGATTTCCCTGCTGCCTATCATCGCTCTTCCTTTCTATAGTTTCGTTCTTTCGAACTGCTTACATAAAGCTAACATTTCCTCTACAGAAACCGCTAATTCATTTCTCTGCGGGCTGGCCATATCCTTGCCATCTTTCTTGTTATATATATACACTACTTTCGCATCCCTTAATTCAGAACTGTCCACATATTTCCGGCATATGTTTTTATCTTCAAGTTCCCATCCAGGCAGCACGCCCGCGGCAAATCTTAACATTACCTTTCCATTTGCTATTCCTCCGTCTTCGCTTCTTATCTCCCACACGGATGGGGTGTGGGGTAAGCCGGCATCATAGCTTGCCCAAAATTCAACATCAAATATATCAGTTAATTCTTCCTCTTCAATCTTCCTATAATAAACATCTCTATCCTTTTGGAAGTCGCTATCCGCTTTTTCCTGATGCCTAGTAATGATTTCTTTTTTTCTGCGATTTAATATATACACGAATATCTTTTCTTTATACTTTGCTAACATTATTCACTCACCTTTCTCTAAATAACCGGCATAAAACGGCCCTGTTTCCATATTGCTACCAATGTCTCTTTTCCGTCGCAATCCACCTTATAAATAGCACCCTCGGTTATATCATGACCTTCTCCATAATCATATTCCGGAACTAAATGCTCAGCACTTCCTGTAAAACCAGTCCCTGTACAAGGAGGCGACCACCATGACTGGCTGCCATCCATCTTAGGATAATCATCATTGGACGGGCAATATCTTGAGGTGAATCTCATGACATACAAATCGCCGTTATTTTCAGCCGAATCCTTATAGGGCGTATTTGCATAATCAAGTCTAAGCGTCTCATAAGCCTGTTTCATATTATTCGTATATGGTCCCGCATCCTCTGCTCTCGAAATACTTCCCGACACCTGTAATTTAGGACTCTCATCCTTAGTATACGCTACAAACAGGTCATATGAAATCACTTTTTGCATTACTGTCTCATCGGTAACCGCCGGCACACTTTCGCGAAGTTTCTTTAGCTCGTTCCGTCTCTCAATCTGTGCATCGGATAGGTTATCGTTAAACTGTGAATTATCTTTAAATAAACCATCCAGATTTTCATTAAAACCGCAGGTAGTTGCATTATTTGTCTCAACAAGTTCTTTCTTTTTATCTGTTTCAATCCCGCTTTCGAAACTACCGTTTTCAGAAAAATTGTCTCCCCTAAAAATATCATTTATTTCTTTTTGCTCATCGGTCAGTTCCGCGCCCGAGGCGGTTTTCTCTGTATTAGAAAGCTTGGGACGATCATCACCATCTTTTTCCTGGTTGGATACCAGAATAACCGTCGGATCTGTTACAGTATGCCTGTCATCACCCTGATACATAGCTTGAAATTTATTTCTGTCTACGAAATTTACGCCACCACCCGAATCAATAATATTAAACCCGATAACACTGCCATCCTCAGCCCGGAGCGGGCTGTCTACCATTATCCAGTGATCAGAAGGCGAATTATCCTGCTGAAAAAGACCGCTGCCTGTAACATCGCCTTTCTCGTCCCATAAAGTAGCTGAATCCACGCCGATAATAGCTACCGTCTTAGGATCATCAAGCCGGTCAGCCAATTCATCTATACTTAAACATGTGTCATTCTTGTAAACCTCTGTATTTATTTTACTGTCCGGGTGCTTAACATTATCTATTATTGCCACTATATCTTCAGCTGTAGTTGCTCCCTTGAGATCTGGATCATCACTATTTAGACATAGATCATTATCCATAGCCTTATGAAGGACATCATTCTCGTTAAAATCAGAGGTGCCCGTAACCCTGTTTAATGTGTTGGCAACGGATGTCGGTCCGCACGTTCCATTAGCGCCAAGGTCATTTTGGCCTTGCTCATATGAAACATTTTCAAACATAGCACTGCGGTCCGCACCATCATGATGCTCCTTAGTAGGAACATCTTTTTGTTCTTTCTCATTCGCGGCTTCCCCTTGCGGCTCTGCTGTCTTTTCTTCCGCATCCGGGGCTTCCCTTTGCGACTTTGCTGTCTTTCCTTTCTCCGCCGGAGCTTCCCCTTGCGGCTCCGCTGGCTTTTCTTCCGCGGCCGGGGCTTCCTTTTGCGGCTCCGCTTCAGCTTTAGAGGGTGCTTTAGCTGGCTCATTATCAAAATCAGAAAGCGCTTGATCGACACTCTTATCTGTAGTCATGTCTGATGCCTTTGCTACTTCTGGTTTATCAACAGGAACATCCTTAGGATTCTCGCTTGTTTTGGCGGAATCGTCAAAATCGCCCAACTGTTTTTCGGCTGCCTTATCTGTTGTTTCATTACTTTTATGCCGGCGTTCTTCCGGAGCGTCCGGTTTTGGGGCTTCTCCAGAATATTCAAGGGCTTTCTTCCCTGAGTTCATTTCCTTATAGGTCTTATCAAAGTCATTTGCACCACCTCCGTCACCTAGGCCGCTGCCTTTGTTGTTAACCTCTTTTACCTCTGCGCCAGTATTATTTGTCTCATTGTTGCGATTTGAAAAGTCCATATGTTACCCCATGTCCGCTCCCGCTGTCGGATCATAATCAGCTGCGGTTTATCTTTTCCGTGTGGAACCCGCTCACATTCACGCCAAGGTAATTGTTAAACATCTGGTGGCTTCCTGCCAAGTATAGTAAAACTGGGAAGTATAGCCGCTTCTTGATGCCGCGCTCATGATTTTTTCCTCCAGATATTTCAGCGGATTACTTCCCATGGAAATCGCCGGCGATATTTTCAGCTGCATGGTTTTGTTTCGATATTTTATGTGTTTGCTGATAATATCCTCAATCTGTGACTCACTATAGGCGTAAAGATGGTTTGCAATAAAATACGACAGTTTCTGGGAACCGCATTTCGGTGTCGACCGGAAATCCCACTCATGGTCCACTGCTATTTCGTCGTCATCCAACCCAAAATAATCGTAGGAATACATGTGTGTTGTTTCATATGTATTTGTATCCCAAGTAGCATCAATATGAAAGAACTCTCCCTGGTACTCCATGATGTTCCATACGTGATCGACTTTGGAAGTGTGACGATAGGAGGACTTGCCTTTAACAAGCATGCCTTTCATTCCAAAGTACTGAGCTATAAGAGAAAAGGCACTTGCGAAGCCGTCACATACCGCCAGATGATTGACCAGTGCGCCATAAGCATTGTGCGACATGGGGGTTCTGCTTTTCCCCCTTTCGATACTTTTTAATTCGTCCGTATCATACTTGACATTTCTCTGTAAGAACTCTGAAATCCCCATCAGGATCTCTTTATCATTCTTGGCGTTCTTATCTATTTCCCATACGGCATTCTCTAAGGCTTTTTTTAACTGAATCCCGCATTGCTCTGCCTGTCTTTTGTTCAAGCAGCCCACAAAATTCATTTGCTTGCTGTAGAAGCTCCCAATCGTACGGATCATGGTCTTATTGAAGTAGATGATGTCCGGATTATCGCCTAGCACGGTAGCCAGGACTTCCATGATATTCACGTTGCGCTTGACCCGGGAAATATCACACGATGCTGCCTGCCGCCGCATCGCCTCTTCAAAAAGACCATAGGCAACCTGTTCATCTTTATTTAACTGGCCGTAGCCCAATCCATAAGTATTCACTCATAACTCCCGTGCAGCATGCCGGCTATGTCTAACTCACATACTGTTCTTAACACAATACAGGGCAACCTTGTACTGCGAAGCTCTTTTATTTTCGGCGATTTCGTACAACATAATATTCATAAATACCTGATCTTTGATAAATTTATCTAAGAAAACCACATAACGGTCAAGGCCTTTATATACCTTGTCAGCCCAGCCCGCAGCGGCCTTTCTGATTTCAGGGGTCAGCATTGAACTGCTCTTTATGCCAGGCGGAAGCTCCGGCTCATACATCCTGATCAGGTCATGGCAGTTTAACAGCCGCATGATCAGCTCCGCTAGTATATTTTTATCGCTGCCTTTTTTCCATTCTCCATAAAAATCAGTAGTCAGTTTTTCTGTTTTTAGCTGGGCTGTCTTGTTGACTCCCGGGGAATTATCTTTTATCACATCTTTTAACCAAGTCAGGTTATATTTCTGGGTTTGCGACTCATTTATTAGCTCCTCAATAAGAAGATACAGCATTTCCTTCTCAGCACAAAGATCATTGCGTCTTGCCGTTTCTTCCTCATAACGGTCGCTGCATTTGTCGATTTTAGTCAATACCGTCTCCAGCCAGTCATTCTGGAATATGGCCGCAACACCCTTGTCCAATTTACTCAACTCCAATATCTGTTCATCACTAAGACCGATCGAACGGCCGATCGACTCACAGTCCGTGGCCTCAGGGAGCCGCATCACTATCTTAGTGTTGGTGTTTTTGATAGCAGAAATGTCAACCGCCGTAGGCGACTGGTCAACAATAATAAAACCTTCCCCATAGGTTCTCATCTCCGCTATAGAATTGCTGATCATTTCCACCGATTTCCCTTGTACATTGGCTGATTCCTGTCCCTGGTCAGTCGAAGTTTTCTTCAGCAGGTTGTGGGCTTCTTCCATAATGGTAATATGATGCAGCGGCAGGTTGGTTCCCCTTGACGTCGCCTGCCGGAACTCGCTTAGTTTGAGGACGATAACCCCCATAATTAAAGCTTTTGTTTCCGTTGAACCTACCCTGCTTAAGTCGATAATAGTATTCTCATTGAACAAGATGCTGTCAGCGACCGGCACCCCGTTAAATATCTGACCGACCAAGCCATTGGTCAGACCTTCTACCCTTGTTACCAGGGCGCCGATATAATTCCCCTTGGCTTCCGCGGAAAATTCCGACTCGTTAAGGATGACCGGGAGTACTGTTAAGACATCCTTGAAATCGGGAAACTTTCCATTTCCCAAGTCTTGATAGGTAGAGTGATTCAAATCCCAGCCATGCATAATATATACCCGTTCAAAAGATGACTTCAGCACGGCGGGCATCGCCGCATACAGCGGCCAGCATGCGCTGAATATCTCAATCAGGCGGTCCAGATGTTCCAAGACATGGATCTCCTCATCAAATTCAAAGGGATTGATACATAGCATTGAGTAGTATTTAGGATTGGTGGTGAAGATATTGATGTCCGGCATCCCGCCAAATGCCAGCTTGTATTCACCCTTGGCAGGCTCGATAACAAGAAACTTAACATCATTTTCCGGCCGCGTCACCTCATCAATTAGCTTATATGTGGTATTCGACTTGCCGGAACCGGTCGAACCGGTAATGAAGCAATGGGATGATAATGTCTCTAGGTTGAGCATGACGCGGTTATTCTGGAAAACCTCTCCCATATGATAGATAGCGCCAAGGTTCACCACCCGTTTCGGCTCGGCTCCGCCCTTACGGAAAACATTGCGGCCAAACTCGGCTGACTCTATAGAGGTAACGCCGCTGACCGATTTATGCGGCAGCCCCATCAGGATCGGCAGCTCCACACCGCTGATCAGCGATGCCGCGGTTATTTCTTGGGCTTCATAATCCGGCCCGGCAAAGGATGCTTCATATTTAAAACGCGGATGTAAGCCGTAGCGGAGGTATTCCATGATCTGTAATGATTTTTCATGGTGTTCATACTCACTGTCCCAGATATTGATAAAGGAATTTTCCACGCTGGTCTTTTCACCGGCAACCAGGGCTTTATATGTATTAGCCGCAACGATAGCCACTTCTTCCTTATCGGCAATGAAATAACACGCACTGTCCCATAGGCCATAAGATTCGCAGTGCTTGATCCTGTCGAGCTGTTCGTCAATCTTTTCCAACAGCTCCTCAACGGTCTTATTATGTCTCGTCAGCTGAATGCTTGCTGATGTTCCGCGGGTGTCTGTCTTGGTTACCGTTTTAGTGTCGCTGGCAGTCTCTGTTTCCGAATAGTTTTCCGTGTGGCTTTCGCTTGTTCCCTCGCTGCTCCCATAGGATGAATTCGTTCCCGAACCCGTATTGAAACCGGTGCCGAACAGACCAAAGTTAGAGCCACGGTTATGTGATCTGCCGGAACTTCGGTTGGTTCCTTTATTTTTGCCGGTTGTATCACTGATCCCGTCATTAACTGACTTGGAAAATCCTTTGCTGATACCGTCTGCAACCGAATCACTTTCATTTTCACCATAGGTCATGACGATTTGCGAGCACTGCGAAAGAGCCGAATACAGTTCCTCAAGTCCCCTTTTCTTGTCCTCTAGCGTTTGCTTGCTCAAGGGTGATGAAACGAATACCGCCGTATATGTCTCCCCGGCCATTGAATCAATGAATTTCTCAATACCCTGAACAAATCTGTCCTTGTCATCTTCATCCCGCATGCCGGGCACAATGGAAACCGATGTTACCGCCATATGAGAATACTCGGACGGTATTTTTTCTTCTAAGAATGCTTCTATCCGCGAGGCATCTTGTTCCCTGATATTTATACCGGGGAAATTGCCTTTAAGGCTTTTTTTAAGTATCGCCTTGGCTACATCGGGACGCTTGTGGTCGCGGGTACCCAGATAAAAGCTGACACCGGTCTGGTCACTGGATATCGCCAAAAGAACCGAACTGCCAAAATTAGCAAGCGCGCTATATACACTCACCAGCTTATCATTAATATTTTCATCTAGGTCGTAGACAATTTTGTCGATCTGGAACAATGACATTACAGAAAAGGTCTTTTCATTATCATCCAAAGGAACCGGAACACATTTATCCATGTCGATCAGGTAATTTTTGTTGACAAACAGATCAACCAGCTCCATTCCCCTGCCCATTACCTCAGCAACATTGTTTTTCAGTTCCGGCGATACCCGCAATTCATCCATATCTTTACGTCCCTCATGTACGTTTTCTTTGGAACAGTCCGGTCAGATTTTTAAGTAATGGATTGGTACTTATCGCCATGTCCTTGACATTCTCCCAGGCATGGGCCGCTTTGCGGTCATGTTTAAAAAAATCATCCATTGCGCTGTCCAGATCTTCAAGTTTCTGCTTGCTCAGCTTACACAGATACCGGCCGGCCATATCCTGGTCATCAAGACTGCCTATGTCAAACATAAAGCTAAGGAACTCTCCAAAATCAGCATAATCCTTTTTGCCTTTACTTTTTTTATAAGTCATTCCGCACCAGTATTCCATAAAGAGTTTCTGCGTCTGCCTGTCAAAGATAAACAGGTCATAAACGGCGGTAAAATCTGCTGCGGTCAAGTTAAAATTATTGACCGCGTCAAAAGCCCATTCAAAATAGTCCTTTATCTTTCCTTCGGCCATTCCGTTGAGCCTTGCGCCGCCGTTTTCCGCCTCGCTTTTTATGTCTTGCGCCACCGCGATAATATCCCTTTTCGTAGTGATCTTTCCAAGCTGCAATGCGATCCAGAACAAAAGCAGACGTTCCCTGGCCGGCTTGTGCATCACTTCTAACTTATATTTATAAATCTCCTTTATTGTCCGCCGATTATCCGAACTGACTTTTTCCAGCGGAATAAATTCACACACGGCCTCACAGAGCGCTTCCACATAATCTTCTTTGATTTGCCTGTCCATCGCCAGCCGCAAGATTTCTGTTGCATATCTGAAACGTTCCTTATCTTCGATACTGTTCATCTTGCGCTCGTATAAGGCCTCATAGTCTCTTAACGCCGTCGTAGCATAAGCCTTCCCATAGCTGTGATCCTTTACGAACCAAGTACGCCAGTAATCAGTAAAGCAGTCCCTGATATCATCCCAGGAGTCTTTTTTCTTAAGTTGCCTAGCATATAGCTGATACATGTCGTCAAAACGGTCATATTCCCGGAGAATCCTATTAACGGCATCAATTGAAGACGGTTCCATCGTCAGCGTCACCTCATAAAAATATTCCCAAAAGTGAAGCAGGTCGGCATCCTTCATCGCCAGATCCTTTAGGAAACCCTCTATATTGAGCGACATATTCACATAGTAATCAACATTATCCTTGAAACCGTCAATGATCCGCTCGGCCAGCTCATAGCCGTTTTGCCGGCCGGATGCATATACCATCCGGACAATGCCAAAATATATCTTTCCAATCGCATGATCCGGATACAGCTCGTCAGTTGGAAGCATCGCATCTTTTACAAAATCACTGATGACACGGGTGATAAATAATACTTTCCATAATTTAACATGCTGTTCCAGAACCCCCAGAAGCAGATCCCGGTTTCTCTCTATCATTAATTCCGCCGGGAGGCTAAGATTTACCTTCCTAGCCATATCGTCAATACTGTCATAGAGCGGAATAAAGCTAGATTCTCTGATCCCTTCGGCAGAAAGTGACAAAATAAGCAGGTCCACGATCATCTGCTTTACCGCTTTCTGCTGATCGCGGCTGAGAAGCCTCATAAAATGAAGCATGAAGCCCAGCACATGTAACGCATATACATGATCCAGATGCTTCATTGCCTCCCCTTCACCGACAAGCTTATCAATAAGTTCTTTTCTGACGTCATCGGTCAGAAATTCGCCGGAAAAATCCGCTATTTCCGCAAATTCTTCCTCGGTGATTTCGGAAATACCCTCGGCAAGGAAGCTGTACAGATAGTAGGCCGCGTAATAGCTGGGACTGCTCTCACTTAGAGTCGTTTTTGTTGCCACGAAATCATGAAATTCCGTCAGGCTGTCGTATGAGAAGCTAAAGGCGGTATCCAGAAAGTCCATGAGCATCCCTTCAGCTTCTATGGGGCTGAAATGATAATTGATAAAATCAAATACATAGTGCCGGTTAGACGCGACATAACTCATCCCGTTGTAGCGGCTTCCCTCGGATATGACCCCACAAATCTGTGCCGGTGAAAGCTCCGGGTCATACTCGTAGGTAGTAAAATTGATTTTCTTGGCTATATCAAGCGGCATAGTGTAGTGTAGCGCCGCTATCCATTTGGCAATGTTGTCGGCTTCATCGCAAATTATGATCCGCTTCTTTTCGACGGGGAACCTGAGCATCGCCGTAACCATCTTTTTGTAGTATTCCAGGTTTTTACCTATGCCGAGGAATTCGATGACTGAGTCCGTATCAATCATATAACCCCGTGTCAGTTCCGGTGCCGGCAGATAGGCGGGGGGCTGAGGATTATTTACTTCTTCATATCCCATGCTGCTCCTAAGTGCCGTACTGGCATACATTTCACAAGGATATATATCTAAATCATTGAAATCACAAACAATAGAATGGCTCAGCTGGTTGCCGAATCTCCCGGCACTCCCCATATAGTCCCGGCCCAGATAGGTATTAAGCGTGACCGCGACGCTTCCATTCTTAAGCAGCCGGTATATAAAGGAAGCCGGCATTGTCTTGGCCATTTCCTCGGACATGGGTGTTCCCGCCGGCAAGGATGGTACCTGATATGTGAAAAGACCCTTGACATCGTCCGATTTACTGTCAGCAAATGACTCATCATATGAAAATATCTGCTGCCCGTCATTGACCCCATCAATACCTCTCATGCAAGAAGTATAAATGATCTGATGTTTTGCCATTATTATCCCTCCGGTTTATTTGCTCGGCTTGATGACCTTATTTTCCTTAAGTACCCACAGCAGCGGATCTTCGATCCGATGAGGCCGCGGCCGGTCGATTCTTCTGTCCTCCTTAGGGTTATTATCCATGCCCAGTGCCGAGACGGTAAAATAGGAATAGTTTGAATAATTCACATCTACTTGTGACATAAATGATTCTGCCCCCCACTCTACCAGCAGGCTTCTTATTTCATTGTCCACATTATGCCAGTCTGACATATTAAAGATCTTCCCGGCGCAATGCGGACTTGTTTCGAGGATGGTGCTTCCCTCAGGAACAAGTGAAGCAATGGCATCAAATTTGGAGAACACCGCGGCGACAGGAATATCAATCTTTTGCTCCGTTCTCAGATGTCTGTCGTTGCGTATTAACTTAGAAACCCTTGACATGATATCATCGGATCTGGTGGCCTGCTTCCAGTCTACCGAAGAAGCCCGCAAAACCATGTTTTCATCAAGCTGGTTTCTGACAGCTGGTATCTGCATCGGATCAAGCAGGAAAATAATGCCTGCTGATTTGCAGATATATTTATTGACGGTACTCATCGTGTCCTCATCGTTCAGGTCTTCCCCTGCCGTATCAAAGAACACTAGGGTAAAACTCTCAATCTGATCTCCGAAAAGAGCCTTATGCTTTAGCTTTAATGTAAAAATAAGCGGCCGGTATGCCCCGTTATTACTATCCTGAACGGAACTTCTTGTTAAATCCAGCTTTTGCATATCCAAGTATAGCTTCTGATATGCTCCGGCCTTATACCTGCTCATAGTATCATCAAACCCTTCCATGGCACCGCCGAACCTAACGGAAATCCGCTCTATCAGTTCATTGATAATAACGCCGACAAAATGGCTCTTGCCGGTATCACGCGAGCCGACGACGGATATTATCATATCCTTTCCGAGCAAAGTGGATTCCGGCAATTTATTATGACATGACGGACAAATAATCGCATAGGTAGAGCTTCCACATTCCGGACATTTGGCGGACTTTGGTATGGACATTCCTTTCGCCGGATTGCTAAACGTGGGTTTCCCCATCTTCGGAATGGAGATATCGCCATTCTCATACCGGGTAATCTCCACATCAGGGACGTCTTTGCATCTTCTATTGGTGCAGCGGAACTGGACATCCTGAAGCTTGCGCTGCTCAAAGCAAAACGGACAGATAAACGTTGATTTAAGTGCCATCTTTTCTCCTTAACTAATCTTGTGGTCAGATTGAAGCTTTATTTTTAAAACATATCTCCCAGACAAATTGTCATCCCTAAGAAAGGGTTTTATATAAGTTTCCCGCGCCAGTCCTTTTTCCAGCGGGATAGTCACCTGTACGCTCCCGGAGGCATCTTGCGCCGGAATCTGATAAAACAGCTTACCGGTTTTCTTGAACATCGGCGCCCTGTCCTGAGCGGATATAATATCAATGTCCGGCAGCCGGAATTTTTTGTTGTCACTCTCAAAGGAAAGATTTACTGTGCCGCCGCCAAATAACTTCTTATTTAAATTGATGGCGTATGTAATGGTTTCCTTGGCTGCATGTGAGAACAAGTAGTCCGTTCCCGGGGAATAATCACTTTCCCCGTCCCGCTTAAACTCGGCAAAAATAGAGAAGTAATAGTTTTCCGGCTCATTGGAGTCAATAACCAGGCCGCCGTCGTAGCAAAACTGCTTTAAGGGGATATATTTCCGTGTGGTCGCAACATCGGAGATATCATTGGGAAATTGATCATGTCGGTAAAGTACCACAAATCCGGTACAATCCTTAGGCAGGCCGAGCGTGATCATTATCTTCCCATTGACTAGGCTGACATTATTAATTTTTACCGCACCGCCCTTGCTGGCTCTTGCAATCGTTCCTATCACCGCAGAGCCTGACTTTACCGCCGCCGCGATTATATGGATGAGCGCTTCCCCTTCATACTTAAAGATACCCGTGGTTTTGTCTGTCTTATGGACAGCAAGTACGTTCATCGCTGTTTCAAGCTGTGATACTGGGACGAGATCACCGCTCAGGAAATCCGGTTTCTTAGCCGAACAAAAGAACTGTACGTCATTGCCCTCAGGATTCTCCCATTCGATCTGATATTCATTCCCCTGTCCAGGTTTGACGATAAGTTTTTCAATTGGCCGCGGCGGCCTGGTCGGTATCCCGGATATCATAACTCCTGGTGTACTGACTTTCTTTGCACCGCCGGCATAGGTAAGGAAAACCTGATATCCATATTCCTTATCATTTTCCAGATCCTTGTCAACGAAACTATTACGGCTGTTACACATCAGCTTGGTCTTTTTTCCCGCCGGGTCGGTCCTCTCGATTTCCACATTGGCGTTAGCGGCAACGCTCTCCCATGTAAGCTGCATAAATCCATCTCCGGCCGCCGCCATGACATTCGAAATCTCAAAAAAGTTACTGACCGCCTCCTTACCCGTCAAAGCCGTGGAAAACACCCCGGCCCGTTCCGCAAATACCGCATAAAAATATGGCGTTCCCGGCATTATGTCCCTGTCATTTATGCTGTTCATGCTTACCCGGCCTACCAAGAAGCCATCCTGTACGCTGATCGGAATTGCCCCTTCCTTGCGGACGACAGAATAGTACAGCAGGCCGGACGTCGTGCTCGGCGTCCACGAAAGGACATTCACTTTGGCCGCCGGATCAGCAGAAATCGCCAAATCTGACGGTGCCGACGGCGGATATTTAGATATGATCTCCTTGACACCCGGACAGTCATTACATGCTTCATATGCTTTTGTGCAAGCCTCTACTATGTCAGCTTCGTCCCTAGCCGCCTGTGCCTGCTCTTTTAACTGCTCAGCGTCAGCGATAGCGTTGTGTATTTCTTCCTCAAGCAATGGTTCAGAATAACCCAAAGCAAATTTCTTAACGCTGTCAAGCTGTCTCTTGGCTTCGTAATACCGTTTTTCCCGACATGCTTTTCGCATATCGTCTACAGCAGTTCCCACCCTATCCTTAAGTTCCTTAAGCCTTGACCTAAGTTCCGCAACTCTTTCACTGCCCGGCCAGTATCTGTCAGCATCGGTCAAATGGGCATCAGCCACTTTGAAGTCCATTGAATCCAAGGCATCCGCGGCAAGTTCACAGAGTGAGACAGCTTTGTCGATATTTTCAAACCGGAAGCCACACTTGCATACATTTATGTTGGCATCATTTAATGTGCCGCATTTAGGGCATTTGATCTGAAGTTCCAAGCCACATGCCTGACAGACTTTGCGTCCGCCGGAGATATCGTTTATACAGCCGCAGCGACAGACTTTGACATGCGGATCAGCGGCCGCCGCACCTGATCCTGATGATGCTACCGGTATCTTTTCTATTTTACAGAAGGCTATCAGAAGCGTCTCCGCATCTTTCCTGTTTTTGAATATCTCGGTCAACTGGCCAACAACATCTGAATAGGCCTCCTGTGTTAATTCCCCCACAAGGTCATATGAATTCTTGCTTTCATCAAGTATCGCTTTTCGTTTGTTATATTCAAGATATTTATCATATATCTGCTTGGCTGGATCGTCCTTGAAGCATTCGTCGCATTGCCCGCAAAGCTTAGAACCTGACCCACTCACGCTGTCATTCTTGTAAAACTCCTTGGTCTTCTTTTCCTTTGCCCGTTGTTTCAATGCGTCGCAGGGAAGATTCTGGGGGTTTTTGATAGAGGTTCCCGCATACAGAAACTCGTACAGATTGGTAACGTTAAAGCTCTTAAGCAGGGCATTCATACCATTAAATTTGTCAGCATTCTGGGGCTTGTTTTTATAATACTTATCATATGTCGCCTGATAGTCTTCGCCCTGGGAGGCGCCGATCTTAATTCCGAGGACAACTGCCCGCCGTTTAACGACTTCGACATCGACTTTTTGTTTGGCTGCGATCTTATCAATTGTATCCTGCGGAATCTCGGTCTTTTTAATCATCTTCAGGGTCTTGTCAATGGGACCGTAAGTTTTCTCGCAGGCATCCTTAATAAGCTCCGCGCGTATATTGTTTTCGCCCATCATATCTTTCTTGATATCCGGAAGCAGCTGGGAATACTTTCTGTATTCCGCGCCATGGTTGAAATCATTGGCCTTGCTCGACCAGAATTTCCGCTTTTCCTCTATCCGGTCAGCTATGACCGCTTCATCGTTGATTGGGCGGGGATCAAATTCCAACTCAAGAATGATGTACCAATTTTCTGTCATCTGTAAAGCTCCTTTATCTTAGCTCCATAGAAATATCTTCTCCCGCCATATATCATATTCCGATCTATAGCGGGAGTTTTTATATTACATTACAGTTATGCTTTTAGATTTCTCTTTAAGTTCATCTACTTTCTCTTCGGCCATAATTCCCTTTGACTGCATCGTGGCATGAACTTCGCGATTAGTCGTCTTGTCAACGCCGCTGACTTCTAAGATGCCCTCGGTGTTCAGGGTGAAGGTAATCTCGATGGGGGATCCGGCGGGAAGGTTGCCCGGAAGGTCAAGCGTAGCTGTACCTAATACAAAGTCCTGATCTACCGCAAAGGACTCTTCCATAAAATCACTTTCATACACTACAAGCTCTGCATTCGGCTGATTTGCCTCAGACGTACCGAAGACTTGGGACACCGTAATGGCTCCGTCCGGCATGGCCTGGTTCTTAATGATCATATTGCAGCACTTTGGCTTATTGTCCATCAAAACTTCGATAGCAAAACTCTTGGTTGTGGCAACTACTACCTTCTGTGTCTTACCGCCGATACTCATCATACCCGGCTTAACGGCAAGCTCTTCCTTATAATCATCGGCGTTGATTTCCTTAGTCACACCGCCGATTTCTACGGCTGTCTCCCCGCTGTCGCCAGGCTCAAGGCTCTTCTGGTTGTTGACATATACATTGACAGCATGAATGGCGGCCCCCTTGGCCACTGCTTCATCCGGTTCAAGAATCTTTGGCTTCATGCTGTATTTGTCAACAAGCGCCTTGGTTACCTGCGGCATCCTTGTCGAACCGCCGACCAGCAGGATCTCGTCAATATTGAAACCCTTGTCTTTGGCAACGGCAATCGCTGCATCCGTCTTATCAATTGCCTCAGCCAGCAAGGTTGATGTTATTTCATCAAACTTCTCCCTGGTCAGACTGATCCTAGCCCGCAGCCCAGCGGCATCAAGCATGACCGGCACTTCGTCGCGGGAAGATAATTGCTGTTTTGCTTTCTCTGCTTTGAGCCGCATATCCTGCTGGGCATATTCATCAAACTCGCCAGCGAAGCTTGTTTGAGAAATAAACTCTTCAGCGAGATATCTCATGACCGCCTCATCCCAGTCCTTACCGCCTAGTTCATGATTACCATCGGAACACACTACTTCGATTTTCTCTGAATTAATGCTCATTACCGTAACGTCAAAGGTTCCGCCGCCAAGGTCAAATACCAGTATTGTCTTCTCGTCCTGCTCTTTCGCACAGCCGTAGTAGAGGGCGGCCGCCGTCGGCTCGCTGATGATTTCAAGCACGTTTAACCCAGCAATAATGCCGGCATTTTTGGTAGCCGTTCTTTCCGCTGTGCCAAAATAAGCCGGACAGGTAATCACAACATCCTTCACTTCCGTATCAATCTGTTTGCCGGCATCCTCCGTAACCTTTCTGAGGATATAGGCGGAAACCTCCTCTGGGGACTTGTCCTCATTGTTATAGCTGATCGCAAAGTCCGATTTTCCCATCAGTGTCTTAACCAGAGAAATGGTGTTATTGGGATCAATAACCGCATTCTCTTTTGCTACCTGCCCTACGACAACCTGATTAGGGCTGGCAAAATTCACAGCCGAAGGAGTGGTGTTCGTCCCCTCTGCATTGTTCACAACGGTAGCCCTGCCGGTTTCGTCCACATATGCGATACAGGAATAGGTGGTTCCCAGGTCGATACCGAATACATACTTAGCCATTACTGTTTTCTCCTTCCGTATTTTCTGGTTTTTGGTATACGTATACTACCACCTTCTCAGGCGAGATAGTCTTACCCATGTATTCATACCCGCTACTAAGGCTCTCTGCTATTTTCCCATGAAGTTCCTGTACCGGAGTCGTCACCTTTTTTAATGCTCGATGCTTCAGCGGGTTGAACTCTTCGCCTCCTTCGCTGTCGAATATATTTATATTATTTCTTTCTAAAACATCCTGAATATCAAAGGTATAGTCACTGAATGTCTTGAGCGGGATCAGCCTCTCTTCCTCGGGCTTTGCCGCAAAGCTGGCACTCACCCGCTTGATACTGTCTCTGATATCAATAATATCAAGCAAAATCGGCCTGACAAGCTGCGCATACAAGTCATCTTTATATTTTTGCAGTTCCGCATGCAGCAGATCGACAATCTTCTCTTCATGGGCAGTATGCTGAATCTTTTCCACAAAAAGCTGATGCATCTCATCAATCTTTTTACTCAGTTGAGAAATGGCACTCTCCTGTTCTTCATGGACTTGCAGTTCTTCCATATATAATAACCTCCTAAATAGCAATCTCCTAAACAGCAACCTCTAAACAGTACCTCCTAAGCTGTGGCACCCTCTTCAGCCGCTTCGATTTTAGGGACGTTTTTGCTGAACTTGGCATCATTCCAAGACTGCGCCATCTTAGCATCAGCCTTTCCGAACAGCCATTGCATCGGCGCCAACACCCCTTGTGGATGATATTGTCCCTGATCCCTTGTATGACCGATAGCCGTACAGGAGAAAAACCGGTTATCCTTAAACTTCAGATCGACATTGTTCAAAAAGCTTTCCATGCCATTTTCTCGTAAGAACTTACGGCACAGATAATCCTGGGTATCATAATAATCGGTGAATTTATCCGGTCTGGCCGCCATCAGCACACGTACAGCACTGTCACCGACCTCTGTCGCCAGCCCTGCCGAATCTATCTTGCCGATCACGACTGCTAACGGAACCGATGACATCTTTTTATCACTAAGGCCAGTAACTTCCCGCAGCTTATTCAGGAAAGAGTCAACAATGCCGTTTATATCCGCTTTTCCTATCCCGGCGATATCTTCCGGAGCAAGCTGCGTCTCACATCTATGTCTGACGACAGGAATCGCAAACGGATCTATCATCAGGACAATCCCTTGGCAATACTCATACTGTTTCTGCATCTCGTTTTCGCTGTTATCGGTAAATACCTCGCCGGCGATGTCATACACATGCACCAGCCGTTCCGGGGTAAACGGTACCCCTTTTACAAAAAAGCTGAACGACACCGAACTTGCCTTATTGATATCCTGAGGCCGGTCTGTCATCCGGGTACTTCCCGACAGGTAATCCTGCTCAATTTCCTTGTAGATATTGGCCTTGTTTTCATTATAGAATTCTGTTTCCCACGACTTTGACGGAGCCACTTCGCCAATAAACTCTTTGGAGAAGGCCGTAATAAATGCTGTTTTCCCCACCGAGCGACCGCCGACAATCGGAATACAGATGGGCACCGATTCCCGGTCAGCAAGCGACGTCGAGCAATGCGGACAGATTGCTTCCAAGTTTCTTCTTCCGTTAAAAAACGTCGTCGGAAGCACTTCCCCACAGCCGGAACCCGGATTTTCTCCTAAACAGGTCCGACGGAGGATGCCGTACACACCGGGAGTAAGGTTGGTATGCTTTGCCCCGCAACCGGGGCAAATGTATGTAGGAATCAGAGATTTTTCCTTACACTCATGACAAGCCGTAAAGATCCGCTTTCTCATAAGATAGATCCGGTCCGTAAGCCATATAAGCGAAAACCCGATATAGACGCCGATCATCATCACCAGAACAACGGCAATATTGATCATGCTGACCGCCGCGGTCATGATTGAGCCAAATACAATGACCGCCAACATGGCAAGAACATTTAAAATAAGTAAAAAAACAAAGGCAAATTTACCGCGATAGCGCGCATTAGATATGTTATCCTTGATTTTACCCAGCGAGGCAAAATTCCTCTGCCAAGCTCCTTTGATTGTTTTTCCGACATCTGCGTATCCTTTACCAAAAAAATAGCTCTTAACTGCCGGCTGTGGTATTGAAGCCATTGTCCACCCTCCTTCGAAACTGAAAATTATACTGCCAGTGCAGGCACTTTGTTGCTGTCGATTACATTTTCCTTGAATGAGGATATGTAATTCTTAATTGCATATCCGCCGCCATAAATTGTTCCGCCCGCCGCAGCGATACTGGCAATGATTGTCGCCAGAAGCACAATCAGATACACTATAAATGCAATAACCGCAACTATAATGACTAATTGTACGATAGCTTCTTCTCCATCATTTTTGAACATATTGTTTACCTCGCTTTCTTTGTTTAGATTTTCTATTATTATTTATTATGTCATTTAAAACTATATGTTAAATAATAAATAATGCATTAAATACGCTTATTTTCGCATCTTTTATACTGATATCTGGAGCAATGCATATATATTACCAGATGTTATGTTTTTTGTCAAATTTTGATAATTATTGACACGTTAATAAACAATTATATCATTTATTTGTCTATTTAAAGAAAATTGATTTCTTCTTATTTTAACAATATAAAGAAAACTCCTCATGGCAAGAACCCGCTATTGATTCTTGTCTGAAGGAGCTTCAACTATTGCTAATATTATGCGTTAATACATATTCTTTTAACTCAATAATCCTACTTTGAGTACGCGGTAGCCATTTCTTTTCATTCAGTACTTATCAAAGTGAAATCTAAACGGTTGCAGGAAGGGTAATCCCACAATAGCTTCACCGACTCTCAAGCTATTAATATCCCAATCTTCCACTGTTTGCCCGTTCCTTTTTTCCTCAACAATTTGATTGTCTAATCTTTGGTAATTTTCCATAATAATATTTTTTCCGAAAATACTCGAAATATAGTCACGCGTTGCGGCGTCATTGGAACGGAAAGCATATACGGACGAAAACCCGGCGGCGATGTTCTTACCGCGACTTTGTCCATAAATCTCGTATAATTGCTCTATACTTTGCACACCGACGAATACCTTGACACCCAAACTTCGACCGAAATTCACTCCATCATCTATGTGCTGCAGATGCGGTAGCAGCTTAAACTCATCACATATGAGATAGACATTGCCTTCCGGCTTATTACGTCCAAGTGCTTCTTTAAGAGCAAGGTCAAACATTAGTCGATATACCGGGATAAGCATACTGCCAATCGAAAGATCATATTCGATAAACAGCGTTTTATTACCTTTGTTGCGCACAAACTCACGCATAGAAAAATTGCCTTTTCCAGAAAACACACCGACAAAAATCTCTCTGGCAATCGAATACATTTCTGACAAAACTCCTTGGGATTGTGCATTATCACCATTTATGTATGATAATACCGCATTGGCGTCTGGACTGTCAGCAAGGAGATCCATAATAATTCGGGCATCGGATAAATCTAAAAACTCCTTAAGTTTTACGTTATAGAAAAATTCCTTTCTTATATCGAGATCTTTCTTACCCTCGCGTATAAACGCTATGATAATTGCAGCTAATAAATCCCTTGCGGCGTTAGGAAAAAAAGCATTTGTTGTGTTCCTTGTCCGTTCTTCAAAAAAAGATTTACATATCATCTGGGCATTGATATTAAATTCCCTTTCGTCCCAGCCATCGGCTAGAATTTCCTTGTAGATATTCCATTGCTCAGAGACAGACGCATATTGTTTTGAATTGCCAATCACAATATCCTTCGACTTATTAAAAAACTTAGTATGAAAATCCCCTTTACTATCGAAAATGATCATTACATCATTACTAGACATACATTGCTTGAGCTGTGAGACAAAATGATAGAATAATGTAGTTTTACCACAACCGGTTCCGCCGATTAGCATTGTATGCTTACTCAATATATCACTATCCAGTGTAAAAGCAGACACCTTCCCGGCGAATGTTCCGGGAAGCTTAACCAAAGAGGCCGCCGACTGGTGCGGAGGAATATTCTGCGATATACTGTTTCCATATAGTAATCGTGAGGAAATATTCATTCGCTACCTCCCTTGACCGCCGCTTGATTGACCGCTACTTGAACCAGAAGCCTTCACAGAACTGCTTTCATTGCCTCTTACGCTTCCAGCGGATTGACTACTTGATCTTGCACGGTATTCTTGTATTCCCTTATTTGATGATTTACCCATACTCTGATTATTCACTTGGCTTATTGCGGTTTTCTGGCGGGCGGTTTCAATGCCTTTGTTGGTCGATTGTTGATTTGCCGGCATAACTTTTGATACAGATTGCTTGGCTTCAGCTCTTGCCTGGCCTGCGGCTTTCCGGCGAGCCAGTTCACTCTTTTCTGCAATATCTTGCCCTCTTTGTGTCAATGGTTGGCTTAATGCCTGTAATGGAGGGGCTTTTGGCTTGCGAATACTGAAGCTAATTATCGTTCCGTTTTTCGGATTATAATACCCGTTTGTAGAGTTTTTCGTATATCCTCTATGTGCACCATTTATATGCTCGGAACGATTAAGAAATTGAATATTATCAGGATCACCGGCGTATTGAGGGTAGTCTCTGACCGATTTCATATGATGGCCTTCATAACCATTTGCTCGTCCCTTGGCTACAATTTGTCGTTGCTCAGACTGAGACCAGTCGCGTGTTCCTTTACCATTGCGAACGTGAGCACGCTCACTTTTCCACGCTTCACGAACAGCATTTTGGCGGTCTTTGTTTGTATCAGTCATCGCCTTCCTCCTCCATTTTTATATCCAGAGGCTCTAATTCTTCCTTAGCAATTAGCTCTGTTGCTTCATTTATTTGCTCGGTCAGCCAATCTTCGAACGTATCCCAGACCGCATAAATACGGCGTTCTTCAATATCCCACTGGTAAACTTTACCGTCTCTCTTGCCCATATCAAAGAAAAACACATCAGAGTGAACGGCGACGGCATAAACAAACCAGTCATCTAATATATCCTTATCGTTCCGTAGGTCGGTATTGTAGTAATCCCCATATGTTTCAAATTGGAGTCCGAGCTCGGTATCGTGAGATTTAGTCGTCAGTATGGCTGTATCAAACAGCATACCTCCATCGCATATCTCAAGCCATTTGAGATAATCTGCCGGTAAATTAGCAACTCGTTTTTTAACGGCAGCGGTACGACCGGAATCTCCTGCCAACAGACAGTGGAAAACATCATAATCTTTTAGTCGGCGCACATTCTCTTTCATACGCCCGTCGGGATATGTTTTATTCAATCGTTCATAGTTAATAAATGCCATGGTTATTTCCTCTCAGTAATCATATTCTACTCTTTTCTAATTTAATGATTTCACGCTACTTATGTTATCACCGTTCGGATTAAGCTGCTCGTGGAGTGGTCGTAAACAATCGCTTCGCTTTGTGAGAGACGATTGATCTCTTCCGGTTTGACCCTTGATTCCCGCTTTTTGGTTTCGGTCTGTCCGTCATGAGAATTATATCCCCACCTACTGCTTTTATACCAGCCTGAATTGTGATTATATGAAACGTCTATTTTTTCATAGTTCCCTATATATTGTGATAATTTTTCACAGCTGATGTTTGAGCTGTGTGAAAACAAAACGGTTTTTTCCGCTTCCGCGATTACTGAGGCAAATATGTCTTCTTTGCCGCCTGTAAGCATATAAAGATCCTTTGATACAATGATATTGCGATGATTGGATTTTTGGCTGACTGTGTTCTTCAACATTTCGTTATTTATGAAAGAAATGTCATCAATAAATAATGAAAAATCATAACCACGATTCATTGCAATTATTAATGAATTAACTATTAACTCCATCAGCATCACATTCGCCGACGATCTCATATCGACACATAAGATCTGGTTGTTTTTTATAGCCGACAGTATGCTGACGGCATTGACACTTGACGGATCAGACGCTGATAAGTAATCAATTTGAGCTTTCATATCATGAAAAAATGTATCAATTTTAGGACACTCGATTTGCCCGGTCATTAGAAGCGAATTAAGCCGGTCCGAATCATTTTTTGTAATTGAACCATTACTAAGCCGTGACGCAATCTGGTCACTTAATTTGAAATAAGGACAATTGGCAAATGCCGAAAAAAAAGGCAGTCTCTTGCGATTAAGCAAGAGATCATAAACAACCTGTAACACATATCGTCCGGCCGGTTTGATGTCATACTTAGATTGGCAAGTTTCCATAACAGTATGAACGATATCATTAAAATCAAATGAAGTAAAAGCGTCAAAAACCCTGTTCTTATTATTTACCACCGTGCCAAACCCATTCTGAAAAACTATATTTTCAAGAGCATTATTCGCCACATGGAGTATAATAACGGCATGATTGGCATTGTGTGCGTTACGGAGAATCCCTTCGCATATATGCAGACGCTCGTTCTGACTGCCGCCGGAAATAATAATATTTTCATTAAAAGTGTGAGGAGGGAATAATATATTCACAGGAAGGCTTTGATATTCCTCAATACCTCTCGCTTGTTGGTTATACTTCTCTATATTTTTATTTCTGATGCCTCCGGCGATAAGGTCTACTAACCATAGCGAACCGCCGCCGCCCGAATCGTTGTTACTCGGCATTTGAAAACCTCCCACATAATTATTTTTATTAATAAGTTATCTCAATCTCAAAAACCAAAAGCGTGTCATTGTAGCGTACCTCCATAGCGTATGAACAGTTTAATACCTGCTGGCATTGCCGATCTACTTCTTGCAGCACCGCTTGACTCGGATCAGATATGCTTTGTGCATTCAATAGCTTAAACTGCATAATGCGCTGCCCGCTTATTACTGCATTGTATATTAATTTTCCAAGCCCGGTCAGATTATTAGCCGACAGGCCATTCACGGTGTAATAGTCCAGCGGGACAGTAGAAGCACGAGGATAATTGCCGCCAAATGAATGGTTTTTCTTTACTTCTTCATCGCCTGTCAGGAAATAATCATAACGATGCATTTTACCTTTCAATGTCAAATCAAAAGTAACGTCAAAATGATACCATTGGCCGTTTACTTCAACCATATTCCATGCATGGGCTTCATTTTCATATTGTTCAAATGTGGGGTTTCTAGCATGGCCAATGACAATAATACTTTTTAGTGATAAAGCGTCCATCGCTAGTTTTACATATTTTGCCAGCCCCTCACAGACCCCCTTCTTATTGACAGCTAAACCAAGTGCGGTATGACAGTTTTCTGATGCCGAATAATCATAAGTAAAATTACTTAAAATATAGTCATGTATATGTAACGCTTTGTCATAGTCGCTTTTTTGCTGACCCGCGCCAACGAACGCCAGTGATGAAGAAATAGCCGCCTGGTACTGTGCGTTTATTCTTGACGGAAATTTATAATCCGGCATCATTATAATTCTTCTCTTATTTAAGTCTTTCTGATAACTATACGAATCGCATTGAATCATAAACGGGTTATCAAGTAAAACCGCTTCAAAAACTAACCATAATTCATTTGAATGTACAAGGGGCAGCTTTATATTACCGCTATATGAACTTATTTTCTTATATAATAGTTCATACAAGCTTTTTTGTGAATCCGACAACATCATATAATGGTGCCGATAGTTAAAAGCCATATCACTCACTTCCTTTTTACTTATTTGTCCTCAAACCACAAAGAATATATTAGGCAACGTATAAATTATAAACATTGGCGCAGAGGCAAAAAAGATCCATGCCGGTATTTGAAAAATATATTCCAACGCCTTTGACGGTATGAATTTTGCTAAATAGTAATAACTGTCTTTTTTGTCTACAAGCTTCTTTTTGCGGTAATTATACATAACGCGAAACAATACAATCATCCAGCCGCAAGACAAATACACCGCCCAATTCAGGGTAAAATGCGAAAACGATGCAAGGGGTGCCTTTGTGATCAATGTAACATATCCCCAGATTGAAATAAGTGATATGATGACCGGCACAATGAACAAACTCCAGAACATAATCTCGCAACTTATTTTGCTTGAACCTTCACCGCCGCTTACATCCTTCCAGACAACTGTAACCGCCAACAATATAAAGGCAAATCCCAATATAAGATTAAGGTTAAACTTACTCATCCCGACCATATTAATAAGCGAAACTGAGTGGATATCCATATCGGCAACAAAAATAATAAATTCATAGATGCCAATTACAAAAACAGCTACCCCAAAGCATGCCTTGGGCGCCTTTACCAAAGCATAGTCTTTAATATGCGCATAAAACGTCAAGACAAACCAGCAGGACAGAAACAGTATCATGTAAAGGGTTTTAATAGGAAATTCAAAGTAAAATCCGTCATGGACAATTGGTATTATGCCTCTCATCGGGTTTATAAAAGCTAACCCCAAACAGATCCAACCGGCTATACGACAGTTTTTTTCTTTTAGCATGTTGAGTAGCATCGGTATAGTGGCAAATCCAACGGCAAGCTTATATAAGTTTAAGTCAAATTTGGCTATAAAGAAAGTGCTCCTTACTTCTCGCGGTACCGTGATATCATGGACCCCCAAAAACACGTCGGAAAATAGCAAAGCTGCCATAAATAACAGAACCGGAATCTGAAATATTCCCTTCATAGCATCAGCAGATATGTATTTTGATAAAAAATACTGAAGATCATGTTTCCCGTCACCTTGAGATATTCGATACTTATACATCATATGAAATAATATAAGCATCCACAAACAGGCACACAGCAACGTACCCTCTAAGGTCAATTCCCCTGGTAAATAAGATGGCTGTCTTTCAAATGCAATATATCCGCTAATTGTATATATTGAGATAACAACCGGCAAGGCGAACAAAACCACATATAATATATCACCGAAAATCTTAGTTAATTCTTCTCTCTCGCTTATGTACTTCCACAGCAGTGTAATAGCTGATAGAACAAACACAAGTCCCAATGCAAGCGGCAGATTAAATTCATTGATTCTTAACATATCGGAATACGAGACCGCCTGGCTACTCATGCCAACCCGCAAAATCATAAACTCAAATATCCCCGCCATAAAAAGAGTCATTCCCCCGAACACCTTTATAATCTTGCTTGTCGCTATGACTTTCATCCGGGAACTGAACGTCAAAACAAACCAGCAGGAAAGAAACAGCAGGGTGTACAGCATCTTAATAGGTATATCAATGCTGACGTTACTTTGCATAACCGGAAATGATCCGGTCACCGGACATAAAAAGGCAAAAGCAAGACATATCCAACCGGCAATTATTCGGCTGTTATTCCGCAACAGCTTTCTTAATATAAACATCAGCGCGATGCCGATAACAATCTTAAACAGATTTACATCAAATGTAGCCGACCACGACATACCATCAGCCGCAGTATCGTTGGGAATTGATACACTGCGGATACCAATAAATATATCTGATAACAACAGGGCCGCAAGGAAGAACCAGAGCGGTGCTTGAACTATTATCTTCAAAACCTTTATTGGAATATGGATCAGCTGATTGCTGTTCTTGCTGTTACTTTTGTACCAATCAATTCGATACTTAGACATCTTCCCAAACAATATCAGCATCCAGAAACAACCGCTAAGGATAGTGGTTTCTAGGGTGAACCACGATGCGGGCGGCAAAGAAGATTTTCTGTCAAAGAAAACATATCCCCATATTGAGATAACTGATACGGCAATGGGCAGTAAATACATACTCCAATACAAGACATCGGCAAAAATCCTTGACGTTATGCCACTAATTATGATATTCTTCCAAAGAAACGTGAGCGCCAATAGTATAAGGGTGATACCCGCTGCGAAGCGCATATTGAATTCATTATATTTTAATAAATCAAAAAACGAAGTGGATGTTGCGCCTAAGTCAACAGCTAGTACTGTGAGCTCACCTACGCCCATTGCCAATACCGCCATCAGCAAAAATGTCTTTATTATTTTTCCAAACGGCAATTTGTTTTTGTAGGCATAAAATGTCAAACTATGCCAAACAGTTAAAAATAGCAAGACATACAGTGTTTTTAACGGCAATTCCCATCCGCTACCCTTTTGAATTACCGGAATAGTTCCGGCGGCCGGGCATAGCAGTGCCACAACAAGGAAAACCCATCCCCCGATCCTGCGGCCCATCCCTTTAAGCATTGCAAATGGCAGAAACATAAAAACGGCACCAGCAAGGATCTTCAAAATATTCAAGTCAAATTCTGCCGTCAGAAAATCATTATTAATCGATATATTGCGAACACCATAAAAACCATCAGATAATAAAATGCCAAACGATATAAAGGCGAAAAACGGTATCCAGTAGTATTTATTCTTCGCCATACCTTTTACTTCATTAACTTTTTGAACTTCCGTATTCCAAACGGAAGCCTCAGTCCGAGTATCTGCTGCCAAAACAATCAACCTCCACCCCTCATATTTTTCCATCTACGGAATGCTTTCCGGCCGATGTTTCAAGCCACTTTTTCATATCGGTAAGATCTTTATCGCTTTTTGCTGCCTTTTCAAACTCCTTCAGGATTAAATCATCCGCAAATAGTGACCGCAGACCAGAAGGCCGAAGGGCTTTATAATACTGCTCGATCGCCAGATATATTTTATCTAAAATCTGCTCATCTTCTTTCTGCTTTTGGGCTTTTGCCGTGCGATATTCTTTCATAAATACGCGGCACAAATTACAAAATAACAATTCTTGGTTAATTGATTTTGAAGTACCTAGCGCTTTTAAGATTTTTGCTAGGAAAGCTGCATCCGAAACAAAAATCTCAAGCAGATGCAAACAAAATGTTCCTGTCAGCTTCTTTCTTCCTAACATACGCAAAAGGGCAGTCTTGTAAGCGAGGGAGCATTTTAGGAATGCATTCCCGTGTGGCAGATATGGCTTCAGTAAACCGTCGAGCTCCTTCTCTTTTGGGCTGCTATTGCCCAGCACATTATATAGGCTTATCTTGATGGCAGAAGGAAGGGACATTTTCACAAGATAATCCGCAATGGCGTAAATCTGCAATTTATCATTTAATACACATTCTTCCCAATTAATGAATCCAAAAATCTTACCGATATGCTCATCCATTGCCGTGCAACAAGCATCTGATGCCTTCGGATCAGTCCGTTGCAATATCAACAAAAGCGGTATAACAACGCCAAGATAGCCATTATCGGTTTTGGTATAGTTTGGCGCGCGAAATGTCACCTTAAGCACATTATCTATTAATAACTGATAAGCCTTACCGATATTCACTATATTGCCATCGTTTCTTTTGATGCGGCTGTCCTGCTGTTCATTAATAATTATCTGGCAGAAATCGCCAAATGCCGATTTACCGTCGACACTCTTAGTATCAACAATAAACATCGAAGCCAGAATTTCTTTCAGGAAAGACTCGTCATATGAAAAAAGCGTGTAAAGCTGATAATAAAATTTTCCGCCCCATCGTTTTATCTCAGCCATTCGCAAAAGGACTGCTCTATATGAACTGTGCCCATTCTGAAAACAACTCTGGTATTTAAAATAGCCTTCAACTACAGCGCTTGGATTGTGCGCTTGGGTATGGCAATTATTTAGTGACATATATAGTTTTACTTGGATGGAAACGGGTAAATCCATACCGCTGAGGTAATCGGTAATTTTACAGAGCGCCGTTTTTTCATTGGCCACATACTTTTCCCAATCAATCATGTCAAAAATCTTGCCGATATGATTGTCAGCTATCCCGCAACATACCTTCCATTTTGCGGGATCGATACTTTTTATCTCCCATAACATCGGTATTACCTTGTCAAGATAATTAGCATCATCGGGAGTGAATCTTTGTGAACAGAGGGTTTTGCTCAATATACTCCTAAAGGTGTTTCCTAGTAAAACCGGATGCATCTTGGCAGGGAAAATCTTTGTCGCGTATTTATAAAAGAATATGCTCCTGCTATTTTGCAGGTCAAAATTCTCTAGGTACAGAGATGTCAAAACATGGTCCGCCAATCCTTCGTCAAGAAATTTGATAACCAGTGCACCCGCGTCTTCAAGGCGCTGTTCAATGGGTTTCATCTTATCTTGCTCCAACTGCTCCCCCCAATTATACAGGAATACCTTTTCAAGCATATCGCGGTAAACTTGTGAATCTATATTCTGCGGATTATAAGCACAGTCCCAATAAGCCCTAAGCCCAAAGGTTTCACTCTTGTTAATGAGATTATTTTTATCACGGAACGGCGCAAACACATTTTTATACACGGCGGCGCGTTCTGACAAAGGCAAGAACGGTGTTTTTGTACCTTGCAAATGGGCGGCAAGAACAACGTCAAATGCCCTACAGACAAACCCGGCGCTTGCTTCAGACATAGTCCGCTGGCACCACTTCATCATATAAGCCACAAAAGAAAGGCGCGGATAGACCACAGCCGTCAGATATTCTTTTTCTACTGCCACACCAAGACTTAGTGAGAACTGGTAGTTATCAAACGCATCATCTTTAGTCAACTGCAGGGCAACTTCATAGGCACACTCCGGTCTCCGCGCCACAAGGTAGTTAAAATGCTCTTGTGGCTTCTTAGCCGGCACTTTATTGAAAAATGTATACTGATCTGAAAGAATAGCAGTAAAAACATCACATAAGCGAGCCACATAAGCCTGCTCAAAAGCTTCCGTTATTTCCGCGACATTCTTATCATTCGATTCATTTATGTCACTCGTAACTATTTTTTCTAAGATACTATAAACTTCAATTATCCTATCAATATCCTCACAGCACTGTATGCTTGCCTTGTTTGCCACAGCAAGCACCGCTTTATGAAAATGCGGTATGTAGAAATTTTCCGAGCGGTACTGAGTCATTTTTTGGATACATTCATCCATATCAAAGTCCTGCTTTTGTCCATTGGCAAACGCAATAAGATCATTATGATATTGGTTAAAGATGAGGAAGCTGCGATATAATGACGGATATGATTTAATATCGTCATTGCGCCTTTTTAGAAACTCTATGACTAATGTCTTGTGACTAGCATCAAATTTATCAATACAGGCATAATACTCGTCATCGTCAGCAGGCGGCAGATTTTGCAGATAAACTAAGTTAGTCGGCGCAGAACTGCCGGCTTTTGCAAGGTCAGGATCATCAATATCCCAGCCAACAAGAGCGGCGGTAGAAAAATTATATGAAAAGCCTGTCGGCGGAAGCCCTATGTTAAAGGCTATTTTCTGTGCCGCGCGGGCAGAAAAAGCATAGCTGACAGCGGCAAACCAATAACGTAGCTGTTCACTTGTCCCTTTTATGATAATCCCTAGGCGCTGGTTTTCGGGCAGCGTAAACTGTTTTACGAGATGGCACACTGCTGCGCGAAGACGTTCCGCAACATTGTTAGATTGTCGGATATATCTGCCCGCATATTCAAAAGACATCACCGGGTAACTATTTTCATAACTAAAAAGCATCTCTTTTGTTAACGGCTTAAAGAGTGGCGGCACCTTTGCTCCCTGAAAGGTCAATAGCTGTTTGTAGGACTCAATCAAATTACCTTCGGCGTCGGGATATCCGTGGAAAAAATCCTGCCCGTTAAAAAAATCGGTGCTATAGTATTCGATGGGGTGGCAGTCGAAAGCGCCAATTAGTGCCTTTGCTATGCCAAACTCCCTGCTGCCGGTTTCTTCCTGGCGCATCCACCGATAATGAATTAAAACAGATGTACCGGAACATGAAAAGAAAAGGCAAACTTCTTTATTATATGATCGCATCCCGTTGTTATATACATCTCTTCCGATTTCCCTTTCAATCAAGGTGAGAATTTCATGGGAAAGCCCCATATTTCCGCCTGTGGAAAAGAGCTTTTGCCCGTCTCGAAAGTCGGTTAAGGATTGTAAATTTCTCCCATTTGCGCAACGAGTGTAAAGCGCACGATATATTTTAAGCATATCCAAGTTCCTCCTTTCCCCAATGTGACTTAGTAATGACAATCAACTATCTAAAGATATCATTTTGGTACAGCAACCACAAATAGGGGTCTAATAAGCGATTCGTCCTGCTTTCTTTAGAAAGGTCATCAGAACCGCTCGAAACTCCAAAAACTTGAACATTTGAATACAAAGAAAGTGCCTGCAGCAGCGCATTACCGCCTTTTTGGCGGATCCAGTGTTTCATCGCGTCGCTGACTGCGTTTACTTCTTGAACTACAAACTGATCTTTTTCAATGTGTGATGATTCCCGCTTCAATATATCAGGAAAATCTTCATCGTCATAAAACAAATCCATCTTAGGAAAAACAATCGCTAAATTGACTTTCTTGAGAAATCTTTCGCCCTTAGGGTGGTTACTTCTGACAAAGTTGGTGTAAGTATTAAGCGGCTCCACAACTGCACCTTCAGAAATTCTACTATCCCCGTTTGACTTTAAGTGAATAACACGTGGGTGATCACCATTGTCTGGAAGGGTGATGGGATCAATCACTAAAAGGATGTTTTGTGAATTCCAAACGCATCGAGTCGCTAATGTGTCATAATTTTTTTGAAAAGACTCACCTGATATATCATAGAATACGCTAATATATGAACGATTTCCTTTTCGGATATCAAACAGCAACGGATCAAGAGAATTCCATGATGTACCTGAGATTTTTCCCTCGTGAAAAAACCTCTTAAGAATCGCATCCCTGATTTCTTGGGTTTTGTTGTCAAGGAAATATGTACTGTCAATACCAGGCAGCGAATATTTGAGAATATAATCCATTAAGCGTGTTATATATTGCGTTTTGCCGGAGCTCGAATAACCCGTCATGCAGACGCGGAACTCATTTTTGGCATTATATATTGCCTGCGGAAGCAGACGAATATTTTCATTCGTACCCTTATTGTTTTCCGCATTTACTTTACAGTTAGGACAGATACGCTTGGACGTAATACTTTCGTTGCAGCAATAATATTGCTTTTTTACAACCCGACCTAAGCCGGCACTCTGGGCATCTGCTTCGCTGTATGCCCTTTTACACCGTCTGCAAAACAGCAACAAATCACCTTTATAGATTTCCCGCATGCAATAAGGGCAGACAAAATCAGGCCGCTTGGATGCTATATACTGCTTTAACAACGTATTATCTGAACTGTTTGCCGCCGGCTGCATCGGCATTGTTTCTGGAACTCCTGGCTCGGTTACACTAGGAATGGATGGCATTGTTATATCTTCGTCGTCTGTCAAGATATCCGACGGCTGCGGAATCGTCGCATATGCATCAGTCGGCAGGGGGGGCGGGGTTTCCCAAGGCATGTAATAGTCCTCCTAATATTTATAATTTATTGTAAAGTCATTGATAAACATATTGTTCACCGGAACCAGCCTTATGTCCGCCTCATTATTTACCGGCGCCGGCAGTTCCAGATCCACCTGGTACAAATAAACGGTCTTAGATGATGACACGCTATATCTATCCAAATCAAAAGCGGTGCTGCCAACCATTAAGCGGAGCCCAGGCAATTCGCTGTATCCTGAAAAGTCGTATCTGCCTAACTTAATCCGGATATTCCCTTTGAGACTGACACCTCTTATTCTTAGGTTGACCTGAGCCTGGATATCTTGCCTGAAATGTACCTCATAGCCCATCGGTTCCGTTTCTTTGCCGCTATTGAGCTTAAAGCGGCAAAAAATATAGCATCGCCCCACATAAGATTTTTCTAAGTTCTGAATCTTTATCATCGGCCGGTCTGTTCCGTTGTATCCCTTCATATTCCCGGCTCTATACTTGCCGTCATCAGGGAACTCCTTTGTTTTGCTAATTGAATAAGTAAAACCGCATACATTGGGGGGAAAAGATCCGTCAAAACTAAAGTAATGATTACCTTGCACATCCACGGTATGAGGCGCCTGAATGAGCTTGGGGTAAACTCCTGCAAAGACAGGAAATACTCCGCAACAAAGCCAGCCGTTAAAATTGCCGATCATGACTATTAATGTATGCTCGCTATTGGGCTTAACCTCAAAAGATACCGTGGCTTCTTCGCAGGAAACATCGGCAAGTTTACTGGTTTTTTCGGCAAGCTCGCGGTCACTGTACACTTTACCGGTCTCAGGCAAAAAACCTGGCCTTGTCAAGCCACAGATCATTACGTCATAACCGCTTTGGGTGGTATACCACGAAACATGGATGCTGTTGTGCTCCAAACGTATTTGCGGCTCTATTTCTTCTGGAAAAACAGATGCCATAAATGATATTATTTTACCTTTGCTTTCCCGATTATCAAAAAGTGCCGTTATCTTATATAAACATTGTTCGGGGACATATCTATCTATTACAATTGAATTCGTTCCCCTGTAAACAAGCGTATTATTATCGCCGACTTTTCGCTTGACGCTTACTTCGTTTGCCCCTTTGGGCAATTTATATGAAATCTCTACACCGTCCCTTAACTGCCGAAGCGAGAGCGCCGAAACATCGGGAAGGAACACCACGGCTTTAAGAGCACATTCAAGGGAATACGCGCTGCCACGCTCCGCAAAGACCGCATAATAAATCTTTCCCGTAACAGGAGATAAGTCCCTTGCATGCAGCTGTTCCGTCATAATATCAAATCCGCCATCCCCATCGAAAACCGTATCAGGCGGACTTTCCTTTTTTCTTACCACCCGATATTTCACGCCAATATCTGCAGAGGCCTCCCATGAGAGCTGAATATACTCGTCATACGTACTTACTGCCAGCCGAGCCGGCGGTTTCGGCGGGATTTTGCTTATGAGTTCCAAGGCGCCAGGATGGTCGATGGAGACAGCAAGAACCTTTTGGAGTTCTTCCGCAGTGCTGTTAGCCGCCGCAAAGATATGGTCAGCACTGTTCTGCGCGTTTATTATCCGGCGTTCGATATTTTGCAGAACATCGGACGGAAATTTCCTTTTGGCTTCCGTAAGCTTTCTAGACGCGGCATAAAAAGAACGTTGATTTATAAGTAATTCGATATCACCCAAAGCATTGTCACGGTCAGCTTTCAAGCGGTCAATTAATGCTTGTATCTTATTCAGCTCAGCCTGGCGGTCTGGCGCTGAGTTTTGTGCATAAGCAAAACACAACTCGGCTTGTTCGACACAGCCCTTTTCAACATAAGACTCTGCCTGCGACAAAGTTGCCGCAAATTGTATATAATCGCTCTCCCTTGCGCCGCAAATCGGACAAACATCCGCGATACGCGAGACCGGCGCGCCACATCCTGTTTTCTTACACTTCCGAAACAGAGGCTCTCCGCACGAACACTTCTCGTTAAAAGCTATCCTTTGAAAACGGTTGATTCTATTACACCTAACACAGATTACGCCAACTCCTATAATAGGTTCATAGGCACATCCGAACCGCCGATTATAAATCGCCCCCGCTTCTTCATATATGAAACCGGAACGCTTAATCAGCTCAATGGCTTTCTCAGCTACAAAAGGCGTTTCCAGCAAAGCCTTTGATTCCACAAAATCTTTTGCTTTCCCGGACGTTCTAAAAGGGAGCAAGGCCTTTTGTACAGCAAGGTATCTTTGATATTTTAACACATTATTGGTATCTACCGTATTTTCTTTGCCTAAGATCTCCCGTTGTGCTGCCAGACAGATATTTTGAAAATACTTAATTACCGCGTGATTCACATCGAAATCACCGTCATCGCATTTTTTCAAATAGATGCGGACTGTATTATGCATAGATTGAAACCCGGCCGGAGAATCAAGCGAGTAGATGCTTGTAATACCAAGCACAGGCTGTAAACAATTTTTAACAACACAGAATAAGTCTTTAATAATTTCCGAACGTTGAAAAATGTGTCCGTTTAAGTCAAAGCTCTCTTTAAGGGGTATACTCCCGCCTGCTTCTTCAATATCAAATTCTATTGTTTCCGGAAAGCGGAAACTCTTTATAGGTGTCACGCCAATGCCAGTGAGGGAAGCCTTTAATTTCCTTTCAATATTTGGATTTGATTTTCCACCCATCCGTGACGCCACTTGCCGGATAAGCGATTCCGGTATATCATGAACACCAAGATCACTTAGCAGCTTCGTCATATTATTGGCAACCGCCTGTTCTTTGCTTACTGTGTCAGCCATCGCAAAACGCCTCCTTCATGGGAACACTACACAGATCCCTAATCCCAAGTATCCGCGATAATATTAAAACCTTGATTCTCGTACTGCTTCATTTCTATATTCGAAATGTAGGCATGGGACAGCAAAGGACAATGATGGGATTCGTGAGACAACCCGAACTTTACTTCAATATCGTTTTGATTTTGGTCTGCTTTGCTCCCTACCAGCACATCATCAATATAAATATCATAATAACCGCCGTTCTTTACTGACATTTTTAATTTGAACCTTGAACCTACTGTAGCAACTTTAAGGCCGCCTAATATTATATCACCGCCATCTTGTGTCAGTTCGGCCGTAATAATGCCCAGCGTAACATTTACATTTCCGCCCGGATGTGGCTGTATGGCCGATGTATCTATGACACATTCTATCTCAAAATCATCCTTAGCACCTATCTTGTAAAAGACACCCTCATCCATCTCGCTAATGTTATATCCATGAAACTCTATCTCTTTCTCATTTGCTATTACATGGACTGTGGGCTCGTTATATTCCGCGCCGCTTGGATGGAAGGGAATATTATCATAATGATCCCATTTTACGTTACTGAATGTCACTACTTTATATTTATGCGCCACTCCTTGATTGACAGCGCGTTGTATTCCCCCAAAAGCCGCGCCTTTGACAGATTGCTCTTTTTCGACGCCTTTTCCATACTTGGACATATCTTGTGGTACATTGTCTTTATGAATCGGCAAATCCACCTCGTCGTCCTCTTGTCTTGCCTGAACGCGGATCATCCCGTTTTTATCATAGCTATATTGAATCCGAACCAGGGTGCCTTCTTTTTCGCCGCCTTTGATATGGCGAATTCCGGAAACAATATACTTATACTGCGGCTTACAATCCAACGGCTTTTCGCTGTCCCCTTGCAGTACATAAATCTCAAGCTCGTTAGCTGAATGCCTAGACGTGTAAAATTTGAAATTACGGGCGGATTTACAAGGAGTGGTCGTTCCCGCCAAGATAATATGTTCATTGACATAACTCAGCCCATCTTCCGATACGGCGATTACCCCCATCGTATGCGTGGCTGTTTTATGCAGCAACACTTTTTCCAGAGACCCGGCTTCCACTCTCATTGCCGGCTGAGGTATAACATTTTGGGGTCTTATTTTCTCTGTGTTTTTATCGAGTAACAATTCCATATCTTCAGGGCGGGTTTTTAATGTGCGTATAGCTGCCCCTACTGCAACTGCCGTTGCCGGATTGGCGTGAGTCAGCGGCGGTTTGCCAAATCTATCAGTCAAAAAGCTTCTCACGCAAGGCATGAGAGTGCTTCCGCCCACTAACAGTACATCGGAGATAGTATCGCGGGAAATGTCAAACTCTTGGAAGAGCTGGTCAATCAATATTCCGGTATCTTTTAGAATATCGGCGCACTCCTGTTCAAAACTGCTTCTTGAGATATCGGCCGTAGTTTTTTGTCCGCAAATAACACCGGAAACACGAACGGTCTGAAGGTCGGAGAGCTTTTTCTTAATGCCTTCAATATCACCTCTTATGGCGATTATTTCGCTTTCTTCCATAGATTTGACATCAACATCCGCGGTTTTCGCAAGTTCCCGCAAGATTATCCGCTGTAATGCTTCGTCAAAATCTTTTCCTCCTAAAAACTTTCTTCCCATTGTTCCGATAATGTGCATCGTAAGATTATCGTCCATTTCAACAACTGAAACGTCGAATGTCCCGCCGCCCAAATCATAAACCAAGATACGGGCACCGCTACGCCAGTGCCGCAAGCCATAGGCAAGCGCTGCCGCCGCCGGCTCCTCCAGCAATTCCTGAACACGCAGCCCGGCTGCCGCTGCCGCACGTAAGATACAGTCGCGCTCATTATCATAAAAATACGCCGGACAAGTTATTACTGCTTCGCTTATAGCGTCTCCAACCACAGTCTCGGCTTCTTCCTTAAGGTGCATCAATAGCATCGTCGATAATTCAACCGCCGTATAGCCACGTTCATACTGAGTGCCTTTCTCAGCGGTAAAGCACACCGAATCGCGGCTGTTTTCTTTTTCACCCATCATGCGCTTAAAGAAAACAGCGCAGTTGGGATTACCCGCTTCAAACATCTCCTTCGCGTCTATCCCGGCATCATAAAGGCCATGCCGGAAATAGATAGCCGATGGGATGGTCTGTTCACCGTCTCTATTTTGTATAATAACCGGGACTTTGCTCTTTGGATCAATCATCGCCAACGCGCAGTAGGTCGTCCCAAGGTCGATTCCTATTCGAAAAGACATTATGTACCCTCTTCCTTCAGTTAATCCAAGATGAAGACTTTCCTGCTTTGTGCCTCTTGCTCCGCCTGCAGCTCTTCTTTACTGAGCCTGTTCTTATTCTTAAAATCAAGTATCTTTTCTTCTTCGGTAGGAAGGTGTTTAACCTTCGCGAATATGCCGTCTTGACTGGCGGTAAGCGTAACTTTTATAGGGTCTTCTGCTTGAATTCTGTCATCGCTGAAGCCCAATTCACCTAAATAGGTCAAGAGAACAGAACTATCGCATGCAATATACCTGTCATCAGGTGACGTCGCACTAGGATTGGGCTTTATTTCTATCAACTCTTCGCCGGAAACATTGCCGTAAAATGCGGCTTGAAAACCACCATCGCTCATACAGGTGAATTTATCGTCTTCAACCTCTCTGGGGAGCTGGTTGCCTTTAAAAATCATATTATTGACTAAAGGTTTATCGTTGCTCCAAAACCGAACACCAACCGAATGAGAGGCAATTGAAACTACGTTTATCGGCATGGGACGCGCAATATCGCTGTACGGAATATCGGAAGCATTGTTGCTGGCATCGCTCGCTTCGCTATCCCAGTCCCCGTCGTCATCAGCATCTTCGGCATTAATGATATCATTGGCATCCTGAATGATACCCCAGTCTTCTTCTGACTGCGACGGTATCGGTCTCGGCTGCGGGGAAAGATAGGCATCCATATTGTGCGCGTAAATGGCAGCACCATACGCCACGGCAAGGTTGGGATTGTTAAGCCTTACCTTCTCTGCGCCGAATTTTCCGCGTACATACTCCTGCACCATAGGCATAAACGTAGAGCCGCCGACCAATAAAACAAGGTCGATATCCTCCTCTGAGAGATTCGCCTGCCGCAAGACATTATCTACTTTATTGCCTGTTTGATTAAGAAGATGCCGCGTTTCGTTCTCAAAATCCTTACGGGTAACAAGGATATCCGTTATCGCGATACCTTCGATTTTCAGCGAGATAGTCTTTTCCTCATTTTTACTAAGGGTCAGTTTAAGTGTATTGGCCTTCTGCCAAAGCGTCTGACGGTCGTCAGGTTCTAACTCAGACATGCTCGCGGGGATATCCGGTTCTTTTTCATGAGCAAGTTTAAGCATATATGACATCAGACTTCTGTCCCAATCGTCGCCGCCGAGCTGATGGTTTCCATCATCTGCAAGTGTGACTATTTCAGCCAGACCGTTATTCATACGATACTCAATGATTACGGAGTCAAAAGTGCCGCCGCCCAAGTCATAAACTAAAATCCTTTGATTCTCGACCGGCTGGTTCGTACAGTAATAGATTGCCGCCGCCATAGGCTCGTTGATAACGCCAATAACGTTTATACCGGCAATAGTAGCTGCTTCTTTTGTCAGGTTTACTTTGTTGAAATCAAAATAAGCGGGAACCGTAATAACCGCATTCCGAATCTCATAAGCATTCTCATGCTCTTCTACATAAGTCTTGATCGCGCCGAGAACTTTGGCCTGGAACTTCACGGGAGTTTCATCTTGTGGAACTCCGGCAGGCGGCGAGAAGGTTTCGCCGATAAATCTCTTAGCACTGCGAATAACTCTTTCCGGAGAGATTTCCGCGTCATCAAGAGCGGCTTCCCCTACAACGATGTTCGTATCGCTCTCATAGCAAACAACAGAGGGAATATTAATCGCGTTATTCTTAGCTTGGTTGTGGATAATCTCGGGCTGACCGTTTTCGTTGACATAAGCCGCGACACTAAAAGTTGTACCGAGGTCGATACCGACACTGATTGGATTAGGCATGGCTGATTTCCTCACTTTCCGGGTTGTAATCTTCTATATGTTCTGATGCTGGCATAAATTTGTATATACTCACAAGTTCTTGAAGTATCGGTTCTCCATAAAAAATGAATCCGGGTTGAATACTTTCTACCACCATGCGGTCGTGTTCGGGAACGGTAGTCGGAATAAGGTGACGTTCGTGGGTTCTCATCATTTTTCGGTCAAATGCAGTCCCACCAATACTCTGAACAATCTGAACATCATTATCTTGAAGCAGTTCCTTAAGCTGCGACATAATATATTGCAAGAGAGCGACAGGGTTATTAACAGTTGCCATATCCTGATTATTCTCATTGTATATCGCTGCCACGGAGCGCAAGACATGAATCACCGACTGACGCAGCGCACCTCTGCGATAGTTTTCAAGCTCATCGTTCTGTCTTTGTATGATACCGTCATACATAATATGATGGAGCTTAATCAATTCCGCCATATCCTTTTTGTTCTCTTGTGCCACCGATTGAATGGTTTCAACTAGGTCAGTCACATCGGTTTTGGCATAAACAGCCGGGTCAGGCGTACTGCCGGTCACTGCAGGATTTGGGTTCATACTGAGTCCTCCTTAGATTTTTTATAAAAAAGGTTTGCATAGTTAGCACCAAGATATTTTGTGGTCATAGGCAGAACACTTTTGCCGTCTACGCCCGCCGGGTACACTATTTCCGTTTTAAACTTAACATATTGCCGGGGCGGGAGTAGGCCTTTCAGCGTGACTGTGAAATGATTTAAATTATCCTTTTGCAAAGGATCTGGACAATCTTCCGGTTTATGCAATAAAACTCTGATTACCGGCTTACGGTAAATAATATCAGCAGGACAAACTGTGTCAACGTTGATACTGTCTACTATGATCAGTGTACCTTTAAAATAATAAGTTATAATAATTTTAAGCTTGGCCAAAACCCAAAACCAGAAAAACACCAACGGTTTCAAGATAGCTCGGCATAGGCGTTCAAAATAACTGACGGCTGTAAAAAACAAATAGAACGGTACCGAAAGAACCAAAATAAAATAGCGCCCTATATTTAAAAATGCCGGAATAATATTGGAAATAAGAATACGAATATTGTCCCGCAGAACTTCAATGTATAAATCGGAGCTTTCTCTGCTTCGGGGTGAATATAATTGTGCATAATTTATCTTTACGTTCCCTAGCAATACGCTCAGCCATAAGAACCAACTGTTCTTACTCTCAGCCCACACAATGCCATCCCTTCGTGCAGACACATCGTAATGATACAAAAATCTGCTGCGAAACCCCGATAATTCTTCGACGCGGAATTGCAATGCCATCAAGGTACATACGGCTGTTTCTACAATCACTATTGCAAATATAAACACTAAGACAACTTGAATGGCCTTAATTAATTCTGTGTTCATTAACGAAGATATATTTAACAATATAAATCACCTCACAGGTCAAAAAAGAATCGGGAGCAGGTCTGGCTATTTCCTTGCCGAAAGAGAAAAGCCGCAAGAAAAAAGTTGACGACATAAACTGCCAACGAATATCCCATTAGCCAAAGCATAGAAATACTGGCACCATGTAAGATCCAAAGCATAGCCGGCCAAATCAGACCGCCAAACGGTATGATAAAATGAATAAAATACTGGCGTTCTTTTCCGAATCTTGAAGCCGGAGATACAAAAAACAAGGGTAAAACCGCTGATAACAGTACAATGAGGAGAGCGGGAACAAGGAACCCTCCCCAAAGCGCAAATATTTCTATATTTTCAGCAAAAGTGAGCAAGCCGATTTTATTTCTGGCCGGTGGCGACGACATAATCTCTACCGGTATTATGTATTCATTCAAAATCGACCAACAAGCAATACTAAATATTATTGCAAACAATGAAGCTACCCCCGCACAGAGACGTACCGATTTTTCACTGGAATCAGTAAAATATTTCTTGCTTAAAAACATCCCTGCGACAAAAATGCCTATTGCCAGTACAAAAATCAGGATAGAAGGGAACAATTCAATGTCCATTTTATCCCATTGCGCAATAAGCGTCAGATCTTGGTCGATAAATGAATTTTCATCCAGTCTGGTTTCCGTATCCAAGTACCAGCCAACAAATGTATAGCCCTTGCGATTGGGATTATGTAAATGATTATAGAATCTATCCCCATCCGGCAGTTTGAGAGTCTGAGTATCTATTCCGTCACCCGTAAATGTGATATTTCGCATTATTTGAGGCATCCACTTGGCATATAGCAGGGTATCTCCCGAAAAAGTGTGGCTGCTGCTAAGCGGCCGGGTCAGAGCTTCATTAAGATACCACCCCTCGAAGCTGAAACCGCTCTTGACAGGCTTGGGTGCATCCGGCAAAGAACGCCCGAGTTGTACTTGAATAGCCTCCAACTGATCACCGCCATCAGTACTAAAAGTAACAGTCACATTTGCGTCAGTGTTGGTGACATAGCGAACCAATTTATTGGCAGAAATATAATCTCCTTGAAATGAGAATTCCCAGTCACCGCCATCGGGATAGCGTATTTTTACGAAACTGTATCCATCACGCTGCACAAATGATGCATCACCGTATTCCTCACCGCCGGGTCTGCGGATGGTGAGATTATTCAAATCATTCTTATGTATTAAAACTACATTTAATTCATATATCCCTTCATCAGCTGGAAACACAGCAGTTTGTAATCTTTCCTGTGAATTGAATTCCAATCCGACATCGGCATTTCCATTAAATATGTTGATGTAGATCTCCGAAAAGAATGCGGGAATATCCCAGTTTGTTTTTGCTTCGTAGCTTTTCGCCGACAGACCGGGGGAAGATGAAATCTCCGACAGGCCTTGAATAAAGTCTAAGTTTAGAGTTTCGCTGTAATTCAATCCAACTGTATAAAGAGGAATACCGGCGTCTTTATATGCCTGCGCGATTTCTTGGCACTTTTCTTCTGCCTGCTTATTAGTCATACCACTGCTTTGTGGCATATCGACATTGCCATCTGTAAATAGGATTGCTACTTTTTGATTGGACGAGTTGTTTTGATTAAATAAATTCAACGCATTATCAAGACCGGCGGGAATATTAGTCCACTTTTCATCAAATACGCTTGTCAATACATTATTACGAATCCTTGATTTTGCCTGTTCGACCGGGGTTAACGGCATATTCTGCACTACATCTGTTCCAAATAGCACATAGCCTACTTGTGAGGAAGAATCACTCAGTAAGTCAGCAAACATAGCTACCGACGTGAGCGATACATGTTCAGCGTCAGCTGTGGCCATAGTGGCCGATAAGTCCATAATGAATATGACATCGACCGCAGGCTCTTCTACTTCTGCCGCCACAACAGCACATCTATTTGTCATAATAATTAATAGAACCATCAGCGTAATAGCGATTTTCTTCATGATGAGCCTCAGCCTCTCTTTCAAAGTATTTTTAATATATTTCGAACATCATCGTCCAACACGCCCATAATCGACATCAATCGATTCACTTCATAGTCTTTTGATAGATACATTACAATTGCCGAAAACGTACTCCACTGCATATCTCGCTTTTGTCCCTCGATAGCACTGAATGTTTGCCGAGTAAAGCCGAGAATATCGGCCAGCTCATTCTGTGATAAATTTGCTTTTGTTCTAAGTGTCGGTAAATTAGATGCTAATAACCTGCAAAGTTCCTGTTTGTGCTCGTTGGTTAAATAACTAGACATGATTCTCACCAACCTTTCATCGAATTACTGCTAATGCCATGCTTATAGCACCTTCCCTTGTATATAAGCTACGCTAATGCTTTATTATTGTACTAGATGTTATTCAAAATGTCAATATGTAAAAATAGCGACATATTTTGTCAAAATCTGACAGATTTCCTATTTACGCAAAATAAAAAGCTGCCAATTCCGGCAGCCTTATATGCATTAACCCAACAAGTCAATAATCTTCTGATTGATTTCGTCCGCCAGCTCATGGTTTAAGCCATGCCCGGCCCGATCATAAAACGTCACATCGATAGCCGCTTCCAGCATCGCCGCTTCTCCGCCTAATTTCATAAAGGGATCTTCCCTTCCAGCCAGATAAACGACTTGCGACTTTATTTGATCAACCTCTGCCACGGTGAATGGGCGGATCATGTGGCAGGTCATCGCCATATTGTTAAAGCCCTTCATCAGCCACCTAAAGTGCTCAAAAATAAGCTGATTGCCAGTAAAGGCATGATAATAGAACGGCGCCAGCTTTCTCAGGATTTTGGTGACATTACTCTTGGTCGGCAGTAAAGCTTCCGGCAGGAAAATTTTCATCATGCTCTTTAAGGGATTGCCGCCGGCTCCCAAAGGCACCGCCGCCGAAATGCAGATCACCTTGATGACACAGGCCGGCCGTTCCAAGGCATAAAGCTGAGCCATATATCCGCCGTGCGAGACCCCGATCATGGCGACCTGCTTTAATTTCAAGCCGTTGATAATATCATCGATCCATAAGACGTCATTAAAATCCTTATTATATGCCGGGCCCATGTGGCTTAAACCGGGGCCGCCGATAGTGTCGACGGCATATAGGCAAAAATACTTTCCTAATGCGGCAGCATTATATATCCACATCAAGGCTGAATCATCACCTACCCCATGAAACATCAATACCGGCATCCCGTCAGAGTTACCACAGGTAATGACATGGGCATCGCCGTAGCGGGTCGGAATCATCTGCGAGGCCGTCGGTGTATTCCATTCTTTGATTAACTCATGATAGGTCCGCTGGATGTTGGCAGCGGCTTTTTTACTGCGGTATTGCCTCATAATTATAGGTTCCTTTCTGCTTTCATTTTGCGGTATATATCTAGGATGCCGGCGCGGATCTCCTGACGGGCTGCATCTTTACTTAGCTCGTCAACCGAAGCTCCGAGACAGTTCTTTTGAAAAGAGTAATAAATAACCGCCTGATATTGCCGGGCCAGCACCGCCGCATTGGACGGGGCAATATCGCCGCGTGCCATCATATCTGCGAAAACTCTTTCCTGCTGCCGCTGCGGGGCTTCAAAGAGTAACTGTCGGTAATGCGCGGCAGCATCTGGATCAGCCATCCTTTCGATGGACAGGACGGCAACGAGCGGATAAATATCGGGGTGCAGTAAATAATTGTCAAGAATCCCAACGGCTACATCACACATGGCGGCCTCGCTTATCTGCCGGGTCTGGGCAAATGTCTGATCGAAGCGTTGCTGCATTATCTCGATGATGCCATGAACCTTGGCGATCAATGTGTCCATGATTGCCTGCTTGTTCTGATAATGATAGTAAATGGTACTTTCCTTGATCTCGACGATTCGGCAAATATCGCGGATGGAAACGGCCCGGTAGCCTTTTTGGGCAAAGAGCATAAGGGCGGCTTGGGCGATTCTTTCTTTGGTGGTGATGACTGGTTCGATATGAGGTCTCATAGAATTACCTTTCTTTGATAATCAAAATCTAACAATCGTTAGAAATATTATATCTAACGATCGTTAGACTGTCAAGAGAAAGCTTGTTTTTATTTATTGTTGAGATTACCGTTATTTTATACTATACTATACATATCATAAATTATTATAATATATGAGCATAGAGGTGAACATGGCGATGAACGTGGAAACGAAAAATGACTCAACACTGACGCCTTTCATAACTGCCATATACATTGATCCAAAGTTTCGCGGACGATACTTAAGTGAAAAGTTACTCAATGCTGCTTTTGATTTTGTTCATTCAATTGGTTTTAATGCCGTATATCTGATTAGCGGCGAAAAAGGATTATATGAAAAATATGGCTTTGTAGAATGTGCTTTAACTACAACTCTATCTGGCACAACCGAACCGGTATTTAAAAAATGTATCGAATTACCTTAATAGACAATCTGATTCCGTCCCCCCTCTTTTCCCAGATATAATTTGCGGTCGGCTTCATGAATATCATCTTCCATGCCCTTACGTACATCTATCTCTTCCAAGCCAAACGTCATGGTAACCTTTATCTTTTGACCATTATAAACAATCTCCTTATTTCTGATTAACGACATAAGTGCCGTTAACTGTATTAAGGCATCGTCACCATTGCAATCGCCGAAGGCCAACAAGAACTCTTCTCCTCCCCAGCGGCTGGCCTTCCCTTTATCCTCCATAAACTGCCGAAACATTTCCGCCATACATTTTAGCACTACATCGCCGCAATCATGTCCATAGCTATCGTTTACTTTTTTAAAAAAGTCAATATCTCCCAATGCAATGCTCATAGTACCGCCACTGCCATCTCTACACTGCTTCTTCTGTTCTTCCAGATATTCCTTCATGCTGCGGCGATTCAATAACCCCGTCAGTGGATCCAGCGATGCCAGACGATGCATTTTCTCATTATACCGAATCAGCTTGCTTTCCATTTCCGTAGATTCCTTGCTGATAAATATAAGAGCCGCTGTCATTGTCATAAAAATATAAAAGGTATTTACGACATGAAGGGCTACCATCGCTCCTCCTGAAAGGATTTGACCGACCACGCTCACTCCTGCATAAGACTGAAAACCTAATTGAATAATACCTAGACCAATAGCTATCAAAATTTTCCAACTGCTCGTGAAATGATTTGTCGTAAAATTAAGTATCAGCATCGTATAAATGAAGTAATGAATACCAAATTCCCCACCAAACTCCATGACAAAAACAAGTATGCTGCCTAATAGCAAAAGCTGTGTTAATATGACCGCCGATTTAGTCCGGTTCACATAAGTAAAGTAGAACGGTAGGATAAAAATCAAGAAGCAGATAATGCCAAGCAAGGTAAGCCGCCCCTGCTTGGCCGCCATAAACATAACGCTTAGGCAAACAAAATACATGCACATCAATAGGGAATTGATACGCAAGATTACAGCAACCTTTTTAGTTTCGTTTTCATTGATTACATCTTGAAAAACCAAATCCTTGATTCTCGTTATCATTTGTACCAAAGCCTCACCCTCCCTCTATCTGCTTTTAACAAGTACCTGAAGCCTGACCTGCCAAAATCGCATAATTATGCGCTTTTTGTTGATAACCCCCTAAATGTCAGTTTAATTGGAAACAGTGAGGATGTCAACACAAAAGCTGTTTCCAAGTCACTTAAGTGCTTTTTAATGCGTATAATAAGTTTTTATGATATAACGACAAAAGACGGTGTTGTCTAAGATACATATTATTAGCCAAGACTCATTGTATTAACCGAATAAATATGATATAATTGAAAAAAATACCAAACATATACCAAAGGTAAGTGAGTATAAGCATGACTGATAACCTATATACAAATAATCAGGCAACTATCATAGGCGAGTCCATCAGTCCTTTCGAATTCTATCATGAATTTAAAGGTGAAAGCTTTTACCGGATTGTTGTCCGTGTGGAGCGATATAGCATGACCTCGCGCAGGGTGTAGCGGCCAAGCGAACGAAAAAACTGCGGCCCGCTTTCAAAACCGACGGCAAAAATAAATAGAGCAAAAAGCAGATTCTTAACATCATCAGCAACGGTCACACCGAATTGGCTGACCAATACACCCGCTAACAATGAGCCGGCAACCCCACCCATCCGGAAGCTTCCAAAAGGAATCCGCCCCAGCAGATAACCGATGCTGAGGGTAAGAGCAATCGCCAGTACCGGTGATTGAGTAAATAAGTATTACTTCAATTATTGAAATTATTGAAAATCAAAAAAATCAATTGCGTTACCATAAAAATCATGATAAAATTCATTTATATTGTAAAAATAAATAATTAATTATCTTTTGACCCTTCTTTTTTACTAGTGGCTCTTAAAATATTACCTAACAAAAGAAAAATGACTATTAAATATTTAAAACATAATTTATAAATCTTAGATGCTGTATGTATTACAGTTGCAAAGAAAGGAAAGAGATACTATGAAATACTTGAAGAAAATCGGTCCTAAAATGCTTTTTTCCCTGATTTCAACCTTTATTGTGGTACTGGGAGCCTTCTTAGCGCTTGTCGTCATTCGTACCACCGCTCTGGCGGATACGATGGCAAGAGACCTGATCCAGAACACCGCAGAGAATTATGCCAATCAGATGGCACTGGTGTTTAACAAAACCGATAATATGGTGTTAGGATTGCACTTATCAGCTGAGCGCTTTGAAGAAATTCCACTTGAAAGCCGCCGTACCTATTTTGATAACCTGCTGGAATCAGCGGTAGCCAATGAGATGAGCAGCGTCTTAGGCGCCTGGGCTTGCTTCGAGCCCGATCAGCTGGACGGCATGGACGAGCAGTACCGTGATTCCGCCGGAAGCGATGCCACCGGACGGTATAACAGCTATTTTTTTGATGGCGGTAGCGGCTTAGAACGAGATGTCCTGGTTGACTATGATGTGCCCGGTGACGGAGACTTTTATCTGGTCGCGTTTGAAACGGGCAAACCTTATGTGACGCCTCCTTATCCGTATGAAGTCGGCGGCGAGACCATCACTGTTATTTCGATTGCCTATCCCATTGCCAACCAAGCCGGTCAGACCGTCGGCGTCGTCGGTGTGGACTACTCACTGGAATATTTCCACGAGCTGAATGACGAGGTGAAACTGTTTGATTCCGGCTTCGGCAAACTCCTTACCGATCAGGGACTTACGGTGGCCCATACGGATGAAGCTTTGATTGATACGATGGATCTGGATTATACAGACAGTGACGAAGCGTCTGACATCAAAGCCGCGTTGCAGGCGGGTAACAGCTATGTGGAAGATATTTACTCCCCGGTTCTTAACACGACGGCCTATAAAGCTTTTGCCAATGTTTCTCTGGGCAACAGCGGGATCAACTGGATCTATGGAGTGGTGGTTCCTGAATCGGAAGTCATGGCCACAGCCACGGCTCTCATTACCTTAATCAGCATAATCGGCGGGGTCGGTCTGATTGCCGCGGCAGTAATCATCGTTATCCTTTCCAATAGCATTGCCAGGCCGGTTAAGGCAATGTGTGATATTGCCAGCCAGATCGCGGAAGGTGACCTCACAGTTACCGTCCCGGAAAAGTTCCGTAACGGCAAGGATGAAATCGGCGATCTGTCCCGCTATCTCCAGCAGATGCGCGATGAACTGGCGGAAACCGTGGCCGGCATCAATGACGCCTCCGGTTCGCTGCAGGGTCAGGTCAGTACCATCAAAAGTGCCATTGATGCCCTCAATGACCGGATCAGTGATACTTCTGCCGCTACTCAGGAACTGAGCGCCGGCATGGAAGAGACCGGTGCTTCCGCTGAGGAAATGAATGCCACCGCCAATGAAATTGAGCACGCGGCGGGAGTGGTATCGGAGAAATCGCAAGAGGGAGCCGGCAAATCAGCGGAAATCCATGCCCGTGCCAAGGAACTTGGCAGTCATGTCAATGAATCCATCAAGACATCCAACCGGATGTTCAGCGAAATCAAAATGTCGCTGGAGAAGGCCTTGGAAGATTCCAAAGCCGTGGAGGAAATCAACGCCTTGGCCGATGCCATTCTGGGGATTACCAGCCAGACCACATTGCTGGCCCTTAATGCCTCGATTGAGGCCGCAAGGGCAGGAGAAGCCGGGAGAGGCTTTGCGGTAGTGGCCAATGAAATCAGTGCCCTAGCCGACAGTTCGAAGAATACCGTGACTCAGATACAGGCGATTACCAAGGTGGTAATGAGTGCAGTGAACGCTCTGGCGTCCAGTTCCAGCAATCTGCTGAACTTTGTCGCGGAAAATGTCCAGACTGATTATCAGGACATGCTGAAAGCAGCGGAATCCTATACGAATGATGCGGATTATGTGACGAATATGACAGGCGACTTAAATACCGCTTCCGAAGAATTGCACTCCGCTGTCCAGATATTAATCAGGGCGGTCAACGAAGTTTCCATGGCGGCCCAGGAGGGAGCCCGAACCACTTCGACAGTAGCGGAACAGACGACCGATATCGCCGGTAATGCTTCGACGGTGGCCGACAATATGACGCAGACGCAGGGTACAGCGAATAAACTGGCATCATTGATTAGCAGATTTAAGCTGTAGATCATGATAAGTGTGCATGGTGGCTTATCGGCCTCCATGCACAGAAGGGGAGACCAATGGCAAGAAAGAAATGAGGCTACGTTAGATAATGATATAATGTCACCAGACATCGGAACTGCGCCGGACGCAGCGAATGGGCGATGTTCAGGAGGACTGGTTTCGTGCGGGTGGAAATCAAAATTGATCATGAATTGACGGAACCTTATGCCGTTCTTCATATCGCCAAACTGACCGACGATGTCGGTGCACTGCTTGACATATTGGAAAATGCGGTCGGGATGCCGTCTCTGATTACCGCAAAAAAGATGACAAGTCCTATGTCATTGAGACGGCACAGGTGGAGATTATCCGTACCGAGGGCGGCAGCGTCATGTTACATAACCGTAAATCCCAGGCATTTTCGGTTACCCGGCCGCTTCAGGAAATCCTCAGACTCCATGCCCACGAGTTTGTGCGTATATCAAAATCGGCCATTGTGAACATTCACCTGATCGACCACGTATCCTAGTTCTTCAACGGTACGATGGACATCATCATGAAAAACGGGATGACCGATTATATCTCCAGAAAGTTTTTGGGCGAGTTTAAGAAGCGGGTTGGACTCTTGGGTTTGCTCAGATTTCCTTCCCACATTTAGCTTATTTCTCCCCTTAATTCGGATGTGTCATTTTAATATGATAATAATATCCGTCTTCGTCAACGGCTGTACCGGCTACATAACACAGCACTTTCCGCTGGTCCTGGTCAGGAATAACATGAAAAGAATACGCTTTCATGATCTGAGACACAGCTGCGCGAACTTATTGTATGCCAATGGAGTCAGTCTGAAGGAAATCCAGGAATGGCTGGGACACAGCGACATATCCACCACTTCAAATATTTACACCCATTTGGATTTTAACAGCAAGATTGCATCAGCAAATAGCAATAATAGGGATTTTGCCAGAAAAAAAGAACTCTCCCAGTCGTCATACTAAAAAGAGTTCCCTTCAAACAGTGCCGGCAGCCGGACTCGAACCGGCACGAGGTTGCCCCCGAAGGATTTTAAGTCCTTTGCGTCTGCCATTCCGCCACGCCGGCAGCTTCGCATATTTTCCGCTCTGCCACTAAATAGAGCATAGGGAATCCGCGAATGGGACCTACAGGGCTCGAACCTGTGACCCTCTGCTTGTAAGGCAGATGCTCTCCCAGCTGAGCTAAGATCCCTGGGTAAAATATGTATATGTATGTATCGCCGTCGTAATCTACGACCCAGATGGGACTCGAACCCACGACCTCCGCCGTGACAGGGCGGCGCTCTAACCAACTGAGCCACTGGGCCAATCGTTTATAATGGACCTTCGGGGACTCGAACCCAGGACCGACCGGTTATGAGCCGGTTGCTCTGACCAACTGAGCTAAAGGTCCAATAAACCATCTACGTTCTCACGTAAAGCCGATAATCGGACTCGAACCGATAACCTGCTGATTACAAATCAGCTGCTCTGCCAATTGAGCCATATCGGCAACTGCCTGACCGGTAAAATCTCTGCACCTATCGGTAATACTTTTCACCTGTCAGCAAATGACTCCTACGGGAATCGAACCCGTGTTACCGCCGTGAAAGGGCGATGTCTTAACCGCTTGACCAAGGAGCCTAATGTTATTATTAAGTAGTAATACTATTAATAATTAATGATAAACTCCCCGAGTAGGGCTCGAACCTACAACCCCACGGTTAACAGCCGTGTGCTCTACCATTGAGCTATCGAGGATTATGGCTTTTTGTTCCGGCA
>QMCD01000258.1_pt1 | contig 69684 bp, 45 predicted proteins | sample 1821841 | NCBI WGS metagenome assembly QMCD01 (sample SAMN01991225, study PRJNA193472) | Termite gut metagenome, whole genome shotgun sequencing project. | isolation source: worker | host: Macrotermes natalensis
TGCATTCCGGTTGCTTCCGAGTCGACGATCTTCGGGACCGCCTGGTTTTATTCGGAGGAAACCCGCGATTTCGATTCCCGCGAAATGGGGTATCTGGAGATGACCGCATCCCGGCTTGCCGCCGAACTGGAACGCCGCGCCGCCGTCAACGAACTGCACCGGCTTCGCGGCCGGTCCCCGAAAACCGCCGGGTGAAATGCGCCATGCGTCGGGGCAAAAACCGTTTCAACCGGTCAGTTGTCATGCCTCGCGTGATGCTTGCGATGCCGTCAACCGCGCGAAACGCTGGTGGTCCCCTCGATTTCAACGAGCAGATCGTCCCGACAGACATCGGCGATCGTGTAAATGCCGGGAGCATCGCCGATCCGCTCTTCGCAGATCGCCCGGACGACCGGGTAATCGCGCGGATTCTTGATGTAGACGCGGTAAACGTCAAGATCGCGCAGGGTTGCCGAATATCCCTGCAATTCGTGCTTGGAAAGATTGTCGCAACCGATCAGGGCGGCGATGTTGTCGAGTGTTTGATGGGTTTGGGCCGTGATGTCGTCGGGAAACCGGGTTTCCGAATCGGTGATGCTGGCCGTTCCCGAGATGAGAATCCGGCATAAATCGTCGTATTCGATCGCCGTCGCCCGGGAAAATTTCGGGCTTTTCTGGCTGTAACGGCTCCCGTAGTCGAATGCCGGCGTCTGGCCCGGGTTTTCGATGGGAACGACCAGAACATCGTCCCGGTCGGTGGCGATCGCCGTGGCGGCCATGGTGATATCGACGTCATCCGCCCCGATTCCCGTACTGGCCGGAAACGCGATTCCGTTATAACCGGGAAACAACAACGGTTCGACAAACCGGCGTCCTTCAAAGAAGGTGCTGCGCGCCCGGTTCAACTCGTTGTAGCGTTGCACCCGGCCTTCGTCCAGCGTCAGGTTGCCCTGGTAGATCCAGGTGCGAACCAGGTTCGAGGGCGACATGTCCTGTGAAATGAGGACCCGTTCCAACCGTCGAAAAGCCCAAAGCGCCCGATTATATGCTCCCAGCGAAGACGCGTCGGGGGTGACGTCGCCGACGTAGCACCATCTTACCCCCCGTTTTTCAATCGTGATGCTTGCGTCACGACAGGTGAGCCCCCGGTTTCTTTCAAAACCGGCGATCGCGAATATTTCAACGGCGATAAGCGAACCGTCGGCCGGGCATTGCGGAATATACGTCATTACCGGACTCGACGTCGGTACGATGAAAATCTCATCCAGCTCACGGAACATCCACCGGACGAGTTGCTTTTTGGATAGGTCGGCCAGAAAAATATTGGCGAAGGCGAGTTTATGCTCGAAACCGTTTGCGCGAAAGGCCGCTTTCGCCTGGTCGATCACGGAACGAATTTGAGCCATGTAATCGTGAATCGTCGGCCTTGTATCGCGTTGCCTTAAATGCCCGACGAGTTCCCGATCGGGCGAAACGACGATGAAAAGTCGCCGCAAATCGGTTTTTTCATTCAACGTATACGATATCGTTTCTCTATCAGGATAATTTTTCATAACCGTAAAAGTGAGACGGGAACGGGCCGCATGGACCATTGACGCCCAACCGCGAGTACACGGCAGTCGCCCTTCGAACGGTGTTTCTTCCGGTGGGCGGGCCACCCGAAAGTCCGGAGCGCCCTCGTTTGATTTTTTATCCGGAGGTCAATAATCGCGTTCCAGAGACATCGTCCATTAGAACGCATCTCCCTTCACCTGCACTTTCCAGGAAAGTATCAATCTGTAATTATACTGCAAACAGCCTGAAACTGTTCCCGCGAACAATCGCTTGCCGCTCGAACGAGCCGTTTAAGCGATGGTCTGAACAGACGTTCAAGGCGAGTGAGCGCGGCAGGCGGACTTGACCGAATGTCCGTTTTCACCGCGTTTTCAGTATAACCAAAAAACCGATCTTTACAAAAATCGGCTCCCGTGGTATACGTTTGTTTCTCACGGCAAACCGTAACCCGTAGAGCCGACCATGAAGACGACGAAAGGACACATCCAATCCGTTTCGACATTTCAGACCATCGCAAGACGCCGTACCGTCACGGCGTGGTTGCAAGCCGCTCAAATCGAAGACCGTTTTCGACAAGCATTCTATGCCGAAGCCGGTTGAGTGCAAGTAAACACAGCCCGCTTAACCGCCTGTTTACTCTCCGAGCAGTGTTGTTTCCGATGGGCAGGCTCCTGAATCGTCGGCTTCGGGAAATTTCAGCGGTCTTCAGTATATCACATGCCCCATGTCGGACGCAAGAGCGGAATTCTCTTCGACGAGATACTGAAACAACTCGGTCCGGTGATTGCCAGGGCAAATTTCATCCGCATGCTGATTTAATTACGGGATATGAAAAACGGTCGCATTTTCGACAACCATCTTTCCGGCTTGCTGAAGGGGCAACCGACAGTCAACAAGACACGCAATCATGATTGATCCCGAAATCTCCGGTAAAGTCGCTCTCGTGACCGGCGCCAATAGCGGCATCGGCGAGGTGATCGCCAAAACGCTCGCCGACCAAGGCGCACGGGTCGTCCTTCATTACCTTGCCGAATCACGTCTCAAGCCGGAAGCGGGAAAAACCTTTCTGTCGCCTGTGCCCGGCGAAAAGGCTGCGCATCGTGTGCGCAACGAAATCGTGTCGCAAGGCGGCTGCGCGGAAATTTTGCCCGGCGAATTGACTGATCCGGAATTCCCGAAAGCGATTTTCGATTTCGCCGAAGCAACATTCGGGCCGGTTTCCATCCTGGTCAACAACGCCGCTCACGGCGAGTTGCCGGACGATCTTTTTTCAGCAACGCAGGATTCGTTTTTGAACGCTTTTCTCGTCAATGCCTGTGAGCCGGTGCTGCTCATCAGGGAACTGGCCGAACGCATGAAAAAGCAAGAGCGAAGCGGAGGCCGGGTCGTCAATATCAGTACGGACGGGACTGGTTGCTTTCCCGGCCAGATTCATTACGGAGCGAGCAAGGCCGCTCTCGAAGCCTACACTCGCAGCCTTGCCGTCGAACTGGGGCCGGAGGGAATCACGATCAATACCGTTGCGCCGGGTCCTATTCAAACCGGGTGGATCGACGAAGCGTTGGAAAAGAAAGTGCTTCCGACGATTCCGTTGGGACGATTGGGAACGCCGCAAGACATTGCCGATGCCGTGCTGTTTCTCGTTTCCGCACAGGCAAGTTGGCTGACCGGACAGGTCATCAAGGTTGCCGGTGGGCATATCTTGTAAGTGCGTTTGTGAACACGCGCGGGGTACGGTATACTGGAAACGTGATGAAAACGCACATTTGGTCAAGTCCGCCTGCCGTACTCGCTCGCCCGTAACTTTGGTTCGCATAATGACCTGAACGGATCGGTCGAGCGGCAGGCGATTGTTCGCGGGAACGGTTTCAGGCCGTTTACGGTATATGTCAGTCCGAAAACGGCTTTGGTCGCACTTTGGATGGATGGGAAGCCGAGACCGACCGCAGGAACGGGCGGATCGTTTCCGAGGTCAAATCCCGGTTTTTCACTGGGAAAAAACGGAAGAACGTTCGATCTCCGGCGATCAGAACATTTTGACCGCGAATCACTTCCGGCGCTTCGGGGCAGGCGACGAGGTGGTTGTTTTCGCCGTGTAGCAGGTCGTACCAGGCTTGTGGAATCCCGCCTGGCTCAGCCCGTGACGATGCGGAGCCGTCGGACGCAAAATTGACAAGCTGGATGGCGGACGAGACGTTCAGCAACATCGCTGATTCTTCCCCGGAAACAGGCGGCTTGGAAACGAGGGTCATGGCGTTCGGAAAAAGGGCGGCCGGCGCGTTTTCCGGGATACGGTCCGCGGCGATACCGTTCTCGGAGATGCCTTCTTCGAAAATGCGGTTCCCGGTGGTTGCGGCAGTGACGGGAACCAGCGAAAGGATCGGCTCGTGGAGGTTGCCCTGATCGACGGAATGCCAGGTCGCTTTTTTGGGATCGAACCGGAGGTAGGCGTTGCGCGACGCGTCGGCGGACACTTTATCCTGAATTTGGCTCAGATAGTTCGACCCTTGGCTCATCTCGCGCATTTTCGTCTGGAAAACGACGGCAATAATCCGGTCTTTGGCATAGTTCAGTACGGGATATGCGGCGATTGCCAACAAGAGACCGGCGACCAGCGAAACGGTGAAATCCAGAATGCGCCTGGATTTAGGGAATTCTTGCAGATCGTCGCACCGGTTCGCCCGGGGTTGCGGAAGAGGACGGGATGGTCTTTTGGACGAGGATTTGGCCGTCTGTCGGGGAGAACAGGGGCGTGAAAAGGGAAGTTCGTGAACGGTTGAGGAAGTGATGGCCACATCAGTCGTTTGGGAAGACGGCGTAAGTTGCGGTGTCGGTTTCCAGTCGGGCAAAGGCGTCTCCAGGGCTTTCCGTTTGGCGTCGACATGTTTCATTTCGGCGTCGACGTGTGCCCAGATGTGGTCGCACGTTCTTCGGGCAAGACCCTCCGGGGGGTCTTCGTCGTAATAGCCGCAAAACAGGGAAAGCGGAATGATTTCTTCCGGGCCGAATTCCGTTTTTCCGACGACGGGTATGGCAGCCGGTATTTCAGCCGAGATCTCAGCCGATATCTCAGCCGAGATGACAGCGGAAATGTCCCCGTCCGCCAAACCCTGATTTTCAAGGTCGTTCGTGCCCGCCGATGGTGTTGCGTGCGCCGGAGGACCGGAATCCGGGATTTCTTCGGATTCGGCATGAACGGAACCGGAGGCAAGCATCGCATTAAGTCGGTCCTGAAGTCGCCGGGAAACTTTTTGTTCGGAACACGGTGTATTCGGAACACGACCGAACAGAATTTGTCGACGTACGTCCATGGGAGCGTTATCTCTTGATGTTCAGGTAAAAACACATTATTCGAAAAGCCGGGAACACGATTCGACGTCGATTCAGGGGCGACCGCCGTTGCACTCACGGTCGGGAGGCAGGCGATTATTCGCGGGAGGATTGTCAGGCCGTTTACGGTATCCATCGGCGCCAGTGCGACATGCACGCCGACTTCGATATAAAATGCGAACAATTCCGACTTAAACGTACGATTCTTCCGAGAGGAGGCGATTGAGTTTCTTGACGGCGGCGCTCAACCGGCTTTTGACCGTTCCGAACGGGATGCCAAGCGATTCGGCGGCTTCCTGATACATCATTCCTTCAAAATACACGAGATAGAGGGCCTGCTTGAGTATCTGGGGAAGATGCTGCAACGCTTCCCGTACCTCCCTGGCTCGTTCGTCTTTCAGCGTCCTTTCCAAGGGTGTGAGGTCGTCCGATGGAATCGAATCGGCGAATCCCGAGGTGGGATTGTCATACTTTTCACCGCATGTGTCAAGACTGACCGCGGGTTGCCGCCGGTTTTTGCGGCGAATATCGATAGCCTGGTTGGTGGCGATGCGATAAAGCCAAGGCCGGAACATCCGTCCTTCCTCAAATTGCTCCCCTTTCAGGTGAATCTGGAGGAATGTCGATTGAAACGCGTCTTCCGCCATTTCCGCATTGCCGAGGTAATGTCGAAGATAATTGTAGAGTTCGCGCTCATAGCGTTGAACGAGCTCTTCAAAAACTTCCCGCCGCTGCGTAACCCGATAATCGAGAAGAAGTTCCTCATCGGTCCAGTAAGTGAGCGTTTCCCCAAACGAGCGGGGCGACGTTTTTTCGGCAATCGCGTACATGATGCACCTACGTTTCTGCTGGGGAAATGTTCGAAGCAATTTCGAAATTTTCCTGATCTTCCTTAATCGTACCAGAAAATTACAGGATAAGGTCCTCGGGGTGAGCGGTTTACCCTCCGTGTGGCTTATGAGAACCGGTGTGGCAGCCCCATCCTGTCTTCACATTGTTGCATAAGTATCAAGCACAATGCGTGCCAAATCGGATCAAAAAAACACGAAATTTCTCATGTCATTGAAAATAAAGCGTTTGTAGTTTTTCGTCCGGGGCAGTGATCGCCGCAATGCCTGGAAATGGAATGGTTGATACCGTACTATTGTAATTCTTACCGTGCAACTATTGCAAATCCGGGAAGGCATCGACGCCGGAAAGGTAAGATTTACGAAGAGCACCGTGAGTCACCGTCCGTACTATACTGGAAACGCGGTGAAATTGGTTGTCTGGTGAAGACCGCTTGTTGCACTCACTACAACATCCTTGTAAATATCGGGTTGCACGCCTCGTTCGAGCGGCAGGCGATTGTTCGCGGGAGGATTATCATGCAGTTTAGGTATAAATAGTGAGAAAAACGACTTCACAAAACGTTCGGGTTAATCTTCTTGTATCGGTTATGCCGAAAAATTGGTATTGACGGAATGTGCTGAAACGGCTAATCTTCCACAGAGTTTACCATATTTATACTTCGAACGGCAAGCGGACGTGACCGAATGTCCGTTTTCACCGTGTTTTCAGTATATCCCTTCTTTCAAGGATGAAAGGATCGGTTGACAATGAATGTCTTTCCGTTTTTTGCCTATCTTGACCCGGGTACGTTGACATTTCTCATGCAATGCCTTGTCGGCGTCATCGTCGGCGGAGCGCTTTCCATGCGTATGTTTTGGACGGGTATCAAGATACGTGTCGCATCGCTTTTCGGCTTTCGCGGAAAATCGTCGCAAACACCGCAAACGTCGCAGCATGGCGATGAAGCCCGGGAAACGCTCTCGTTTCCGCAGGAAAACGATTCGAACGAAAATCGTCGTGCGGCCTGATGTTTTCCTTGCGAGAATCCTGAATGGCCGCCATTTTTGATTTGACATGTACGATCCTACTCCATACCAGGTCGATTTGACACGCTTTCCCGAATTTCGCACTGCGGAAGTGCCCGGTCCGCGAAGCCGGGAACTGCACCGGCGGATGGAGCGGCATTTGAAAGGATTTTCCGATCATGTCCGGCTCTTTCCGGCAGCCTTCGAAAAAGGGTACGGTTGCCTCCTGGAAGATGCGGATGAGAATGTCTATATCGACTTTTCCGGAGGTGTGCATGTCACGACGCTCGGACATTGCCATCCCAAAATTTCCGAGGCGATTGCCCGGTATGCCTCGCGGCTGATGAACGCCCATGATTTCGCGAGCGAGATCAAAGTTCGGCTCCTTGAAAAGTTGGCCCAAACGCTGCCGGGCGATTTTACCGGATTTCAACTGTACGACGCCGGAACGGTCGCCGTGGAAAACGGGCTCCGGCTTGCCAGGGCGATCACGGGTCGCCAGGAATTCGTCGGCGGTTTCACCGATTTTCATGGTAAAACAGGCCATGCCGCGGGGATTTCCCGGACGAATATCTACAGCGGTCCGAGCCGTGCTCCCGGTTTTTACATGTTGCCGCGACCCGATCTTTACCGGCCTTGGTGGACCCGGTCCGACGGAACACCGGACACCGAAAAATACCTGGAATACTACGCCGCTTTCCTGAAAGAAGGAACGACCGGCCAAGTCGCCGCCTTCGTCCTGGAACCGATCCAAGGCTGGGCGGGAAGCGTGATTCCGGCCGATGATTTTTTTCCGAAGCTCAAACCGTTCCTCGAAAAACGCGGTATTCTCCTGTTCGCCGACGAAATCCTGACCGGTTTCGGACGGACCGGCAGCATGTTGTGCATGGAACATTGGGACGTTCTTCCCGATATCGTCACGCTCGGTAAAGGATTCGGCAACGGTTTCCCCGTGACCGCCCTGGCCGTGCGACGCGAATATGAAGATTTTATGGGCCGCTTCAGCGCCGGCAACACCTACGGAGGCAACCCGATGGCCTGTGCCGCAGCACTCGCTTCCATGGAAGTCATCGAAGAGGAAAGCCTGCTCGAACACGCCCGGGATATCGAAGCCGTTTTCCGCAAGCGCACTGCCGCATGGACCGGGAGATATCGGACACTCGGCGATGTCCGGGTCAAGGGTTGCCTGGCCGGCCTTGAGTTCGTCAAAGATAAAACGACAAAAGAACCTTTCCCTGAAGTGGGAGAGCGCGTTTATATGAAAGCGGCCCGTAACGGGGTCGTCTGCATCCCGGCCGGTTCGATTCTCCGTATCAGCCCGGCGATCGTCATACCCGAGGATGTGTTAATCAAGGGCCTCGATATCATTGAAGAGGCAATCGCCGAAACGGAGGCGGAACCTGACTGATCCGTTCGAACCCTTTCGTTGTCGGACACGATCACTCCGACACGACCATATCCGAACGATCATTATCGCAATACCAACCGCAGTAACCCGCGAGAATTACAATGAAATACGTGCTCATGGCCGCCGGAAGGGGAACCCGTCTGCAACCGTTTACGAACGACATGCCCAAATGTCTCGTTCAACTGACCCCGTCGGAAACGATCATCGAACGCTGCATCCGCCTGGTAAAAAAATACGACCCCAAAGGCGAGATTATCGTCATTGGCGGCTTCGAGTACGACAAACTGCGCGACGTCGTCGGCGACACATGCCGATGTGTCCGCAATCCCTTTTTCAAGGTCACCAACAGCATCGCCTCGATCTGGATGGCCCGCGACATGATCGGCCGCGACGATCACCTGGTCACGTTCAACGCCGACGTTGTTTTCGACGAAGAGATTGCCCGGCGGATTTGTCGCCCCCCGCAGCGAACCGCCGTCCTGTACGATTCGACGATCACGGAAAACGGCGATTACAACGTCCAGATACACAACGACCGGGTCGTTATCATGGGCAAAGAGCTGAAAACCTATTCAGGGGAATACGTCGGGATCACCCGGATCCATCGCCGCGACATGGGTAGGGTGTTCGACGAAATGAACCACATGGTCCTGAACGACATGTACGATCAATGGTTCGAAAGTACGCTCGTCCGCCTGATCCTGCATCGCATGATGGAAATCGGCGGCGACGACATCGCCGGTTGCCGTTGGTCGGAAATCGACGATATCGGCAACGTGTTCAAGGTTCGCGCGATCATCCAGGAAGAATCGGACACGCTGCGATTCAAAAACGCCGCGTGATTGTACTGGAAACACGATGAAAACGAACAGTTGGTCACGTTCGCCTGTCGCACTTGCTTGTCACAACTTTTGTTGATGCAAGCATTGACGCTGACATTTCGAGCGGCAGGCGATTGTTCGCGGGAGGATTGTCATGCCGTTTACGGTATGATCCGCCTGTTTATCCTTCAGGCGGCGTTGTTTTCGAAGGGCAGGTCGGCTTCAGGAAATTGCAACCGTTTTCAGCATATTCACGTAGGTTTTTATGAATGAGTCAACATCCCTTCATCCTGTTGCCCGTCCTGTTGCCGTTTCACGGGATGCGGCTCCCGCACCGCCCGGGGAAGTGCCCGCGAACGATTCTCCCCCCCTTCCCGGCGCCGCAAAAAACTCCTTTTGGGAACGGGTACCGTTGTACCCGTTCTTCCTTGCGGTTTACCCGGTTTTGTTTCTCGCGGCCCACAACGGCGTTCCACTCGACAGGATCGTGCTCTTTCCACTCATTTTGTCCGCCGCAATCACCCTCCTGCTTTTCGGGCTTTTGAACTGCGCCGTAGGGAGCATAAGGAAAACCGGCGCGGTCGTTGCGCTCTGGGTCGTCCTGTTTTTTTGGTCCTACCCCTTGTTCGACGTCCTGAAAAAGGGAACGGTCATCTGGATCGGCAGCGATGCTATCCTGCTGTTTTTCCTGCTGTATCCGATCGGCACGATTTGGCTTCTCCGTCGCAGGAGCGATTATCGTTTGGCGACCCGGATGCTCAACACGATGACGCTCGTTCTCCTGGTCCTGGTCGCCCTCTCCGCCGTCGGCAATCAATTCGTCACGGCCGGCAAAGCGCAACGGGCGGACAAATCGGAAAACACCGAGGTTCCTTCGCCCACCCCGAAATCGCCGGTTGAAGCGGAAACAAACTCCCGTTCCGGCGCCGTTTCAACGACAACCCGGGCGGCGACGGCGCCCGACGTGTTCGTGATTCTCCTTGACGCCTACGTCGGGCAGGAATGTATGCAAGAGGTTTACGGATTCGATAACGGCGAATTTCTCGATTATTTGCGCGAGAAGAAATTTTCCCTCGCCAAGCGAAGCACCTCGAATTATCCGGCCACCATGTTTTCGTTGCCCTTCTTTTTCGCGATGGATTATCACGACGAAAATTATTCCCGTGAATTTCACGACGAATTCGGTCGGGGCAACGACGTCGTGGTCGCGAAACGAACGCTTTCCGGGCGTGCGATCCGGCGTTTTCTGGCAAACGGATACCGGAGTATTTTCATCAGCCCGGCGTATCTGTGCGGCAAGGAAAAGGCGGCAGGCATCGAAATTCACGGGGCCGACACCGGCGGCGACCCCGAATTTTCCGCCATACTCTGGGGATCGACGCTGCTTCGTTATTTCGGTCCCCCGCCGGGTGTCGCGGAAGGCTATCGCAAACATACCGTGAAAACGTTCGAGTTGATCGAAGCGGCCGCGAGGGAACGCCTGCAACCCGGAAAACAATCCGCCCCGTGCTTCGTGTTCGCTTATGTCAGTTGTCCGCACTCGCCCTTCGTTTTTCGCCGGGACGGTTCGGCGTTGCCCAGACACTGGGAAGGTCTGCTGAGTAATGCGTTGAAAAAGGAGTACTGCGTCGAGCAACATGAATACGTCAACCGGCGCGTGAAAGAAATAATCGATCTCCTCACGGCCGACCCGGACCGGTTGCCGATTATCGTCGTTTTTTCCGATCACTCGGCTCGAACCGTCGCTGGATCGGTCGCCATCCGGAACACCAGCCGTGAGGGAATTCTCGACACCTTTTCCAACCTGGTCGCCGTCCATGTGCCGGAAGGCAAAACCGACCTGCTTCCCGACGGACTGAGCAACGTCAACGTAATGCGGGTCCTCTTCAATCATCTCGACGGGACGAATGAACCGTTGATGCCCGACAAATACTACTCACTCCGTGAGGGCCGATGCCGGGAGGTAACGGATATCGTCGTTTCGGCGCTCGCGAATCCGCCGGAGAATACAAAGGCAACGACGTCCGGGCGGAACCCCGCCGATGGCCCCTGATATACCGTAAACGGCATGGGAATCACCATCCTCCCGCGCACAATTGCCTGCCGTTCGAACGATTCGCGCAAACGATTACATTAACAAGAGTTAAGACAAGTAATCGCGGCAGACAGGCTTGGCCAAATGTCCGTTTTCATCGCGTTTCCAGTATATTCCCGACGAAACGCACACCGAAGTTCACGCAGCCGCTTCGAGTGGACGACCGGGCGGGTCGTTTTTTCGAGATCGTTTTTTCGAGATTGTTTTTACTGCATGACGACCCGGTCGTAGAACGCGACGTACCGGTCTTTCAATTGCGAATTCTCCCTCGTTTCGATTGCCGCTCGGGGGTGTTGGTTGAATTGTCCCGTCATGATATATTCCGGGTACGGCCCCCATTCGATCTGGGAACGCAACGGGGCAATGTGGTGTTCCAATGCCGCATAGACGGGCCGCAGCTTGAACTTCGGGTTCCGCAGGAAACCGAGCAGTAATTCCATCGGACAGTTGCCCGCCCCACGGCCGAGACCGCCGAGCGAGGCGTCGATCCGGTTCGCTCCGTGGATGATCGCTTCGATCGAATTGGCAAAAGCCAGTTGTTGATTATTGTGCGCGTGAACCCCGATTTCCTTGCCTGTTTGCCGGCCGAATCCGAGATATTTTTGAACCAGTTGTTCGATCTGTTCCGCGTACATCGATCCGTAACTGTCGACTACGACAAGCGTTGAAACCGGCGTTTGCGAGAGGATTTCGAGCGCCTGGTCGATTTCCGTTTCCTTCGCCGTCGATGCCGCCATCAGGTTCGCCCAGGTCTCATAACCTTTTTCATGGGCGTCCTGGATCATCTCGACCGCCTCGGCAAGCTGGTGAACGTAAAACGCGACCCGCATCGTGTCGAATACGCTGTCTTTTTTGGCCCACACGTCGTTTTGCCAATCGGTCTTGCCCGCGTCGATCATCGCGGTCAATTTGAGCGACGTTGCGTTGTCGCCGACGATGCGCCGTACGTCTTCTTCGCGGCAAAACCTCCAGGGACCGCATTTTTTCCGGTCGAAAATCGCTTCGGAATTCTTGTACCCGATTTCCATGTAATCCACGCCCGCCGCGACGCAGGTCCGATAGACGGCCCGGACGAAATCGTCGCTGAATTGATGATCGTTGACCAGTCCGCCGTCGCGAACCGTACAATCGAGAACCTTGATCTCGGGCCGATAAGTAATCCAGGGAGCTTTCATGGGAAGGGGTCCTGTTGATGCGGAAAACAAGATATATTGGAAACGCGGTGAAAACGGACAGTTGGTCAAGTCCGCCTGCCGCACTCACCCGTCTTTAACATCTGTCCAAACAAGGGCTTAAACGGGCCGTTCGAGCGGCAGGCGATTGTTCGCGGAAACCGTTTCCGGCTGTCGTTTCCGGCTGTAGTTGCAGGCCGTTTGCGGTATGAAAGGGGAAGTGGTTCACGTTCCTTGCTCTTCGCTCATGCCGAAACGTTCCGTATTGTATCGAAGCACGGCCAGTGCGCACCAGCCGACATTGAAAACGATGAAGGCGATCAACAGCCACAGCGCGTTGGAATCCTGCCCGCCTCCGTAGGCGTGCATTCCGGATTTGAACACGTAGTTGACGCCGTACCAGGTCAGGATGACGACGATCGCGCCGAGCGAGGCGCCGGTCATGAGCCCGAAGTTCCCGTACAACCGGGCCAAACGCCCGTGGAGGATGATCATGAAATATAACAGGGTCACGAGTGCCCAGACTTCTTTCGGGTCCCATCCCCAGAAACGGCCCCATGAATAATCCGCCCACCGGGCTCCGAGAATCGTCCCGACCGCAAGCAGAAGAACGGATAGACGGAGCATTTGGAGGACGTAAGGGGTCATTACCCCGCAGATTCGGGGGGCGTGAACGGTCGTTTTTCCCGACGAAGCGGAATCCCGACGATAGGTCCCAAACGTGTAAAAACCGAGGACGACCATTGCGAATCCCCATGAAATCAGGGCGGCCGCATAGCTGGCAATGATCGCGATCACATGGACCGTGAGCCAGAAATTGCTCCGCAACACCGCCATGAGCGGCCTGATTTGCGGGTTGAATTCCGAATTGTACGATGCGGCCAAACCGGCGAGCAGGGCGACCGATGCGCCGACCAGGATGAACAGTTTCCGGGCGGCGACTTCCTGGAAAACCCCGCTCCACCATCGGTAGGCGACTTGCATCGACCGGCTTTTTCCCTTATCCCGCACTTCGTTTTGTTCGACAAGCCGGGACAGGGAGCTTTCGAGCCCGCTCCTTGAGGTTTCATCGAAAACAATCCCCGCCTCGGTCGCCAACAAATCGCTCCTGAAGAGGACGAAGGGAACCATCGCCGACATCAGGAGGAACCGGGGGAGAAACCATACGACGACGCCGATACAGCCGACAACGACCAGCCGGTCGATCGGATCGTGCGTTTGAAGGACCTGCCCGACGGTTGCGAACAAGCCTTCCTGGCCGACATATTCGCCGTAACAAACGCGGAGAGTGGCCCAAAAGACGAAGAGCATGAGCAACACGCGCGGAACGGCGAGGCAGATATTGAACAACGATGTCCGGGAATCCCGTTCCCACGGATCATCTCGTTTCAACATTCGAAGGATCGCGGCCGGTGTCGGAAACATGGTCCATGCCCGGCTTTGTCGAAAGATCGGGCCGATCATCGGCGCGAAAGTATAAAGGAGACCGATGCTCGCGGCGGTAAAACCCATCAATACGACCGTCTCGTACATGTTGGTAATCGGCGCCCAGCCGGTGATCCATGCACGCATCGCTCCGCCGAGAAAGGTAACGAACACCGAGAGCAGAAGGAAGACGACGGCGATCCAGAAAAGAATTTCTTCGGCTCCAAAACGTCGGGAAGCGCGTTCCATGACCACCCGGCCTGCATGGTCGAACGGATTCGGGAACACTCCCGCGGCGCCAAAATCGCTTGCAGGTTCCTTTTCCCGCGATCCGGCACGACGCGGCTCTGCATCGATCATTTCACTCCGGGCCCGGGCGGCCCGCAATGAGAACAAAGCGAATACGATGGAAACGGCGGCGAAAACCCACATCCAAAAGAACGGGGCAAGACGCGAATAACGCACCTCCATCATCGTCGCATCCGAAGCCGGGTAGGCCGTTTTCGCCAGAATGCTCTCGGTGGTCGATCCCGTGGAAAGCAGGGCTTCCCGTAACGGCTCAATCCGTTTGCCGGTTGCCGCGATTTCGCTGATCCATATCCGCAGCGTCGCACCGAACTGGGCCTCCGCATCCGGATATTCGCCGAACATCGCATAAACTTCCCCCAATCTCCGGAAAACATCACGGGTTCTTTGCGTGGAGTTGGTCGATAACGATTCGCGGCGCGTAAGAGCCTCGGTCAGGATCGTGATCGGCTCGCTTGAGTCTCCAGGTGAAAGCAGATCGGATGGAAGTGTGCTCGAACCGACCGGGTCCGATTCGGAAACGGTCATCTTGTCAGGTGTCGTTATGCCCGGGACCACCATGCCCGGGACAGTCGCCGCCTCTACCGTTGTTCCCGCAACGGCGGATTCCACCGGCGTTTCCGCAGTCGTATTGTCTGGAGCCGCATTGTCCGCAGTCATATTGTCCGGAGCCGGCAAAACAAAATCATCGCGTTGCGGATATTCCGGATCGACGAATCGTCGGATCATCGGGGAATCGGCAAACAGGACCGTTTGGAGGGAAACCCAAGGCTGGAGCGGGAGCGGCTCGTCGCGGACCGGCCGGATCGCTTCTTTCATCAACGAGGGAAGGATGCGAACACACTGTCCGTTGTCGTAGAGGGCGAGGTAAGCGGCTTGGATATCGATGCGAAACGCTCCGACCGCGTAATGGAATTGCATGATTGCCTGGTTGATCTCGCGTCGCTTTTCGGGAGAAATGCCCGGATCGAACAGCGCAACCTGCCAAACCGGATCACTCGCCGGATCATGCGGCGAACTCCCTTCCGGGAGAGGAAAGGTTCCTTCCGGCCAGGCGTTTTTCATCAATGTCGCGCTGAGCACGGCAAGGCGGTCGCTCAGCAAAAGGATTTCTTCGAAAGCACGTTCGGTTTCGACGACATGGGAAAAAACGGGGTTTCCTTCGGCATCCTGTTTTTCGAACCATTGCCCCAATGCGCGCGTTTTCACGACGACTTCCCGGAGCAAACCGTTGACGGCCGATGTTCCGGTGAGCCGACCGTCCCGCATATCGAGCGCCGAAAGCGATTCGAGCGATTCGACAACCATGCGAAGCGAACAACGTTGCATCGGTGTCCCTTCGATGGCCGCGTAAACGAGCGAGGCGCAACGATCCGGAAAATCGCGGTCCGGTCGAAAAACGACATCGCGAAAAACCGCCCGGGCATGTTCGATTCGAAGAATCCGTTTATCGAGTTCCGATCGGGTTTTCGGGGCATCCTCCCTCATGCCGGCCAGATGCTGTTGGTATTTCGCCGATCGCTCCACTTGCACGATTCCGGCATATCGCAAGCGGTATCCGATTTGGTTTCTCAGCCGTATGTCGAGAATTTCCGTCCGCAAAAATTCGTCGTCGGCCGGGAGGAATGGAAGGTAATCCCAGATTTCAGGTTCCGTCAGCCAGGAAAAAAGAAGTTCATGCGGCTCGAAATACCGGCCGCCTTCCGGAATGAGGTAACGAATACGACGCGCGATCCGGCGTCCATCCCGTGCTTTCGCGTTTCGAAGACGTTCCTGCATTCGGGATTCGGATTCCATCGAATGAAAAGATTCGGCGGAATCGGTGTCGCCCGGTTCCTCTTCCTCGAAAGCGGGAGCCTTGTACTTCGCCCGGTCGCCCATCAATTGATCGCGAATCTCATCCATGCGGCGATTGCGTTCTTTTCGCTCCTGCTCCTCTGTTCGTCGGAGACGCGCGGTGAGTTCATCTGCTTCGAAATCTTCCCGGGAATCCATCCGATCCAGTTCTTCGAGAAGAAAATCGTCCACGACGATGAACGGCCGGGCTGTCCCGCAAATTTCCTGAACGATTTGCCGGGCAAACGTATCGAGGGGCATGATCCGGCCCTCATCGAATACCGGTAATGATCGCCAAGGTTCCCAATCGACATACTCGCTTCCGAAAACACCGTTTGAGGCGAACAATCCCCCGAGTCCGAATATCCCGATGATAAGGAAATGTCGAAAAACACTCGAAGTCATAAGCCGAAATTCCGCCCGGAAATGGAGGAAAATTCATTACGGGAACCGCACTTACGTCGGTTGATGCCCCATGCCGTTTCAATGGAAACCACTCCACCAATCATTATAGATTACCCTGGTGTCAATGCAACCGGAAAGAGACGCTTTTTCTCAAATGCCGTTGCGGCATCCCACATTCCGCCCATAAAAAATGTTGGGCGAAATGGTGATGATTAAGTCGGGGCCGCAAGCCGCGACGGGCGGCAGGCGGACTTGACCAAATGTCCGTTTTCATCGCGTTTCCAGTATACATGGTCGGTTACCAGTCATCGGTCCTGAAGGGGCTCGCGGGAAGTCCTTCCCTGTTGTAAAGGTTGGCGCCTTCGGGATTATTGGACCAGGCGTAGCGGACGGCGACCGGCTCGGCCACCTCGGGCGCCGAGACCAGAATCGTATCGCCGTCGATTTTCGCTTCGGCCCATATCCATTTTTGGTCCGCTCCCGATATCGCAAACCGGCACGGCACGGCATTCAGCACCTCGACCGTCGGCGACCGCCCTTCCTTCCGGCCGACCATCAGCCCGCTGCCCGTGTGGTCGAACGCGATGCGGATCGCATTCCCTTCGACCGTCATCGACTTGTAGAGCGGACCGCTGAAAACGAGGTCTTTTCGCCCGTAATCCTTGGCCAGTGCCCACAATGCAAGCCGCTCACCCACGTCGAACTTGTTGCGGGGGTGGATGTCCTGCGCTTCACCGATGTCGATCGTCACCGCCATGCCCGAGTTTTTAATCTCCAACGATTTGCGTTGCGCATCGCGGATCTTCGGCCAACCGCCCGGATCGCCTTGCGGATTCTCGTTCGCCTCCAGGAAATTTGCGAGCTGAACGAAGTAAAACGGGAAATCGCGTGCCTCGCCCGGCTGGTTCCAAAGGCCCCGCCATCCTTCCACAAGCGCCTGCTGCTTAAAGAAATAAAACGCGCCTTCGCCTGCGTTCGACTCGCCCTGGTACCAAAGCATCCCCCGAATCCCGTAAGGAATGAGAGGGGCGATCATCGCGTTAAACATCCCGCTCGTATTGTCCACGGCTGGGGCGCCCGGAAGCGGTTGAACGGCCCGGTCCTCGCTCAAACGGCGTCTCGAATCCTGCACCCAGGCTTCGATTTTATCGATATAACCGGGCAACGCTTTGCGATAATTTTCCAGGTTTCTCCCGGCGTTTTTACCACGCTCTTGCATTTCCTTGACCGCTTCGAAGCCGTTCGGGGGAATCCAGGGGTCGATCGCGGAACCTCCCCAGGCGTCGTCGATCAAGCCGATCGGGATACCCAATTCCTTGTGGAGACGCACGGCAAAGTAAAATCCGACGGCCGTACAACCGTTCGGAGTTCCGTTTTGGCAAGTCGACCAAGGCCGGTCGAGCTGGACGTCTTCCGTGGGTTCCGGCGCCATCACTTTGCTGACGCGGGCAAAACGGATATCCGGGAAATCGGCGTCCGTCCCGTCGGTCGTATTACAACCGCCGACGACCCATTCCATGTTCGATTGACCGCTGCAAAGCCAGACGTCGCCGACGACGACGTTCCGGATGGTCACGGCGGGGGAATCGGTTCCGTTGACGGTCAGTTCCCGGTTGTCGTTGCCGGCCGTCATCGCCGGGAGGCGGACCATCCAACGCCCGTTCGCATCGGCCGTCGTCGATGCGACGTTACCGTCGAAGGCGACGGTGATTTTTTCTCCTTTTCCGGCGCCGCCCCAGACGGGAATCGGTATGTCCCGCTGGAGTACCATGTTGTCCGCGAAGATGCGGGGAAGGCTGATTTCGGCGAACGATTTCGACGCCGGCAACGCCAGGTAAAGTGTGAGAAGGATACAAACGGACGATACGCGTTTCATCATAATATCTCCGGGTTGTGATTGAACAAGAACACCGTGCCGAGCGGCGCAAACCACCGGCGCACGAACACCGCACTCTGAATTATACAAAAACCGGTGCGCCGATCAACACGCCCGGCGGGCGGAAATGCCCGAAGCGATTGACGCGGCTGCAATGAAGCGTACAATCAGGAGCGTACAATCAAGATCACAAGACCGACAAGATCACGAGACCGAATCGCTCCGGGAGTCCTTGGGCTCATTTTTTATGCCGTGCTCGGTATTCACGGAGACAAAGGCTCGATCGTCCCTTCGCATTCCCGTTTTTCGACCCCGTTTTTCGACATGAATACCGAACAACCGCTTGAACAGATTCGTCGCCGGATTCTCGAAATCGTTGCTTCGCCCGGTTATCGTCCGAAAAAACCGAAGATGTTCCTGCAAGAACTCGGCTTGACGGAAGAAGATCGGAGTATCATCCGAAGAATTATCAAGCGAATGGTGAAGGAAGGTTTGCTGGCGTTCGGCAAATCGCATCTCGTACATCCGCCGGGCCAAAAGTCGCGCGACGGCGGCGTTTCCGGCGACGATGATGCCGCCGCCGTGCCGAAAGGTTATGCGGGCAAGGCCGTCAAGACGAAACCATCCCGGGAAAAACCGGGGAAAAAACGAAAAACATTCGACGATGTTTCCAGGGAAAAGGACGAACGGAAAGCGAAACGGGATGCCGAGCGTTGGCAGGATCGTGAATCGACGGGTCAATATCTGGTCGGGACGTTTCGCCGAAAACCTTCGGGAATCGGATTCGTTCGCCTGAAAAACGCCGATCCGGAGAATCCCGTACCGGATATTTACGTGGCGGCCCATTTTACGCAGGATGCTGCCAGCGGTGATACGGTCGCGGTCGAATTGCTCGCAGGACGTACGATCCGTGAAGAATGGGAACGTAACCGCCGACAACGGCTAAAAGCCGGAAAGACATTCCAGGGACCGGAGTTCGGCGAACGCGGCCGGGTGCTCAAAGTGCTCAAGCGGGCCACCGACCGGTTTGTCGGAACGTTTTATGAAGAAGAGGAATGGGGGTTCGTTCGGGTCGACGGGGATCGTTTCGCCAATCCGCTTGTCGTCGGCGATCCCGGGGCGACGGCGGCGCAACCGGGTGACAAGGTCGTTGTGGAAATGCTCGTTTTTCCCGACGCGCACCGTAACGGGGAAGCCGTGATCGTCGAAGTCCTCGGCCGGCACGGCGCCGCCGGTCTCGATACGCTTTTGATTTTGCGGGAATTCGACCTGCCGGACCAGTTCACCGAGGAAACGCTGGCGGAGGCCAGAAGGCAGGTTCACGATTTCTTCCGTCTGTTTCCCGACGATGCGGCCGCCGGCGGCGCGAACGAAGCGGAAAAAGGCGATCCGGAAGAGCCGATCCGGATTCCCGACGACCGGGTCGATATCACGGAAGAGCTGATTATCACGATCGATCCGGCCGATGCAAAGGATTTCGACGATGCAATCTCGCTGGTAAAGACGGAGGAGGGAAACTGGCGACTCGGCGTTCACATCGCGGACGTCGCTTATTTCGTCGGCGAAGGCGGAGCGATCGACCGGGAAGCGAAAGACCGGGGAACAAGCGTGTACCTGCCCGATCGCGTGATTCCGATGTTGCCCGAGGTGTTGTGCAACGCTCTCGCCAGTTTACAGCCCGGGAAACGGCGACTCGCGAAATCGGTGTACATCGAATTCACGCCCGAGGGAATCCGGACGGATGTCGCTATCCAAAAAACGCTGATTCGAAGCACCAGACGCTTTAATTACACGGAAGTGCAGGAATTTTTCGACAAGCCCGGCGCCTTTTCCAGGACGTGGAGCAAACCGATTCGCGAGATGCTCCTCCGGATGCGTGAGCTGGCCATGCTGCTCCGTCGCCGCCGTTTCGAACACGGTGCGATAGAAATGAACATGCCGGAAGTCAAGATCGATCTCGATGAAGACGGGCAGGTCGTCGGCGCCCATGAATATCCGTACTACGATTCGAACCGGTTGATCGAGGAATTCATGCTTGCCGCGAACGAAGCGGTCGCCGATTTTTTGTTCCGGCGAAACATCCTTTTCCTGCGCCGCGTCCATCGATTTCCGGCGTTGAAAAAAATGAAAGCGTTCGCGGATTTTCTCCGTTCGCTCGAAATCGACGATCTTGATCCGGAAAAAATGATCGCCGACCGGCATTTGCTCCAATCGGTGCTCGATAAAGTCAAGGGGAAACCCGAGGAGAAGGCGGTCCATTTCGCGCTGCTCCGTTCGATGCAGCGTGCCGAGTACAGCCCGAACGGCGAGGGGCATTATGCGCTGGCCAGCGATTGTTACACGCATTTCACCTCCCCGATCCGACGGTATCCCGACCTGACCATCCATCGGCTGATCGAGCTGGTGCTCCAGGGACGCGATCCCAAGCCGCCGCGCGGGCCGCTCGTCACGCTCGGCGAACACTGTTCCGACCGGGAACGGCGTGCGGAATCGGCTGAGAACGAATTGACCAAGTTGAAACTGATCGACTATCTTTCCAAACGGATCGGCGTGAAAATGGAAGGCTTCGTCACGGGAATCGAATCGTTCGGCCTGTTCGTTCAAGGCATCGAGATTCCGGCGGAAGGTCTTGTCCGGCTTGAAACGCTCTGCGACGATTACTACCGGTTCGACCGTTCGACCCATACGCTCAGCGGAGCCCGGGTCGGAAATGTTTTTCGCCTTGGAGACCGAGTGCGAATCGAAGTCGTTCGCGCCGACGCCGATTCACGTCAAATCGATTTCCGTCTGCTGGAACGAATCTCGAAACCGAGAGGCACAAGCACACCGCGAAAACCGCCCCCGGCACGACGACGATAGCGCGACGACGATAGCACGACGGCGATAGCACGACGGCGCGACACCACGCAGGCAAAACGTTGAAAACGGGAAAAGGCACTCGTGTACTCGCCCCGCCCCGGGAGCACGGGAACCTGTCTTTCTGGAGACCCTCATTCTTCCGGCGGGGGCGGCGCATCCCGGGCGGTCAACGGCGGACGTGACTTCCAGTTGAGCGGCGTTGTATCCGCAGCGGAATTTTCCCGCGACAGCAGCGGCCGACTCCCGCCAAAAATCGATCGGCCGCCGGCCGTCTGAACGGGTTGCGACGTTTCCGGTGCTTCCTCTTTCATTGCCGACGTTTCCCCGGAAGAAGCGGGTGTTTCCGCGGGAGACGCAGACTGTTCCAACGCCGGTTGAAAGGAAGACGTTTTTCGATAACGGGTACGGGAAGACTGATGCGAGATGTCTTTTTGGAACCGGGGAAAGAGCTGTTCCTCCGGCTTTTCGGGCACGAATGTTGCCGAGACGAACCGTGTTGGCTCATTCGGCTCCGGGAACGTCGATTTCACCTGCGCCGATTCCGCCTGCGTCGGTTCGGGAGCGGGTAACGCTTCCTGCCGAACGGGCTGCGGTTCCTGCTTGAACGGATCGGGGGCGAGAAGCGTGTCCATCATTTCCTGCGTATCCGCGCGAAGTTTTTCTTCGTCGTCTTTCGAAAGCGACCGCACGCCGTGGGAGGCGACCGTTCCCAAGGGAATCGCCGGGGGAATCGGCGGTGAAATCGAACGCGGGCTCTGCGCATGAACACCTTGTGCATGAACACCTTGTGCATGAACACCCTGTGCATGAACACTCTGTGCATGAACACCCGACCGACCCTGGAAAAAGCCGGAATCACGCAGCGATTGCGATGTCAGCGGTCCCGGATCGACCCAAGCTCCGTGTTCGTCCAGTTTCATCGTTCCCATTTGCAGGTCGAGCCCCATTCGCAACGATTCGTATTGGACCCAAAGGTTCAGGAACTCGTTTTGAGCGCTCAGGAGCCCCTGCAAGGCGTCGATGACACGCTGGGCGATGTTGCTGTCTTTTCCGGAAGCACCCGCGGCGGACGCAGGCCGTATCAACTCCATTTGCGCCATATCGACACGGGTCGCCGAAACGAGGATATTGGCTCGGCTGATTTCGAAATCGATCTGGTTTTTTTCCAAAAGACGAATCGTATCGCGCAGGTTGGCGTTGATCGAATCGACATAAGCATAATAATCCCTTCGCGCCTGTTGATAATCGATCAACGATTTCCGGTACGCGCTCTGCTGTTCGTGTCGGGTCAACGGGGAATCCCAAACCAACCCGGTCCTGACGGACGAATTTTTCGCGTCGAATTTCAGGCCGTCCTGATCGATGGTTCCCCCCTCGGCTTCGACCCGGACCGAGAGGTAGCCTTTGAGGGCGTTGGCGGCAACGTCGATTTTCCTCCATTGATCGACCAGCGAGGAACGGGCGTTCATCCAGTCGAAGCGGTTTGCGGAAGCGATCTCAAAGGACTCTTCGGCGGAAATATCCGTCGGCACCAACGTAATCGCCTGTAGGCGGGTGATTACCTGGCACAAGGAAACTTCCATTTCCTGCGCCGAGAGGGTGTCGGCAATCCGGTTGACCCAGTTGCGGAAAAAGATTTCTTCCGGGCGTCTGGCTCTTTCCTTGATCGCGACTTCTTCCGGAGAAGAATCATCGGAGCCCGTTTGAAGTTTGTCGCCTTCCCGATCCGTCGGCTCACCGGATTCCGCCGGATTTTCAGTCGTTTCGGGTGTTGATGTCGACCGGGCCCGCTCCCCCTGCATTTCTTCAAGCAGTCCGTCGTAATCGCGCGAGTTTTCCTTGGCATCAAGCAATCCCGTGAGGTGCAGAACGCTCACGGCGGCTAAAACGTCTTCGGAAACCTCTTTTTTGTCGGCTTTTCGCAGCAATTCCGCCCTATCGAAGGTTTGCATGTATTCGATCAGTACCTGGAGGGCTTCGAAATTCCTTTGCTGTTCGTCGATTCGCTTTTTGACATTCGCGATCTCCTGGCGGAAAACGTTTTCGTCGTATATTCGGGGATCGACCTTTTGTACCCGGCTCTCCTCGGCATCGTGAGAACCTTCGAACCGGGAAGCGAACAGTTTCAATTGGGATGTGCGTTCGGGAACCTTTTTAAGGAGCGTCTCATAATCATGATCGACGACACGCATTTCCCTGCGGAGTCGTTCCATCAGTCCGGCCAGCCGCCCCACTGTATCGTCGGCAACCGGGTGGTCTTTTTTTCGCAGGACCAGGAGCAGGGCCAGGGTTTCCGCTTGCAAATCGGTCAAATTTTGGGAAATCAACTTGAACTGATCGAGCAAGGGGTCGCGAATCCGGACCGGCGTGTCGGGCGGCAACCCCAAGGTATTCCGCAAATAGGTTTCGATGTTGCGCAAATAACCGTTCTTTTGTTCGAGCAGGCTGCTTTGCGCCCTGTAAAGCTGGCTCTGGGTTTCAACCACGGAAAGTTTTCCCGTATTGCGCCAAACCTCGAACAATTCTTCGAGCCGTTGCAGGTTGTTTTCCAGACTGACAACGTTCTGTTCGAGGTTTTGGATACGGACCTGTTCCGCCAACAAACCGTAATAACCGTCCGTCCTCCCGAAGACGACCGAATTCAACGTGCCCTGTGGGCCGGTGTTCGGTCGGGCCACTCCGCCCCCGGTGAAAACATTCGTATAGAATCCCTGTTGGTAAAACACCATTTGCCGAACACACGCGAGCAAATCCCGTTCCGCCTGCGTCAGGTTTTCCAGAACGACCTTTTTACCCGCCCCGCGGAGGAGCGGTTGAACGACATTCAAATTGAACAAGGAACCCGCTTGGACCTGGTCCGGGCCGGCAAACTGCCATGTGATCGAATTGGCAAGGCCCGCCGTCAATTCCCCCCCTGTCGCATATAATTTGTTGAAACCGACGTCGGCCTCATTCGTCAGGGAGGATGTGTTCGAACTGCGCAGTTTGCCTTGAGCATCGTAAAAAAGGGAATCCCCCCCGAAAAACTGGACGTCGAACCGGAACCGCTGATTCGATACGAGCAATGCCGAGAGATAGACGTTTTCGAGAGCCGTCTGGTAATCCGGGGAATGGCGCAGGGCCAACGCCAGCACCGCATTTTTATCGAGCAAAACTTCGCCGTTCTCGTTCAGATTCAAGTATTGCCGCCACAACGGGTTTTCCGTCCAACGTGTTTGAAGACACTTTTTACATTTTCGCAATTTCGTGCAATCGACGCAATGCATGTACCGATGGGCGACCGGATCGTCAAGCGGTTGGGGTTCCTTGTCCGGGTTGAACGGATCGAACATCCGGGAACGGCGATCGGGCGTAATCGTGTAATTGTGCAGTTCGAACGAGGCGTCACCGGCCGCATTATGGACGAGAGAATAAACCTCCTTGTCCGCTTTATGGCGATAATGTTGCGGTGAACATCCCCATAGCGCACCACACAGGAACACCATGAAGAGCGACACAATCCGTATGGAACGCATGTTGGACCTGAACCGTTCCCGGCTTGTTTCGGTAAACGAGAAGGTATTCGACAAACGGTGGTTTGGTTCCTGGAAAAAGTTCATGAAATATTTTGTTTTTTCATTCCGATGAAATCGAAACCATGGCCTGAACAATCATTCGCCTTATTGAAATACCCTGTCGGACAACAGGGTTTATTCCCTGTTTTTTATATCGTCGGAGGAATAGGAAGGCTTTAACGGTTATATCGATAAATACGATTTTATGCCGTTGAATTATTTACATTGCGGTAAAATGGAGGGTATAATCATTATAAATAGATGTTTGACGGAAATTATTGTCGATATATCGTTATGCCGGAATCGGTTTTTACGATATCATCTCCATTTATCCATTCGGTAGACACATGAGCAGATGGAATTGGGTGCTTCTGACGTTGATAATCATATTGGTGTTTCCCAATATCTACTTCTTGTTGCAGGCAACGAGCGTTGAAAACTTCTATCGCCCGAAAATCGAAGAGATAACGCCAAGTCCTTCAAACAAGGCAAAAGGAGAAACAGGAAGTCTGGAGAAGACGGAGAAAGACATCCGACATCTCAGAGAGGGAGACTCGCCTGAAAAACCGTTGGCCGCCAAAACGATCGAGGAATCGGGGATCGACGATCTGCGGGCCAAACTTCGCAACATCCTCAATACACGGCGGCAGGCGTGGTTTGGTTGCACCCTCGCCAATGTGACCGAAGATGGTGAGGAAGTCCAACCGAGTTTGGATCAGGGAGGCGAGCAGCAACCGCTCCCGTTGCTCACGCTTCGAGTCAATGCGAAAAGGCCGGAATCGGAAGACGAACCCCAGGACTTGTTCGATATCGAAGGAATCGTTTACCTTTTTGCCGAGCGGGAAGAAAAGGCCGGCGCGTATCTGGGAAGTTTTACCGTTGTCAATCCGACGCCGGAAAGTAATTTTCTGACGCTTGTTTCCGCCGAGGTTCTTTCCGAAGAGGAAGTGGAATTGATTCGCCAAAGCGCGGGTCCGAATGTGAGTATCTCCGTTTACAGCGCGCTTCCCGTCGGACGTGATCTGAGTTTTTACGAGCCGGACGCTTCCGGAGACGCGAAAGAGGAAGGGAGCGGCAAGTATCGTGATTACAGCGTGTTGCTCGCTTCGGCTTATCGCGGTCGTTACGAATACCAACGCGCGATTCGAACCGTCGAGGAAAATATCGAAACGCTGGAAGAAGCGCTCAACGATGCCGAGAAGGAACGGCAGTTTTGGGACGAGGAGCAGGAACTCGAACGCAAACGCATCACTGCCATGAAGGTCCAGGCGGATGAAGTGCAGACGAAAGTCGGTGAAATCGACGCTCTGATCGGCGATATCGAGGATAAGATCGAGAAAACACAGTATCTCAACGAAAAACTCGTCGCCGAGATTGCGGAAATACAACAGGAGACGGCCCGGCAGATTAATCAACATGCCGACAGTGCCGCGGAAGCCGTCGATGAGAATAAAGGCCGGGATACGGAAAATATGCTGGAAACGCGATGAAAACGACCATTTGGTCAAGTCCGCTTGCCGCACTCACTCGCCCCTAACCACCGTTTATATAATGACATAAACGGATCGTTCGAGCGGCAGGCGAATGTGCGCGGGAACGGTTTCAGGCCGTTTACGGTATAGCGATCCGTGAAAAACGTGTGCCGACGGCGCTCGCCGGTTCAGTCGACGGCGCCGATGATGTCCGTGCCGACCATCGGTCGTAACACCTCGGGGACGACGATGGAACCGTCTTTTCGCTGATTCAGTTCCAGGATAGCCACCAAGGCACGGCTGATCGCGATTGCCGTCCCGTTGAGCGTGTGAACGAATCGGGTTCCTTTTTCCCCTTTGACCCGGTAGCGTGCGTTCAAACGCCTAGCCTGATAATCGGTACAATTGGACGTGCTCGTCACTTCGCCATACCCGCCGCGCCCGGGCATCCACGCTTCCAGGTCGTATTTGCGATAGGCCGGTCCGCCGAGATCGCCCGTGGCCGTATCCACCACTTGGTAAGGAATGCCCAGACCGTCGAAAATGGCGCATTCCAAGGCGAGCATTTCCTGGTGCATCGCGTCGCTTTGATCCGGCAAGGTGAACGCGAACATTTCGATTTTCGTGAATTGATGCACCCGGTAAAGTCCCCGTGAGGCTTTACCTGCGGCGCCCGCCTCGGTCCGAAAACAGTGGGAAAGACCGCAAAGACGCAAGGGCAGGGTTTCGGCATCGACCGTTTTACCCGCCAGGATGCCGCCAAGAGTGATTTCGGCCGTTGCGACCAAACTCAAATCGGTTCCGTCGATGCTGTAAATCTGCGTTTCAGGACCGCGAGGACTGAAACCGGTTCCTTGCAGGATTTCATTCCGGGCCAAATCCGGCGTTGCCATCGGAGTAAAACCCGCCGTGATCAGCGTTTTGACGGCATAGTGCTGCAAGGCGAGATCGAGCAGGACGGCCTCGTTTTTGAGGAAGTAAAAACCGGCTCCAGCGACATTGGCCCCTGATTCGAAATCGATCAAATCGTGTTTTTCGGCGAGTTGAACATGGTCGAGCGGCTGAAAATCGAATTCGGGGATCGGTGTTTTACCGAGTGAAAGCCGTAAATTGGCCTGATCGTCGGCTCCGATCGGTGCGGCCGGATGGGAAAGGTTCGGTATAAGTCGTTGAATTTCATCGATTTCCGATTCGGTGCATTCTATTTCCGCTTTGACGGTCAGGGTCTTCTCGCGGAGAAGCCGCCCCTGTTCTTTTTTCGCCTCTTTCTCTCCGGCCTCTTTAACCTGGGCGATACTTTTTGCGACCGCATTCGCCTCGGTATTCAACCGTTCGATCTCGGCCTGTTTTTCCTTTCGCAGATGTTCCAGGTCGACCAAACGATCGACATCGGCCGTCACATTACGGTTCCGGCAATTGGTTTTGACGATATCGACGTTTTCAAGAATAAATTTGCGATCAAGCATCGGAAAATCGTTGGAAGTGTCGGGAAAAGACCGACGTGCTGATGTTGGGAACCGTTTTGAAAATTTCGTGGAAAAATTTTCGGTCTTCAGGTTGAAAACCGAACAGGATGCGGTGTTGTGAGGCGGGCGGCTCGCCGCCTGAAGGGCCGGACCTATACCGGGAACGCGGCGAAAACGGACATTGGGTCACGTCTGCTTGCCGCACGCACTCGCCCCCACTCCCGGCCGGTCAATTAGCTGACGATCGTTCGTTGAAAAACCGGCACGGGAACCCCGGTGCGTTCTTCGCCGTGCCGCTTTTCGCTGCCTCGCTTCGGGCTCACATGAAAACTTACATGTTGGCCCGATACCTTTGGGCACGTTCCTTTTGGCCGTTATCCTTGATACGCTCGATCACCTTGTCGAGGGCCGGTCCGAAAAGTTCCTTGTTCGGCCTCCTCATGTTGTCATGGTGTGCAATGTCAATGATCGTCCGGCAGGCATTCTGTTGCAGATCGTTGTCATCGATGTATTCGAGCGCGAATTTGATCGAATCGACGTCGCGTACGGCGGCGGTACGATCCAGAATAAGGCGTTTTTCCTCGACACGCGTTGCGAGCCCCATTCCTTTGCGGAGTTTCGCGACCTTGTTTTTGCCGGAAATCCTGATCCCGATTTCCTCGTCACGGAGCGAGATGACCCGCGCAAAAGCCCGCAAGGCGGCAATTTTGTTTTGGTCGGACATCCTGGCGTTTTCGGCAATCGCGAGCAGGTCGTCGGCAACGACCGCGTTGGGCCAATTACACAGGGCACGCACCGCGATGTTGACGTTTTCACTCATTTTCAACTGGTCCTTGATGATTTCAAGGGCGGCGTTGCCGCCGATACGTCCGATCATCGGGAGCAGTTCGGCCGTGTTTTGCGGTCCCATCATCTTGACGACGGGTTCCGCGTCCCCTTCGCACAGCCGGGCAACGATTTGCTCGGCGACGTCCCGTTCGCGACTCGGCGGGATCAGGAGGGCGACTTTAACAAACGCGGGGATGCTTTCGACGCGATCCGCTCGGCGGCGGCGAGCAGTTGCACGCGGTTATTCACCCCATCGGCGGCCGCCCGGTTCAGGATCGGACCTTTCGCTTCCCGCGTCGCGCGTTTGGAAAGGAGGTTGGCGAGCGTTTCGAAGCGGCCGTTATCCTTCTCGGCGCCGAGCGCCTGGAGCAAGGCTTCGTCAAAACCCGGGGCGGCGATCCCGGTCATGACCCATTCGGTTTTGTCGCGGTCGAACGAGAAGAGCATGTCGAGCAGGAGCGGCAATTCTTTGGCGGTACCGACTTTTTCGAGGGCGAAAAGAGCCGCGTAACGGAGATCCTGATTGTCGCTCTTGGCCGCTTCCAAGACGTCCGGGAGATACTTGGACGCTTTGCGGGTCTTGACGGCCGTGAGTGCGCGGACCTTTCCCTCAAGTGATTTGCCGTTGAAATCCTTCATAGCCGCGTCGAAATCCTTCTCACTGAAATAGGCGGGCATTTCTTTTTCCGTGCCGACCTCCAGGTTCGGTGTCCGGGAAGCCAAGGCGTCGGCGATCGTCTTGCCGCGCACTCCGTCGGCCGATTCCAAGGCTGTCCGCAATGCCGCTTCCGCTTCCTTTGCGGGATTCAGGGCCAAGGCCCGAGCAGCGCGGTCGCGAATCCGCAAATCCTTGTTTTCAAGCAATTTGGCGATTGCCGGAATGACCGAGGCGTCCCCGGTCCACTGGAGCTGCTGGAGGAGCCAATACTTCGTTTCCAGCGGAACATCCTTGTCGAGTTGTGCGGCCATCAGCCTATTGACTTCGTCCAGCAGCTCTTTTTTGCCGGGCGCTCCGGCTTCCATGCAGATTTTCTGCCACGCTTCCTGCGATTTTTCGCGGACGGACATATCATCGGCCCCCATATCGGGCAGGAGCTTTTCAAAACTTTCCGCCGTCGTTTGCGCCGAAGCGACCGTGAACAGCAGGAGGAACATCATCAAGGAATATGATACGTGTTTCATTGTGTCTCAAAAGGTTTATTGTTCAAAAATTTTTTACACCGACTACCGGCCCGTTTCCTACACCTCGATTCCGTAAGGGCTCCGTTGCGGCCGGGAAACCATGCGGTTGGCCTGTTCGTCGTCGATAAAACAGGTGTTATCGGGATCCCATTTGAGCGGTCTGTTGAGTTTATAGCAGATGTTGAACAACTGGCAGACCGCGGCGGTCCGGGCGCCGTATTCGAAATCCTGGAAGGGCCGGATCCGATTGCGAACGCAATAGGCGAAATCGGCAAGCAGGTTCGTCGCGCCGCCGCTGTACCGGCGTACGTCCACGGTCTTGATCGGCTTGAGATCCCGGTCGACATTGTGCTTGTATTCCCGTTCGGTCCCGATGAACGTGATGTCGCCGCCTCCGTGGCGCATCTTGATCCCGTTTTTGAAGATCGCCGTCGCGAACTGTCCGTCCACGCCGGGGGGAAGAATTTCGGTCGGGCCGGTATCATCCAAACCAAGCGCGTACATGACGCCGCCGAATTTGTGGGCGCCCCAATCGGCGAGAAAGCCGCCGCAGTAATCCTCGAAACGCCGCCAGCCGCCGCCGTAATTGCCGCTCATCCGTTCTTCGCTGTACGGGGCCCAAGGCGCTTGGCCGAGCCAACGATCCCAATCGAGTCCTTCCGGCAACGGTTCTTCGGGGAAATAGCAGGGTTTCGGAGGACTGCCGACACCGACAAGCACTTCCTTCACTTCGCCGATCGTTCCGCTCTGAACGACGGGCGCCATGTAACCGTAATCCTCCATGACCCGTTGGCTTCCGCTGGTGCAAACGCGGTCGTATTTCCGGGCGCCGGCGACGATCTGCTTTCCTTCGGCGAGCGTCAGCGTCAGCGGTTTCTCGCAATAGACGTCCTTGCCGGCCTTGCACGCCTCGACCGAGATTTTCGTGTGCCAGTGGTCGGGGGTGGAGATTTCGACGACATCGATATCCCCGCGCGCAAGGACGTCTTCGTACTTGGAAATGATCTTACAGTCTTTGTTGTTGTAACGATTATCGACCCGTTCCTTGGCAACCCGCGAATGCTTGTCGTAGCAATCGCAAACGGCGACGACCTGGAATTCCTGGTTTCCGAGGAAAGCACCGAGATTCTCCGATCCCCGGTTGCCCAAGCCGATGAACGCGGTGACCAATTTGTTGTTGGGCGAAACCCCCTTATCCAATCCGAGTACCCGGCCCGGGAGGAAAAGCGGAGCGGAAACGGCTGCCGAAACGGCCAGAAACTGCCGTCGGTTCAATCTGTTCTTCATGACATCCTCATGTTCGGTTAATGAGTTGATCTTGACGGATCCGGGACATTATACAACGAAGCCGGTCAAGTTTTCCGCTTAAGCCGCTCGTTTACCTTCGGAAAACAAGCTTCCCGAAAGTCGGCTTCGGGAAAACGGACATTCCCCCGAGTGTACAGGACCGGAAAACAAAATGCAAGAAACGGGACGCGGGACCGGAAAAAATTTTTTTTCCGATCCCGCGGTTTACGGCCCGTGCCGTTTTTCGACATGGTTTCGACACGGTCATGCCGTCCAGCCTGTTTCATCGCCGTTATTTCAAACCGTCATTGCAAACCGTCATTGCAAACCGTTATTGCAACACCGTTATTTTATCGCCTTTTCCAATTCGGGCACGCCGGGAATGTTCTGGGCGGCGAGATTGCCTTCCTTGTCGTAAAGGATCATCAAGGGAGTCGTCTGGACGCCCCAGTAAACGGCGACGGGAGAATCGAGACCAGCCGGTTCGTTAATCATCGGCCAATCGACCGGTGTTTTCGCGAGTACCGCATTCATCGCCGCGGCGCTCGGATCGAGATTGACACCCACGACCTTCAACCCGGTTTTCGCTGCGAGGGCCTTGATTTCCGGGATATCCTGCGTACTGCGGGAGTCCCAAAAATAAACCAGGACGGGGCTGCCTTTGAAGGCGGCGACGTTAATCGTGTTTCCGGCGGCGTCTTTCGTCTGGAAGGGAATCGCTTTCCCGATTCCATCCAAACGTCGCAAGGCCCCGGTCGCTTTATCGGCAATCGACTTCAGCTTCGGATTTTGGCCGCTCGCAACCAGGGCGGCACGATACCATTTGCGGGCTTCCGGCAGTTGATCGGCCATCTCGCGATAGGAACCGAGCAGGAGCATGCCGTCGGCGCCGGCCTCGGTTTTGTCGTATTCCGTTACGAGTTGTTCCAGGTTTTCGAGCCACGCGACCTGCGGTTTGAGCTGGTCGCCGCCCGTATTGATCTCGGCGTAATACCGGGTCATAATCAACCGCGATTTGATATAAGCGGCCAATTCGCGGTTGTCCCCGCCGGCGGTGTTGGTGTAGAGAATCTCCAGATTTTTCGGGCCGTCCGGATATTCGTTCATCTGGACGGCGGCCATGACCACGTCGGCCAATTGACGCATCCAGAGGTCGCGGTCCTCCGGCGTCGTCGAAATCTTGATGATGTTGAGAATCTTCCGGGTAATCAAGTCGTAGACCGCCGGGCGTTTCGCTTCTTCGGTTTTCGCGATCGATTTCTGTAATTCGTCGATTTCGCCGATCAATTTGATGATTTCATCCCGCTCGCCGGAAGTCGTTTCGCGAATGCCGCCGTCGCCCATGGGAATGAACGTCGTCGTCATTGCCGTTTCGTCGTACAACTGCGGCAAGTCGATACAGCGCCAATTGTTGTCACCGACGCGAACGAGGGAGCCGACGGCGATCTGCTTGTTGTCCGCACCGTCGCGAATGACGGCGATCCCGTTTTCATAGACGGTCACGTCTTTCGCGCAACCCTCGCGGCCGGCCGGGACGACGCCGGGCCGATTGCCGCCGAATTGGTACCACTCGACATCATTCGAAAGGGCGACCGCCTTGACGGCCTCCGCGAAACGGGTTCGCAGGCCGGCGATTTTTCGGGCGACCTCGGCGTTGAGTTTTTCGCCGAGTTGGAGTCCGGCCAGTTGCTCGGGCGTCAGCGCGACGCGCAGGAAACGGTTGACATCCCGTTCGCAGAGGGCGAGGACGATTTCACTCGAAACCTCTTCGGGCGAAATCTGTCTCCACTGGTCGATGACGCCGTCCTCGTCCGCGTCGATCCCCCAACGGGTTCCGCCGCTGTGGAACCATCGACACTGGTCCGTATTGCCGTTTTTGTTGGAATCAATGTCGCGGTAAACCTCGACGCCGTTACGATAATAACTCCATTGGTCGACCTTTCCGCTCCCGGTCGTGTCGAGGAACATCCGCAGGATGTTGCCCTGAGGGGCGTAGATGACAAAACCTTTGTTCTCGGGGAGCAGCTTCATCTCGCACTGCGCCATTTCCTCCTGGGTCGGAATATCGATCAGGACGCCTCGCTGGACCGGCATGTAACCGATCGCATCCGTGAAAAGCCGGTTTTTATCCGCCCCTTGGGAGAATGCGGAGCCGGCGTACGTCAATGAAACGGCAATCGCCAGCGTGCAGTGCAGGAATAACGTGCGGTGCGGAAAGGTCGTCGGAGATTTCATGGTAAGATCGGGAAAGGGGTTCACAGGTTCACCCGGGCATTGGGGATGGGATGCCGGACGTGGTCGGAGTTTCCAAAAACAGGGATGGGAACCCGGTTTTCACAAAGAACCGGCGAGCACGGATCGGCCCGCGCCCACCGGATTTCGATTGTCGTATCCGAAAGTATTGTATCCGAATGAAAGCCTTTTGACTAGCGGCGGAACACCTGCTGTTGGGGCTGCGGATATGTCTGCCCGGCCGGTTGGCGAAACGCGACCTGGTTGATATGACGGGGCGGCTGAACCGCCGCCGCTTTGTTCGCTGTCGGGGCCTGCGGCGCATTCTCTTCATATTGCATGTTCTGCGGTTCCCCCGGATTGATTCCTTCCGTATATCCGTTGGCACATTTCCGGCAGCCGGCAGGATAACCGCCGGCATATCCGCAAGGATCGCAGCCGGAAACGCCCGCGGCACACTCATCGCCATAATAAGCCTCCGTACTACAGCCGCAACCGTTGTAAATGCCGCAACCGGAATAGTTGAGGATTCCGCCGACCACTTTGAACGGCAGCGCGACGATGCCGACGGCCAATTGACCGATTCCGTTGGCGACCATCATGCTGCCCTGCGTGGTCTGGGCCAGGATCGGAAAACAGGGGCCGTAACCACCCGGCTGGGCAAAGGGTTGGGCAACGAGAACTCCTCCCGTTCCGTAAGGGAAGCAAGGTTCAACCGTTCCGCACGGTCCGCAGTCGGAACACGGGTCACAGGCTCCCGCGGCACCACAACCGTCTTCGGTACACGCGGCCGGGCCGACGCTTTCGATGTAACTGACACCCATGGGATATCCCAATCCGCAGGCTCCCCCGAAGCGGGCCGCTCCGCCGCAAGGATTGCACAAACAGCCGGCGGAAGAAAACGCGAGTGAAAGAACCAATACACTGAGAAAAATTCGTTTCATGGCTTCCCTGCTTGGTGAAGTGCCTGATGTGATGACATAAGTATCCGCCCGTCAACAAGCAAACGCGATCGGGCATGAGCAGGAACATCTGACGGATTCCTTCCTCACAGGGAGAATATCGTCCCGGCACAACCGGAAAATTCAGAAAAAACGAAACAATCGCTAAATTTTAACAGAAAAGCGATGCAGCCGTCAGGCAGGGCAAAATGCAAGCCGGGGTCGCAACAGCGAGAAGCGACCGGGATTGACGCGACGGCCGTCGGCCACGGATCCGGTCCCTGCGCTACGCTTCGTTTCCGGCCGTTATGTTGGGTTTATTGGTCTTCAGGTTGAAAAATCGAACGTGCGGCAGGCGGACTTGACTGAATGTTCGTTCGCATCGCGTTTCCAGTATGCGTGAAGATCAGTACTGTGGAGTCGACACGCCGGGTGCCGGGTTCTCAGGCGGACTCGCAGGTGGAACGGATTCACGGTTTCCCATCCAACCTTGCGGGAGCAATTGGAGCGGATTGAGCCGTTGCCAGTAGGGTGTGTTGGTCGGTTGCGTCGGAACCTGCTGAATCCGGGTTGGATTGAACCGGACCGAAGTGACTTCAATGTCGTCGATATGGACTTTCCCCAAGCCGCACAGAGAAAGAGTAAGATAAAGCTGTCCGTCGCCGGGAGCGACCCGGTAAAACGCAAACGGTTGCCATCCAGAGGTTTTTTCGAAACGCAGGGCGAGCGATTCCCCGCCGATGTTGTCGAAAATCATCACGCCGTCCGTACTCCCGGTGATGCGTTGCGGGATGTTGATCCAGCCGCTTATGCAAAGCATTTCCCCCGTCCGAACCGGGATTCCGGGATTGGAAATCATCCAGATCGGGGCGGTTTCGATCATGGAAACCGGGACCGCGGGATCGCTTGGGCGTACGACCATTTCGATTCCGGAAAGGCCCGACCGGGCCGCGGCGCGGGAGAGCATCGCTTCGGCGGCGACCCCCTCGATCCGGTGTTTCGACGTCATCCATTCGCTGGTCCATTGGGAAATGTCTTCCGCCGTTCCACTCGGCAGGCGATTGACATCGCGTTGGGCGCCGACGGAGCGATTATAGGTTTCCAGGTAGAGCGGCAAATTGTGAAACGAAACCGAAACCGGGGTCATTTCCGGCTGCAAATCGAAACGTGTTCCTTTCATCCAAAGATCCCTTGCCGCCGCCCTGATACCCCGGGTGGCCCGTTCCGCCTGTAAATAAGCGGAGGAATAATCCCTTTGTTCGAACAGGCCCGCGCACAAATCGATCGATTCCTGGGTCAGGTGGAGAAGCGATTCCTGCTCCTCCATCCCGATGAGCGGCGTTTTGTCCCGTTCGGGGATCCGGCCCGCGGCCTGCGCCTTTCTCAACTGCGTGAAGGTCGAATCAAAGGCGGTACGCTGTTTCCGGGCCAATTCACATGCCAGGTGGGCCGCCCGAGCCCCCCACTCGCGCGACCGTTTTTCGATCCGGCTCCGCACGGACGGATCACTGGTGAAAAAGATCAACGAGTTCAGGTTGCCTTCGTCCAGATTGATTTTCGAACCGCCTGCGACCCGTTCGGTGTCGATCGGACGCACCCCGCCGGGAATCAAATGAAAAGCGTCGTAATCGTCGGGAATTCCGGGAATCACGTAGGAAATATTCGGCGCAAAGGCCGGGCCGATCGCATGCTGGCTCTGGGGCTCACGCCAAATCGGCAACAAAAGCCGCGACCGGTTCGTTTGAAGCAGTACGCTGGAGAGCGAAGGGTTGTTCGAATTGAGTACCGTAACCGCCGTGCCCTTGGAAAACCATTCCTCGATCAGCGTCAGTTCCAGGTTAATCAATTCAAGAGCCAGGCGGCGGTATTCGGTCTCGGGATCGTTCGCGTTCAGGGGCGTATTCGAAGTGAACACCAGGCCGTGGCTTCCCGAGGCGATGGCCATGTGGACCATCAATTGCATCTGCTCGAAAAGCACCTGGGGGCTTGCGCCCACGTCGCCACCGAACAGTTCCCATTGCATGGCCATCCGGGGATCGGGCTGCGTCTGGATCGTACTCCACGACGGCGTCGCCGGATAAGCGTGATATTGCAGTATCGCGTTTTGCCATTGCGTGTATTTCCGCAAATCGAAGGAGGTGAACATCGGATCGCGTCGGAGCAACAGGATTTCGATGAACCGGCTGTACTCCCGCGTTCCGCTGTCGGTCGAACAGATCAACGGCCGCGTTCGCCGTCGATCGGCCGCCCGAATCGCCTTGCAGAGTTGATAGTACCCGTTGATCGCCGTTTCCGTATTCAGGCACTGATCGCCGATGTTCCAGGCAAGCACGTTGTCGTAGACGGCATTGGTCAGGGGAATGACGTTCGCGGCACCGGGGAGATTGGGATTTTCCATTGCCGCCAATTCGGCTTGCGACGGGGGAGAACAGATTAAAAAAATCCCGACCTCCCGGGCTTCCTGCAACAGTTCCAGACTCGGCGTTCCCGTGACCCAGACCGCGTTGAATTTCATTTCCCACAGCAGGGAAAGCGGTTCGCCCCGGTATTCGATCGCCCGGACCCCGATCGCCCGGTCGCCGTCGATGACAAGCGATTGATCGGACATCCGGATACGCATGTTTTCGGTAATCAGGATTTCATTGTCGTTCGGATTACGATACCGTGATGCGATTCCGTTTGCCGGAATACTGCCGGGAACAGGTCCCGCGGCGGGCGTTGAAGGAGCCGTCGGCGCAAACTTCGCCGATGCAAACCCGGCCGTCGCGATATTCGCGGTGCTTCCTGACGCGGAGTTTCCCGGCGCGGAGTTTTCCCGGGCGGCGGACACCAGGCCGATCGGACCGTGTCCTTTTCCCGTCGCATGGGAAAAGTGCGCATGGGCACCGATTTTTTCCCCGGACATGGAACGATAATCGGCGAATCCGGCCCCGATCCCGGAAGTCCATTCGACCGCGCCGATTTCATTTTCCATGCGCGAGGAGGGCAGGAATACCGTACCGGAACCGGCCTGTAATTTGAAGGCGACCAGGTTGACCGGATCGAACCGGTAGGAAGGTGTCCGCCGGGAAACATCCTCCACCGCCGGGAATTCCTCTTCCCGTTCGAAAAGATCAAGTTTTTCTTTATCCCAAAACCGCAACGCGCCTTCCTGTTCGACGTCGTCGATCAGGAAACGGATTTGCGCCCGGTTCCCTTCGGCATAAAGAACCAGTTGCCGTACATATTGTTCCCGGAGATCGATTTGAATACCTGCCAACTCCGAATCCCCGCGAAGCATCTTGGCCGCTTTGTCGGCAAGGGGAACGAGATTGATGCGTCCGCTTTTATCGTGAAAGGCGAGCCGTTCCCATTCCCCGATTTTCGCGTATTTCATGCCGGCCACCAAAAACGTGACCGGTTTTCCGGTGCGCGGATGGATCGTATGGGGTAAAACGATCTGGACGCCGACGGCCAGACCGGGATGATCCGATTTGACCCAGACGGCCAAATCGAGATCTTCGATAAGATGCGGATAATCCAATGGATATCCCAAAAGCAAGCTCGCGTTGGCCGGGAAAAGGCATTCCCATTGTTCACAACCCGCTTGCGCGGAATCCGTTTGTGCGGAATCCGTTTTCCGGCGAGATTGTTCCGCGGAGACAGTCGCCCCCACGATGCTCACCCGGTTTTCCACTCCCAGGCAGCGCCAACGAACTCCCGAATCCGTTTCCGCGGACAGGAGCGATACGGAAAACGACCCGAAAACAAGAAAAAACACAATTCCCTTGCGTCCCACGATGATTGATAAGCCTTTTAGGTTGATTTGCAGTGAGGAAAACCGCGCTGCGCCGCCCGGCTCAATGCGCAAACGGCGGGAATACTACGAAATTGATCGTCATCGGGAAAGGGCACTTTTTTATCGCAATTTTCGTGTTTATGTGAAATTTTACTTGAATTCGAGAGAATTTTCATTTGGAGCTTCCCAATTGCCCGCTCCCGGTAAAAAAAAGAGTAGAATCATTTATAGTCCGTGAACGGCCTGACAGTCCTCCCGCGCACAATCGCCCGCCGCTCGAACGATCCATTTATGTCATTGTGCAAACAGAGGTTGGAAGCGAGTGAGTGCGGCCGGCGGACTTGACCAACTGTTCGTCTTCATCGCGTTTCCAGTATAGTCCGTGGCGGACGGCCGGATGGCTGCCGGATGGCTTCCAGCCGTGAGTACACGGCGGTCGCCCCAGTGTCGGCTCCGGGAAAATCCGATGGTTTTCAATACACGCATATTCGATCCATGAGCCGTTCTCTTGAATATCCAGACAACTCTCCTCGCGTTCCCGGGACGCCCCGGGCGGGAGAGCTCGAAGAACTTTACCGTTTGGCCGAATCGGTCGAGGAACCGCTCCGCACGACGCTCATGGAAATACTGGACCGGTCCGCCGAAGGAATGCGCAAACGTCGAAGAATGTTCGAATGCATCCAGGAATCGCTCTGTCAGCTTCGCCTCGACATGAAATATATTTTGTTCGATCTCGAAGCCACAAGGCGGGAACGCGACGATTATCGGCGGCGTCTGGAGGAATATGATTGAGCTCCCGGCCAGGGCGGTTTTTCTTTTGTTCCGTTTTCTACGCGGAAGATCGTTGCCGGCGGTTCACGTTTCGACGACCGCCCACATCCCCGGTTCCTCCTCCAATTCCAGCTTGCAACGATAACGGTCGACCGGTTCCGACAGCAAATGTTCACGAATCGCCAAATCGTAAAAAGACAAGACGATTGATCGGGCCAGCGTTTCGGCCGTCGGATTGCCCGGCGGATTGATTGCCTCTTCGCCCCTCGGTTCCGGACGAAAAATCTTCCCCGCGTTTGTACCGAGTACGGTGCGCAATATCCGGGATGCCGCGACGAAATCGACGACATAACCCGCGCCGTTCAGGGGTCCGAAAATGGTGAGGACGACCCGGAATGTGTGTTCGTGCAGGTCTTCCGTCCCGCCGGAAACGTAGCGGATGGCGTGCGACGCCCTGAAAACCTGATCGGGATGGGCCAATCGAATGGAGTATCGCATTTTGAAACCCCGTGAAACACTTCCTGTGTACAACGTATCCGCCGGACGCTATTGGGGAGGCCGTAAACGGTCCAGCAATCCGGGAATCGCTTTTTCAATCTCTCGGGGTAGTGACGTTTCGGGGTTTCCCTCCGTGTTTGCGGGGGGGGCCGGGGCATTGAGCAAACCCTGGAGAATCGGGGTTTGGAGCACCTGGTTGATCCGGTCTTTGTCCTTCTCCGAAAGTTGCGACATTTGCGATTGAAGCAACGCGCCGATCACGGCATTTCCGGCGACCTGCTTGTCGAAATCCGCCTGTTGCCGCGTCAATTCCTTGATCAAGGCAGGCGCCATCTCTTCCGTAACCGCGTTGATCGTCGAAGCGGCTTTCCCAACGTCCTCGTTGAGCGTCCGCTCCAACTGCTGCCGGGCCTGTCCCATCTGCCGGGCAAGGGCGGTTTCCAGGCTTGCTGCCAGTTGAGTCCCCAGATTACTTTGGACCGTATAAACCGGTTGATCGCGGGGGCCGGTAATCCTGATTTCCGTCGTGAGCGTTTGAATTCCCGCAAGCGTCTCCGTCAGTATCCGGGCGGCCGTGGACCCCGGCGACGATTCGTGCGCGGCCCCCTGTAGCGAGGGGGGCACTATCGGACGCAGCGCGATATTGTGCTGGACGATGCGAACCTGCCCGTCGATTCGCACGTTTTCCGGATCGTTCGCATCTTCCCCGAGAAATTCGAGGACGGCGTCCAAGGTCGCGTAACCGAGAGAAACGGCGACGGCCAGTTCCTCCGGATTGCCGAACACCTGCTCCGGGAAACGATAGATCGGGCAGCGAACGACCAGGCGGTCCCGTATCTTGACCCGTTTTTCTTCCGCTTTTTGCGTCGGTTCCTCCGGTCCGACCGATTCCGCACTCCCCGCATCGCCCGCTTCACCCGGATCGTCCATCGATTCCCGGGGAAACGATTCCGTCCGCGTGCGATCCATCCCCAGTTCGACGAAGATGTCCGGAAGGATTCCCGGCCTCAATTCCTGCCGGGCTTCCGGCGTGCGCAAGGTTTGGGCGATCTCGTCGGTCAGGATCGGCGACACCGGCATCGCTCGACCGGAAAAACAGAATTGAGCGACCATCGGCATCGTTCCCGCTTCGAGCGGGTGCGCAAAATCGCAGACTTGTCCCAAAAAATAAACCGGCGTTTCCCCGAAAAGCAATTCTCCGTCGACGTGGAGCACGTCGAGCGCCCATTCGGGGCCTTCCTCCATTCCCGGAAAACGGACGACCGTGCCGCGGTTCCGCGCGGGAACGTCGATACCGAGACGTTCCTGCCAGGATTCCCGTTCCGGAAGGACCGAAGGTTCGACCAACGAACGGGCCCAATCGCCCCAGACGAGCAGGCGTTGATATTCGTTGCGAAGCGCCTCGCCGACGATTCTTTCGGAAATTTCTTTCGGATCGATCTTCGGAATGGTCAAGTCGTCCAGTCGTTTGGTATCGTTTTGCCTCGCCGCGGCAAGCGCTTTCATGTCCGCCTGTCCCTGTTGCCGGACTTTTTGAAGTTCCACGTCGACGGACCGGATTTCCTCATCGATTTTCGCGAGTTGTTGGAGAATCAAACGGACCTGGACCGATTTGTCGCCTGCCTGGTCGACGCTGTTGAGAAGCAGTTGCAACTGCTTCAAATGGGTTTCGATCGTACCGGCCCGCGATTTGAAGCGGGCGGCTTCCTCAGGCCAGCGTTCTTGCAGGTTTTGCATCATCCCGACCGTCTCGAATCGCGCAAGCAGCCGGGTGGCCGTTTCATTGAAATCCACGCCTCCGAACAACAGCCCCAACGATACGGATGCGGCATCCCCGATCTTGCCGTCGCCGGTCGAAAGCGATTCGGGCAACGATTGTTTGAGCTTCAGCCAAAACTCGTCGGGCACAAACATCCCTTCCTGTTTCCCGGCAAGAGGATTGACATGAATTCGAAGTCCGTGGACGACCCCTTCCCTGATTCGCCGGCGTCGATGGAGCAGGTCGTTGTTCGCGACGCTCAATGCCACGGAATCGGCATGAAGGATTTCGCGCCCGCCCTGTTGTCCGCCTTGTTTCGGGTCCGTCAGCCGCAACCCCTTGACGGCGGCTTTTTTACCTGGAAAATCGACATGGAGCGTTTCGATTTCGGCGTTCATCGACGTTTTCCGGCCGACTTCCCAAAGAAGGAGGCGACGCAGGGTTTCATCGAGGCGCGAAAGACAAACGCCCAGGAGCATCACGATCAGGATGCAGCGAGTCAGTAATTTGAACATGGATGATTCTTCGCGTTTGATTCGATTTGCACTACCGACGCCATGCCGGTGTCATGTCCACGCCGTCCATTTCGCGTACAGTTCAAACAAAAACGCCGACCGGTCTTGATCGTTTGCAAACGGCTTCGTTCGGCAGCATTGTTCGCCGGAGAGCTTTGATTTATCCACGTGCCCCATTCCGCCTCACTTGGCATGGGTTGTGCTTGTCTCGGGGGGGATTCTTGTTGAATGCAGCCCATCGCACGTCCAAAGGCCGACAACTTTCGGGTTATGCAGGTAGTATTCGACAGGTGGTATTCGACAGGTGGTATTCGATCCGTTGACATCGTTCCGACGGCCCTATACCGTGGACGATAACGATTCCGAAACAATTTGTCAAGGTTATACCGGGAACGCGATGAAAACGGACATTCGGTCACGTCCGCCTGCCGCGCTCACTCGACTCCAACTTCGGTTTGTATAATGACATAAACGGATCGTTCGGGCGGCGGGCGATCGTGCGCGGGAACGGGTTCATGCCGTTTACGGTATAATGCCCACAACACCGCCAATACCTCTTGATTCGCCCAATCCCGTCGTCACCATAGTCGTCCCAGTTTCCTTTCGTCTGTCATCTGGGGCGTATTTGCCCGTGTGAAATCCCATGGAACGCCAACCGCGAATCACGCTCTCCATCGGCAGCCAGCGCTGGGTCGATTGGAACGTCGAAAATACGATGGAACCGGATATCGGCGAAGAGTTGCTGGAAAATTTCCGGCAACGTACCCGCAATATGACACTGATTCTCCGGCCGGGCGACCGCTTGTCCCATTACGCGGATCGACACGGAATTCCCCATCTGGCGCTTCCTCCGGAACTGTATCAATCCCACAGCGTCCTGAAACAGCGGTTCCGGGACGATACGTGGGCGCGAAACGACTCCCTGGTCGAATGGATACGGCGCTACGAGGCGACGGCCCCGGATCTCGGGCTCGTTTTTCTCGGTGAAACCTGGATTCCTCCGCGAATATTCCGTATCCCGAAACACGGGTTTTGGAATTTTCATCCGGGGCCGCTGCCGCACTGGGGAGGATACCTCCCGGAATTCATGATGCTTTTGAACGATGAAAAAGAAGCCCGGGGGACGCTCCACCGGGTCGATGACGATTTCGACCACGGCGCGATCCTTGCCTACACGCAAGAATTACGGATACCCGAATTTGCCGTTCCGCACCAACTGATGCGGGATATTTGCCGCCTCGGTTTCGATACGTTGAACGACTGTATCGATAAAATGCGAGCCGGTCCGCTCGAACCGATTTTCCCGCCCGGGCAACCCCGTGAAAACGCGAGTATGCAACGTGCGAACCGGGAAGCTCGCATTCACTGGCCGACGGATACGCACCGGAAAATCGATTGCCGGCTCCGTGTTTTCCGAAGTTACGCTTTCGAACCGAATTCGCCCGTTCATCCGCTCCACGCATCGATCGACGGGACCGACCGTGACGTCGCGGATATCGAATGCGTTCGGGCCTCGGAAATTCCCGGTCCCTGGCTCCGGGCAGTTCCCGGGGAAACACTCGGATGCTATCGGGGAAACGGCCCTTTCATGCACGCCCCGATTCTTCGCACGAGCGAAGGGCTGGCCGTCGTCCTGCTTGAAACAATCGAACGATCCGGAATTTCCCGATCCGCCCCTATCGTTCCGGGGCCGCGACCGCGGCAGACGAATAGGGCCGATCTGTCCCGTTCGCTCCGGCTCGCATTGTCGTGACTACAGGTCGCGGTTCGCAAGTTCGGGTTTGCGCCATTTTCCCGTGTTGCTCCCGATGCAATGTCAGCCGTGATGCAATGTCAGCCGCGATGCAATGTCAGCCGTGTCAACAGGCGGTTGAGCGGGCTGTGTGTACCCACGACTCAACTGGCTTCGGTATAAAAAGCCCGGGCACCTCAGCGTATCAGGGAGGCGACTTCGGCCAGCGCCCGGTCCCGCCCGGTCGGATACAGGGCATGTTGAAGGTGTTCGTCGATCCGGTCGATCAAATCGGCTATCGCGGGGACCAGCCATTCCGGATGGGGGCGTTCGAAATCGGTGAAATCGCGGATGCTTGCAAGCTGGGGGCGGGTCAATTGACGCCGGATATCCGTGTCGTAAAGCGGGATCATCAACGGACTGGACGCGATCCGCATCGCCGGATGCCGCCGTGCCGTTTCAAGCAACAACCGGGTCGATTCACGGAGCTCCACGAGCGTCGTATGGTAATCGGCCTGGATATGGAACACCGTGTAATCCTGCCGGGTTCCGTCCAATGCATCAAGCACTTTTTCCAGCCGGTCGAGCGTATGCCGTTTGTTCCACCGCTCCAGCATTTCCGGGTGGAACGATTCGGCCCCCAACTGGATCATCGGTTTCAAACGGTCGAACCAGGCGAACAATTCACCGTCCGGCTCCCCGTGGTCCAGCAGGGAAACCGGATTGGTTTGAAAGCTGAGCCGGTATCGCCTCGCCTGGGGCATGATCGCGAACCGCCGGAAGAAATCGACCGCCCTTTTCCGATCGAGAAAAAAATCTTCGTCGAAAATCGAAAGCCAACGCACCGGGCGCCGCTTCAGGGCCGGCATTCGCGGATCGTGGACATGTTCGTACAAAGGCCATCGGGAAACGAGCAATTTTCCCCGCGCGATCAGCCGGTCGGCCTCGCGGATTTCTTCGAGAATCTGATCGACGGTCTTGGTTCGCACGGCTCTTCCATGCAGTTGCGTACAAAACCCGCACCGGCCGGGGCAGCCGCGGCCCGCCGTCAGGTAGACCGAATCCAGCACCGGTCCCCGCTCGAAACCTTCCAACAGCGTCCAGTCGAGCCGGTTTTCCCGCAGGATCGCTTCGGAGATACCGGGCCAAATCCTCGCTTTTCCGGGTTCTTCGGGGGGAAGATTGACGACCGCCCGACCGGCCCAGCGGTAAGCGACTCCCGGCATTTCCGGCAATCGGTCGCGTGAGCGTATTTCGGCGGCCGCTTCGAGAAACCGCACGAAGCACTCTTCCGCATCGCCGGCAAAACAATAATCGGCCCCCGTCGTTTCGAGCAACTCGACCGGGTGCGAGGTCGCGGTCGGACCGCCTAAGACGACGGTTGTTTGCGGCAAAACGCGTCGAATCGATCGGACAAGTTCCTGAACGGCCGGAAGTTGTCCTCCCTCGACCCGGAGCCCGACGACATGCGGACGGAAGTCCCGGAGCAGGCCGTCCGGCCAAGGCAGTCGAATCAGCCGGACCTGTCCCGCCCCCCGGCGTTTGGTATGGGACGCGACCTCATGCAACCCGCAGGGCCATCCGACGGAACCGAAAAGAATGCGGGGAAGAACCATAACGCTTGTATACTGCAAGCCACTGAAATTTCCCGAAGTCGATTTTCGAGAAGCCCGCCCATCGGCAACAACACTGTACAGAGGGTAAACGGGCGTACCAAGCGGAAAACTTATACTGGAAACGCGGTGAAGACGAACATGTGGTCAAGTCCGCCTGCCGCACTCGCTCGCTCATCACTAACTCATGTCCACACAATCACTTAAACGGATCGTTCGAGCGGCAGGCGGCGGCAGGCGACGGTGCGCGGGAGGATGGTCATGCCGTTTACGGCATAATCGGCTTCGGTATAAAATCAATACTCCCTGGGCCGCACTTTTCCCTGGACACGGCTCGGGAGGCCCTGGATCCGCAGGAACCCCGTCGCATCGGTCTGGTTGTAGGCGTCTCCGGCCTCCATGGTCGCGATTCCCTCATCGTACAGGGAATTCGGGCTTTTCCGGGCCGCGACGGAGATATTGCCCTTGTACAGGTCCAGGGCGACCCGGCCGGTCACGGGTTCCTGGGCATTGCGGATGAAGGCGAGCAAGGCGTCCATTTTGGCATGATACCAATAGCCGTAATACACCATTTCCGCGACCTCCGGGGCCAACCGATCCCGCAGATGCATCAGATCGCGGTCCAGCGTCAACTGCTCGACATAACGAAGGGCGTCGTACAGGATCGTCATGCCGGGCGATTCATAAACCCCGCGACTTTTCATGCCGACAAACCGGTTTTCGACCATATCGATGATCCCGATCCCGTTCCGGCCGCCGATTTCATTGAGTGTCGCCACGATTTTGGCCGGCGAAAGTTTCTTGCTGTTGACCTTGACCGGGATTCCGGAAACGAAATCGATCACGACCCGTTCGACCGCGTCCGGCGCCTTTGTCGGTGTGACACACATCCCGAATTCGACGTTGTCACTCCCGGCGATATCAAGTTTTTCAAGGATTCCCGCCTCGTAGCTGATGTGGAGGCAGTTCTCATCGCTGCTGTACGGCTTCTTGAGCGAGGCTTTGATCGGGATATTTTTCTTTTCGCAGAATTGAATCATCTCGGTCCGGCCCGGGAACAGGGCGCGGAATGTCTCGTCGCGCCACGGGGCGATGATCCGGACGTCGGGATCAAGGGCCTCGGCGGCCAATTGGAAACGGCACTGGTCGTTGCCCTTCCCGGTCGCTCCATGCACGAAACAGGTTGCGCCGACCTTGCGGGCGACTTGCAGGCAGACTTTCGAGATCAGCGGGCGGGCAATCGACGTTCCGAGCAGGTAGACCCCTTCGTATTTCGCCTGCCACTGAAGTATCGGGAAAGCGAAATCGCGGCAAAGTTCCTCGCGGACGTCGATCAGGACACAGGATTTCGCACCGATCTTCAGCGCCTTTTCCTTGATCGCCCGGCGGTCCTCGCAGGGCTGGCCGAGATCGACGTAAACGCAATGGACATCAAACCCCTGGTCGATCAACCAGCCGACCAAAACCGAGGTGTCAAGACCGCCGCTGTAGGCGAGAACGCAGGATTTTTTACTCATGGAAATCGATGAAAATGGGAAGTTTTTGGGGGGAAGGCTTCTTGAAAGTCGGCTTCGGGAAATTTCAACAGCCTTCAGCATATTATCGCACGAATGGGAAAACTGTCAACGGTTGACCGTGCCCGCCGGGAAAGGTATACTGGAAACGCGATAAAAACGAACATTTGCTCCCGAACATTTGCTCCAGTCTGCCTGCCGCACTTAATCGATCCTAACTTCTGTTTGTATAATGATATACATGTATCGTTCGAGCGGCAGGCGATTATTCGCGGGAGGATTGTCAGGCCGTTTACGGTATCTACTGCGAAGCATGGTGTGGAGATCGTCGTTCCTTTCGGTTCCGGCAGTTACGGTTCAGAAGGTTACAGTTCAGGCTATCGTGATCCCGGCAATGTTTTTTCTCGCGACTTCCGTGTCGGCCGGGGAACTCCTGCCGGTTTCTTCGGATATCCTGTTGCTTCGCGGTCTGATTGATCGCGGTTTGTACGATTCAGTCGAATATTTCGCCGCAGTCCGTTTGAGCCAACCGTTGCCGGAAGAGGAGGCCACGGCAATCATGATCGAACGTATCCGGGCGATGACACAACAGGGATTGGCCCGGCCGCCGGAAAATCGGGCTTTCCTCGCCGAACGTCTGGAGGAAATCGAACGCTCCGGATCGCTCCGCTTGAGGGAAACCCCGGAATTATTCCTGTTGATCGAAGCTCAAACAGCCGTCTCCGGAGCCGAACTTGCCGCAACCGCGAGACTGGAAACACTGATCCTCCCGGATGCAGACCGCGCTCCTGCCGTTCAAAACGTGATTACAATGCTTGTCGGGGCGATCGATCGTTTGGAAAAAGTCCGACAGACGGCGGAAAGGCGCAGGGATAATCTTCCGGATGCGAAAACGGCGCGGCAACCCGACCGCGACGCAAGCCGAACCGGGACCCGGTTCGATCGCCGGCAATGGGCGGCGTTCGAATTGGCGATGCGTTTCCAGGAGGGCCTTGCCTATCGCGAACTCGCATATTGCTTCGAAGCCGGAACCGCCGACCATGTCCATGCCCTTGAAAAAGCGAGGGAATTGCTTGAAATTCCTGCCGGACTTGCCGCCGACGATCCGATCGTTTTTCGAAGCGTGATCGCGATCTCGGAAATCTACGGATTGATCGGCGAAACCGCGACGGCGCAGACGCTTTTGAACAGCCTTGCCGACAGGAATCTTTCTCCGGAAATCCGCTGGGAAGGTGCGGCCCGGCAACTGCGGCTCCTGTTGGCACAAGCGGACGTCGACAATGCCGTGAAACAGGCGGCCAAAGTCGGTTTGAACGCCGAATTCCCTCCCGATTACGCACTCGCCCGCTTGGAATTGCTGCTCCGGCTTTGGAAAAACGAGCCGGCGGAAGAACGGCTGGCCGAGGCGTTGACGCTCCGGAAGGAGATCGAACGGCGCTTCGGTCCCTATTGGGGGCGCCGGGCGCAGATACTGCTCGGCGAGGCGTCGCGCAACCGGGAAGGCGCACTTCCCGATGCCGCAAAAACATCGCTTGCCGTCGAACTGGCCTCCGAAGCGTACCGCCGGGGCGATTGGGCCGAGGCCGTCCGTCGTTATACGGAAGCGGCGGACAACGCCCGGAAAGCCGGAGAGCCTCTGGAATCGTTCCGTCTTGTCCAAACCGCCGGCGCTGTCCGGCTGGAATACGCCCGAACGCTCGACGAATCAACGCGATCCGAACCATTGAGAAACGAGGCGATTGAAGACCTGCGAGCGGCAAGCCTTTCGGCCATGCGCAACCGGCCCGACGAAACGCTTGCGAAAGAATCGGAGGCGGTTCATCTCCAGGTGATCGACCTGGTGGCGGAATCGGTGGCGCGATCGAACAAAACGCCGGACGATTATGTCCTCCTGCTCGACGAACACGTGGTGAATTGGCCGGATGCCGCGTCAAAAAACGCCCTGTTGTTTCGTGCTGCGCAAATCCTTGCCGGTTCGGGCAAAGAAAGCGAAGCCTTGGAACGGTTGGCTTCGATTCCCCCGGGAACGCCCCTCGAATCCGGCCTGATTCTCCTTGCCGGGGGCTGTTTCAAAGCGATTGCGACAAAAAATAACGTGTCCAAAAACAAGATGCCGGCGCCGAATGCGGTTTCAGGACATTCAAATCAGCACCGGGAGGGCGCGTCGCACGAACCGGCTGCGGATGACCTCGATACAAAGGCGGTCGATTTCGCGATCGGTTTCTTTGAAGCCCGATTGCCGAAAACGGCGGACCTGCCGCCCGTTCCGGACACGCTCTCGGCGGAAACGGCTGCGATTGTCGCCGAATACCTGTTGCAACGGCGAACCGAAGACACCGGCGCCCGGGCGGAAAAATGGCTGCGATGGACGTTGGAAGCGGCAAATCCACAGCCTGTGGTCCGGGCAAAACGACAGGCCATGCTCGGATTCGCCCTCGCCGCGCAGGGGAAAGACGCCGAAGCCTTGGCCCTGTTTGAAGCACTCGACAAGGAAACCGATCGGCTCCCGCCGGCGGAGCAAACGGAAATTCTTCGGGCCAAAGCGGCTGTGACGGCCAATACCGGCCGACTTCAAAAGGCGGTGGACATGTATCTTCAACTGCTCAAAAAGGAGCCCGACGACACGACCCTGCTGCGTCCGCTTGCCGAACTGCTTTCGAATCACCCGGAACCGCAATGGCTCCCGGCGGCGCTCTCGGCATGGAAGCGGCTCGAAGAACGTTCCGAACGCGGTTCCGAACCGTGGCATGCCGCGAAAGAAGGGGCCATCCGTGTTCTTCGTCGCCAGGGAAAGCACGCCGAGGCGGAGCGAATGCAGGAATTACTGCGAACCCTTTATCCCGACCGACACGGCTCCGCGGCGGAGCGACCCCCGGGCCGGCCTTGAATGTCGTATTCCGCCGAACCACGAATCGAACACGACTTGTTTTTTGACAGTCCTTGGCCGACAAAGCCGTTGAAGATCAGTATTGTTCGCCGTCGAGGGCCTTTCGAGCCTCCTGGACGGCCCAATCGAAATCGGGGTACGTTTCGATAATTTCCCGGTAGAGACGATCGGCTTGTTCGGGGCGCCCCGTTTTTTTAAGGGTCCGTGCGGCTTCCAAGAGCGATTTTGACGCGAGCGGACGGCTTTCCGGATACAGGATCGGCACTCGCATTCGAGCGAGCAGGGATTCCTCGTTTCGCGCCAGCCGCGAATATGTTTCGCCGAGGAGAAAATACGGGCCTGCCCTGAGGGGTTCTTCAAGCGAGGACACCAATTTTTCCCGGGCCGCAACCTCTTGTTCCGCTTGCTTGCCGTCTTTGAAAATTTCCTGCGACCGCCACAGGAACGCCGTGGCCAATCGGGCGGTATCGCGCCTGACTTTTCGTATTTCCTCGCTTTCCCGGTCTCCCGTCGCGGGGGGAAGCGGCGATGCGAGCCGCCTGAGATGTTCCTCTCCAAGGGCGCGGTTTTCAGGAAATCGGCTGACAAAAAGCGTTGCCGAAGCGAGCAGCGCACCGGGCGGACTTGCAAGGCCGTGAGGTTGGGAAAGCCAATCGGTCGCCGTTTTTTCCGTCGCCGTCGCCGTCAAGGCACGACCGGGCGGTAAAAACCAGGGGAGGGGAACATATTCCAACGGGGCACCGAAAGGATCGTTGCGACAGAGCAGATAATATTCCCTGGCCGCTCGATCCTGTTGGTTGAGTGCCGTCAAACAACGAATAATCATCACGGTTTGACGTTGCCGTTCCTGGCGCCGATTCGTCTCGCTTGCGGTATTTCTCGCTTTTTCATAGATCGCCAATGCGGTCGCGTAATCTTTTTTATTGAAAAACGCTTCATCCGCCGGGTCGGAATGGACATTTTCAGCCGAAAGCCGCGTGGACAACACAATCAAGCCCACGACGACGAGCAAAGCCGACGGAAATGTTCGGAGAAAGAGTGACACCGTTACTTCGGCGTTAAGCCGGGCAGCGTAGCCGTCGGCGAATGAACACCGTGCCGGGCGGCGAAGCCGTCGGTTTTCGTCACGTTCGATTTTCAGCTCATGCCGCTCTTCGAAGACGTGTTTTTTCATTTTCATGTTTTACCGTCGGTTCCGGAATGGTTACCGTGTCGGAAGAAGGCGATGTCACCGTCGTTTCGCACTCGTTGCGCATGCGAACGGAAAATGCGTGGTTTTCCGCAGTCCAAACGACACATACCCGTTCGCCTGAAAAAAGATAACCGAAAAAGAGATCATCGCGCAAAAGGATGTGTTGAACGGGGCGATATTCCTCGTTTTCACCACTCCAACGCATCATTTCCAGCGCCGTTGAGTAAATCGTATCGATGCCTTCAATTTTTTGCATGGCGAATATGCGGAAAATGTGCTGAAAACCGTTTTTGACCCGAAATATACCGGAAACGCGGTGAAAACGGACATTCGGTCAAGTCCGCCTGCCGCACTCACTCATTTTAACATCTGTTCAGACAAGTGCTTAAACAGATCGTTCGAGCGGCAGGCGATGGTGCGCGGGAGGATTATCTTGCCGTTCGATGTATAATCCAAACAAGTTATATTATCGGACGAACTGATATAATTATTCAAAAAATTGAACCCATGTCAATTCGGGCATTCTCCATAAAGCGCAAACACCTCATTTTACATTCATGTGCGACATTTTTGTAAAAACGCGCAAAATTTTCCGATTATCCTGAATATTCCGGTTGTTCCGTTCCGATGAAAAAGATGCAAGCGGCTATTTTGTAGCGTTTGCACACCATAAACCCTCATTCGATTTTCGCGAGGTTTAACGTGAACTCAGCATCTCGGGACATTGCATCTCAAAACCGGACATCTCAAAACCGGCAAACCGGCGTCATCCGATGTGGATTTCAAAATATTCCGCACTTTTTCATCTCATTTGCACTGTTGGCAACGTTTTTGTTGGGTGCCGGCTGTCATGTCCAGATTCCCAAAAAACGCGGCCTGCTTTTTCGAGGCGACTGGGCGTTTGAAATCAATCGAACACCCTGGGTCGGATGTCCTCCGGAATCCGGTTGCGACCTGCTCCTCGATGAAGAGGGATTTTGCGAAGACGGCAACTGTCTTAAATGCGATCTTCCTCATCCTTTGGGAAAATGCAAACTTCGAAAAATGCTGAAGGGGAATACCGTTGAAGATGACGAGGAGGACGGCGAAGCCACCCATGAGGAAAGCGAAAATGCCGACATGGGAATCGTCCCGAACCTGGGAAAATTTCGTCGCCACTGCGGTCAAACAGAGACCTGCACCCGTAAACGGCCATGTTGCAGTACACCGGGTTGCGGCGTCGTGGTTGATCCGAACGACCCGAAATCAATGGCGCGGGCAGGGTATGCTCCCGGCATGATAACGGGATATTGCGGGCTGACCCCCGGTTGTTCCCTATCTTCCCCATGCGGCCTGACTCCGCGCTGCTGTCTCCCGGTCATGGCTCCGAGTTTGAATCCGGCATCCGTCGGTATGATGGGCAACGTGACGCAACAACCGTATATTCTTTCAGCCGTTCCCGGTGGCGGAATCGCTGCCGGATCGGGCATGATCCCCATCGGCTCCGTCGTTCCCGCCGGGGGAATCCTGCCTCGGGGAGGAATTGTTGGAATCAACGGAATGATTCACCGCTCCTGTGGTTTGACCCCGCAATGTTCGGCCGCCCGCCCCTGTGGTCTGACTCCGCAATGCGGTGTGCTCGTACCGCCGGGAATGGCACAACAAAACGTCATCCTCCTTGCCGGCGCGATGGGAATTCCCGCGAATGCCGGTGCCGTCGGCATGGGCGCTTTGGGATTGGGATCCGGTGCCTCTCCGCAACGTGTTTCACCGACGGGAAATACGGGAGGGCTGGTTACAGGGGGGTCGGTTACCGGCGCGATGCTTTCTCCCGGCGGCGTCCAGGTTTCCCCGGGAGGAATGATGGTCACCGCCGATGGACGCATGGTTAATCCGGCTCAAGCACAAATCGTTCAGGGGTTGACCATGAGCGGCTATCCGCAAACCGGTTATCCGCCGATCGGGTATGCCGAAAGCGGGTATTCGCCGGGCTATCCGCGGCAGAACGCTTTGCAGCTCGACGTTGAAGAGGGATACTTGGAGGCGGAAGTCGCCCAAGCCGCCCCAAAAACTCCCCAAAAAGAAGCGGAAACAGCGGCGAAATCGTCGATGCCGGCCCCGCGACACCACCCTCTGCCGACACGACCGACTTTTGAGCGATCACAAGGGCTTTCCAATCTTCAAAAAGAACCATCGAAGTCCAAGGCTGTCGCTAAAACGGCTTTGTCCGAAAACACGCGCAAAGAGAAGTCCGACCAGACGGCCGTCATTCAGCAAGCCTATTTGCAGGGAATGATCGCCATGATGAAACAACAGCAACACCAACAACAGGCACATCCGGCATCAAGTTCACCGATCACGCCGGTTTCCTACAATGCCCCCATGCCCGGCAAAGTCGCCCCGTTCGCGCCGCAAGGATCGCAAAATCCTTATGCACAAAATCCTTACAACCACATTTCTTACGGCGACGCGCCTCATTCCGCCAGGCAACAGGGGATGTTTGGCAATCCGCTGAGTTTTTTGCCGTCATTGCCTGGAGCGGGCAATCAATCCGGAACACCTTTTCTGGGATTGCTGGGCATCGTCAAAGACGAACCTGCCGTCAATGCGGCTCCCCCCGTTTATCCTGCGGGTATGAATGTGCAAGCATTACAAGAGATGCGGAGAAAACAGGTTCGGTCGAAAGAAACTGCGGAGGAAGCACGGTTGGCGCAAGCCCTGCGGGAACAAACCAAACGAGCGGAGCTGCGTGAAATGCAAGTGCGAAAAGCGCCGGCGAAAACACGCTCCGCATCCGCGTCTTCGGAGCCCGAAGCGGTAACAACGGCAAAACGGGATTCCCGTGGAACAGAATCAGTGGTCGAGCACACGGCCGGGCACACGGCGATGGAAAGCGGGACTTTCGATAAAAATCTCCATAACGACGGGCCGCTCCCGGATCCACAGCGAAAAGTAGCCACAAATAAACGAAGGATCAAAGGCGTTTCCGAAGACGCCGAGAAAATGGAAGGCATGGCGAGTATGGGAGCACCCGTCAAACCGCCGACGCTCGAATCGAAACGATATGGCTCATCGGCTCCGATGCCGCCTCTAATCCAGCAGGCAAACTACGACACGCGGTAATTGATCCCATCAACGGTACGATGTTGGGCGTATGCTGGCAACGCGATGAAAACGGCCATTCGGTCAAGTCTGCCTGCCGCACGCGACCGGCTTCGGGAAATTTCAATGGTTTTCAGTATCATCACTCCTCAGGTCAGCCCCAGAAACAAAGTCAGCCCGATAAACACGCATTTACACTGGTGTAAGATTCGGCTATACTCGCGTTATGAAAAGGGTTGCCTTCCTGTTCATCCTGTTTGTTCCGATTGCGTCGCTTCCGCTGGGTGGTTTTACTCAAACGCCCGCCGAGTCGGAAAAACATGCTGCCCCATCGGACGCAACACCCGCTCGTGACGCGCTCGTCAAACGGCCGGAACGTCTGCCGCAGGGAGTGCTTCCGGTTCCGGAAGGGGGAGGGTTGCTCTTTTACGCCCCCCTTGATGAACGCAGCGACCGCGAAGACGGCAACGCCTGGCCCGATGGTTGGGCACGTAAAACGGGGATGGACCAGGGGATACGCTTTCCCGCATACGTTGAAGTCGCGATTCGGGAGAATGCGACTCCGTTCGGCCTGCGTTCGCTCCATTTCGCGGTTGCCGGAGGAGGGGTTGCCGTTTATTCCCCACGAATTCCGATCCGATTTGGAATGTCTTATACGGCAAATATTTATGTCAATATTTCCGGACTAAAATACAATCGTGTCTTCATGAATATTTCCTTGTTCAACAACAAGAGCGCCAGGCCGCTTAAAATGGTCGCCTCACCAGTACTGCTCAATACGGGCGGTTGGCGGGAACTGGAAATCGACCGGATAACGGCCGATTCGCCGGACGCCGATTACGCGGTCATCGGATTGATTCTCCTGCCGGGCGCGCGTGCGGACCTCGAAGGAAGCGTCGATTTCGTCAACCTGCGACTTCGGGAAAGTCCGACCGTCACCCTTTCGACGATCAATCGGAATCACGTTTTCACCGATAATGACGGGATAGATGTCGAGTGCCGGCTGATCGGGATTCCGAGTACGCTCAAAGCGATTACGTTCGTCCTGGAAGACACGTTCGGTCGCCCCCTTGAACGCCGTACGGTCGAATTGAAATCCGCCGTTTCCGCGACGGATATGAAACCGATGCCGGGAAAAACCGTCGCGTCGGACACGGTACCAAACATGATGTCAACCGCATTGCCCGGCGATACCCGGAAACCTTCCGCGGAAAAACGGGGGAACAAGGTATCCCATGCCCACGCGTCCTGGCCTTCGCTCCCGATCGTCGATCCCGGGTTCTACCGGGTTCGGGTCGAATCGTACAAGTCGGACGGATACGAGTCCGCGAATGATGTTCTACCGGAGCCGGTTGAATTTTCCGCTCCGATCGCACGTTTGCCTTCCGGGAAACGTGCTCCTCGAACGTCGGCTGCGGAAAATTTCAATGGCTTTTCGTATCCCGTCCCTTCCGTCGATGTCGTGCGGAAAAACATCCCTGTCCTGTACCGGCATTCCGCGGAAGGAATAAACGTTCCCAACGATCTTCCATTTCCGGGAACGGGCCGATTTCCGGAATCGTTCGATCCGACAGCCGACGTGAAACCACTTACGCTTGTTTACATCGAACCATCCGTTTCACCCGTCGGCGGAGAATTCGGCTGGACGATGCATGGATTCACCCCGGAAATGCTCGATGCAATCAAAACGATTCTCGGCCAGGCCGGGATATCGCAAATCAAATTGCCGACATGGCTTCCCTTGCAAACGACGGAGAAGGAATGGGAACGAATGCAGGAAATCTGCACCTGGCTGGCACGCCGACGGATCCGGATCATCGGCCTTCTCGACGCGCCGCCGAAAGAGTTGGTCGATAAAATCAAATTCGGCGAACCCAACGTCGCGGCCGTCTTTACGCTCCCGGTCGAAGATTGGTCCCCGACGATCCGTCAAATGCTCATGAAAATCTCGTTGCTCGTGAAAGATTGGCAACTCGGAGCCGATAACGATCCGAGCATGAGGGAAATATCCGGATTGCGCGAACGTTTTGCCGAGATACGCACGATGTTCAACACGGTCGGGTATGACGTCGGGCTCGGTTTTGCCTGGGATTGGTCATACCCGATCCCTCCGAGTTTTCGCGACGACCTCCCGCCGGACGAGGTGGGGATTGCCAACGCGCCGATTACACCGCCGCCGATCGAAGCCTCCCTGGTTTCACCGTTTGAGCAGATGCCGCCGCGACCGCCGACGTTGCTCGATTCGCGTGAGTTCCTCGCCCTTTCCAGCGAAGTTCCGCTCTCTCCCGAAGAACTGGCCTACCAGCTTCGACAAACCGAGGGTACGAATCCCGATCGCCATATTTCAATTGAACCCCTTTCAAAAAAGGATTTTACGACGCAGGACCGGGTGATCGATCTCGTGCAGCGAATGCTTGTCGGCAAAATCAATCGGGCCGACGGCGTCTTTCTTCAAAAACCCTATGACGATCAATCCGGCCTCATGAACGCCGACGGCACTCCGGGCGAGTTGTTCCTGCCGTGGAGAACGACGGCCCTGCTTTTGTGCGGTCGTCGTTACGCGGGGAGCATCCGGATGCCCGGGAACAGTACGAACGTGATTTTCGAGGATTCCGACGGCAACGGGCTCATGGTTCTCTGGAACGAGGCGGCGACTCTCGAAAAACCGGTCGAAGAAGTCCTTTTTCTCGGCCGGAACACGGAAATCATCACGCTGGACGGACGACGCGAACCGATGCCCCTGATCGGTCGCGAACAGGCGATTCCCGTCGGCCCGGTTCCCATGTTCGTCGCGGGAATCGATATGGACATTACCCGTTGGCGGCAACGATTTGTGCTGGAAAAAAAAGTCATCCCCAGTTATACCAACCGGAAAAACGCCAATTCCTGGACGTTTGAAAACGCTTCGAAAGCGGGGATCGCGGCGGAATTGACCCTGATGCCCCCTGATCCGGAAAGTTGGCAGATTACTCCCGACAAAAAAAGTTTTGTTCTCCAGGCGGGAGATTCGGAAAAGACGCCCTTCACGATTTCGATTTCGCCGAAAGCGACCAGCGGACCGCATCCGTTCCACATCCGGGTGCGAACCGAAGGGGCGACCAGCGATGAATTCACGATTTACGATGAAATAGCCGTCGGGGCGGATGATGTCGCCATCGAATTTATGACCCGGCTGAACCGGAACGGCGAACTGGAAGTCTACCAGACATTTACCAATAACACCGGTCGCGAAGTCAATTACGCCTGTTCGCTCTATGCCACCGGAGAGCCGGTCGTGAACCACCAGGTCCGTAAACTGTCTTTCGGCCAGGACCTGCACGAATACACCTTCAAAAACGGCGCGAAGCTGATTGGAACGATGCTCCGCGTCGATGCGAAACCCTTTGCCGGCTCTCCCGGCCAACCGCTCCGCTATCATTTCAGGGCGACAACACCGTAGAGCGACAAGACCGTAGAGCGACAAGACCGTAAAGCGATCATGCCGTCATCCCGACCGCACCGGGTCGCCGCCGGATTGAGACCGGATTGAGGCGGCTATTAAAAACGGAATGCAAAACACGATGTTTCATCATACGACGTTATCGAACGGGCTGGAAATTCTCGCGGAAATCCGGCCCTCGGCCTATTCGACGGCCGTCGGTTTTTTCGTTCGCACGGGTGCCCGGGACGAAACGCCGTCGGTGGCCGGTGTCAGCCATTTTCTCGAACACATGGCGTTCAAGGGAACCGATACCCGGACGGCGGACGATGTCAACCGCGAACTCGATGAAATGGGGGCCTCCGCGAACGCGTTCACTTCCGAGGAACAGACCGTGTATTATGCCGTCGTTCTCCCGGAATTGCTCGAAAAAACCGTCGATCTGTTCGGCGACATGATGAGGCCCGCGATCCGCCGCGACGATTTCGAAACGGAAAAACAGGTCATCCTCGAAGAAATCAAGATGTATGAGGATCAGCCGCCTTTCGGGGCCGATGAAAAAAGTCGCGAACTTTTTTTTGCAGGTCATCCGCTCGGAAAAAGCGTTCTCGGGACGCACGAGAGTATTGCCGCGCTTTCGCTCGAACAGATGAGGGCCTACCATGAAGCGCGCTATACCCCGGAAAATCTCTTCCTCGTCGGTTGCGGACGTCTCGATTTCGATGATTTCGTACGTAAAGCGGAACGCTCCTGCGGCCGCTGGAAGCCGGGAAACGCCTCCCCCGCGTTTCCCCGGTCGCTTTCAAAAACCTCGGGGCGCAGCGGTATGCACGCGATCGCGAAACCCTCGGCGACCCAACGGTATTCCCTGCTGCTTTCCAACGCCCCGGGGGCGGATGCCGGTGAAAAGGAACGCCTTGCCTCGATACTCCTTGCCTGCGTCCTTGGAGACGAAGTCGGCAGCCGGCTCTATTGGGAATTGATAGATAACGGAAAAGCCGATTCCGCCTGGCTCGGGGCCTATGAATACCTGGATGCGGGCATGTACATGACGATGCTGGCCGGTGAACCGGAGACGGCCCCCGCGAATCTTGAAATCGTGCAACGCATCTACCGGGAAGCGGAAAAAAACGGTATAATGAACGAAGAGTTCGAACGCGCGAGAAACAAAACGCTTTCACGGATCGTTTTGGCCAACGAACAACCGAGGGGCCGCCTGTTTGCCGTCGGCGGAGAGTGGACCGTTCGGAAACGGTATCGGACCGTCCGGGACGATCTCGATGCCGTTCGCGGCGTCGCGCTGGACGACCTGCACGACGTGCTTGCTCGATATCCGCTTACCTCCCCGCTTCTTGTAAGCATCGGACCGGAACCGGGGGGTCCGCTGATACCCGCGGTGTAAGGTAGGCGGGACTGACAGATGATTTTTCCGGATCGTGTAATGCAAGGTTTTCGAACATCATGTACCGAAGCCGGTTGAGTCGTTGGTAAACACAGCCCGTCCTATCCGCCTGCTTATACCGTAAACGGCAAGATAATCCTCCCGCGCACAATCGCCTGCCGCTCGAACGATCCGCGTAAATACTTGTATTAACAAAAGTTGTGAGCGATTGAGTGCGGCAGGCAGACTTGACCAAATGTCCGTTTGCATCGCGTTTCCGGTATACCTTCGGCAGGGTCGCTTCGACGGGCAGGCTTCCCGGGAATCGGCTTCGGGAAAATTTCAACCGCCTTCAGTATAAACAACCAACGTCATACCATGTTTCCTTTTCGCGTGTTTTCACCGTCGTTTCTTTTTTTCCTCGCGACGTTTTCCGCGGCGTATGCGTTCGAACCGGTGGATGCCCCCGTCATCTACGATATGCACATTCACGCCCGGGGCGGCATGAATGCGGAAAAGGCCGCGATTCGGCAAATCCAATCCGGGGTACGCAGCGGGGTCTTGGAGAATTACGGGCGCGAATGGCCGCTCCACGATTCGGATACGCTCCGCAACCACATCGGGGACGTCGACACGCTCCGCGGCCGCGGCGTCGAACTTTTCGTCGGCATCCAGGTCAACGACCGCGATTGGTTCGAGACGATCGACCCGGCAATGCGACAGCGGCTCGATTATATCCTTGCCGATACCATGATCATGGGAACCGACCGGGAGGGACGTCCCTGCCGGCTCTGGATGGAAGATCGATACGAGATTCCCGATGTCGATGCCTGGATGGAACGGTACATGGCACATAACCTGCAAATTCTCGCGGAACCGATCGATATCCTGGCGAACCCGACGTATTTGCCGCCGCGAATCGCTTCGCAATATGACCGGCTCTGGACGCCGCAGCGGATGGACAAAATCATCGATGCCGCCGTCAAAAACGGCATTGCCCTTGAAATTCAGGCCGAGAGCCCTTTTCCCAAAACGGAGTTCCTGAAACGGGCAAAAGCGAAAGGCGCCGTCTTTTCATTCGGAACCAACAATTTTGACGACAAACTCAAGGACTGTTCGCGCTGGTACGAGGTCCTCAAGGAACTCGAACTCACGCAGGCCGATCTTTACCACCCCGTCCGGAAAACGCCGCCCCCGGTTTTCGTCCGCCCCTGATCCGTACCATGCGTTGCCCCTACTGCCACGAAGATAACGATCGGGTGATCGACACCCGGGCCGGTGACGACGGATTCATGATCCGCCGCCGCCGGCACTGTTTAGGTTGCAACAAACGCTTCACCACCTATGAACGCATCGAAACGACCACGGTTCGCGTGGTCAAGCGCGACGGAACGCGGATTCCCTTCGATCGCAACCGGTTGCGCGAAGGTCTCGGCCGGGCCTGCTGGAAACGACCGATCAGCGATGCGCAAATCGAAACCCTGATCGCGAATGTCGAAAGCGAGATCGAAACGAATTTCGATACGGAAGTCGAAAGCCGCTTCATCGGCGAACAGGTCATGCGGATGCTCCGCGAGCTCGATCAGGTCGCGTACGTCCGGTTTGCCAGCGTCTACCGCAAGTTCCAGGATGCCCGCGATTTCGTCAACGAAGCGCAGCCGATGGTGAAATGATCCGCAAATTCGGCGTTTGGCATTCTTATACCGAAGCCGGTTAAGTCGTTGGTAAACACCGCCCGCCCTATCCGCCTGCTTACCTTCGGCAGTGTCGTTTCGACGGGCAGGCTTCCCGAAAGTTGGCTTCGGGAAATTTCAACCGCCTCCAGTATACTCGCCTCCAGTAAACTCCCGGGTTTCTTTTATGCTCCCTGTCAAGATACAAATATTGGGCGCCGGTTGTGCGAAATGCGAAAAACTGGCTCAAAACGCGGATGCCGCCGCGCGCGAGGCCGGTTTTGAATACGTCCTTGAAAAAATTTCCGGTATCGATGACATATTGACATTCGACGTCATGCAAACCCCCGGATTGGCGGTCGACGGCCGCGTGCTCTGCTCAGGGACCTTGCCGGGCGTGGACGAGATTCAGGCGATGTATGCCCGGGCCGGTTTGACCGTCGATAAACAACGATCCGCGGAAAAGGAATGATCCCGTGCGATTGCGGCCAAAACAGCGGTTTCGGCTAAAACAAACGGTATACGTACCGGAGCGTCATCCAAATACCCGATACGATAAACAGGCTTCCCGTCACGATGCTCGCATAACGGTCGATCATCGTCAACGTATTGAAAAAAGTGCCGAGGCGATTCATTTGAAAAGCGACGATCCCGGCGAACGCGATGACGGGAAGCGACGCCCCCAGGCCGAAAAACACCGGCATGGCAATGGAACCGCCCCGCTCGGCGGCCAGCGACGTCATCGTCAAAAAAAGAGCGATCGACGTGGGACAAAATGCCAGGGCGAACGCGACACCCAACGGGAAAGCGGCCCAAACGCCGAGCTGTTTCATGAACGGTTTCAGCTTTTCGCCGTCGATCCCGGGCAAGGTGAACGAAATCCATCCGAGCAACATCATGCCGACCACGATCAACGCCGGCCCGATCAGCAGGTGAAAGCGGACCTGGAGCCCGTGAAAAATCGTCGCGTTGCCGACCGTCAGGATCAACGCCGCCAAGGCGACATAGGTCCCGGTCATGCCGAGAGAATATAAAAGTCCGGAGAAGAGCACCCGGCGCGGCGATCGGACATGACGACCGATGAAGGAAATGGCCACCAGGCTCATCGTAAGCAGGCAGGGAGCCATGGCGGTCTTGAGCCCCAACGCCAACGATCCGAACAGTGCGCATATCCATTGAGTCATCGGATCGATACCGCATTACGTCGATGGTTGATACTGGAAACGCGATGAAAACGAACACGTGGTCAAGTCCGCCTGCCTCGCTCGCCCGTAACTTCTGTGTGTAGAATGATATAAACCGAACGTTCGAACGGCAGGCGATGGTGCGAGGGAGGATTGGCAGGCCGTTTACGGTTTATCTCGCTCCCGCCGTCATGTTCGCGATGCTTTCCCTGACGATCCGGGAAAACGCGTCGGGGGACCGGTAGTGCTTCCAACATGATTCGTCAAGATTTTCAAAGGCCGTTTCCTTTCCGTTTTTCATCCGTACGACGACGACGGCGGTCAACACGACCTCGTATTTTTGAACGAGGGGAAAATGCCGGGAATCCTCGTAATCGAGCGATTCCATGCGAATTGCGCCGTTCTCAAGCTCGCGTGAAAAACCGGATATCAAGGCGTTTCGCGTGAGGAGTTCCATCGTTTCGCACGGCTCGCAGCGACTGGTCGGGTGAAAAAAATAAACGACGATTTCGTCGCGCCCCGTCACCGCCGTCGCAGAGGAAGGCGTCGGCGCGGCGGAATCAACCCCCCTGCCGAACAGGATATAAATCAAACTGACCAAGACGAATCCCCAAAGCCCCCACGTGATTGCCGGTTTGAGCGTCGACATGAGACCTCCGGGGTTTGAGCATAAATCCCTGTAGCTTCAAGCTGTTGCGCTTCCGGTTTGTACGGTGCTCCGTGTAAAAAACGAGCCAAGGGACATCCGGATCGCGGTGTTGCCGGAACCCGGTGTCGCCTGAGCACCATGTTTCCTGGGCACGGTGTTTCCTGAGCACCGTGTTTCCCGCACACGGTGATGAAAAACCCTTTGGTCGCACATGGTAAGCCTTACACCAAGGTTCCGTTTTTTGCGGCGAGCACATCAATCAACATTCGTCCGGCATGCGTCGAATGCGGCGATGTGTCGCAAAATCGCGCGGGCCACTTGTTCTTTCGTGTCATGAAGTTCGGCACGTATCCGGCCCCGCGAATCAATGAGCGAGACATCCGTCGTCACGGCATCGATCGAAGCCGGGCCGTTGAGAACGACCAGGTCGGCCCCTTTTTTGCGAATCTTCTCCACGGCATGTCGATAGGAATCCTCGGTTTCCAGCGCGAAGGCGATGATCCATTGGTCGGCACGTTTGGTTTTCGCAAGTTCCGCCAAAATATCAGGCGTTTCGACAAGTTGCAATCGATACGGCGTTCGGTCCGGGTGTTTGGCGATTTTTTCCCGGGCAACCGTTTCCGGCTGAAAATCACAGGGGGCCGCGGCTCCGATCACGCCGTCGCATTCCCCAAAAAGGGATCGGGCCGCTTCGAGCATTTCCACCGTCGTTTCGACCCGGTGAACTTCCGCCCCTTCCGGGTAATCGATCCCGACCGGCCCGCTTACGACGACGGGCATTCCCCCGCGTTCGAGAACGGCCAGCGCCAGCGCAGCCCCCATCCGGCCGCTCGAAGCGTTCGAAAGGTAGCGCACCGGGTCCAAATACTGCCGCGTCGGACCGGAAGTAATAAGAATTCGCATGGAAAAAAACGCCCGGAAAAGCGGATACCGAAACGACGGCACGGAACCGGAAGTCCGCAAACCGCCTCCCTTCAATTGTCGGCGGCCGGCGGAAATTGTCAATTCCCACCACACGAGCACCTCCGCCCGGGTCCACCACCCGCGTTTACCACACGAGCCCCAGCCCGATATTACCGAGTTGTGCGTCGAAACCTTCGGCGAGTTCCGCTTCGTAACGACCGAAAATGACGAGGTTTTCAGAAGGCCGGAGGTCGACGCCGATCCCGAGCTGGGCCCGGTCGACGACCGTTTCCACGCCGCGAATCGAGTACGGCACGAACTGGTCGCCCGAGGCGCTTGTGCCGATCGAACTTTTTCCGAAATCATGAATCCAGCCGCCGTAAATCGAAGGGGAAATCAGGAAACCGCTCGGATAGACAAAATCCCGCGACAGCCTCGCACCCACGGTTTGCAAATATCCCCGGGTCGTTCTTTTGTCAAAATTCAGCGCGAAACCCGGATCATACCCCTGGTCGCTGCTTTCCGAATACGCATCCTCCCAAAGTTCGACGAACTCGAATTTATAGAACGGCGTGAGCGACGTTTGGCCGTACCGGAGGCGTTTCGCGACTTCCACGGCCGTGAAAAGCGCGTTGCCCTGGTGTTTTCCGGAAACCCGTTCGCCGACGAGCGGAATGGTCCGGTACGTCTTGTATTCGTTCCATCCGTACCCGGCCGAGGCTTTGACCGACCAGTTGTTGTAGTACCACATGCCGTACAGCGATGTCAGGAACATCCCGATCTTCGCGTCGCTCAGGTCGTCCTTGAGATCGATTTTCGATTCCAGTCCGGAAAAGTCGACGCCGAGCACGAGATCGCGGAGAACCATCGCGTCGAGTCCGACCGTTCCCCCGATGGAGCGGAGTTTGTAACCGGTGACGCCGTCCAACGTATCGAGATGGGCGACTTCGCCGTCGGCTTCGGCCCAAAGTTGGTAGATTTTATTGGAACAGCCGTTCCGGGCACGATGGGCCAAATAATCGATCCGTGAAAAAGCCGTGTCGTTGAACCGCGTAATCGCCCTCCGGGTCGCGATCGGGAGCGTCGTGTCGATGTACGGAATCATCTGGTTGATTGCCGCCTGCTTCTCCTCGAACGGCAACGTCTGGAGATATTCCTTGAAAAAGACGCCGTCGTCGTTCGAGTCGGTCGGATCAATCGCAATCGCGTCGTAAACCGTTTGCCCGGCCGGAGTCAGCATGGAAACGTCTCCGGTCGCCTTCAGATCGAGCGTCCAAAAACCGTCGGGCGTGAACCGGGAATCCACGATGTCCAGGCTTGAATCCGTTTGAATGACCAGCGTCGCCGAACCGTTGGTGAAGGTCAGCGTTTTTTGATCCGCGCCGACCGTCGGCGTCAGCCCCGAAAGGTCCATGCCGTTCAGTTGAAAACCGCCGCCGGCCTCCCCGAGCGTATAATGGAGCTCGCCGTCTTCGGCATGGAGCCGTTCTTCATAATTGACGATGGTAAGGAGCGTGTTCCCGCCCCCGTCGGAGAAGGTCACGGTGCTGCCGACGTCGAGCATGTTGGATATCCCGCTTTTCCCGACGTTCATGGAAACGGCCGAACCGCCCTTGTAAACGATTCGATCGGCCTCGAAAGCGCCGGCGGCGCCGAAAAAGGTATGGTTCGATTCCTCTTGAAAAAAGACGGAACTGTTTCGCGAACCGTCGCCTCCCAGCCGGGAACGCACGTTGATCGTATTGGGATCGGCCATGTCCGCGTTCAAGAGGAAAAGCCCCTCGTTCACGTTGATCGTCCGCAGGCTGCTGGCAATCGCGGTGTTATACAGTTCGAACGTCCCGCCGCCCGTTTTTGTGAGCGTCCCGGCCGTGCTGGCGAAGGCGCCTTCGAAAAGATCGCGTTTCAGGGCGGGATGATCGATCGCGAGCGTCAAATTCTCGTTGCTGTGATAAGCGACGCGGCCTTCTCCGAGCAATGTGGAAAGCGTGTGCGTTTTGCCTCCCAGGTTGAGCGTCGCGCCGGCATGAACGGCAACCACGGCGGATTTGTCGATCGCCTGATCGACGCCCAGGGCAAGGGTGCCTTCGAGGACTTCCGTCGCGCCGACATACCCGTTCACTTGGTTGAGGACAAGGAATCCCTGCCCTTTTTTGACGAGCGATCGACCGTCCCAGTTCCCGGAAACGGGCGCGACGTTATTGAGCGCGGCATCCACGGTGAACGTTTTACCGCTGTCGACCGTGAACGATCCGGTATATTCCTCGTACGGTTGGTACCAACTGAGATTCTGTTCCAGGACGATCTGCGTTTTTCCGCCCGAAACCGATTTGGTGCCGAGTGTGTAGGCGAGAAAGTCCTCAACCTGGAACGGCTTGTTCCAATCGATCGTCTGTTTTTCCTTTTTGGCGTTGACGCCCGAAAACGGATCGCTTCCCGCCCCGATGGTCGCTTCCAGGAGCACGAAGCTGTTGCGGGCATTGCTGAACGAGTTCGTCATGTCGCCGGTGATTTCCAAAACCGCTCCGCTCATCTCGATCGCATTGGTCGAAAGAATCGGGGTCGCGTGGTTTTGTCGGCTGTCCCATTCGAATCGCCAGGTTTTGCCGAACTTCAAGGCCGACGCATCGTTATAATGGTATGTCGCGGTGTTTTTGAACCAGATCGTCGTACAATCCGTGTTCGCCGTCGCCTCTTTCAAATCGATGTTCGGCGTTTCAAAATCGCTTTTGACTTCAAACACGAACGGGGTTTGCGCAAAACAGGCGTTCTCCGTACAGACTTTTTCCGCAAAGCCGAATCCGTAAAACAGGATCGTCATTGCCGGAAACAGCGATTTCCAGCACGCTCTCATGGCGGAAGGAGGTTTGGTCATCATGATACTGGAAACGCGGTGAAATTGATGGTTTGGTGAAGACCGCTTTGGTCAGAAAAACGGAAAAATCGACGCATTGTGCCAACCGGAGGGATTCCTGTCAAGAGCAATTCGACGGGAGCGGTACAAGAGTACGCAAGGGCAGCGGTAAAGATTTGGAGCGCACATGCCAGACCCGCGAATCACTTTTGATCGTCACGCAATTTTGACCGTCGCTCAAGCTGTCCCTGTAGGTGGCTGGTTCGAATCCAGTGGGGGGGTAGTTTGTAACTCTATGCAGAGTCGCTAGTTAGGGCGACGCAAAGTGTCTTCAGCGGGCCGATAAAGATGCTAGTGGTGACGGAAGTGGTGTCGGACGGCAGGGAGCGATTTTCCCAATGTCGTCCCCGTCCGGCAGCCGTCTCGTGACGAAGCCGCATCCATCCAATCCGGATTTCCCATTCGCTCGGCGGCTACGTCCATGCTGAAAACCGAGTCCTCTTGCGCCTCACAACAGGAAAAACCTTATCTATTCGATGCCGAACAGAACTCGAAGGTCGAGCCGCCACAAGAAATCGTTGCAAATATGCTTGCACGTTTACCGGTTGCTCTGCCCTACACGGGCAATTTCGTTGCGACTTGCCCAGAGTCCCAAGTCTTGCCGTCCAATCGCGGCGGCCATGAGATCGGGGAACAAATCCGGCGTACAGGCGAAAGTCGGAATCCCCATTGCGGCAAAATGGGCGGCGTTCTGTTCGTCGTACCACGGTGCTCCTTCATCGCTGAGTACCAAAAGGCAGACGACATCGTGGAGTCAAATTAACCGCAAGAGAAATGCAACCATACTCGTTACGATTGGAACGAAAACATTTGATTGAACGCTGGAGCCTTTTGATCCAACCTCAATAACTTACGTAAAACTTTCTGGCGAAAACCTAGGGCTTGGACATGCTGGCGTTTTCCTATCTCTGGCCCTGCGAACTGGCCAAGTCGAGCAACCAATGCCGGTTCTGTCATTCCGGCAACTTTACAAGCCAAATGGTCCAAGCCCAATCCTGGCAGGACTTTGAATTTCCCGTACAGGATATCGTCGATGTCGTCCGATATGCCGTCGACGAAGACCCGGAGGTCAAAATCCTCCAAATGACGGCGGGATCGACATTTCGACCCGATACGGAAATCGAACGCTACGGAACGATTTTGAAGGAAATCGACCGGCAAGTCGGTCTGGCCAAAGTCGGCGGCGGCATTCTATTTTTAACACCGCCGTCCGATCCGACCATTTTGGATCGGCTTATCGACGCCGGGGCAGGCAAGTTGGCTTTTGATATGGATGTGTGGGATGAAAAGCTGTTCGAAAAATACTGCCCTGGCAAAGCGAAGTACACGACACGGCAACAGCATCTCGATGCTCTGCTTTACATTGCGGACAAGTATGGGCCGAATCGGGCTTGCAGCGTGTTCGTCGCCGGTCTCGAACCGGTTGAGGTTTTCGCCAGAAAGTTTTACGTAAGTTATTGAGGTTGGATCAAAAGGCTCCAGCGTTCAATCAAATGTTTTCGTTCCAATCGTAACGAGTATGGTATTTCTCTTGCGGTTAATTTGACTCCACGATGATATTCTCGGTTCATCTCTGTAAGTAATCCCCCCGTCAAGAGGGGATTCGCGTAAAAATTGTTAAAAAATCGTTCCTAAAAGCGTGCGACATCGCTCCCGGCATGGACTCCGAGATTCTTCAACGATTCGCTCCGATACGTCTTTCAATGTCGTTCCGTAAATAATTCGCGTTTCAATCGTTCGTTTCACTATTTATCCGAGACTGCTTTGCCTTATCTGGCGACGGCCCTGTTGCCGCTTGCGTCCCCATCCATCTCTTCGTGGTTGACACGGCCCGCGATTTACCACGGGACGCCCAATGCTTTCGCATCGGCACGGATGATTTTTACCGGCTGTCTTGAAAATTTCGCGGGTCCTAATCATGGTGACGGTCGGATGTGCTCCGAAGCCGAATGAACGCGCCGAACCTCGTCGAATATCAAGGAATCGTCCCGAAAGACGATTCGACGAACAAACGATTTCAACTTTTTTCCGAAAAAATTCTCCTGCGATTGTTTCGTAATGTATATTCTTTTGTTCGGTGAAGCGGAGGCAAGCTCTGCTGAGGAGCAACTTGCCAAGGAATAGCCGAACCAACGGTAATCACGTCTTCCCATGAGTCTTGCTCCGGGAAGGCGTTTTTCTTTTTTCAGCACGATTACTGTTGCCCATGCCTCCCAAAACCTCCCCTGACGGCCTCCGGCCGTCTCGCTTCCTCGCCATCGTCGGCGGATCGTAATGGAATTGATATTCCTTGTCCCAGCGAAGCATGTGCCAAATAATCGTTGCCAGTTTTCGCATCACGGCGACTCGCGCCACCTTCGCCTTGCCTCGCCCTTTGATCTTTTTATGCCACTCTCGCATCGCCTTGTCCTTGCGTAGAACGTAGTTCACCGCGAAGTTCAAAACGTTCCTCGCCGCCGGACTGCCTGCCTTGGTAATGCAGCCGATGCGTTGTTTTCCCGCCGTGTTGTGACAGCCCGGTGTCAGGCCGAAGTAGTTCGCCAAGCTACGAGGATTCTTGAAGCGTTTAATGTCGCCGATCCGTGACAACAGGATGATCGCCCCCATCGCTGAAATTCCCGGTATTGATGTCAGCTTGAACAGGTTTTTGTTTTGTTCGGGTCGCCGGATGAGCTGTGATTCGACTTCGAGGATTTGTTGGTCGTATGTTTTCCAAAGCTCCAAGTGAGCGTCGGCCTCCAGGCGGTCGACGACCGGCAGTTGGACCTCGGCGATCCATTTCCGAAATTTATTTGTGCGAATATTTTCCGTCGGAGCGTCCTGGAGCATGTTGTGTTTGTTGAAAATTCCTTTGATTTTGTTGACGGTCCGGGTTCGCTGGGTGACGAGGAACTGTCGGAAGTTGGCCAACTGGCGGACCTGGGCGTTGGCGGGATCGGCGGGAAAAATTCGCCGGATACCATTGGGACGTTGCCCACCTTGGAGGCGTTTGCGGTTGTTCACGGTTTGTTTCCAATACGGTCTCGCTGGAAGTCTGGCGGGCCTATGCGACCTGCGACAACGGCGAAACGCTTTCCTTCTGATTCTTTTTAGTCATTCTCAAATATGATGTATAACTGGATTCACGTCCTAATCGCGGCCCTGATGATGGTCGCAACTTTTCCGGGACGAACGCAGGGGCTCGGTATGGTCACCGAGGCGTTGCTCTCGGATTTCCAGATGGACCGAATGCTTTACGCTTCGTACAATCTTTGGGCGACGCTGTTGGGAAGCCTGTTCTGCTTGCCGGTCGGATATTGGCTCGACCGTTCCGACTGTAAAACCGTGTTGGCAGCAATCCTGACGGCACTCGGTGGCGTCGTTCTGTGGATGAGCATCATCCGTGAAAGTCACACGGCGTTTTTCGTTGCGCTCCTATTGACTCGCGGTCTTGGTCAAAGTGCTCTTTCCGTGGCGAGCATCGCCTTGGTGTCGAAGTATTTTCAAAAGCGGCAACTCGGCCCGGCAATGGGTATTTATTCGCTGCTGACCTCGATCTTTTTCATGGCCGCTTTCGGGGGAATGGGCTGTGCCCTTCAAAACAAAATTCCGTGGCGCGAAGCATGGGGCGGCATCGGCGTTGTCCTGATCGCAGTCTGCCTTCCCATTGTTTTGTTGCTTGTCCGGCGACCGCCGGGCGATGTGACCGACGAAACCGGCAACGAAATCTTGACGGGCATGTCATGCCGCGAAGCATTGTGGACGCCCGCCTTTTGGATATTCGCACTGGCCGCCTCGTTTTACGGACTTGTCGTTTCCGGGATTGGCCTTTTCAACGAATCAATCCTGGCGGAACGAGGGTTCGACACGGTCATGTATCATCGGCTTCTTGTCATTCCGCTTCCATTTGCTTTGTTGTGCAATTTATTGGCCGGTTGGCTTTGCCGGTATATCAAGATTCATTATGTGTTGGCGGGAACTTTGTTTCCGATGGCAGTCGCATTGTTTTTGTTTCCAGTGATTCAAACCGACTAGCAAATCTACTGTTACGCCTTCCTGATGAGCGGAGCCGGTGGCGCGGTGACGGTTCTCTTCTTTTCGGCGTGGGGTGAATTGTACGGACGGCGGGAGGTCGGGCGCATCCAGGGAATCGCGCAAATGCTGACGGTCTTATCATCGGCCATCGGGCCATTGCTTTTCGCGTTGTCATGGAAGTGGACCGGAAGCTACACGTCCGTTTTCTTTTTCAGCGGCGGGTTGACATTCTACGCCGTTAAGTGTTTTGGGGTAAGGAATTCATCTTGAAGTATTTTAGGGATTCATGGTATGCTGCGGATTTTGGATGCCACTCCGTAAATC
>QMCD01000213.1_pt1 | contig 68860 bp, 65 predicted proteins | sample 1821841 | NCBI WGS metagenome assembly QMCD01 (sample SAMN01991225, study PRJNA193472) | Termite gut metagenome, whole genome shotgun sequencing project. | isolation source: worker | host: Macrotermes natalensis
AGAGCAAGACGCCGCTTGCGGCGACCTTTGTCGGACAAACAACAGGTTGTCAGACAAAGGTACATCTTGCTATTAGCTGACGCTAATAAATCCGTTGCGATGCAACGGATGGACTCTGACGAAACACGGAAGAAACTCATATATAGGTAGTCAAACCGATCCCGGTGCAAAGTTCCGAACAATTATCGGTTTGATAACAAGCGATTTGTGGGCATAGAGGGGCATACTGGGGAGGCTCTGTCGAAACGTGGGCGAAACAGGATGGTTTCGCCCTTTTTTTGTGCCGGAAAACGAGTAAACCGAGTTTACGAGTAAGCTCATCCGCTCTGCTGTAAAAGTCCACACCGTATAATCGTAAACTCGGCACACAAGTAAAATCGTAAACGAGGACACGCCGACCACGAGAAAACCGTGCTTACAAGTACACCCGGCTCACATTCGAGCAAAGTCCACAACTAATCTGCGCTGACGGGTAAACTATGTGTACAAATACACAAGTTTACAGGTAAACCGAGCCACGCCGTTGTAAAGCCCGCGCCGTGTAATCGTGGACGCGGTACACGAGTAAACCGGGTTTACAAGTCCACAAGTAAACCAATTAACCATAACACGAAAAATATGAGTAAAGAAACGAAGTACATCGGCTTTTGCAGCTCAAAAGGCGGTGTCGGCAAATCGAGTATGACGATCCTTACGGCGAGTTATCTCCATTACACACGGGGGCTGACGGTGGCGGTCGTCGATTGCGACTTCCCCATCCGCAGTATCAAGCGGGTACGCGACCGCGAGGTGGCGTTCATCGAACAGAGCGGCATCCATCAGCGAATGATGGCAGAGCAGTTCAAGGCGACGGGGCAGAAGATATATCCCGTCATTCCGAGCAGTCCGGCAGACAGCTTCGATGACCTGCGGTCCTTTCTGAAAAACGACGCCAGAGAGTTCGACCTGATCATTTTCGATCTGCCGGGCACGACCAACACGCCCGGGGTGCTGACGACCATCGCCTGCCTCGATCATGTATTCATCCCCATAAGCTCCGACGCCCTCGTGATGGAGAGTACGCTACTGCTCGTGGGCATACTCACCGAATCGATCATAGGCCGCTCGGAACACAACCTGAAAACCGCGAGCCTGTTCTGGACAAGAGTCGATAAGCGCGAGAAAACCATCTATTACGAAAAGTACGACCGTATCATTGAGCAATTCGGACTGAACAGGCTCCGGACGATGATCCCCGACCGTAAGCGGTTCAACAAGGAGATCGACTTCGACCAGCCCGTGCCGTACCGTTCGACTCTTTTCGCTCCCGACAAGCGGTTCGTGAAAGATGGTCTGCTCGACGAGTTGGCCGACGAGATATGTTCCATAATCGGTATCGGATAGCTATGGCAAAGAAAGAGAGTGTATTCGACGAGAAGGCATTTTTACAGGCTATGTCCGAGGGACACGGCTTCAAACCGATTGGCGATACGCCTGTTCCCTCGGAGCCGGTGGCAGATGAGCAGCCATCAACTGCCGTTACACCGCGACAGCGAAGGACAAAGATCAGCGATTATGAAGCGATATTTCTCGTGCCTCGCGAGCCGATTGAAAAGAGGTCGTTCGTCGGTCTGCGTCCGGATCTGTATGAAATCATAGCGACGATAGTCAAACGCATAGGCAGTGGCGGCGTAAGCGCACAGGCATTCTTGGAGAACGTGCTGCGACATCACCTGTCGGAACATCAGGACGAGATAAACCGCCTTAACCGAGAGAAACTTAAAAAGGACATTGTGTAATGAAACATTTCTTAGTGAACCTGTTGGGCGAACTGCCCATTCTTTTGATACTCGCGGCCTGCTATATCATTATGGACCGGGCGATGTTCGGCAACAGACTGTCGGGACTTATCCGCGCCGGATGGAGATCGAAGATGCGGCGGCTGTTCATACGAAGCGTCCGGGTGTTGGTGGCACTTAATCCCGCCGATCCGCGAAAGATCCTCGATACGGTACCCTGGGATGAAGGCCTCGCGGGGCGCGCGGGGGAATTATCAGCCGAATCCGAAGAAGATGAAGCCGGGAGCGATAGTTTTGACGCGGCAAGAGAGAGCAACGACGGCGTCGTACCCCGCGAAGAGTACGACCGCGTTTTCGCCGACAGCCGTCTGGAAGTCGTTCCGACGGCGAACGACAATGAGGAGTGGATAGAGCCGGTGTCGCGGGACGAACTCGATGTGGGCGGTACCTACGATTATCCCGACGATTACGACGAAACCGGGGATTCGGAGTATGACGAGATGAACACGGCCTTCGGCTATATCGCCGGTCGGGAACAGACGGCTCTGGAACGAGACCTTGCTCAAAGGACTATCCGCAATCTGAAAGGTACTCCCGCTCTGGCGGAGCTGGAGGCCACGGCGGAGCGGATAAAAGCGAAGATACGGACGGTGGTGAAGGAACACTTTGCCGATGTTCGGACGGAAGACCGCCGGGTCGAAGGATTTATGGGCGGCTATATGTAACGTAGTGTTTAACCTTAAAAACGATTTGCTATGAGAAAGGCATTTTTTAATTCGTCGTGACTGAGGGCGTGACGACGCCGAACCTGACAGCCGCAGGCTGTCTGTTTAGGCGGGCAGCCTGTGGCTTTTTCAATTTCCAACACTAAAAAATCACAGGTAAAAATGAAAAAAAGAATCATATCGACCGCACTGCTCCTTATCGGAGGCGCGGTAAGCGCGTTGGCGCAGGGGGACGGCTCGGCGGGGATCGTCGAGGCGACCCAGATGGTAACGAGTTACTTTGATCCCGCCACGAAACTCATATACGCCATCGGTGCGGTCGTGGGTCTGATCGGCGGGGTCAAAGTTTACCAAAAATTTTCGAGCGGCGATCCCGACACCTCAAAAACCGCCGCATCGTGGTTCGGGGCGTGCATCTTTCTGATCGTCGCGGCGACCATACTCCGCTCATTCTTCTTATAGGTGATGGCGGAATACGGGATCAACAAAGGCATAGGTCGTCCTGCGGAGTTCCGGGGACTGAAAAGCCAGTATCTGTTCATCTTCGCAGGAGGTTTGCTTGCGGTGTTCATCGTCTTCGTGGTTATGTATATGGCGGGTGTCGGACAAGGGATATGTATCGGCTTCGGCATCGTCGCAGGACTCTCTCTTACATTTTTCACGTTCCGGCTTAATGCCAAATACGGAACCCACGGAATGATGAAACACCTTGCACGAGGCAAGCATCCCCGTCGCATACGCTCGGACAAATCGGTTTTACGCATCCTTAAAACACAGGCGCAATGGTAAGCACACTCAAAAAAACGACACTGCAAAGCAAATTCCCCATTATGAGCGTGGAACACGACTGCATCATCAGCAAAGAGGCCGATATTACGGTGGCTTTCCGTGTGGAGTTGCCCGAACTCTTTACCGTTACTTCGCCCGAATACGAGGCAATGCACGCCGCTTGAACCAAGGCGGTCAAAGTATTGCCGGCATTCTCCATCGTCCACAAGCAGGATTTTTTCATCAAGGAGAATTACCGTCCCGACATTCAGAAGGACGATTTGAGTTTCCTGTCGCGCTCATTCGAGCGACACTTCAACGAAAGGCCATACCTGAATCATACCTGCTATCTTTTCCTCACAAAAACCACCAAAAGCCGTATCGCGCAGCAGAGCAATTTCTCGACGCTGTGCCGGGGCTACCTCGTGCCCAAAGAGATGCAGGATAGAGATGGGATCATACACTTCATGGAGGCCGTGTCCCAGTTCGAGAGCATCGTGAACGAAAGCGGATTCATCCACCTTACAAGGCTCACCACCGACGACATCACAGGCACGAACGAACGGGCCGGGATCATCGAGAAGTATCTCACTCTGAACCGGGGCGACGATGCGGTCTTGCAGGATATACAGATAAATCCCGACGAGATTCGTATCGGGGATAAGTTCGTATGTCTGCATACGCTCTCCGATCTCGACGATCTTCCGGGCAAGGTGCGCACCGACGGCCGTTACGAAAGATTTTCGACGGATCGCAGCGATTGCCGCCTGTCATTCGCCTCGCCCGTGGGAATTATGCTCTCCTGCGATCATTGCTACAACCAGTACCTGTTCATCGAGGATAGCGCAGAGAACCTCAAACGATTCGAGAAGACCGCCCGCAATATGCAGTCGCTATCGCGTTACTCACGGAGTAACCAGATCAACAAGCAGTGGATCGAGGAGTATCTGAACGAAGCGCATAGCTACGGCCTAACCTCCATTCGGGCGCACTTCAACGTGATGGCGTGGGCCGACGACCGGGAGGAACTGAAACAGATAAAGAACGACGTGGGTAGCCAGCTCGCGTTGATGGAGTGCGTGCCGCGCCACAACACCGTGGATGTGCCGACCCTGTTCTGGGCGGGAATCCCCGGCAATGCCGCCGATTTTCCTGCCGAGGAATCGTTCTACACCTTTATCGAGCAGGCGTTGTGTTTCTTCACAGCCGAAACCTGCTATAAATCGTCTCTGTCGCCTTTCGGGATAAAGATGGTGGACCGTCTGACCGGTAAGCCGCTGCATCTCGATATTTCCGACCTGCCGATGAAACGCGGCATCATCACGAACAAAAATCGCGTGATCATCGGGCCGTCGGGCAGCGGAAAGTCATTTTTCACAAACCATCTCCTGCGGCAGTATTACGAGCAGGGCTCTCACATTTTGCTGGTAGATATAGGTCACTCCTACGAGGGACTGTGCAATCTCATCAACGCCAAAACGGGAGGTGAGGACGGTATCTACCTGACCTATACCGAAGAGCAACCCATCGCGTTCAATCCGTTCTACACCGACGACGGAGTGTTCGACATCGAGAAACGGGAGAGCATCAAAACGCTGATCCTCACTCTCTGGAAACGCGACGACGAACCGCCGACCCGCGCCGAGGAGGTCGCCCTGTCGAATGCCGTGAGCCTCTTTCTACTGTCGCTCAAAGAGAGCGAGGTCCGGCCGTCGTTCAACTCCTTCTACGAATATGTGAAAACCGACTATCGCCGCATCCTCGAAGTTAAAGAGGTGCGCGAGAAAGATTTCGACATCGCAAACTTCCTGAACGTCCTCGAACCCTACTACAAGGGTGGCGAGTACGACTATCTGCTCAACAGCGACCGGCAACTCGACCTGCTCAGCAAGCGGTTCGTGGTGTTCGAGCTCGACAACATCCGCGACCATCCCATCCTGCTGCCCGTGGTGACGCTCATCATTATGGAAACATTTATGACGAAGATGCGCCGGCTGAAGGGGGTCAGAAAAATGATCCTTATCGAGGAGTGCTGGAAGGCGATAGCAAAAGACGGGATGGCCAACTATATCCGCTATTTATTCAAGACGGTGCGCAAATTTCACGGCGAGGCAGTCGTCGTCACGCAGGAGATCGACGACATAATCTCATCGCCCATCGTCAAGGAGACCATCATCAACAACGCCGACTGCAAGATCCTTCTCGATCAACGGAAGTATGTCAACAAGTTCGACCAGATACAGGCTCTGTTGGGTCTCACCGACAAGGAGCGGGCGCAGATACTTTCGATCAATCTCTCCAATCATCCGAACCGCCTGTATAAGGAGGTTTGGATAGGTCTGGGCGGTACTCAATCGGCTGTTTATGCCACCGAGGTCTCACTCGAAGAGTATGCCGCGTACACCACCGACGAGACCGAGAAGGTGCAGATCAAGCGTCTGGCCGAACAACTCGGGGGTAATCTCGAACTCGCCATCCGCCGGTGGGCGGAGGCTAAACGAAACGATAGCAAATAATAAAACAAACAAAAACATTATGCGAAAACTGTTATTATCGCTCGTCCTGCTGACCGTCGGCACGGCGGCAAACGCGCAATGGGTCGTGACCGACCCTACCAACATTGCCACGAGTATTATCAATATGGCGAAGAACATCACCCAAACCTCGACCACGGCAGCCAATATGATCAACACGTTCAACGAGGCCAAGAAGATCTACGATCAGGGCAAAAAGTATTACGACGCCCTGAAATCGGTGAACAACCTCGTGAAAGACGCCCGGAAGGTGAAGGAAACGATACTGATGGTAGGGGAAATCTCCGACATCTACATCGATAATTTCCAGAAGATGCTTTCGGACAAAAACTTTTCCGTGGAAGAGCTCTCGGCGATGAGTGCCGGTTATGCCAAACTCATGTTGGAGGGTGCAAATATGATTCTCGACCTCAAAGAGGTAGTTTCCGCGAACGGCCTCTCGATGAACGACAAAGAGAGGATGGAGATCATCGACACCGTTTACAGGGACGCGCTCCGTATGCGCAACCTTACCAACTATTATACGCGCAAGAACATCTCGGTCTCCCTTATCCGGGCCAAGGAAGAGGGCGACCTTAACCGTGTGATCGCGCTTTACGGAACAGATGAACGCTATTGGTAATCGAAAAACTGTAAGTTATGTTTATTCAGTTAGCAATAAATTGGGATAATCTGCACGGCCTGCTTCGCGGTGTCTATGAAGAAATGATGCCTCTGTGTGGCAATATGCTCGGCCTTGCCAAAGGTATCGCGGGGCTGGGGGCATTGTTCTTCATTGCCAACCGGGTGTGGAAATCGCTCTCCTCTGGCGATCCGATAGACATTTATCCTCTCCTGCGACCCTTCGCATTGGGTTTATGTATAATGTTCTTCCCCACAATGGTCATCGGTACGATAAATACGGTGTTGAGTCCCGTTACCCGCTCCTGTTCGCATATCGTGGATATGCAGATCGGCGAGGCGCAGACTTTACAGACACAGAAGGACGCTCTGGAGCGCGAGGCTATTTTGCGCGACCCTACCACTGCCTATCTCTTGGACGACGAAGAATACGAAAGACAGTTGAGCGAACTCGGGATATGGGATTCACCGCAGGTTTTGGGAATGATGACGATGCGGCTGGGTTACAAACTCAAGACGCTGATCTACGATGCATTCAGGTGGTTGATGGAGCTCATATTTCAGGCTTCGAGCCTTATCATCGACACCATCAGAACCTTTTTCCTCGTTGTGCTGACCCTTCTGGGACCTATCGCTTTCGCCTTCTCGGTTTACGACGGGTTCCACAACACTCTGACCTCGTGGCTGGCTCGATACATTAACGTTTATCTGTGGTTGCCTGTGTCTGACCTGCTGACGGGTATTCTCACCCGCATCCGCATATTGATCCTGCGGGGCGACATAGCTCAGTTGCAGGACCCGTCGTTCATCCCTGACGGCGCAGGGGTTGTTTATATCATCTTTATGCTCATGGGTATCGTCGGATATTTCTGTGTGCCGACCGTAGCGAGTTGGATCGTACAGGCGGGTGGCGCCGGAGCTTACGGCAAAGGTTTGAACAAGGGTGCGGGTGTCGTCGGCGGTATGGCAGGTGCGACAGCAGGCCATATTATGGGCCGACTGAAGGGAAGATAATCATTAAAATCAGCAATCATTATGGAGTTCAAATCATTGAAAAACATCGAATCGTCCTTCAAGCAGATAAGGATGTTTGGCATCGTCTTCCTCGCCCTGTGCGCCCTCGTGACGGTTTACGCCGTATGAAGGTCATACTCGTTCGCGGAGGCTCAGCGGCAGAAGATATACGTTCTGGACGGCGGTAAGAGCCTGATGCTCGCCCTGTCGCAGGACTTGGCGCAGAACCGTCCCGCCGAGGCGCGTGAACACGTCCGTCGCTTTCACGAACTGTTCTTCACGCTGTCGCCCGATAAGGACGCCATCGAGAGCAACGCGCAAAGGGCGTTCAATCTGGCCGACCGCAGTGCCATCGACTACTTCCGGGATATGCAGGAGAAGGGTTATTTCAACCGCATCATCGCGGGTAACATCATCCAAACGGTGCAGGTGGACAGTATCTTGTGCGATTTCTACCGCTATCCATACTCGGTATCGACATACGCCCGGCAGAAGATAATGCGCGAGAGCAACGTCACCGAGCGTTCGCTCGTGACGACCTGCAAGCTACGCAACTCCGTCCGAAGCGACGCCAACCCCCAGGGGTTCATCATCGAGGGTCTGCGGATCATAGAGAACAAAGACATCGGAAGCTATGGCAGGTAGAGGTTCGTTTGCCCGGATGCGCGAGTATGCTATGGGCATAAAAGAAAAATGTGCGGGAATACTCCGAAAAGCAACCTCACGGCTCACTCCCCGGCAGCGTATCGTACTGCTTGCCATCCTCTTTACGGCCTTCGTAGTCGTCGATATAACCCACATCGTCCGTAGTTTCCGGGGCGATGGTACTAACGGTTTGGAGATACAGAATCTCCAACAGGTTGAAACAGAAATCTTAAATCCTATTCAAAATGACACAATCCCAAGATACGGCACCGGACAGTAGTCCCGATGTCGGACAACGGCAAACGACCGAGCAGGACAGGCGCAAAACCAAACGGAAAGAGAAATTGAAGTTCTACGGATTCGTGGCTCTGCTCACCGCGATGTGCCTCGTCTTTATTTGGTTCATCTTCAAGCCCGACAAAACGAAAGATGCCGAGGGCGCGACCGGCCTTAACTACTCCATCCCCGAAGCATCGTTGCAGGACACCGAGGGCAATAAGCGCAAGGCCATCGAACAGGTCGAGACAGAGGATAAACAGCGTGAGCGCGTCCGCAACCTTATGGATTTCAGCGACACGTTCGGGCAATCCGGGCTTCGGGGCGACGAGCCGGAAGCTATGACGGCGACGTCGTCCCGCCCCTCCGGAGATCCAATTGCGCAATCTCAACAGACTGCCTTGCGTCTGAACGAACAACTCAGGACGTTCTATGACGAACCCGGAGAGGATCCCGAGGTTGCCGAACTGAAACGTCAGGTCGAGGAATTGACCGAGGCACTGCGCGGGCAACAGCAGGCGGACACACAACCTGAAACCGTCGATGAAATGGCGTTGCTCGAAAAATCGTTCGAGATGGCCTCACGCTATATGCCGGGACAGGTCGGGGCGGCTGCGGTTCCGACACAGGCTTCACCGGAGCCACAGCGTGACATTACTTCCGCTCGTCGGGCCGACGACGGTCCCGTCTCGTCGCTCGCCGAGTTCAGCCTGACAGCCGAGGAGCGTAATTTCGGTTTCGTTACCGCCGTGGGGCAGGAAACGGTCGCAGTGTCGAACGCCATCCGTGCCTGTATCGACCGGAACCAGACCGTCACGGCGGGAACTCAGGTTCGGCTGCGGCTGCTCGAACCATTGCGGGTTGGCGGATACCTGATTCCCGTTAACGCTCCTTTGTACGGCAATGCCCGTATCGAAGGGCAAAGATTGTCCGTCGTCGTGACTTCCATCGAGAGCGAGGGCAACATCATTCCCGTCGAACTTACCGTACACGATACGGACGGGCAACGAGGACTTAACGTTCCCGGGTCGATGGAACGAACGGCGGCAAAAGAGGCGTTAGCCAGCATCGGGCAGAGCCTCGGATCGAGCATTTCATTCGCCAGGGATGCCGAGCAACAGATAGCGATGGATCTGACGCGGGGCGTGATGAACGGCGGGTCGCAGTACCTCGCCGCGAAACTGCGCGAGGTAAAGATCAACCTCAAAGCGGGCTATCAGGTGTTACTTATCGCAAAGCAATAAAATGACAGTTATGAGAAAAATAATTTTCGCGCTGATCCCCATCCTGTTGTGGGCGGGGGCGGCAAGGGCGCAGGAATCGCCCGGGGTAAGGATATTTCCGAAAAACCAGATCATCGCACCTTTCAGGGTCGAGGTGACGTTCTCAAAGACGACCCACATCATATTCCCTTCCGAGGTCAGGTATATCGATCTTGGATCGCACGACATCATCGCGGGGAAAGCCTCCGGCGTGGAGAATGTGATGCGCATCAAGTCCGCCGTAAACGGTTTCGACGGCGAGACGAACTTCTCGGTGATAACCGCCGACGGCAGTTTCTATTCGTTCGACACGGTCTATGCCGAAGATCCGGCACAGCTCTCCATCGAGATAACAGATCGGTCGGGGGTGAAACCCGAAAGCGCGGTCACAAGCGACCGACCAGTCGTCCGGCTCGATGAACTCGCCGGGGAGACACCGGGTATGGTGAACGAGATAATGGGAAACATCTACAAACGTAACCGGAATGACATTAAGCATATCGGCAGCAACAAGTTCGGCATCAAGACACTATTGAAAGGCATCTACATTCACGGCAACATTCTCTACTTCCACACACAGATCAGGAACCTCTCCAACGTGGCTTACGACATTGATTTCATCCGCTTCAAAGTCGTGGATAAGAAGATCGCGAGGCGCACGGCTATACAGGAGACGGTGCTCGAACCGGTGAGGAGTTACAACGATGCGAGGACAATCAAAGGCAAATCGACCGTGCGGAACGTCTTCGCTTTCGAGAAGATAACAATCCCCGACGACAAGGTGCTTGTGGTGGAGATTTACGAGCGCGGCGGAGGCCGGCACCAGTCATTCACGATAAGGAATACCGACCTTATCGGGGCAAGCCTCATAGACGAACATAAGCGGAAATAGCTGAATGGGGCTGTAAATATGCTCAAAATATTTTCAACCCTACGATCCCGACCACTATCAGCATGGCCGAGATCAGGCGCATAAAGCCCGCCGGATCGTCGAAAAAGAGGATGCCGACGGCAAGTGTGCCAATCGCGCCGATACCCGTCCACACTGCGTATGCCGTGCCAATGGGTATCGTGCGCTGGGCCATGTAGAGAAACGCGCCGCTAAGAGCCATCGAGACGATGGATAACGCGATGAAAAGTGTTTTGTTGTTGGAATTTGCCGCGAGTTTGAAACCTAACGGCCAGCCTATCTCAAAGAGACCGCCAAGGATAAGATATAACCACGCCATTGTGTTGCCTGTTTAATTGTAATGGGTGGTCGTCCAGCCCGTTTTTTTCCGTGCGTCCGGTCGTCCGGTGCGACAAAAATAACTATTAAGAACGGAATAGAATAAATGACAGGAAGAAAATCGACCTGTCATTTATTCTATTCCGTCACTATTATGAGATTGTTGCGGATCGAATATATATGAAATCCTACTTCACAGTTCCTGTTCTCAGGTCTATGGTCACCCTGTTGTCTGCCGGAGCGGGGTCGTTCCAAATGGCCTGTACTGCGCCGCCGATCATGGCGAAAAGCGGATTTGCTCCCGCCATCGCATCGAGGCCCGCCAGTATCTGTTGCGAAGTCGCCGACATATCGGCCTGTTTTTCGTCACCGGCGTAGTGGGTCACGAAAGTCTCGCTGAACAGGGGAACAGCCATATTAGCAGTCGCTTCGTCGATGCTGTACGGGGGACTCATAAGCATCCCTTTGGCAACGGTGAGCATACCGGTTGCAAGAAAGTCGGCGGCATACGCCCTAAACCCTCCGGCGGGGATACCATCGAAATCTATGCTCTCCACAAATTTGCTCACTATCGACATCTGACCGTCCGTCATCTCGATGATGCGATAAGGACAGGGTGCGGTCACGGTCGAGCCGGTTTCGACATCGAAGATGAACCCTCCGTCGGCGGTCTCCTTCTTGCGAATATCCTGCGCGTGATAGTGACCGGTGAAAACCACCTTCATTCCGGCATCGGCCAAAGCGGTCGAGATCGTATCCCAGTCGTCGATGACGTACTCCCCGAAGAGGGTCTTTTGACCGTCGTAGTGTTCCAACATACCGTGGTGCATCATTCCCATAACCGTTTTTCCGGCGGCTGTGCCTTCGGCGGTCTTTTCGAGTAGCCATGCGAGCTTCGCGGCGTCTATCGAACCCTTGGTCACCGGAGACGAGGAGTTGTTCTTGTATTCACAGGCGTCTATCGAGATTATCCAAAGGTCTTTTGCCGGTTCGGAGACGTAGCACATATCCGGGCCGGTGGCAATGGCATCAGAAAAGCCGTAATCGGCGTACAGCGAGCGAAACTCGTCAGGGGTGACGGTGGCAGTGGGTCGGGTGTTGTCGCCATCGAAGATATAGGCGTGCGGGTTATTAATGTCGTGGTTGCCGGGCGTAACCAAAACCTTCGCACCGGCGGCACGCAGGCGGGCAAGCTGAGTAATGACTCCCTCGTGGCTTTTGAGTTCGCCGTCTTTGGTCATATCGCCGCAAACGATCACTACGTCGGGCTTTTCCGCTATCAGGTTGGTGATCACCGCCTCGGTGATGGCTGTCGATTCTTCGATCAGTTTACGATCGCCGGCGATATAGCGCTCGAATGCCGCGCCCTTGTTTTCGAGCATGCTCAGATCGAAATAGTGAAGGTCTGCGACCACAGCTATTTTGGGATTTTCGACCATCGGGGGCGTGTCGTCGCCGCCATTGCCGTTTTTGTCGCAGGAGGTACACCCCAGAGAGATGAACATAATGGCCGCAAGAGCCGGGATTTGATTTTTGAGATTCATAAGATCCGATTTAAGACGTTAAACAACCGCGAAATAGCACAGACCTTGCTACAATCCGAACCCGACACTGTTACATTTCCAATAAAAGACTCCTGAACCCTCGGGAAATCCGCAGAGAACGTTATTTTTGCATCATAATCGATAATAAGCTATGAAAACAGACAATGTATTGGACCCGAGGGTCAAACTCCAAGCTCTTTGGATCGTGGTTATGGTGTTGATGATCTTCGCCGACATCTTCACTATAATGGTGGAACTCGTGTACAAGAACACGCTGGGCGATATGCCCGGCGAGGTGCGGATGGTGATGGCCTTGGCCGCCGTGGTTACGCTGATCCCCGCCTCGATGATCTACCTGTCGCGGGTGTTGCCTCGAAAGCCGAACCGGATAGTGAACATCGTCGCCGCGATCCTGACCATTCTTTATGTAGTTGGCGGCGCCAGCACGACTCCCCACTACATTATCGTTGCGGCGGCGGAAGTCGTGGCTTTGGGGATGATCATAGTGCAATCTTGGAAATGGACGGATTAGCCAATAAGGAGGGGGAGAGAAAATCTATTCCACAACTACCCATCTGCCGCCCTTGTCCGCACCTTCGCGCCGTATAAGATTCTCTTTTTTCAGATTGTCGATATGCTTCTGAACAGCGGAACGATTTATATCTAAGGCTTGTGCAATATCGGATATGGAAACGGTGTTATTCTCCCGTATCAACGATAAAACGGATTGCCGGGTGTTTTTCATACCACTTTTCATACCACCTTCCATACCACTTTTCGTACCACTTTCCGGCAACTCCACTTTTCCGTCCTTCAGCATAAACGTCACTTTGGTGCTGTCGATAGAGGTCTCGAAAAGAACGTCCTTATGGGTTTCTTTCTTCCAAACGAGCATCTTGTCGAAACCGTAGCCCGCACTCTCGCAGAATTTGGCGATGCGGAACAGTTTCGCCAGCACCGGGTTGCGCGGTATGGAAACGTCTGTTTTCATCAATTCCTTAATCGGCCGAGGTAGTGCGCCCGGATTCTCGAACTCGATGCGGTTGGTGAAAACGCGGATGCGCGGCTTCATCGGACTGAACCAATCTGAGTGGATGAGGAGATTTACCAACGCCTCGCGCAACGCTCCCGACTGTTTGCTATCCTCGTAACCGCCGCCCATTTCTCCTATATGGAGCGGGTTGTCGGCATAGATGCGCAAGCGTTGGAAGAGCGCGAAATAATACTCCCAGATATTTTCCTGTTCCTGTATGCGGAACGTGTAGCGCGGTTCGGCATCGGCATAGGACGTGGCCGGTATCTCCAGATAATCGACCCGAAAATCGGAGACATGGTTCAATATCTCGGTATTGTCGCCCAGAAACAACAAACCGCCGTATGTCAGTTTACCGTCCCTCACCAACTGCAACTTTTGGTTAAACTCATCGTCGCCGAGCGTGTTGTAGGACAATTCGGGCACCATACGCTTCAAATAGTCCCGAAAACCTTTGTATGACGATTTGCTGAACGAGTTTATCGACGTGCCTTCGACGGGCTTTTCCGACATAATGCCGAAAGACTGCTCGCGCAACAGGGCGTTGATTTCATAGTCCGTCGCCCGTTGGTCACCGCTTGCAGTGCGGATGAACGTGTTTTGCAGTGAGTTGAAATAGACAGGCTTCTGCTCCGCCGACGGAATGTAGAACGCCAGAACCGTCTTGCCGTCGATGTCGTATTTCCGGCATTCGGGGTTGATAAGGACGTTGAATTTGTTGCGCCCGCGCAAGGTCGTAACAAGATCCTGCTCTATCTTTTCGGGATTGCCGACCCCTGTCACCTCGAACGTCTTACCGTTTTGAGAGACACCCAGCACGATCCATCCTCCCGAAGTATTGGAGAACGCGCCGACCGTCTCCCATATATTCTTGGGAAGTTCGTCGGACGACTTCTTTACCTCGAAATCGTCCCATTCGATGTCCGACAGGCGTTGGAGCAGGGTGTTTTTATTCATCTGATCAGATTTTGAGGCAAAGATAACTTACCGTCGGCAGTAGTCAAAATCTTCTCCGTGAATATCCTTAACATTCACGATCTGGAGTCCGGCTGCGCGGGCATTGTCGAGAGTGAATGCAAGGTCGGGATCTTCGCCGTCGTCCCAACAGACAACCATTGAGCATTTGTCGATGAACTCCGCCTCGATGGCTTGTTTACTGCCGGGGAACTGCTCTCCTATCCTATGGGGATAGTCGGCGCGGGAGAAAAGATCGGCGAACTGTGAGCGGTTTTCCGGCGCATAGTCCGATGCCTGACCGTCGGTCGAGATAATCGCAACGAGCCGGGCATCGTCGCGCCCGCCGCGCATTTTCATCGTCTCGACCGTCCCGGCGGCGATGAGGTCGAAACCCTCGTGCAATCCTGTGTAAAAAAAACGATACCCGCCGTCGTAGAGCGACGCAAGCAGTCCGAACAGCGTTCTTTGCAACTCCATATCGAGGTTGTCGAGCGTCGCGCTGTTTTCCGCGCCCATTAAGGCGACGGATGCTTGTTTATCGAACTTGGGTATCATACCGCTACAAATGTAGCGATTATCCCAATAGAAATTCCGATCGAAAGCAAAACAAACTCGCAGACCACCAGTGATGATCTGCGAGTTTGTTTTGAAATTTCGGGTGTGTCAGTTCGTTATCTTGCCTCCGTACCGCAATTTACACAGATTGGTGTGTATAAGCCGGGAAAGTCGAGATATTAAAGCGTCATTCAACGCCCGCTTGCGGGTCGAGAGGAAAACCGTACCGTCGAGCCTACTTATGAACTTCGTTCCCGTTCGGCTGTGTGTCACCACAAGTTGATTTCGAACAAAGAGGTTGTAATTAGTCGAATACTCCGCTCCCGACGGCATCAAGACCCACCGTGAGGCTTTGTACCAGCCGTCGTGGCAGTTCTCCCCAATGAGGGAGAACATACCCGATTGCTCACTCTCTGCGGCGAAACGCTTGGCCTCCGAAATGGAGCCGAACTCGCCGAGTTTTTGGAAACCTATGTACAGCCTATACATAGTCAGACCTGTTTTTCGATGGTACGGATGGGTGTATTCTTGCTCAACCACTCCTCGATATGCTCGATATTGACTTCCGAAGTGATTACGGCGCGACGGTCACCGATCTGCGTGAAACGCGAGGTGTCGTAGTTGTCTATCCACTCTTTGAGATTGATAACACCCCAATTCCCGTAATCCTGAACGAACATCCGGTCTATGCCCCGTATCGGCTCGTCGAACGTTACCACGATGGTTTCATACCAGTCGTCGATGATTTCGAGGTGGACGAGTGACCCGAAGTCGTCGGACAGACGGGCGTGCGACCAATCGTAATCGTAAATGTCGTCTCCCCATCGGTGCGGTTCGTCGAAACGGACTTTGACCTCTGCCGTGTATTGTGTTATGTTGATGTCTTCGATGACGCCCGACACCATCAATCCCGTGAAGATGCTTTTGCATCGTTTGCCGATAATGTCAGCGGTAACTTCGCTTGCTTTCATTGTCTTTGCGGCTGTCGCCGCCCGATTTTTAACGGTTAATACATCTTTTCTATTTCTTCGCCGAGTTTCGACAGTGCTGTGCGCTCCTCGTCGGTGAGTGAGATTACGAAATCTTCTCCGCTGTACCAATTCCCGTTCTCGTCCTGCTCACTAAAGCATCGACTGTCTGCTGTGTGGAGTATGCCGAGGATTACATCGAGTCCGGTTCTCGTTAGTTTACCGATGGAGTAAACTTCTTTCTTTTTTGTAATTACCATAACTGAGTGTGTTTAAGCGGCTCTGCGCTGTTTAATGATCGGTATGTTCTTGTTTACGAGGTCGATAATCTGACTGTGGTAGGCGGTTTCGTTGTTCAGTAAGCCTCTGCATTGCAGAATGGCAAGCCGTGAGATGGACAGTTCGATGGTTTCCAACCTCACTCCGCTTCTGCAAGCCGAAAGGATAAGGCTGTCGGGTCTCAAATGGTAGCTGTTGGTAAACACACAATGGTGCAACTCATCGCCCTCCTGCATCACTTCTTCCACGCTTTCGAGTACCCGCACGGAGATTTCGCCGTCGGTAAACTCGATGCCGAAAAAGCGGCTTTTCTCTTCAAGAAAACGTTGTTCATCCTCAATCGCCCTTTGGCGTTTCTTCTCTTTCTGCTCCCTGTCGATTTGCGCTCGCCGTTTAGCCACATAGCGGTCGTGTTCCCTGTGCAGGTCTGCGGGACATACATAGTAGGCGTTACGGGTGTCTTTCCCGAACTGTCGGAGCAGGTCGAGATAGTCCACCCACATCCCTGCGTCCTTGATTGGATAGCCGTTCCGTATGGCTATACGGATCGAGTGCCAATAGTCGCCGAGTTTCCGCGAATTATTGATAAAATAGCGGAACAGGTCGATATAACCCGCTTTGAGCAGGGTTTCACAGCGATTGTCGGATAGCAGACTGACAAAAAAGTCGTGAGGATGGATTTTATGGAACTTGCCGTTGAACCCGCCACGCTTGAGTTCGGGGATGTATTTCTTCTTGGGGTACAGGCAATAGGGCAATCGGTCATAGATTGACAAATTGGAGCGTAATTCCATTTGTGAGCCGAACATCCACAGGTCGAAATAGAAACCCATCGCTCGTGCGAGGGCGAGTGTGGCGTGCTTGCCGTTTGGGGCAATCCACCGTTGGACAACCTCTTTGCAATAGTAACGTGCTTTGTAGCCGATACAATAATCCACAGACACGATGAAATACCGCATAACCTGCTGTCCTTTGAACGTGGTGAGTATCAGCACATATTCCACCTCCCGGAATTTCCGTTGCAACGTGGTCTGAATGGATAGTTTCATACCGCAAACAGGGCAGATACATTCTTTCTTGTCCGCATCCGCCTCCATCCATTCGTGGGTACACTCCATACAGGTAGTCTTCCCCCGTGGGGTTCTGCGTGCGATGTGGGTAATGCAGTTGCGGTACGCCCACTCCCGTTGCGCTTGGGTGATCGGGGGTATCTGTCCGCTCAATTCGACTACCGACTTCTGATATTTGGTTTTCGGTTTCATAATCAGAATAGGGTTGCTTGGGTTGTGTTCTCTACTTTTTTCGCCGAGGGCTTGTTGCCTCGGGTTATCTTGGCATACTGCTCATTGACGGCTCGGTTCATCGCACTTTCCCGTGCCTGTGCCTTTTCTTCATCGGTCAGTTCGATATGGTGGTTCACCACCACTCTGCCGTTCATCGGTTTGCCTATCTCAATGTCCGCCTCGTCGTAATAGTTGACAGCCATCGAGTAGATTTCATCGTCGGCAAAGCCGTGGCATCCACTCGCCCGTACCTCATTGAAGATGTAGGTAATGCAGTCATCGATGTTCTTGGCGGGGTTTGCGTACACAGGGGCAAAGAGGGGGTCATTCGCCGCCCTCTGTTCGAGGTACGCCTGTATGTCTTTCTTGAAATAATCGCTTCCTTTCATTGCTTTTGAGGTTTTATGGGGGTGGATTGCTCCACCCCCTGTTAATGATTAGGGCAGGTAGAACACGCTCGGGTTTCGTGGCAGTCCCGTATGGGGGTCGGGCGTGTAGAGGCGTTTGTCGTCATTGACCTTGATGTAGGATGCTTCGATGCCGAACCGCTCGGCTATCGCGTGGATTAGGACTACCGTGAACACATCGTCGGCGATTTGTGCTGTCACGGTCTCTTTGTACTCCGTGGGGTTTAGGACGACCGTCACATCGCGCTGTGGGTCTGTTTGGTTCAGATATTCATTCAGTGTCATAGTTGTTGTCTTTTAGTTGAAAATGGCTGTGATAATGATTATTAGGATTAAGGTTTTGAGGGTCGATGCCCCTTTCACGAACAACCATCGGAGAACAAGAAAGGCAATCAACAGATGGCTCAATTTCACGTCCACAACCGTCATAACCTCTTTCGCAATCCCGAACACGAACCATCCAGCGACGATACAGATAATGGTAAGAATTACCCATTGGGCTATCCTTTTCCCCTTTCCGCCGCTCTTTCCACCCTCGATGTTCGAGGGAGTGAAGCGAAGTTCCGTTTCAACCCTATTTTTATCTGCGATAGTTTTCATGGCATTGACTTTTTTTTGAACCGATGCCCTCGGTCGCTTGCTTCGTCCACGTTTCGAGTGCAAGTTTCAGGTATGTGGGGACGGGGGATATGAGGCTTTCCCGAATAAATACTACCCCCGCAGGGGTGTGGAGATTTTTCGAGGAAACCTTCGGACGCCGAAATAGCACCCGGCACCACTAATACCTTTGCACCAGACAACGGGGACAGCAAGCGGGCCGAGTGGCTACCGCTCAAAACGAGGAAGTGCTATGAAAACCGCAGAGAAAAATAGCCCGCCTCCCGAAGCCATAGTTTCGGGAGGCGGGCAAAACACAACACAAGGCAGACTCTTAAAAAACAGCGTGAGCTTTTCTATTAAATCGGCGTCAAATAGTCGATAAAATCGTATTTTTGCACATACAAATCGGTTAAACGACAAGTAAGTTAATAGCATAAACCTCGATATGAATATGGCAAAGAACAACTCCATTAAACTATTTGAGGACAGGCAGGTTCGCTCCGCATGGGATGCCGAAGCGGAGAAGTGGTATATTTCCATAGTGGATGTCGTCGGCGTGCTGACAGAAAGCACAAACCCGCGACACTATTGGACGGTATTAAAAGGCCGCTTGGCAGCTGAGGGAAACCAAACGCTCACAAATTGTGAGCGTTTGAAAATGTTGGCGCCGGACGGCAAGATGCGCATGACCGATGTGGCCGATGTAGAGCAACTTTTCCGCCTGATACAGTCCATCCCCTCGCCCAAAGCCGAGCCGTTCAAGCTGTGGCTTGCAGAAGTTGCCCGCGAGCGTCTCGAAGAGATCGACGACCCCGAACTCGGCATCAACCGGATGTTGGAATATTTCCACCGACAGGGCTACTCTCAAAACTGGATCAACCAACGCCTCAAATCCATCGAGGTCCGCAAGGAACTGACCGACGAATGGGAGGCGCGGGGCGTGAAAAAAGGACAGGAATTTGCAACGCTGACCGACCTGATTACCGTCGGATGGGCGGGGATGACCACCCGGCAGTACAAGCAATTCAAGGGATTGAAAACAGAGAGCCTGCGCGATAACATGACGAACCTCGAACTCGCCCTCAACACCCTTGCCGAGGCGACCACGACGGAGCTGTCGAAGGAACACAAGCCGAAAACAATCGCCGCCAACCGGAAGATCGCGGCAAGCGGTGGGAAGATCGTAGGAAATACCCGTAAAGAGATCGAGGCGCAAATGGGCAAGAGCATCATTTCTCCCATCAATGCCAAAAGTATAAAGAAGTTAAAAGGGAAAGAATAGTCTCGGAAGAAGCTAAATCAGGATTCTGAATAGCAGACGATAGCGTTTACTGTGGCTGTACCTCATCCGCCGGCTGCACTCCCGGCATCTTCATAAGTTCCCGAAACCGGCGCGGCCGGTGGATCAGTTCGGCGACACGGGCAACATCGAAAGCACTGTAAAAGCGTACTCCGCCGAGACGGAAGCTCTTGATCTCGCCTTTGCGCCGGCACGCTTCGAGTTGTCCCCGGGTAATATCCAGCAATTTGCAGATTTCATCCGTATCCAGATGAATTTCGAGCCTCTTCTTCTCGGCCAGATAGGTGAACATCTGCATAGCGTAGTTCGCCACAACGTAATCTTTGAGAAACTTCGCCACAGACTTGCGTGGCAACAGGATGTGATCGTTATCCGTTTTCATAAATCTTTACCCTTTCTATTATATTGGTTTTCAATTTGTGACCTTTGACTTTCAGCACCTGTTCGACGAACCGGCGTACCTCCGATGTGGGATAGAGGCACTTGGTGCCGTTGTGTAACGGGACGATGTCACCGCGCTGCTTGTAAGTTTTCAGTTGGCGGTACGACATACTCAGGAACTGGCACACCGTGGCACTGTCGAGCAATGGGTCTGCCATAAACAGGGCGTTGGCGTGAATTGAGGCAAACTCTCTTTTGAGCGTCCCGACATCCTCGCACAACCTCCCCACCAACATCACGAGTTGTTCGTGTGTGAGATCTCCCGTATATATTTCCAGTTCGTCCATCGAAGAATGAATTTGTAAAAAAACGGCGCAAAGGTCGGAGTACGGGAAATCACAAAAAATCCCCGTGACAGTCACGGGGATAGATTTTTAGACATTGACAATCATACTTCACACAGCTCGACGAATCCGGCATACAGCACATCGAGGAATCTCGTCGGCTTGATTTTGCGGCTCGTAACATTGGATTTCAGCCCTCGCGGGTCTTTGATGGCGATGTTGAAGACACGTTCGAACAGGCGCACCAGAGCCGCGAGACTGACCCTCGACCCGTCACGGTAAACCAACGCCCGGCACTCATACAGAGCAACGATCAGCTCCATCAGATCGGTTACTGTGTAATCTTTCGACCAGAAAACAGGAATCTCACCCGATTCGGTCGGCTTGAACGTAAGCCCGTAATGGCCGATCCTCATTCGGACGATGTCGAGTTCGACCTCGACTATACCGAGAGCTTTCCGGAGTACGGTCACAAGATGAGAGGTGCTTTCGTGACTGTTGTTCTCCATTTGTGTGCAGAACGAAGTGATTTCGATATGGGCCAAGCGCAGATCCCGAAACAATGAGAGAGTGGACGCTTCTTTTTCGACGGCCTCAATGAGGGCAATCGAGAAATCGCCATAATAGCTCGTGATTAGTTCAGAAGACGGCACTTCCGATGTCCTGATACATTCGCGGACGCAATCGAAGAAAGGCAGATAAAACAACGTTCTCATATCATAAAAATTTATGACCAAAGACGGGCGCAGCCGGAGTAAAAGAGAAAGCGGTAAACCGCACTGCTGCGAGATACCGCTTTCGGGGAACACCACATTCTCAAACAGGACAAGCCCCTCCCCCTGTCCTCGTACACCGCATATTAGACCTCAAAAATTATGCCCCACAGGGGAATAACGGGGCGTCGGAGGGCGGTTTCATTCCGGCTGGGAATACGATGAAATACGCATACTAATTTGCGCCCGGCAAAAGAGCCAAATACTTAATAAAGCGATTATTATGGAACAGAAAAACGAGGAGAAGAAATTCCTGCTCCTGCTAAACGAGAGTAACGGGTCGGTGCGTATCGCAGCCTATCCCGACGAAAACAATCCGGATAAGGCCAAGACGGTCGATCCGAAAAAGGCCAAAGGTGAAGAGTTCATGACCTTCAACGGCAAGGATGCCATCGACGAGTTCATCGACAACTACCGTCGTCAGAACAGTTATCCGCAAGGTCTGAGGTGGATGTACGCACCTTTGAAGATGCTCGAAAACATCGGAAACGCCCTCTTCAGCTTCAAGAACGGCGATCCGCAGGCACTTAATCAGTACAAAGAGTACGAAACGAAACCCTATTTCAAGAACGAGGTGGCCGAACGCGACCTTCCGTTGAAAGAGTTGGGTAAGATGGGATATTCGGAGGAGTATCTCACTAATCCCAACACCATTGCCAAACTCAAACGGCGCGAACCACTGCAACCGGTTCGGATGACCCGTAAGATCGACGGCATATCCGTCGATGGTATGTTCAGCCCGCGTATCGTCGTCAATTCCAAGACGGGGCAACCGATGGTGAGGGCGGAACAATGCTACGGCAAAGAAGAGTTACAGAAACCTTATATGGGTTACAGTTTCTCGAAAAAGCAACAGGAGAAACTATTGAAAGAGCGTCATCTGGGCGAAGTCGTAACTCTAACCGATCCGAAAACCAAGGAGAAGTTCGACGCGCTGATAAGCCTGCACCCCTATACGAACAAACCCTATCACGCCGACATTCGCTATCTGAACATACCCGACAATATAAAGGGACAGGGAATCGACAGCGAGATGCTTGCCAAGGGCGGCAGACTGAAACTCGACAATTACCAAACCGCGAGTGGCAAAACCCTCGCACCTGTTATTCAATACGACGCTTTCATGAAGCGGCTCGACTTCGATTTCAATTCGTTCCGCATACCCCGGAAGATCGGCGGTGTGGAACTTACCGCCCAGCAACAGAAGGATTACGCCGCCGGAAAGCGCGTCGATCTGGGGGATCCGACGAACAGGGATGGCTCACCGCAAAAACCCATAATCTATCAGGGCGATGACGGACGTATGAAACGCGACAATCGAAATAAGTTTGAGCAGGCGACCCATGATGACATCAAAAGGAAGCAGGATATTTCCAAGGGCGATGTCGGCAGTGATGTAGCGACCGAGACGAAACAGGCCGAAGGATCGAAGAAAAAGAGCAGAAAAATATAACGGTTATGAAAGAGATATTGGATAATGACCTGCTGTGGGAACAGGCATTCGCAGTGGGCATCGACAAGCGCGTATTGGAGCGCAAGGGGTATATGGATATTCTTCTTGCGGGTGACGAAACCCCAGAAATGGACCTTCGTCTGAACTACGACGGCATCATCCTGTGGATGACGGCTACATTGCAGTTGGTGGAGAACGAAGAGGGCGAGATGGATATATCCGTCAAGGCGAAAATACCGGAGGACTACGATGAGCGGGAAGAGTAGCGAACCGGCCGATCAGTCCTACTTCGCGACAACACTCCGGGAATATCTCGACGATAGCGATCCGGATATCTCCGACGAATGGTTCATCAACCATCGCGCCGATGCCGCTCTTGAGGAGTATTGCCGCTCGGTACAAGAGGGAATGAACCGGCTCCAAGCTTTGGAACTTGCCAATGCCGTTCTGTTCTCGGGATTACGTTTCTCGAAGTTCGGAGAACTCAAATATATAGTGCAGGAGTGGTTTAACGAGGTACCCGAGGCGGAGACGGATGAATTTTGCCTCGGAATGTTGAAGCAGTGCGACAGGATATTCAAGAAATACGACCCCGGCGACGATTTCGAACTGTCGCCCCAGTATCAGGATATGCAGTTGGAGCTTATGGGATTCATACAGGAATATATCGAACGTTATGGCATATAGTAAGAAGGAACACCTCGCGGACAACATCGAGGCTCTGCGGATCGCGTTCACGAAAAAGCCCGAGGAGATTATTTTCAGCGAACGGCAGGCACTTAAAAAATATTCGGGTTTCGGTGGCCTCAAATGCGTACTCAATCCCGCGCAATCGGACGGCGACGTCGAACAGTGAACTACGGACCGTGAACTGTTCCCATTCACAAGAGAGCTGTACGATCTCATACGCGAATACAGCCGCGACGAGCGGGAGTACAACCGCTATATCCAGAGTATGCGCTCGTCGATACTCTCGGCGTTCTACACTCCGGATCATGTTGTTAGGGCCATCGGTGCCGCACTTGCCGATTCTGGGATCGTGCCGCAAAGGATGCTCGATCCGAGCGCGGGTATCGGCATTTTCCCCGACCACTTAGGAAAGCCCGACGGCACGACCGATACCGTGTGTGTCGAGCAGGATGCGCTGACTGCAAAAGTGCTGTCGGCACTCTATCCGGAATACAGGATAATCAACGACGGATTCCAAAGCGTCGGCGACAGCCTCGACGGTCGTTTCGATGTGGTGGCGAGTAACATCCCGTTCGGTAATTTCCGCATCTTCGACATGGGTTTCGACCGCTCGAAAGACCCCGTGCGCAACAGTGCGCAAAACCAGATACACAATTATTTCTTCCTGAAAGGTGTGGACGCGCTGCACGAGGGCGGCGTGCTGGCGTTCATCACGACCCGGGGCGTGATGGACAAACCGGGGAACAAGTCTATAAGGGAGTGGTTGGTGAACAACTGCGACCTTCTGTCGGCGGTGCGTTTGCCGGATGACATATTCAAGGAGAATGCAGGGACGGAGGCGGGAACCGACATCATCGTATTGCAAAAGCGAAGCGGCAAAACCACCCTTGCGCCGCATGAAGAGGCATTTATCAATACGAAATACTTTGACAACCTCGGAATAACCATCAATTCCACCTTCGACAATGGCCGAAACACGGTAAGTACGTCGATGAGGGCGGGAAAAGATCAGTACGGCCAACCCGCGTTTGAATTCCGGTTCAGCGGCACGCCCGAAGAGATGGGCGCAAGGCTCACCGCGATGCTCTCGGGGGATATGAGAGCGCATTTCGACCGCGATCTGTATCTCACCCATTCGGGCGGTCAGGGCCAGACACCACCTGCTGCGCCCGCAATGGTTACCGTACCCGAATCGGCGGTAATAGATACTGTCGCGGAAGAGATCGAACGAAATGAAGAACCCCGACCATGGTATCAACTCGAAGGGGAGCCACATCCGAGCGATCTAAATCCGCTATCACAGGCCGAAGAACTCGACCCGTTCTGGCAAGCTATCGAGGACGATTGGTCGAATCCAAATAAACAGCCTGAAAAGAGCATCACCCCGGAGCAGGAGGCGGCATCGGAGGATACACCCTTCGAAACGCCTGAAATCAAGAGTTATCAGTATTATCCGTCTGTGTCGGAATGGAGAGTACCCGGCTATCTCAACCATGTTGCAGAACAGGCCCGTAAAAGAGAGCAACCTGCCCTGCCACAGGACAATGCTCCGGCTCCTATGCCATCCCAGACACAGGCCGGAACACCGACACCGCAAGCAACAAGGGCGGCTCCGATACGCAACCTCAATCGCAGAGGGAAACCGACAAATACAAGACAACAGACAGCACCTGATACGTAGCAACTCGACCTGTTCGGATCGCCATCGCCACGGCAAACCGCTCCGGTCGAACGCGCACAACCGCCCAATCTGCCGGAACCGGCGAAACTCCATAACCATCGTGAACAGGCAACGGCACCTTTCTCCAAAGACCCGCGTCCATATTCGGGTAAGTGGGAGTCACATTACCGTGAGGGTACGGTGGTAGAAGACCACGGGCAGATAGGAACATTGGGACCACGCCGCGCCGACGGTGCGACGTTCTTTCCGTTAGAGCTCAAACCCATCGAGGAGGCGCGGCTCCGAAGCTATATCCCGCTCCGTGACTTATCGATAAACCTTTATGAAACCGAAGCCGATACACGGGAGCCGCAGGATGAACAACGGGCGTTATTGAACCGCGCTTTCGATACGTTCACGGTAGCCTTCGGCAATCTGAACAGCAAGGAGAACACAAAACTGTTCCTGCTCGACCCATCCGGACATGAGGTGCTGTCGCTCGAAAGGTGGGAGGACGGCAAACCCCGCAAGGCAGATATTCTGAGCCATCCCGTGGCATTCAACGAAAATGAGATTACAGAGGTGGAGAGCGTGGACGAGGCTCTGGTCGCATCGCTCAACAAGTGCGGCACGGTCGAGTTGGAGTATATGGAAAAACTTTGCGGTGTGGAGACCCCTCAAATAATAAGCGATTTGGAGGGACGCATCTTCTTTAATCCCCTCGTATCACAATGGGAGATCAAGGACAAATTCATATCGGGCAACGTTATCGATAAGATAAAACAGATAGAAAAACACCTCGAAACACATCCCTGCGACCATCATTGCGACACCTCGCTCACAGCGTTGAAAGCCTCAATACCCGAAAGGATCACATATGAGGAACTCGATTTCAACTTCGGTGAGCGATGGATCCCGACGGGCGTTTACTCGAAGTTCGCATCGTGGCTGTTCGACACCGAAGTAACCGTAAAATACTCCAACAAGCTCGATGCCTTCGACGTACAGTTCAAAGGTTGGAACGAAAAGATCGGTACAGAGTATATGGTCAGGGCCGAGAGTCGGCGGTACAACGGTATCGAACTTATGGAACACGCCCTTCTGAACACTGTTCCAGACATTACCAAAACGATAAGAGGTCCAGAAGGGAAAGATATTAAGGTACGCGACGGCGAAAAGATACAGATGGCCGATACGCTCATCACGCGCATCCGAACCGAGTTCACCGATTGGCTCGACCGCCAGAACCCGGATTTCAAACAGAGGCTTTGCGATATCTACAACGATAAGTTCAACTGTTTCGTGAAGCCCAAGTACGACGGCGGTCATCAGCAGTTTCCCGGCCTCGATATGGATTCGCTGAAACGCAATTTCAATATCGACGAGATTTACGGTAGCCAGAAAGACGTGGTCTGGATGCTCAAACAGAACGGCGGCGGAGTGTGCGATCACGAAGTGGGTACGGGCAAAACCCTCACTATGTGCATAGCCGCGATGGAGATGAAACGGCTCGGGCTTGCTCGAAAACCTATGATAATAGGTCTGAAAGCCAATGCCAAAGAGATAGCTCGAACGTTCAAGATCGCATATCCGAATGCCCGCGTCATCTATCCCGGCGAGAAGGATTTTACTCCGCAGAACCGTGTGAGGCTGCTCAGCGACATTAAGAATAACGATTGGGACTGCATTGTGCTGACCCACGATCAATTCTCTCGGATACCGCAATCGGCGGAGATACAGCGACAGATATACGACGACGAAATAAACGACATCGAGGAAAACCTCGCCGTATTGAAAAAAGGAGGCAAGAGGGTCAGTAATTGGATGCTCAAAGGGTTGGAGGTACGCAAAAGGAACACCGAGGCAAAGTTGGCGAAACTCGACGTCGATATGAAAGATAAGCGAGATGACGTAGCCGACTTCAAACAAATGGGTATCGACCATATATTCGTCGATGAGAGCCAACAGTTCAAGAACCTGATGTTCAACACGCGCCATTCTCGGGTTGCGGGTCTGGGCAACTCGGCAGGCAGCCAACGTGCGGCGAATCTGTTGTTCGCCATTCGAACAATACAGGAGCGCACGGGCAAAGACCTCGGCGCGACATTCCTTTCGGGAACGACCATATCCAATTCGCTGACGGAACTGTACCTTATATTCAAGTACCTGCGCCCGAAAGCGTTGGAAAAGCAGGATATAAACTGCTTCGATGCATGGGCCGCCGTTTTTGCGAAAAAGAGTACCGACTACGAGTTTTCCGTAACTAACGAGATCATCCAGAAAGAGCGTTTCCGCTACTTTATCAAGGTACCGGAACTCGCCAACTTCTACAACGAGATAACCGATTACCGCACGGCGGAAGATATAGGTGTGGATCGTCCCGCCCTCAATCAGTCGCTCGTAACGCTCCAACCCTCCGGCGACCAGCTCGAATATCTGTCGAGGCTCGTGGAGTTCGCCTCGGGCGGCCCGGCGGAGTTGATCGGACGTGCGCCACTGTCCGATGCCGAGGAGACGGCACGAATGCTGCTGACGACCAACTATGCCAACAAGATGTCGCTCGATATGCGTCTTATCGACAACGAAAGCTACGGCGACCATCCGGGCAACAAAGCCTCGGCGTGCGCGGAGCGGATTGCCGCCTACTATAAACAATACGATGCCCAGCAGGGTACGCAGTTCGTTTTCTCCGACCTGAGCGTCTTCAATCCAGCCGTCTGGAACATCTATGAAGAGATCAAACGCAAGCTCGTCGAAGAACACGGCATCCCCGCCCATGAGGTAAGGTTCATTCAGGAGGCGACGACCGAAGCGAGGCGCGAGAGGATGATAGAGGCGGTGAACGACGGCTCGATAAGGGTTCTATTCGGCTCCACGCAAAAGCTCGGCACGGGCGTAAATGCCCAGAAGCGAGTGGTGGCGATGCACCACCTCGACATTCCGTGGACACCGAAAGACCTGAAACAGCGCACCGGGCGCGGACAGCGCAAGGGCAACCTCGTAGCTAAGGAGTATGCCGGAAACGTAGTGAACAGCCACGTTTACGCCACGGAGCGTTCGCTCGACAGCTATAAGTTCGGTATCCTGACCAACAAACAACTCTTCATCGACCAGATAAAGAAGGGAACGCTCGGAGTGCGCACCATCGACGAGGGGGCGATGAGCGAGGATGGCGGAATAAGCTATGCCGAAATGGCGGCTATCACCTCAGGCAACACCGACCTGTTGGAACTCGCCAAGTTGGATAAGAAGATAGCGGCCATCGAAAGCGAACGTTCGGCATTCATCCGCAGCAAGTCCGATGCGAAATACCGCCTCGATACTTCGACCAGTACGTTCGACTATCATAACGGTCTCATCGAGAACTTCAAAGCCGACCTCGAATGCCGGGGTAAACTGACCCTGAAAGATAAAGACGGCGACTACACGAGTGCCAACCTAAAAATCGACGGTGCGCTGAACGGGAGCGCGAAAGCAATGGCCGACCGGCTCCACGAATTGGAAAGGACAGCGAGAACGGAAAACACATACGAAAAAATCGGCACTCTCGGCGACTTTACCATCTTCGTTCACACGGAACGGTTCGAGATAGACAAGCAGTTGCGATTCAGCAACACATTCAGCATCGGCGGCACGGGCAAGGTGAAATACAACCACAACAACGGCAAACTGCCGCAGGACGACCTGCTCGCCGTTACGAGTTTCGCCAAAGCTCTCGACAAAATCGAGGGCCTCGTCGAAAAGAGCGAAAAGACCGTCGCGGAACTTGCGGCGGATATACCGACACTGAAAAAGGTGGTGGACAGTCCTTTCAGCAAGGAGATCGAGTTGCAGGCATTGAGGGTGGAGCGCGACATCCTCGACCGCAGGATACAACTCTCACTGAAACCCATCAGGGAGCAACTCGCCAAAGGAGATGAAAGAAAGCACGAAGACCCGCACGAGCGGGAAGCGAGGGAGCATTACAACGCCATAAGCGACAGTCTTAAAAAGCATTATCGAAAGCAATCTATCGACAACGACCGGACGGACGATCATTGGGACGGCCATATCGTTGTCGCCGGAGTGCCAAAAACGAATGTCGGAAGAAAAATGTAACCGCAACTTAACACTTCAACAACCCCTGTGAAATAACAACGTATTTCCTTTGAGCCGGGAATGGACTACAAGGGTGTAAATGACAGGGTGTTGTGGGAGCGTTGCCAAAACGGTGACGAGGTAGCGTATGGAGAGATTTTTCGACGTCATTCCCCACAGATGCTTCGCATTACACGGCGGTATGTAAAAGACCCTATGGTCGCCGAAGAACTTGTTATGGATTGTTTTTTCAATCTTTGGACAAAGCGTGGAAGTATCACGGACGCCAATTTCCTGAATTACCTTTTCCAGTCTGTCCGAAATTCCATCATATCGAATTATCGTAAAGAGATCCGGATCGTGATCGAGTTGGAGCAGGTCGAAAATAAACTCTCTTCCGACAGGGCGAGCGACCATGACCTTATATCCGAAGACATTCGCGGTCTATATGACATGGCACTCCGAAAACTCACTCCCCGTCGCCGTCAGGCGTTCCTGATGAGCCGCGCAGAGAATCTCGATTACAGCGAGATCGCCCGAAGGATGGCTATATCCGAAAGTGCCGTGGATAATTACATATCGGCCGCTTTGGATGGCCTCAGAGCTAATATGAAAGAGTGTCTCCCGATACTCGCTCTCATCCTTTTCCTCCGGTTGTTTTGATTTTGTTACACTTCGAATAAGCTTCCGTTTCCCGTGTGGGGGAGCGGTCTTTTTTTGCGTATATATATGTGAAAGGGAAATTATGCTATGAACGAGAATCATCAGTTATTGGAAAAATTTGTCGCTGGTTTGTGTACCAAGGAAGAAATTCGGGCGGTAAATCTGTTGCTCGGCTGTGAGGCGGGACGCAAGATGCTCGACTGGATAATCGAAAGCCGCGAGAAAGGTGAGTTTGAGAATCCTCCCGCCCCCGACGCTATAATGCAGCAATGGGTGGACACTAACCAACCTTTGTTACAACAACGTATCGCCACATACGAGAGACATTCTCGCTTCTCTTCGAAAAAGATGATTCTCAGATGGAGTAGCGTGGCAGCAGCGTTCGTCGGGATTGCATTGGTGACCGGCGTGGCTCTGTGGCGTGGGAGCAATACCATTGACTTATTTGGTGGCGGTATGACTATGGAATTTGCAGAGTTGAGCAATCCGGAGGGAATCCCTGTGTTGCACGAACTGTCGGACGGAACGCAGGTGTGGCTTGCGGCGGGGAGTACGCTCAAATATCCCGAAACATTCAATGAGAAACGCCGCGATGTGGAACTTGAAGGGGAAGCATTCTTCGATGTGGCGCGTGATGAAAACCGACTATTCACCATGAAAACGGGCTCGATGGAGACCCGGGTTCTCGGCACTTCGTTCAAGATAACCGCATTTGAGGGATATGAACATGAAGTTGCGGTCGCAACGGGCAAAGTGAGCGTGAACCTCAAAGGCGAGGAGTTGGCACGGCTTACAAGCGGTACCGGTGTCCGACATGACCCGGCTACGGGAGGCACAACAAAATCCGAGATCGACCCCACGGCTCTCGAACAGTGGAAATCGGGAACGCTATTCTTCGACAAGCAGCCGATGGAGGTTGTCGCCCGGCAACTTGAAAACCGCTTCGGCATAGAGATAATATTTGCCGACCCGCAGATCGCGACACACAGCGTGCGCGGCATCTTCTCTCCCGAAAAATCGGCGGAAGACATATTGGGTATGCTCGGCTTCGTCGGTAATTTCGAATATGAAAGGACAGATGACAAACACTACACCATACACTAACCCAAACAATAGATAAGAAAGATGAAGGGAACATAACACGCGGCGCAAAATAAAAAAGGCATCCTGCGGCAACAGGATACCTTAAAAGCCTGCAAGGCAGGCGTATTTACGGCAACATTACGAAATATTAATCCATAAACAGTACAAAGGTATGCAATTTTTAACCAAATTGAAACAACTTTTCCTGCTCGCAGGAATACTTCTCCTGTTTCCACTCGCGGCTCAAAGTCAGGATATTGCCGCAAAAACAATCAATCTGAGCATCAGTAACGCCACGCTCGAAACCGCTTTCGCCGAAATCGAACGACAGAGCGGTATGACATTCGTCTATGGCGACGATATTAATAGATATTCTTCCGCCCGGGTAAATATCCTCGCCGATAATATATCGGTCAAGGACGCTATCACACGCACGCTGGCCGGAACCAATCTGTTATATACTCAGCAGGGCGCCAATGTGATGATCCACGAACAAAAACCTGCAGCAATAACACAGTCACCAACTCGACAATCTGCGGCGAGAGGTCAAGGCAGCGTTTCAGGAACTGTGTCGGACGAGGGCGGACAGCCTCTTATAGGAGCATTGGTCTTAGTACCCGGAACCATCACCGCGACGACGGCAGGAGTGGATGGTAAATACACGCTGAACAATGTTCCTGCGGGGACGACCAAGATACAGTTCAGTTTTATGGGCTATGAGACGCTCGAAGTGGCCGATGTGCGCATCACGGCGAATCGCTCGACCCCGCTCGACGTCGTTCTCAAAGAGGCGGCCAATCAGATCGAGAGCGTCGTGGTGACGGCAAATTACAATGTTGCCAATACTGCCGGCGTTTTGGCCATGCAGCAGCATATGCCTCAGGTGGCATCGGTGATTTCGGCACAGCAGATAGGTCGCACGAGCGATAAGAACCTCGGCGAGGCGTTGAAACGTGTAACGGGTATCAGCACGATGGATAACAAATATGTCGTCGTGCGCGGTATGGGTGAACGATGGAACGAGGCTTCACTCGACGGGGTCACCCTCCCTTCCACAGAAGCCAATGCAAAGGCGTTCAGCTTCGACCTCATACCGACCAACATCATTGACAACGTGGCGGTCGTGAAGTCGCCCACCCCCGATATGAACGCGAGCTTCGCAGGAGGTTTCGTTCAGATAACCACGAAAGCCATTCCCGAGGAGAACTTCTTCAACATCTCCATCGGCGGAACATGGAACAGCGTCAGCACCGGCAAAACCCAGATCGGCCGCGAGAGAGGACAATACGACTGGCTCGGATTCGACGACGGCAGAAGGACAATGCCGAAAAACCTGATGCCATTGGCTGCGGAATATGACTCATGGCACGATCGGAAGATCGCGCAAACCCACCGTTTCGCCGATATGGGCGACAATTTTTCGCTTCACGAGAGCCGCACGCCACTTGCGAACAACATACAGTTCAGCGTGGGGCGCGTATGGAACCCGAAAAAACGTCCCGAAGATCGGCTCGGTTTTGTCGGCTCGATCAGCTATCGCAATACACAACAGACAACTATCGTAGAGCATCAGGGACGCAGTGCGTGGAGCGATTATGTCGAAGACCCCGAAAGCGAATTTTCAAATGCTTACAATTTTCGCAATCAGGGCAATATATACAAATATGGTACGGTACTCTCCGGTATCCTGAATGGCGGTTGGCAACGGGGTACGAGCCGTGTCAATTTCCGCAATATGTACACCCGCAAATACGACAATGATCTGCACTTCGTTACAGGCTGGGATAATAACAATCCATATCCTGAATTAATAGCACCCGGTCAGAAACATTATAATGCCCCGACCTTCCAGGACCTGCTTCAAAATAAACTCGACGGAGAGCGAATGTTGGGAAAGGTTAAGTTGAATTGGGATTTGGCCCACACCTGGGTACACCGCAATCAGAAAGACGCCATCGACACTCGGGCTGCAGGCGACTATGTCGACGGAGAATTGTTTTTCCAGAACTATCTTGATTATGGGAACGGCAATATGGGTTCCTCGCGAGGACACTATGAGAGCAATGAGCGCGACTTCAATTGGGGCGCGTCGGCGGAGTTGCCTTTCGACATTGGCAGACATTTCCACACCACGGCCAAGTTAGGTTATATGGGAGCCTACAAGAATAATACTTTCCTTTTCGAGAAGGTTTATTTCGCCAATCTGTCGCCTCGTCCCTATGAAGAAGAGGATTACCGTAACGGATCTTTGGCCTACAAAACAAATCCGTTCCAAATGACCGCTAACGGACACTATTGGTATATGACCGACTACGGCGGCGGCGCGGGGGGCGAGGCCTACGATGCCTCTGTTACCCAACACGCACCCTATCTGATGCTGGATCATCGTTGGGATAAGGTCGTTCGTTTGGTATGGGGTGTAAAAGCCGAAAATTACAAATACGACGAACGGGCGAACAACCCCTACGGAAAAGGTGACGACGACCAGGCGTTCAATCCATATATCAAAAATTCACAAGACGATAAAAAATGGCTGTTCCTTCCTTCGGTCAATCTGACGGTTACTCCGTTCGACAACTTTAATATACGTTTGGGTTACAACCGTAGCGTAATTCGTCCCCACTTTATGGAACGCGGGTTCTTTCGTATGTACGATCCCGCCCTCGACGGCTATACTTTCAGTCAGGGTGTGAACTCAACGACTGTCGACGGAGCCGACTTTAAGATCGAATGGTTTCCGGGTGCGGGTGAGATCATCTCGGCCGGAGCGTTCTACCGCTATCTCGACCAACCTATCGAGCGTATCCGCAGAGATTTAAGCAGCGTGAACGACTATTTCTATCTGCAGAACCAGAAATCGGCCAAAAGTTGGGGCTTCGAGTTCGAATTGCGCAAGAACTTTGCCTTCATCGCCGATGTGGGTGTGTTGCGAAACCTCTATCTCACAGGTAATGCAACAATCACCAAAAGTGAGGTTCAGGAGTACAGATACACATCGTCCAATGGAGAACTTGCCGCTCAAGAAGCAGGTTCACCACGTCCACTCTATGGCCAGACACCGCTTATCTACAACGTTGGTCTGAGCTATGAGGGCGAACGGTTGGGTCTGAACGTGGCTATGAACCACACCGCGCGAAAGGTGAATATGGTTACGGCATTCCAAGCCGATCAGATCGAGTACGAAGCACCCTCCACGCTGTTGGATGCACAGATCAGTTGGACATTCCCGCGTCAGGGGCTGACCCTGAAACTCTCCGCGAGCAATCTTCTGGACAGCAAGTCTATTTTCTACTGGAACAACCGCAATGATTATGATGTGGAACAAATCGTCGGTGTCGGCAATGCTTCCACTCTAAAACCCGGGAAGAGTGAGAATTACGAGAAGCACGACCCTGTGATCTATCAAACCCGCAGTGGGCGAAGCGTCAGCCTCTCTGCAAGCTGGACTTTTTGACTTAAACCATCGCCGGGCGGGTTTAAGCCGTTGCCCCCGCCCGTCAATGGTCCTCTAATGTTAATGCGGCGGCAAAAATATTAATTTTTTCGTTATGAAAAAACTTTCTTTAATGGTTGCAATGGCAGTAGCCGCTTTTGCAATGGTCTCCTGCTCCGATGAGCCGACGATGAGCTCTCCGATGAACGCCGACAGTGGTGCGATGTTCTCAACCCGCGCAAGCGCAAACGATTACACCGCCGCCGCCGCAAAACCGAGAGTGACGGTTACGGGCGACATTACCTCCGATGCGACCTGGACAAGCGGCAATGTGTATGTACTCAATGGCATTGTCCGTGTCGCAAGCGGCGCCACTCTGACCATCGAGCCGGGTACCTTCATTATTGGCACCACCAACACGCCCAGCGTACTCGTTATCGGTAAAGGCGGCAGGATCAACGCAGTTGGTACACCGGCCACTCCTATCGTTTTCACGAGTTTCAAGATGTTAGATGGCGGAACAGCGGAAGCTGGTGATTTTGGCGGTGTGGTTCTGCTCGGCAATGCCGTAATCAATCAAGGCTCCGCCTTTATCGAAGGTATAGAGGAAGGTGATCCGAATTTTGAGTATGGCGGGAGCAACAACGCCGACAACTCGGGTACTATGCAGTATGTCCGCATCGAGTATGCCGGATATGTCCTCAGAGAAAATGTCGAACTCAACGGTCTGACCTGCGGCGGTGTAGGCCGTGGAACGACTCTCGACCACATTCAGGTATCGTGGGGACGCGACGATTCGTTCGAATTTTTCGGTGGTTGCGTTAACGCAAGCTATCTGATCTCTTACGCTCACGATGACGACGGTTTCGACATGGACTTCGGCTATACCGGAACCATCACCTATGGTTTGGATCTGGCCAACCCCGCTTCGACCCACAGCCTGAGCAGCGGTTCTCCCGACAGCAACGGTATCGAACTCGACAACGATGCTAACAGCAGTGATTTGACCCCGATCACTCACCCCACACTGAACTATGTGACCATCGTCGGTACGAATCCTGTCGACGCCGGTTCTTACAAGTTCGGTGCCCGCATTCGTCGCAACGGCGAGATCACGATGACCAACTCCATCGTCATCGGTTATCCCAACGCTTTCGAGCTTGCAACTAACGGCCCCGGATGCTCGTTCACGAATGTAGGTGTTAATCCCGGATTTACAGGCTTCACAACCGTAGCTGTTGCCGGTGGTATGGCTAATCCTTATTTCTCTCTTCCCGTTATTGCTACGAAATTCGCAGGTGTACCTAACCGAGGTGCATTCGCCACAGCAGCTCCTGGGGTTGCTTTATGGAAATTCAACGAGTGGACGTACTTCATGTAATTTTTTATATTCTTCGATACAGCGGGAGCGTGCTCCCGCTGTATCTTAATTAAACTTTAACAACGCGATGAATATTAAAACACTTTTTTTATACAGTTTCTCATTGTCATTACTGGCATTCGCCGGTTGCGAAAAACAGGAATTGATCGAAAATACGGTGGCGGACACCTACACTTTCTCATTGAAAGGTAGCTCCTTGGTCGGGAATATCGAGATGCTGATGGACGGCGAAGTAATTAGCCAAGGTTCGTTATTGGACATACCCAAATCCCAACCATTTTTGCGAAGCAAAGGTGAGCGGAAATTGGAATTGAGGGAGGTCGGTAAAACCGGGATAATAGAAACATGGACGCTAAATGCCCAAGGCGATCAACAGGATCAATATGACATATCCTTCTATTGGAATGGCGAAGAGCTGACAAACGAACTGAAAATGCCCACTGTCGCCGAAGGCAACATCGGATTTATGTTGCGCATCGATATGGATGAGACCAAATCCACGGAACCTATGGACATAGAAATTCTATATAATTACTGGGACGAGAATTATGAGAGTCAGATGACGGAACCTTTGGACATTGTCGGAGATGATAATGATCTTATAGAAGGTTATATTGCAGGTAGTGGATATGCATCGCAATTCATCCAGGTGAGAGTTCCTAATCCTATGGATGAGAATTATGTTAATGAAGAATTTCTATCCCTCCGCCTGTATAAGGCAGGTACACAAGATCAATATTATAACATAATGACGCAGGGGGGGTACCATTATGATCAGCCCGAATGTTATATTATAACGACTCTCACAAAAGCGATGATCGATACTAACGGAAGCAATACTTTTATGATGAACATATCGGAATTGACCGGTAGTTTATATTTGGACGATTCGTATTTGGACTGGAGCGGAAAGATAGGCGAAATATCATTTCAGGATGAATATATCTGGGGCAATCAAACAGAAGAACCCGCCGAATAACCGACAAAACAGGCTTTAACAAAATATATAATTTTTGCCCACCGTCTGCGTGACTGCGGCGGCGGGTGCAAAACTTCGCCCTCGTGCAGGGCAGAATAATTAACACTTCCCGAAAATGAAAGGCATCGACAAAAATAAACACGCGCAACTCCTGCGCGGCCTGCACGAGTTGCTCGCCATCACCTCCGATCCCGACGATGCCCGTCGTGTCGAGGCAGAGATCGATGCCCTAACGGCAAGTTATGAACGATACCGGAACCTTATCGCCGAGTCTCTGCAATGCGCTGCGACTTATAACGCCCGCCACGGCAGCATTCGCAGTATGCTTTCCCGCGAACTTCGCCGCGCCCGTCGCCTTAGAGGCACCGACACTCGCTCCGAAACCCACGCGATTATCGCTCCTGCAGAACTTCATGCAACTGTATCTCGTCCGGCTGCGTTGAACGTGACGCCAAAAATCACCCCGCTCCGGATCGGTGTGTCCGTATCCTCTCCCGCACAGAACCGTGCGTGACCAGTAGCCGTCTGCCACTCCTACGACGGATAAGAGACTTGTCGGTCAAAAGACGGGGATACGGCAAGACGTCGGTTTGCAGGAGGGCGACGGCCCACACCACATAAAGCCGAGTCCGGTGAAACCGCTTCCACCGGAATTGGCCGCAGCCCGAGGCCCCTCCGCCCCGGGCTGCAATTTTTATCCTGATTTATAAGATTAAGGGTTGTTGTTCGTTTTATGCTGTACCAAGGGTTTGTTGTTATTTTATCCGAACCATAATTCTTTTGCAACTTTTTTGTATTGTCCCGGGAATAGCTTTGCGGCGTAATTTAATGCTAATTCTATTCTTAAAGATGAAAAAACATTTCCTACTCATTCTTTTACTCACTCTGACGTTAGGTAACTGCCTCGCTCAGAAAACCTCTTTCCGTTCGACCCTGCCCGCAACGAAAAGCGTCAATTTTATGCTTGCCAGCGATATGGGTCGCAAGAACGGCGGCGACCAGAAAAAAGTCGCGGCTCTGATGGGCCGGTTCGCCGACGAGAACCGCGTCGATTTCGTGGCGGTCGCAGGTGACCCGATCCACGACGACGGCGTTGTAAGCACCACCGACCCCGAGTGGAACATCCGGATCGAGAATATCTACACCGCACCCTCGCTCCACGCCATGCCGTGGTATGTCGTCTCGGGCAACCACGAGTATCACGGCAGCATTCAGGCCGTGATCGATTACTCCGACGTGAGCGAACGCTGGAACGCACCGGCACGCTATTATTCGATGACCCGTCCCATTCCGGGCGACGGCGACGCGCTGTTCGTATTCCTCGATACCGCACCTCTGATCGACAAATACCGCGACGATGAGGAAAACGAGTACACCGACGCGGGCAAACAGGACATGGAGAGCGAGCTTCAATGGTTGGACTCTGTCTTGGTTAACACTCCCGCGACGTGGAAGATCGTCATAGGACACCATCCGGTATATGCCGACACCGACAAGAATCCGAAAGAACGTTCCGATATGCGCGACAGGGTCGAACCGATCCTCGAAAAGGGCGGCGTCGATCTCTATCTGGGTGGTCACATTCACAACTTCCAACACATCCGTCCCGAAGGCTCGTCGGTGAACTATATCGTCAATTCGTCCGCTTCGCGTTCGCGCAAAGTAGCGGCGATCCCCGGAACCCTCTTTTGCAACCCCGAACCCGGATTCTCGGCGTTCTCGGTGAGTGAGGACAATGTCACGTTCCACTTCATCGACGACAAAGGCAATATCGTCTATACCCAAACCATATCGAAGTAATGAAAAAGTTTATTATAACGGCAGCCCTCGCTTTGGGTTGCGTTTTCAGTGCGCTGGCGCAGAACGGCAACCTTACCGGCATTGTGTTCGGCGCCGACAAAGAGACTCTCGTCGGCGCAGTGGTAACCATCCCTGCCGTCAACGAGGCCGTCGTAACCGACAGAGACGGTCATTATAACTTTACCGAACTGCGTCCCGGAACCTATTCCGTCACGGTGACATATATCGGCTACACCACTTTGCATAAAGACGTTACCATCACCTCGCGTCAGACTGCCACGGTCGATTTCACTATGATGCCCTCTATGATGGAGAGCGTCGTTGTAACAGGCACGATGGGTAACACCCTGCGTGCGCTCAACCAACAGATGACATCCGACCGCATAGTCAATGTTATCTCATCCGAGCAGATAGGCTCATTTCCCGACGAGAACATCGGCGACGCTCTCAAACGCATCCCCGGGGTCTATGTCCAGTACGACGAGGGCGAAGCGAGCCTCGTGAGCATTCGCGGAACCGACCCTTCGAAGAGCAGCTTTATGATCAACGGCGCGTCGATCCCTTCGTCGATGGTAGAGGCCAATGGCGATGCGTTCTCTTCGATGAACCGCGCGTTCGGCATACAGGGCATTCCCGCCGATATGGTCCAGAGTATCGAGGTCAACAAGACCATCACTCCCGACCTCGACGGCGACGCCATCGGCGGTTCGGTGAACCTCGTCACGCGCAAAGCTCCTTATGAAAGACGCCTCTCGCTTCAGTTGGAAGGCGGCCTCAACTCTCTCGTCAACGGCCCTGCGGTGAACGGCCGCTTCTCCTACGGCGAACGTTTCTTCGGCAACAAGTTGGGTGTGATGCTCTCGGCCTCGGTTTACGACCAGAAATTGGGATCGAACAAACACAGTTCCTCACGTTGGGATGAGGAGACCATCGGCGGTGAAGATTACTTCCTGCCGCGTAACCTGACGGTCGAACAGACAATGATGGAACGCCTGCGCCAGAGTTATACCCTTAGCCTCGACTGGCAGATAAACCCGCGCCACAACATCTCGCTGACGGGAATGTACAACGACTATAAGGACTGGCGTTCGCGCTATACGCTTGTGGTGGATGACCTTAACAATCGCGGCCTTTGGAAAAAAGCTCCGGGTATAAAAACCGTGGGTGATTTCTTCGAGGAAACGGGAGATGCCGGCGATGCCTGGGACGAATGGGAGGATTATCTGGATGAGATAGACTCCGACGGCGACGGTCTTGTCGATGCCACGGGAGCCGACGTCTTCGATTTCGACCCTAATCACCCGACATATTATCCCGAATTGGAGCGGCATGTCTATTCCGGCGGTAACAAAAAGGGAGGCGAACTGACCCACTCGAAGATCATCAACGCCGCCCTTGCAGGCGACCACAGGTTCGGCATCCTCAAGGTCGATTGGAGTGCGGCTCTTGTGCGCACCACCACCGATAAACCCGAGATGCGCGACCTCGAACTGCAAACCAATGGCCCGGAAGACGCCGGCAGCGAGGCTCTCAGCCGTGAGGTGGTGATGGATTACACCGATCCCAGGTTCGTGAACTTCGACAAGGGCTTCGAGATCGGCGACGTGCAGGCGGCCATTGCCGGTCATTCGGGCAACGACGATGTGGACGGCGACGGAAACTACTACATAAACCAGTGGTACCTCGACGGCTTCAAAGGCCGCGACGTGCGTTCGTCGGCAACCCAGTGGACAACCCACATCGACTTCGAGTTGCCCGTAGCGCAGGGGCGTTTCGGAAACACCGTGAAGTTCGGCGGCAAAGCGCGTCTGCTCGACAAGGAGAGTAAAAACACCCGTGCCGTCAAGTGGAAACCCGCCCTCGATCCCGCTTTCGGTGCGCAAGACCCCCAGGGCGACGAAGTGGCCCGTCTGTGGAATCAGATGTGGAGCAGTTTCGGCGACAATATGATCGATGTCTCGAAGAAGTTCAATAATTCGCGTTACACGGTCGGCAATATGGTGGATGCAAAATGGGTGGGTCGTCAAAACGTGGACGGGACCACAACCAACAGTGCCACGGCAGACTGGGTGGTAACCGAACGCGAGGGCGATGCCGTCAGGGAGAGTTACAAAGCCTCGGAGAAGATTTACGCCGCTTATGCAATGACCACGCAGGATTTCGGCAAACGTCTCTCGATGATAGCAGGTTTGCGTATGGAACACACTGTACTCACCTATAATGGCTCGGAGACCAACGCGCCTCTGCCTGCCAATCCCCTCGATGCAACCGTGAAATACACCTCGTGGCTGCCGGGAGTGCATTTCCGTTATACGCCGATCGATCAGATGGTGCTTCGTGCCGCTTATTCCAAGACCATCAGCCGTCAGTCGTGGGACGATATTAAGCCCTCGATGTCGATAAGTGTCGATGACGCCGAAGATGCCGAGTACGAGATAGGAAATCCCAGCCTCAAACCGATGTATTCGAACAACTTCGACCTCATTGCCGAATGGTATCCCTCTTCGATAGGTGTGATCTCGGCAGGAGTTTATTACAAGAAGATCAATAACTTCAAGACCGTTCGCGAATTCCAGACCCCGTGGAGCCAGATCCGCCCTTCAATGCCCTCGCCCGACGATCCCCGTCTTCAGGAGCTTGTCGAACAGGGTGTGATGACCGCCGCCGACCTCGAAGACTACGAGGACGGCTACAACGATCTGGAAGAGTTGTACGAAGAGGAGGGCGAGGTGATATTCAGCCCCAAAACGGCGGCCGGGCAAGCCTCATAGGGTTGGAACTGTCTTTCCAGCGCAGATTGGATTTCCTTCCCGGATTCCTTCGCAACCTGAGCCTCTACGCCAACTACACTCACAACTGGATGGGCAAGAACAACGATGCCGCGACGCTGACCGGTACCGCGAAAGACGCTTTGAACGTCTCGCTGGCCTACGAAACCAAGCGTGTCAGTGCGCGTCTGTCGTACAATTACACCTCGCCGTTCCTGATGAACACCACGAGCGATGTGATGCAGAACTACTATTGCGACGCGGTGAACTATCTCGACCTCAATATCGACTACCACATCATTCCCAACAAATTGATAGTTAACGCTTCAGCCAGCAATCTGCTGAACGAGACCACACGATATTATCAGTGGCGCAAGGACTACACCCGTTCCGACCTCGCCACCGGGATACGTTTCCAAGTGGGCATGATCTGGAATATCTTCTAACGACACACCACGTCGTTCATTGCACAGCAGACTCCGCAATTTCGCGGGGTCTCTTTTTTTGTGTAACATCCAAGTAGTCATAATGTATTCTTTCCGTAACATCACCACTCTAACTTTGTCCCCGAATTTAATATTCACATTTTGAGAGGATGAAGAAGATTTTTCTATTGACAATGGCCGCAACACTGTCGGTCGCAAGCATTTTTGCGCAAACCCCCGAAGGCGACGAACAGGAATATGGTGTGAACCAATATGGGGTGAAAGTACCTCTGAATGAATTGCGCCCTACGGCTCAAAACAACATTTTGGTTCTTGAGAACAGGGAGAAAGGATACAAATTCTGGATGGACAACCGCGTTCAGGTCGACGGGGCGCACTACTTCGGACTGAAGAACGGGATGATGGACGATGACGGAAAACCCGTGATGAAGGGCGGAGTGATGCTGCGCAGGGTGAGGATGGCTGTGAAAGCTCAGGTTACCAAAAATTGGCGCGGCGAGGTCGATCTTAACTTCTCGGACGGTGTGTTCGAACTGGAAGACGCCTACATCGAATATATGGGGCTTAAGAATATGGAGTTCCGGGCGGGTAACTTCAAAGAGGACTTCTCTATGGAGGAGACCACCACCTCGCGCTACACCACGTTCATGGAACGGGCGATGGTCGTGTCGACATTCGCTCCGGGCCGCCACGTCGGGTTTCAGGCACGGTGGCAGGCCAAACCCTGGCTGCGCTTTTCGGCAAGTGTGTCGGGGCAGTTGGTCGATAATGCCGATACGCGGTATAACGTCGAGGAGTTCAATAAGGCGGGCAAGGCGATGGGTGCCAACTACACCGGAAAGGTCGTGTGGATGCCGTGGGCCGAAAGGGAATTTCAAGGTATGCACATAGGTTACAACGTCTCGTACCGCAATGCGCGCAAAACCGACGACGACCGCGACGGGGCGGAAGCTCTCGGGAGGGGTTATGAAGGGAACTATTTCAGCACCCGCAACGCCACATCGGTCAATCGCATAAAATTCATCTCCACGGAGTTCTACGGCGTCAAGCACGACATCCTGCATGGATTCGAGTTGGCGGGATACTGGAACGGGCTGAGGGTCGCCGGAGAGTTCATTCTGAACCGCTCCGTGATGGATGCCTCGTCGCCGAATCTTTCGGTGAGTGCCGACACCAAAACTTTTTACGGCTATTATGGTCAGGTATCCTACCTGCTTTTCGGCGGTAAACAACGATATGACCATACTCAGAGCGAGTTCACGCAACCCACCCGTGGCCGCGATTGGGGCGATATCGAACTGATGGTACGCTTCGACTATCTGAATCTCAACAGCAAGGATATTTTCGGCGGCTCGGGTCAGAACATCGGTGCCGGAGTGGTATATCACATCAACAACAATGTGAAGGCGATGGTGAACTGGCAATATTCGCAGAACGACCGCTACGCCAACTACAAGGGACGCGCGGTGATCGGGTTGAACGAGGCCGGACAACCGACCAAAAATCCGTTGCAGGCGGTGAGCGACATCGGCGTGAGGTTCCACACTCTGCAAACCCGCATCGAATTCGATTTTTAACAAACCAAAAACATAAAACGATGAAAAAGAGCATTTTTTCGATCCTTGCAGTCGCCGCATTGGCAGGCTGCGTCAAAAACGATCCTCCCGTGACACCTCCCACCGGCGACTCAACGGTGACTATCAATGAAGCCTATTCGCGCGGCAAAGGCAGCGTTGATCCCGAGCTCGACTGGGTGGAACTCTACAACAACTCCGACGAGGCCGTGGATATAAGCGGCTGGATACTTTCGGACAAGGTCGATAAATCCGAAAAGATAACCCTGCCCGCAGGAACGAGCATCGCGGCAAAGGCTTTTATGGTCATTACGGTGGACACTCCCGAAGGGTTCGGCCTTTCGAGCGACGGCGACATGGTCTATCTCTATGACAACGAAGGCGAGGCCGTTCATTTTGTCGAGTTCGGCCCGATGGAGGAAACCGAGTCGTGGTCGGCGAATCCCGACGGATCGGACACATACAAAAAGCAGTCTCCCACCAAAGGGCGTTCTAACAACGGCGCCGTTGTCAATCCTTCCGTGACCGACGCCGCGCATACTCCCGCATCGCCCGTCGCAGGTGAAGCTGTCGTAGTGAGTGCGACCGTTGCGGCCGGTGAAGGAACTATCTCCTCGGTCGTGTTGGAGTGGGAACTCGACGGTACGGCTCAGACCGGCATCGATATGACCGCAGGTACGGCCGGAACGTATTCGGCAACTATCCCGGCACAGGCAGTCGACTCGGAGGTCGAATACACCGTCGTGGCTACCAACAGCGCGGGCGGAGAGGCCACGGCTTCGGGCAACTACTCGGTAAGAGCCGCCGGAGAGGTCGATTACACGGGCCTTGTGATAAACGAAGTTGACGGCAACGGCAAGTTCGTGGAACTGTATAACGCAAGCGACGCGACGATCTCTCTCGCGGGCGTTCAGATAATCAAGAACGAAGAAACCGACGCAGCCGACGTATGGTGGACGGGCGGATCGGCGGAGATCGCTGCGGGCGACTACTACACGATCTGCGAGGAAGGCGGCGACCTGGCCTCCGATGTGGACGAGGCTACCGGAAACGGCGGCATTTCGCCCAAGAAGAACGTTCAGTTCGAGCTCAAAGAGCCTGACGACACCCTCATAGACATCTTCACCCGCTCGACGACTCTCGATCTCGACGATGATTGTACGCCCGATTATGGCAAGACCACACCCAAATACTCTTTCGCACGTTGTCCCGACGGAACGGGCACTTTCGGCCTGGCAGAACCCACGGCAGATGCCGCAAATCCCTTTATCGCCGCAGGAGCCATCGTCACCAATGAAGCAACCTCGCTACTGACAAACCTTGTGATCAACGAGGTGGACGGCAACGGCAAGTTCATCGAAATTTACAACAACGGCTCGGAAGCGGTCTCTCTGGAAGGTGTCGTTATAGTGAAGAACCTCGAAGCCGACGAACCCTGGTGGACAGGCGGCAATGTCGAGATTACAGCGGGCAACTACTACACCATCTGCGAAGAGGGCGGCGCTTTGGCCGCCGAGGTGGACGAAGCGACAGGCGACGGTGGCATTTCGCCCAAGAAAACGGTACGTTTCGATATGATCCACGCGGGTATGTTGCTCGACGTGTTCGCCCGTGTAGATGCGACGGGCGCCATCGACGAGGATTGCACTCCCGACTATGGCAAGACCACGCCCAAATACTCCTTCTCGCGCTGTCCCGATGGAACAGGCGCATTCGGATTGGCGGAACCTTCGGTAGATGCCGCCAATCCCGCCACCTCTGCCGGGGCTATCGAAACCACGCTGGCCGAATAATGAAAAAACTTATCGTCATACTCATACTGCTGTTGCCCGTAACCGTTGTGTTCGGGCAGCAACGGTATATACAATTCGTCTATGTTTCCGACTGCCACTACGGTATCGAGCGTGATTTTCGGGGAGAAACCGGCGTCATGGCTAAGGAGGTAAACAAGGCGATGATCGAGGCTATCGAGGCCCTGCCTTCGCTTGTGATTCCTGAGGACGGTGGAGAGAGAGAGGGCGAAACAATCGCGTGGGTCGATTATCTTATAAACACGGGAGACATTGCCAACAGGGCCGAAAAAGGCGTTCAGCGTTCGGTACGCTCGTGGCGGCAATTCGAACGCGATTGGAACAGACTCGAACTTCGGAATGCGGACGGAGGAAAAACCCCGTTGTTCCTGACGCCGGGAAACCACGACATCTCCAACGCCATAGGACACCCTTCGATACCGCGACGCAAGGTCGATGCGACGGCCGCCGCCGAAATCTACAATGCGATGCTAAAACCCGCCGAACCTGTCTCAAAGCGCAGTTATCGTCGGGATTTGCACGTTTGTAACTACTCGTTCGAGGATTCGGGCGTGTGTTTCGCATTTTTGGATATGTGGCCCGACGGCCGGAACAGGGCATGGCTGGAAACGAAGTTGGACAGTCTGTCTGAAGGAGAGGTTTGCCTGCTCTTCGTGCACGACCAGCCCGACATAGAAGCCAAACATCTGAAAGGCCCTTTCTCCGACGGTTTCGAGAATCTCGTGGGCGATGCGAGCAGCGTGGTAAATCCCCGTGATGTTCCGGTACGGGAACACGAAGAGTTGAAAGAGTTCCTGCGCACCAATCCCGAAATTAAAGCCTACTTCCACGGCAACGAGAACTATAACGAGTTCTATTCGTGGGGCGACAGCGACGCTCCCGTATCCGTTTTTAGAGTCGATTCGCCGATGAAAGGCGCGGTTTCGTCGGACGACGAAGCCATGCTGTCGTTCCAGTTCGCGGTTATCGACACCGAGGAAAGGACCTTGACGGTTCGGGAATATTTTTGGAACCGTAAGGATCGCATCTGGGGCGAAACACGCACGGTGAAGCTCTGAGTTTTCCGTAAATGAGAGGCATCGACAAAAATAAACACGCACTATTGTTGCGTGGTCTGCACGAGTTGCTCGACCTTGCCGCCGATCCTGCCGAAATTAACCGGATCAAAACAGAGATCGATGTTCTTAATGAGGAGTATGAACGGTATATGAGTCTCGTCGCCGAAGCCGTGCAATGCGCCGCGACCTACAACATCCGGCATAATGAAGCCCGACGAATGCTCTGTCGCACCCTCCGTCACGCCCGCCGTGCCTGAGTAAATCGATTGATGACCCCGCAACCCGACGAACCGAGCGATTCGTCGGGTTGCTATTTTAATCCCACAAGGCATAGGAGGGCATAACCGGGCGGGACAACCCAAACGCTTGGCAATAAGGATTTCAGGGGATTGATTTGTGGCTTGGAACGCCAATGGTGGCGTACACAAACAAATCAAAATCTATCAAAAAGATGAAAAAAATCCTTTTCCCGGCGATGGCAGTGGCACTCCTCGCTTCGTGCGACAAGCACATCGAAAACAATCTTCCCGAACCGACTTATGCCGATGGCCCGCAAGTGCAACTATCTCTTGGAACGGACATCGTCGGAACCCGCACTTTCTTCGACAACACGGCGACAGCCGAATCGTGGGAGAACGAGATCACGACGCTGGCCGTGTATGTGTTCGACAGCTCGGGTAAGTTCGTCATCAAACGAACTCTCACCGGCTCGGAAGTCACGGCAAAGTCGGCGCAATTCGCACTCCCGAACTCCACTGCAGGAACAAGTTGCTCGTTTTATGTCGTTGCAAATGCAGACTATGGCAATGTTGCAACATCTTCGGCCATGGACGCTCTGACCGAAAGTGTGACGCTCGATGAGTATAACGGCACATTTGCCCAGACTGCTCAGGCGCGGAAGCGTTCGGCGGGGTTCGTGATGACTGGTAAGACGACGGCAACCGTCGCCGCCGCAGGGGCGCCCACCACGGTTTCGGTAGCCATCAAGCGCACCGTCGCGAAGATCGCTGTCAGAACGAGGATGGACGCTTCCTTCTCTGCGGCATACAACGGCGGCGGTATAACAATCAACTCAATTAAGGTATCGAAGGCGTCGTCCTCGTCGAATTCGTTCTACAAAACGGCCCTCGCATCGCGTGCCTCTCTCTACGAGTTTACACAGACGGCACAGAAAACCGGTTCCAACTTCGACGGGTTGTTCTACGTCTATGAGAACGACGCGCTTGCCGCCGGCAGTCGTGTCCTGCTGACCCTCACGGGCTACTTCGATGCCGACAACAATGCCTCGACTACTACCGACCGCTCGAACGTGGAATATACCATCGAACTTACCGGAGCCAGCGGCGGTGAGATCAAGCGCAACGGCTACTACCGGGTTGATGCGGTTATCAAGGGTCTGTCTGGCGACGCGGTGGGTGTGAACATTTCGGTCGCGAACTGGGAAACACCCGTGACCCAAACCGTCAATCTCGGAAACTAATCATTAACGACACTGGGTGGCCGTCTTCGGGCGGCTGCCCTTATAACTATTATGGTAATGAAAAACATACTATTGGCGATCTGCGCCGTATGGACATTCCTGTTGTGTGGATGCGCGGAAACGGAAATACCTCTGCCGCCCTTATCGCCTGAAAAAGGAGACGAAACTATCGTTACATTCAGTTTCGCTCCCGATCAACCTGCTATTGCAACGAGGGCTTTGGATGAAAACAAGATAACGGACCTTCAACTGTTGCTCATTGGTGCGGACGGAACACGATACTTTTTCAGGCCGGGTGAGAAGACATATTTTGTAGCCTCGATCAAGCGGGACGTTTACAAGGTTTACGCTTGCACCAATGTCCCGTTGAGTATCGAATCGATGAACGAGGCGGTGCTGGCATTACTGTTTACTCCTCTATACAGCGATACGGACTCCTCTATGGTAATGAGTTTTACCGGCACCGCCGACTTCACCGCCGGGAAATCGAACAGCTACTCCGTAAAACTGGTCCGCACGGTCGCCAAACTGCGGTTCAACGTGAATGCCGCCTCAAATGTAACCATTACGAGTATGAGTTTGCAGAACGCGCCGCGTCAGACCAAATTGTTCCCCCAGGCCAATCCGGGGAACAGTTTCGCGGAGAGGATCATCGGCCTACCTTCGAGCGGGTCTTTCACGGTTTATATGCCTGAAAACCTTGCCGGAACGGTCTCCTCGATCACCAACCAGAGGCAGCGTACCGCCGCCAATGCGCCCGCGAATGCTACTTATCTTTTGTTTGAGGGTGAGGTAACCGGTGCGACAAATATAAATTGGACGGTAAATAGAAGAAAATTCGAGATCGTCGTCTATCTCGGTAGTAACGTCACCAATGATTTCAACGTGCGCCGTAACTACGACTACCGTGTAAACATCGATATAGCCAGTGATTTGACAACCGACACTCGGATAGAACATTCCGGGGTTGGATATACTACGGTGGAACGGCTGACACCGGACGGGAAATTTGTCTGGTGTGGTTTTGGTACAGTTCCTTTCGTGGATATCAACCCTTATAATCGCGGAAACGGGCAGGTGTCGTTCAAACTTGTCATCTCGGGATATTCCCGCGAGATGCAGATTCAAGCCTCCGCGTTCACGGTCACAACAGCCTCGCAGACCGGGCCGGCCACAGTCACGGGAACGCTCGCCGCCGGAAAAGAGGGTAAGATAAAGCTGTATTACGACGGATGGAACTTCTCCCCCGTAAACAGCAGGGTAAATTATACCCTGACTTTTACCGACGGGAGCGGCAATGTGACCGAGTACAAGCGGGAGTTGAGATTCGCCAACCGTTCACATGTCTATATCCAGCCGCAATATGGTTTGGACTATACTGAAAAAATAGCCGACGTAACTACTCCCGACGGGTATATAGGGGATTCTTACAACGATTCGCACTATGAGGTGTTTCATGGGGAAAAGGATCTCGAACTTACCATTCATCCCATGCCCGGCTACACTTTCAAAGGGTGGTACACCGATGCTCCACCTTATACTACGAACAGAATTTCCACCGAGGAGACGATCATCCTTCCCGTCGGTCGCAGAGATGCCGTTAAGGTTTACGCAAGAGTAGAGAAATAATTATGAAAACAGTTAAGGTTTTTATAATCACGATCTTCGTACTCTTGGGAGCCACGGGCGCACGGGCGCAGTTCTTCGGTGTGAAGGGCAACGCCCTCGGTTGGGTGACCGGCACGGTGAACGCCGGCTTCGAGGTCGCTGTCGATAAGCAGTGGTCGGTAGAGATATCCGGCTATTGGAACCCAATCCGAACCGACCGGTTCAGCGCACGTGCATGGTGGGTGCAACCCGCATTGCGTTGGTGGCGTTACGAACACTTCGCGGGACACTTCCTCGCCACCCATCCCGCATACGGTCGGTACGACGTAGGTAACGCCCGATGGCATCGCCGGGGATGGCTCACGGGACTCGGGTTCTCATACGGTTACAGTTGGCTGCTTGCCAGACAATGGAACTTCACCGTCGAGGGAGGCATCGGATTCTACTATATGAGCGACAGGCGGGAGGAATATGAAACTGACGATTGGTCGCCCGTCGTCATCGTTCACTCCCGGCGTGTGGTGCTGGCTCCGTCGAAACTCGAAGTGAGTTTCAGTTATCTGTTTTAACGGATGGAAAATATGAAAAGATACAATCCTATTCTCGTTGTGGCGATCATCTGCCTCATGGCCGGCTGCACCATCACGGGACGCATAAACCGCCGCCAGACAGCCGTCGCCATTCTGCACTCCACCCGGCAGCAGCGCGAATATGTCGAAGAACGACAGGCGGAACAGAGCAGGGGTTACATAGAGTACACCCGTGCCGACAGCACGAAGTCTTACCTCATACCGACCGCTCTCGGAGCCGACGGCAAGTCTGTTCCGACCATAAATATTCAACAGGTCGTCGTTACCGCACCGTCGCGCTCCCTGCCGGAACGAGGCGGCAAAGTGAACCTCGATTTCGTGGTAACATTGCCTAAGGAACTGATGGGTAGCAGCCGGGGTGTCGAGGTTACTCCGGTACTTCATAAGCAGGGCGTGGAGTTACCTTTACAGGAATTGACGATCCGGGGAGCATTGTTCAACAAGGTACAGCAAAGAAACTATTGGCAGTACGGCCGTTATCTGGATGTCTTCGATCCCGATGAAACGGGACGGGCATGGGCATACGAGAGGTTCATCTACTATCCCTATCCCGAAGGAACCCGTCTCGATTCCGTCGTGACGAACAAATCCACGATCAGCTATTTCTATACGCAGGAAGTACCCACGGCACAAACGGAAGGGAACATGCTGCTCATCACGCTCCGGGGACAGGTTTTCGCGCTCGATCACAGCTATTATCCCCTTCCTCTCTCCGACACGCTGGAGTACAATATCTCTTCGATGTTGAATTTCGTCGATACCACTAAGCGGTACATCACCCGTATCGTGGAGAAATACGCGGTGGTGAACGACCGGAACCATCTCAATTTCAAAGTCAATCGCACCGACATCATCGACACTCTCGGCGACAATAGGGCTCAACTCGCCCGGATCGAGGGACTGATGGATGAGATACTCAACCAGAAGGAGTTTCATGTGGATAGCATAATATTGACCGCCTCCGCGTCGCCGGAGGGTTCTGTTTCAAGGAATGAACGCTTGGCGCGAGATCGTGCACATTCGCTCCGGGAGCATCTGTCGGCAAAATTTCGGTCGGCAGGGATCGACACTCTCATCACCGTCCGTTGGATCGGTGAGGATTGGAAGGAGTTGGAGCGGCTGATCGCCGAAGACGCGACCATCGTAAACCGAGAGGCTATCTCGGAGATCATCGCTCGAAACAGCAACAAGGACGCGATAGAGAGGGAGATAAGACGCAGATTCCCGAACGATTACAAGAGATTATTGCAATCGTTCTATCCCCGCCTCCGTGCCGTCAGTTTCAAGTACGATCTGCGGCGGGTAGGTATGGTCAAGGACACGATACACACAACTGTCCCCGACACCCTCTATGCGCGTGGTGTCGAACTGCTCAAAGGGCGCAGATATGACGATGCCCTTAAAGTGTTGGGCGGCTTCCGCGACCGCAACGCCGCGATCTGTATGCTCTCGCTCGGTCTCGACAAGCAAGCGTACAGCACGTTGAAGCACTTACCCGAGAACTCGACCCACCGCTATCTGCTGGCCATAGTCTGTGTCAGGCTCGGACGCGAAGAGGAGGCTCTCGAACACTTCGACCGGGCCGTCGAACTCAATTCCGTTCTGCAATACCGGGGGCGGCTCGATCCCGAAATATCAACCCTAATAAAACGACGCGAAGATGAAACGAACGATTAAATATATGTTGATGCTGACCATGGTTGCCACCACACTTGCAAGTTGTACCGTCTGGGAAGAGAATAGGTACGAAATACGTCCTCTGCCCGAAGTCGAAACTCCGATAACCCCCGATCCGTGGGAACCGACAGAGACGGACGGCGGCGAGATCGGCAACTAAAACAGTTGTGTATGACTAACAATGACAGGAAGCAGAAGACGCCCGGCCGCGTATTCGTAACATACAGGTACGAAAACGACAGGGTGCGGACACCCGTACATCTCGACATTCGGGATGCCGACGCGACCGAAATGGTATATATGGCAGAAGCGGTCGCTAAGCACCTGCACAAGGAGCGTATTCCCGACCTGCGGATCGCGTGTTATGATTACGATGACATTAGCGCATTGCCGCCTGTGGGTTCTACGGAGCCGGGCGATTATCTCAAAGCTAACCGTTCGATACAGGAACAGAACCGGGACAGGATCATCTGGCACCGAAGCGTCATAGAATCCGCATATTGCATCGAGAACGGGCGTAACGACTACTGCAACGACCTTACGGCCGTCTGCCTTGTGTTTGACCCGAACTATACTCTCTACCGAACCGTTAACGATCTGGGTTTGCGGCACTATTACCGTGATATGAGCGGTGCCGAAAGGTCGGAACTACTGAGGCGGCTGAACGAAAGCAACCCGAGGCTCGAACTGAAAGAGTTGCCGAAGATAGGCGGCGAAAAAAACGAGAAGAAAAAGACCAAAGGGCGTTCGCATTAGAGCGTCCTTTTCTTGTGTAACAATATCTTAACGACATTTTCACAGCGTGGTAAAATCTCACGGCTATTTTTGTCATCGGGTATGGACTATAAAACCGCTAACGATAAAGTATTGTGGGAGCGTTGTCGGGCAGACGACCAGAGGGCTTTCGACGAGATTTTCGAGCGTTATTCCCATCAAATGCACTGCTACGTTTCCCGCTATGTCAAAGACGGTATGATCGCCGAGGAACTCGTGATGGATTGCTTTTTTACTCTTTGGACACAGCGGAGGCATATCGATGACGGTAACTTTTGGTACTATCTGTTAAGGTGCGCCTATAATTCGGTCGCATCCCATCTCCGTAAAAATCTTCCCTCTATGGTCGATCTGGAGAAAGTGGAGTACAATCTCGAATCGGAGAACTCGACGGATTCTCATCTTATTTCAACGGACATTCAAGGCATTTACCGAGCAGCTCTCGAACGCATGACCCCACGCCGACGCCAAGCCTTCCTGCTGAGCAGGGAGGAAAATCTAAGTTATGCGGATATAGCCAAAAAAATGAATCTTTCGACCGGCACGGTGGAAAACCATATGGTGGCGGCATTGGAGTTTATGCGGGTCAGTATGGCGGGACATCTTTCCACACTCCTTGTCCTGCTCTCCTCTCTGGTTACATTCTAATTAAGCATCTTACATTTCGATTACCTTTTCGCTCTCCATTATAGGTGGCAGAGCATTTTCGCGTTTTATATGTTCAAAGGGGTATAGAGCTTGTTTGGAACTTCCCATTCTCGCTCTTTTTTGCTCTTTTCACCTCATTTTTCACCCGCAACTCGTTACATAGGAACCCCTATGCTCCTCGTTTCGGGCAAAAAATGAGGTGAAAATAACTACAAAATTGCTTCGATGGAAAAATCCAAACAAGCTCTAAATTAACTATGGAAGAAAACAGAGTGCTATTGGAAAAATTCAGCGAGGGTCGCTGCAATCCCGATGAGCTTGCCAAAATCAAGTCATTGCTGAATACCGGTGAAGGAGATGCCATGTTCCGAGAACTGTTCATCGAGCGAGGGATTGAAGCATTGCAGAGCCGGTTCGGTTCCGACGCCGCAAGGCGGGAATGGTTACGAACGAAACGTTCTGTTATGCGACAACGCATCGCTGTCCACGAAAGGAGACGCTCTTCTTTTTACGGAAAGACTGTTATGATGCGTGTTGCGGCGGTTTTCGTGGGAGCGTTGGTACTCGGTGGCGGTATGGCACTTTGGCGCGGGAGCGATGGTACAACGCTGTTCGGCGGAAATGCAGTCGTGGAATTTGCAGAGTTGAGCAATCCGGGCGGGATTCCGGTACGGCACGTTCTGGCCGACGGAACGCAGGTGTGGCTTGCGGCGGGGAGTACGCTTAAATATCCCGAGCGATTCGAGAAAAGGGGTCGTAACGTGGAATTACAAGGCGAGGCGTTCTTCGATGTGGCGCGTGATGAAAAACGTCCGTTTACCATCAAAACGGGCGATATGGAGACCCGCGTTCTCGGTACATCGTTCAAAATAACCGCCTACGAGGGTCACGAACACGAGGTTTCGGTGGCCACAGGTAAGGTCAGTGTGAATAACGAGGGAAAAGAATTGGCTCTGCTGACCCGGGGAGCGAGCGTCCGCCATAATCCAGACACTGGCGAAACCACCCGGGTCGAAATCGACCCGCAGAGCCTCGAAAATTGGAAGTCCGGAACTCTCACATTTAACAAATTACCCATGGGACTTGTGGCGGAGCAATTGAAAAGTCGCTACGGCATCGAACTGGTTTTTGCCGATCCCGGGATAGCGACGCGGCGGGTGAGCAGTACATTCTTTCCCGAAGAGTCGGCCACGGTAGTTTTGGACGCACTCGGTTTTATCGGGAAATTTCAATACCGGATGTCCGACGAGAAACATTACACGATATACTAGTGTTAATTAAAAACCCAAAGAACGATGAGACAGAGATAGACGACAATAAAAAAGGTGTCCTGTTACCAGCAGGACACCGGAAACCTGCCACGGCAGGGAGTTTACCGAGAAAATGAACTTAACCCAATAAACATTACAAAGGTATGCAATTTTCAGCAAAACTTAAACATTTGCTCCTGACGACAGGGGTGTTATTGCTGTCGCTCTCGGCGGCGCAAGGGCAGGATCTGTCTGCCCGGAAAATTAATTTGAATATTAACAACGCCTCTCTGGAAACCGCTTTCGGAGAGATCCAAAAACAATCCGGCATTGTTATCGCCTATGGCGAGGATATCGAGAAATATGCCTCGACGCGGGTAAATATCGCAGCGGATAACATTTCCGTCAGGGATGCGGTTGCCCGAACGATAGCGGGAACGAATCTGCGCTATACACAACAGGACGGTCGTGTGTTGATCGACGAAAACCCGGATCCGTCTCCGGCAAAACCTGCCACCTCCCAAGCCGCCGCTAAAGGCAGCTTGTCGGGAACGGTACTCGACCGGCAGGGGTTGCCGCTTGTCGGAGCGACGGTGACAATCCCGGAGACAAACTTCGGTGTGATAACGAATGCCGAGGGCAAATATACCCTCGCAGGCCTCCCCGCCGGAACGACCACTGTCCGCATAGGTTTTATGGGTTACGAGATTCTCGAAATCAGCGATGTACGCATAACATCGAACCGCTCCACCCCCTTGGACGTCGTGTTGAAAGAGTCGGCCACGCAGATCGGCGAGGTGGTGGTCACAGGCCAAAGCTACAACCAGGCCTCCGCCGCAGGGCTTTACGCCAAGCAACAGAGCATGGTGGCGATGTCGGACGGCGTGAGCGCGGATATGATCAAAAAGACCTCTGACAACAACGTGGCTCAGGTGCTGAAACGGGTCTCCGGCGTAACCATCGACGACGGCAAGTATGTAACAGTACGCGGTATGAGCGAGCGCTACAACAACGTGCAACTCAACGGCGCGTCGATGCCCTCCACCGAGCCGAACAAAAGGAATTTCAGTTTCGACGTTATCCCTGCGGGCCTTATCGACAACGTGACTATTTCCAAAACCTTCACGCCCGATATGCAGGGCGAATTCACTGGCGGTATGGTCGAAGTGAACACGCTGGCCGTGCCGACCGAAAAGTTCCTGCAAATAGGCGTGGGCACGGGCATGAACACCCTCTCCACGGGCAAGGAGTTGATGCTCAACAAACGCTACGCGGGCGACTGGCTGTTCGGCGATATGAAAGACCGCATCTGGTACGGTAAGCGCGAGGGTTGGGAGGACCAGCTCAACGGTCCGAACAGCCAAAGGGCGGCAAAGAACAACACCTACGGCCTCAGAAAATACAAAGCCACACCGCTGATGAACTTCAGCGCGACTGGCGGCGGCAAGTTCGACCTCGGACGGGGGAACAGCCTCGGTATCGTGGCAGCGGCAACCTACCGCCACGAGGAGGGTCGCGAACAGATAGTGGAGCAGCGCACATTTAGCCGCGACACTCTATACACGCCCGGCGACAACGGGAATTATCGCTGGAAAGCCACCACCACGACCGGCGCGGTGCTGAACGCGGGTTGGAAGAGCCGCAACCACAGCATAACCGTAAGAAACCTGTTCAACAATCGTTTCGAGCACCGCAGCCAGCGGCGTTTCATCGCCGACGAGTACAACGATTGGCGCCCTCTTTTGGAGATGTACAGTACCCAGATGCAGAGCCGCCTGTGGCAGACCCAACTCGACGGCCGCCACGAGCTGTTCAAAAGCGGACTTATCATCGACTGGAGCGCATCGTACAACAAGACCCGCCGTACCAACCCCGATGACCGCCTCGCCACGGCCTATTATCATGGTATTTCGGGCGACGGGGAGATTTTTGCCGACTGGACGAGATCGACGCAAAACTCCAACTCCCTGCAATTCGACGAATCCCACACGATGTACAACCGTCTGGACGAGGACAAGAAGACCGCCGGGATCGATTTCGAGGTACCGCTCTATTTCGCAGGCCACAAACAGGTCATCAAGGCTGGCTACCTCGGAACGTTCCGCAGCGCCGACTTCGAGCAGGCTTATCTCAAACCGAGAGACAGAGGTCGTCGGTTGCCGGACGCTCCTCGTCCTCCCGAAGATGTCCGGGGTTCTATCGAGGACTATTTCGCACCCGGGGCGTTCGATCCCGAAACGGGCTGGCTCGACTATTACCATACTGCTAACGGTAACACCTATTACACCGGTTTCCAGAACATCCACGCGGGCTACATCATGGGAGACTTCGCCGTGCTGCCAAAGTTGCGCCTGATCGGCGGTGTGCGCGTGGAAGATAGCGAAACAGGGGTAACGACAACCATATTCGACTATGACAAACAAGAATTTGTGGACAGCCTCATCACTCTCCGCCACACCGACTTTCTGCCCTCCGTCACGTTGATCTACAATGTCATCCCCGAGATAAACCTGCGCGCCTCATACGCCAAGACCCTTGCCCGTCCCGATATGCGCGAGCTGTCGGTGGGTTCCTACTACAATGTGGACGACCGGGTGGAAATCGTAAACGACGGCAAACTCCGTCAGACCAACATCGACAACTATGACATCCGTGCCGAGTGGTATCCGGGTGCCGGAGAGGTGGTCTCGGTGGGCTTTTTCTACAAAAAATTCATCGACCCCGTGGAGGCTGTCATTCGCGTCAAGAGCGATCATCAGAATTTCGAGCAGCACACCATGAACCTCGACGAGGCTACTGCACGCGGCTTCGAGGTAAACCTGCGCAAGAATTTCGCCTTCATCGCCCCCGCACTTCAGAACCTCTACCTGTCGGGCAATTTTACATGGATGAAGGCCAATGTGAAGTATAACAGAGAGGATTTGCTCAATCCGTGGGTGGAGGAGCACAACCCCGATTTCGACCGCGACCGACCGTTGCAGGGTCTCAGTCCCTACGTCGTGAACGCCGGTTTGCAGTGGGAGGGCGACCGCATCGGAGCCTCTGTCAACTACAACCGCGCGGGGCGACGGTTACTTTTTGCCGGCGAGTCATCCAAGGAGGACAATTACGAAAACCCGCGCGATGTGCTCGATCTGCAACTCTCCTACCGCTTCCTTCGCAACCGCAACCTCGAAGTGAAGCTCAACGCCTCGGACATCCTCGACCAGGACATCATCATCTATCGCAATATGCAGGTGGTAACTTACACACCTGAGTATCCGTCTCCCGGGGGAGAGACATTCGGCATACAGTATAACGACATGACGGACAAGGGAATGGACTACAATCCGGAATGCGACCAGATAATGTCGCGCATCAAAAAGGGCATCAACATTACCCTCGGTGTTTCATACAAATTCTAAAAAACAATGACAACAATGAAAAACATAGCAAAATATATGCTCGGGCTTGCAATACTCGCCCTTGCCGCCTGCGACACCGTCGGAGAGATCGATCCCGTGGTGGAACTCGGATATCTGGAAGTCGCATACCCCAGATGGGTTCTGCCCGGCAATGAGAATTCTACTACTGCTCATGATTATCGCATAAGCGTTAATGGCAACGACTTTCAGAGGAATTCAAGCAACTTTGCTATTAAGAAGGATGCGGAATCGTTCAATCTGAGCGTATACCGGACAAGCGACGACGCTCTCATCCTCTCAAAGGAAGTCCCCATCGCCGAGAAGGATAATATCACGATAGTGAAAGTGGACGGCGAATTCGATCTGTTCGACGTGGCGAAGTATCTGATTTTTTCGGCGAAATTTATCAGCTCGGATGCTACCGGAGCTTACAAAGTGCTCTTTAACGGCAATGAGATATCTCGATACGAAGAATGGGGCTACGCCGATACGGAAAATGTTATCAAACTCGAAGACCGGACCGGTACGCTCGAAATCTATAAGGATGAAGAGTTGATCTTCTCGAAAGAAGGGCATACGATGAATCCGGGCAGCATGGTAACCGTAATCGAACAATACGGCGACTTTATGGTACTCAACGGCGGCGACAGCGGCGAAGAGGCCCCGGCAACCCCCGACCTGACTAAAGTGCGATTCATTTTCCTCGACGAGATCACGGGTATGGATATGTCAACAATGCATTACCCGGAGGTCGTAGAGATGAAGTTATATACTATGGACATGGATGCAGATATCGGTACGGCTGAACTCTTGCAGACTATTACTTTCAAAAAAGGGGAGCTGTCGCCCTATGTGGAGGTGGATATGGACCGATACTACCAAGGAAACCAGTGGGCTAATTATACGGCTCTCCCATTTGATCTTATAGATGCAGAATCGGGAGAAGTGATAATGGATCACACTACTGCTCCCATGTTCATGTGTGTGGTGGACATGGCTATTCAATATATAAATTATGATATGTGGAAACCAATGTACAAGTTCCAAACGATACAACTGGGAGGATTGTCACCCATTTTTCTGTTCGGCGAACAGGAGTGGTAATCCCCGGTCGATCGCTCCGTAAATAGGACCCTGTAAAAACCCTGCGCTGTGTGCGCTCACGACCCCCGTCCCGACTGCGGGCGGGGGTCGTTTTATAATATCCGTGAAATGAAAGGTATAGATAAACATAAACACTCCAAACTCCTGTGCGGTTTAGGCGAACTGTTGGGGTTGGCCGCCGATCCCTTGCAGGCCGCCCGCGTCGAGGACGAGATCGCCCTGCTGACGGAAAATTACGAACGGTATATAGTCTTGATCGCCCAAGCCGTGCAATGCGCCGCCGATTACAACCATCGCCACAATGAAATCCGCAGAATGCTCTGCCGCGAAATCCGCCGCGCCCGCCAACAGGCCGCAGTCCGGGCCTCTTCACCTCGGGCTACACTTCTTTTACACAAACCCTAAATTCGAGATGGCGGTTTGCAATCCTTCCATATCACGCTTAATGCTCCTGTCGAGGACGCGAGCGTAACGTTGGGTCATTTTGATATTTGAATGACCCAGCATTTTGGCGACATTTTGCAATGCCACACCGTTATTCAACGCTAAAGTGGCAAAAGTATGGCGGGCCGAATGTGTGCTGATGTCTTTCTCGATATGACATACTTCCGCAATTTCCTTGAGATATTCATTGTACTTTTGATTGCTCAGAACCGGCAATAGATAGCCTCCTTTTACCTTGTCCTTATATTTCGAAAGGATGTCTGCCGCCTGCTCCAACAAAGGAACACTACACATTATCTGCGTCTTATGACGTGCTTTTTTGATCCACGAGATGGTGTCGCTGTCCTCGCAAATGTGCGTTTTCGATAACTCTTTCACATCCGAAAAAGCCAATCCGGTAAAGCAACAAAACACAAATACATCCCGTGCCTGCCGCAGTCTGTCGGTCTTGAAATTCTTATTTATTATAGCCGTAAGTTCATGTTCTTCCAAGAATTCGGGATAGACTTCTTCAAGTTTCAGGCTTTTTTGCTCGAACGGATCGCTTGCAATTAACTTCCTCTGAACCGCAATCCGAACGATCTTGCCGAAGTTTCGCAGATACTTCATAGTTGTATTATGGCTGCAAGGCTGCTCCGACTTTGTTTTCAGATAAAACTCATAATCGTCAAGGAAATTCCGGTCGATCTTGCAAAGCTCTACATCTTCGGTGTTAAACTTATACCGAATGAAATCGCGAGTGTGGTTGAGGCTTGTTTTATACCTGATGACTGTACCCGGAGCCATCTGTCCATTGGCCGCCAACTTTTCACACCTGTCATTATGCTCTTGGAAAAGCGGAATCAGATAGTGTTTCACCTCTACTTCTTTTTCCGGCTCTTTACCCATAAACTTGTTGATTACATCCTCCGCAGACGGCACCCCGCCGAGCAACGACAGGGCGGTGTAAGCCTCCAGCATTTTCGTTCTAATTACCGTCAGCCGCTCATTCAGCGACAGGGAATATTTGTCCTTTCCGATGCAAAGACCGAACCTCGGCTCCCAGTCGCCCGGATAGACAAACAGATTTGTTGCTTTCTCTTTTCTGTCCGCATCTATGGTCACTCTCAGATAGATAGGAGCTTTGCCATCGGTTGCAAGCCGTGTTTTTTTAATGCAGAAATTGAATGTGTACCTCGCTTGTACCATAATTCTCGTTTTTTGCCCGTTAGACATTACAAAGTTAATGCTTCGAGGGTTCGGGAGCAACTGGCATCGCTGCGTAAAACGGTGTAAATATGAACGTTACACCTTGCCGAGAACAGGTTCATGGAGTTTGCGGTGTTCTCGCTTTTTGATCGAAAAATACACCCCAAAGTACACTTTTTTGCCATATTCGGACAAAAACAAAGTCCTGCAAATGTCTAATTTGCAGGACTTTACTCCATTTTGCCATCTTCCTTTGTTGAGCTACCTGGATTCGAACCAAGAAAGGCAGATCCAGAATCTGCAGTGTTACCATGTTACCATTACACCATAGCTCAATGTTACCGGGGACAAAATTAAGGGTTTATTTTTTCTTTGCAAAGTTTTTGTGAAAAAATCGACTATTTTTGTTCTCCTAACCGCAACTCATTACAAGCCATTATGGGAACTAAGACAAGACTTATCATCATGAATTTCCTCCAGTACGCCGTCTGGGGGGCATATCTGACCTCTATGGGGCGCTATCTCGGAGGGGTCGATCTCGGCGGAAAGATCGGGATATTCTATGCCGTGCAGGGTTTGGTGTCGCTCGTGATGCCGACTTTGGTGGGTATCGTCGCCGACAGGTGGGTGCCCGCGCAGAAAATGCTCGGGCTGTGCCACCTGCTCGCTTCGGTGTTCATGGCGATGGCGGGATATCATGGTTTGGCGGCGGCCACAACCGGCGGTGTGCCCGACTTCACGTTCCTGTTCTCGCTCTACACTCTCAGCGTGGCGTTCTATATGCCGACCATTGCGTTGTCCAATTCGGTGGCGTACAGTGTTTTGGCACAGGCAAAACTCGATTCCGTGAAATCTTTTCCGCCGATCCGCGTTTTCGGCACGGTGGGTTTCATTTGCGCGATGCTCGCGACCAATTTCGTGCGTTTCGACGGAGTTTCGATGCAGACCCTGCCCCATCAGTTCATATTTTCGGCGGCGTTGGCGCTCCTTTTAGGCGCATATGCCTTCACCCTGCCGGCCATTCCGGTAAAAAGGGCGCAGGACAAGAATCCGCTGACGGCGGCCGTCGGGTTCAACGCCTTCAAATTGTTCAAGCAACGGAAAATGGCGATATTTTTCATCTTTTCGATGTTGCTCGGCGTGTCGCTCCAGATCACCAACGGCTTTGCAAATCCTTATATAGGCGCTTTCGAGGGACTGCCCGAATTCGCCGATGCCTGGGGAACCAACAATGCGAACGCGCTGATATCGCTGTCGCAGATGTCGGAGACGCTGTGCATCCTGTTAATACCGTTCTGTTTGCGCCGCTGGGGGATCAAGAAAGTTATGTTGATCGCAATGCTGGCGTGGATGCTTCGTTTCGGACTTTTCGGGGCGGGCGATCCCGGCGGCGGGGTTTGGATGTTCGTCCTTTCGATGATCGTCTACGGTATCGCGTTCGACTTCTTCAACATCTCGGGCTCGCTGTTCGTCGATCAGGAGACCGACCCGCAGGTGAGGTCATCTGCTCAGGGGCTTTTCATGATGATGACCAACGGTGTGGGGGCCACTATCGGCACGCTGGGCGCCCAGATGGTGGTGAACCATTTCGTATACTCTCAACCGACCCCCGAACTTCAGGTTGCGGGCTGGCACACGTCTTGGTACGTCTTTGCGGCCTACGCGCTTGTGGTCGCCGTGGTCTTCGCGCTGGTTTTCAGATACAAGCACACTCCGCCAGCGAAAAGCTAACGGATCCGGAGCTTGACGGCGACGGGATTGTGGTCCGAGTTATCGAACCCGGGGCTCAGATATTCCACACACTCCATCGAGGGCGAGTGCAACATGTAGTCGATGCGCAAAAGATTGAAAAAACCGCGATAGGTGTAGCCGTAACCGTTTCCGGCCTCACGGAACGAGTCGCGAAGGCCGCGCGAAATGCGACGGTAGGCCCACGAAGCCGGAGTGTCGTTGAAGTCGCCGCACACCAGCACGGGATGGGGCGAGGAGGCAATGCGCGCGGCAAGAGTGTCGGCCTGAGAGGCACGTATGATGTAATTTTGGGTCAACCGGCCGAGCATTCCTTTCACGCGCGAGGTACGGGTGCTGTCGCCCACGAAATCCATATCCACTATGTAACGCTCATCGGAGGCTTTGATGGCGGTGGTTTGCAGATGGGCGCAGAAAACCCTCACCGTGTCGCGCCTCACAGCGACGTCGGCCCACAGGATCGAGTTGTTGGTGCCGTCGAAGTCGATATGACCCGAGGCTGCGATGGGGTATTTGCTGTAAATGGCGTTGCCCCAACCGTGGTTTTCGGAATTGCCCGCGATGTTGAACCCTATCCTTTTGTAGTGGTAGACGGGAAGCGCCGCCTCGAAACTGCTCGACGGATTCTCCGGTGTCGAAGCGAACTCCTGAATGCAGAGAATGTCGGGACGTAGCGAATCGACCACCGCCACGACGTCGACCATCGACGAACGCACTCCCGACGACGTACCCTCTATCGGCCGCATCATTCCCCTCACGTTGTAGGTCACCGCGGTCACTAAAGAGCGGTCGCGCGAGTGGTCGGAGTGGTCCTGAGTGAGGGCGGGACGGTAAAACAGGGTCAGCCCCCACAGTCCGGCCACAAACACGACGAGCGGGATGTAAACACCTCTTCTCCAGCGGATCACCCAGTACAGCAGACACAGGAAGTTGGCGGCGTAAAGCACCGGCGCCAAGAGTCCCGCCGCCGACACGAACCCATAGGACGCCGGAGGTATCCATCGCGCCATCCACGAGAGTAGAAATCCCACTGCGACCACGACTGAGATCACCGCCATCAGCCAGTCGAATATCGAGAAGCGGCGGCGGCGATCCGTCCTCCTTCGTCGTCCGCTCTGCAGTTCATAGTATGTCAAATCGCGCCGTGCCATGGAAATAATTGCGAGTTACGAGTTACGAGTTATGAACGACGGTATATTTTCTTGGTCTTGATCCACCACCACAGCAGCATGAAGCCGACGAGCGCGCCGCCCAGATGGGCGAAGTGGGCGACGTTGTCGGCCGAGAACATCGAACCTCTGATGCCCAGTAGCAACTCGATGGCGCAGAATACCAGCACCGCCCACTTGGCTTTCATAGGGATGGGAGGGATCAGGGGCATGATAATGTCGTTTGGGTGGAGCATTCCGAATGCCAGCAGCAGTCCGTAGATAGCGCCCGAAGCCCCCACGGTGGGAACGTTGAGCGGCGCTCCCGTCAGCCAGCACACGAGCAACTGTAAAAGTCCCGCGCCCACGCCGCACACCATATAGTAAAGGAAGAACCGGCGGCTACGCATGTCGTATTCGATGAACCGCCCGAACATCCACAGGGTGAACATGTTGAAAATGATATGCTCCCAACTGCCGTGCATGAACATGTAGGTCACGGGTTGCCACAGGCGGAACCAGGGGCTCTCGGCGGGAAAAAGCATCAGACTGTTGAGAATGCCCGTTAGCCCGGGATTCTGTGTTCGCATGGTCAGCCACGTTACGAGCCACACAGCGACGTTGGCTATCATCAGATTAAGTACCACCGGCGGCATTCCCCAGCGACTATTTCTTGCATTGAGCATAATCTTTATAATTACGAGTTACGAGTTACGAATTACGAGTTAACTGCGTCGTCATTGCGAAGGCGAGAGCCTGAAGCAATCCAAAAAAAATGTGCCGGATCGCTTCGAGTTTTCAACTCTCAAAACGACGTTCAGCGTAGCCCATTATCAAATCATCAAATTATCAAATTATCAAATTATCAAATTACCAAATAATTATTTCAATCGGTTCCTTATCTCATCTATTGGTATCCCGGCCATCACGGGTTTACCCTGCGGGGTGAAACTCGGATTGGCGGTGGCGGCAAGGGCTTCGAGCAGGGCTTTCACCTCGGCGGGGGATAGCCGTGCCGCCCCTGTCGATGTTCCGGCTCCCGTCCGGGCCATGACGGCCGCGAGCCGCCTCGTGCGAGTCTCGTCGCCGTCGAAAACCCCGTCGCGAAGTTCGTCCAACACTCCGTACACCACCTCGTCCAACGCTTCGGGAGGCATATCGGCGGGAGTGCCGTGGATCTCGAACGCATGTTCGCCCGCCTCGCGGATATCGAACCCGAGGGCTGAAAACTCCGCCGTGTGATCCCTCAGCAGGTGCCCGTCATCGGCCGAAAGGGCCATCCTTTCGGGAAAAAGTAGCTGCTGTGTTGCGCTGCGGCCCCCCGACAACATCGCGACAAACCGGTCGAAAAGCACCGCTTCGCGCGCACGTCTGAGGTCGATCGCTACAAAAACCCCGCCATAAAGCGCCGCCGCGTATCCTTCGCCTATGTTCAGCGGTGCGGAAAAGGCTTTGGGCTCGTCGCCCCTTGCGGCAAAAATATCCTGCGAGGCATCCGACTCCGAGGATATGTACTCGAACTCCGAAGCGCCGTAGACCTGCGATCCGTAATCCTCCCCGAGGGCTGCCGCGCAGCGTTCTACGACCTCGCCGCCGGGACTTTCCACGTCGTACATTGTGAAAGGATTGTAGCCCCTGTCGCGCACCACGGCGGGTTCGCGAAGGGTGGGGGGATAGTCGTCACCGCGGCCGAGAACCGGAATTTCGAGGCGCTCCTCGCTGTCGAAATCCATCATCGGCACGGCGCCCGATTTGGCGAGCGTTTCTCTGACGGCGGCGTTTATTATCTGCCACACGGCTGAGGCGTTCGAGAACTTTACCTCGGTCTTCTGCGGATGGACGTTCACGTCGATCTCCTCCGGGTCGATCTCGAGATAGAGAAAATAGGGGGGCTGAACCGTCTGCGGGATCAGTTTTTCATAAGCCTGAACTATCGCCTTGTGGAAGAACGGACTTCGGAAAAAGCGGCCGTTGACGAACAGGAACTGCTCCCGGCACCTCTGCCGCGCGGCCTGGGGACGTCCCGTAAAACCGCTTATACGAACGAGCGAAGTAGTGACGCCGACCTCGAGGAACTTTGCCGCCGAACCTTTGCCCGCTATCCCCACCACCCTTTGGTGGAGACTTCCGGCGGGCAGGTCGTACACCGGGGCGTCGTCCCTCCAGAGCCGGAAAGCGATCTCGGGGTGGGCGAGGGCGACCCGTTGGAATTCGGTTATGATGTGATTGGCCTCGGTGGAGCCTTTGTCGAGGAATTTTTTGCGGGCGGGCAGGTTGTAGAACAGGTTGCGTATCCAGATCTGCGTACCTTTAGGCGTGGCGACGGGCCTCTGGCCTGCATATGCTCCGCCGTCGATGTTGATCCGTGTACCGAGTTCCGCATCCTCCCGCCGAGTGTGCATCTCGACCTGCGAAACCGCGGCGATCGAAGCCAGCGCTTCGCCCCTGAAACCGAACGTGGAGAGGGCGTAGATGTCGTCCACCGACGAAATTTTGCTCGTTGCGTGACGCTCGAAGGCCATTCGCGCGTCCTGGGGCGACATTCCGCAGCCGTCGTCCTTGATCTGGATCAGATCCCTGCCGCCGTCGCGAAAATTCACCGTGATCGTCTTCGCACCCGCGTCCACCGCGTTCTCCATCAGTTCCTTGACCACCGACGCGGGACGGTTCACCACCTCACCGGCGGCGATCTGATTCGCAACGGAATCGGGAAGGAGTTTTATGCGCGACACTACAATTACAATTACGAATTACGAATTACGAGTTACGAGTTACGAATTACGAGTTGGCTACGCGACACAATAATTACGAATTAATTATCCCGTCATTGCGAGGGCTTGCCCGAAGCAATCCAGTCGCTATTTTCTGGATTGCTTCGCCTTTCAGGCTCGTAATGACGTAGAGGTCATCTGCTTATTTGAAGTATAACATCCAAACGATCAATACGATAAGGACGAGAATGCCTATGAGTACCGGCACACTGCGGTTTTTTTTGCGTCGGCGGCGCATCACATCGGCGGCATGGGCGCTTCCGCGCCGGGCGGCTATGTGTTCGCGCAGAAAAGTCCCCGGAACATACTCTTCGGCCGCGCCGTCGTTCGTCCCCGCGGCGGCAGCCTCATCGCGTGCGCGCTGTGAGGGCGAACGGTATTTGTCTCCCAGAACGATCCTTTTGCGCTGTTCGCGCTCCTCGGCCTCGGGGTCGTAATAGCGCGGAATGTAGTTGAAACCCCGCGGCTTGCGCTGACTGAAAAATAGTGCTGCCATATCTTCCGGAATATTGATCGGTACTATCTATTGCCGTTGGCTTTAGCCAGTAATTTCGGAGGGTTTTAACCCTCGGTGAAAAGAAAATTCCTTATACTCATTGCCGTTGGCTTTAGCCAACGGAGAGCAGAGTAAGCTCACACCCGGGCTTTAGCCCAACCGTTCTGTTTGGGCTAAAGCCCGGGTGTTTTTGTGTATCATCTTTTGTTCCGTCGGCAGAACCACCCCGCCCCTGCGGGGCACCCCTCCACAGGAGGGGAACTACCGACGGCAATTATTAATAAGAAATTCTTCTATTTACCTGAAGAAACTACGCATCCTCTCGAAGATGTTCTGCGTGGTTTTGGAACCGCTTGCGTTGCCGCCCTTGGCCTTCGCAAAGGAGGGCTTCGAGGCGAGTTCCTCGACGAGTTTCTTCTCTTCGGCCGACAGGCGCGCCGGTACCGCGATGTCGATCACGACCAGAATGTCGCCCGTGCCATAGCCGTTGATGTCGGGCAACCCCTTGCCTTTGAGGCGCAACACCTTGCCCGCCTGCGTTCCGGGCTCGATGGTGATCTTGGCCTTTCCGTCGATCGTGGGCACTTCGGCCGATCCGCCGAGCAACGCCGTGGGAATGGTGATGTTGAGATTGTGGAGCAGATCCACCCCGTCGCGTTGCAACTCGGGATTGCGCTCCTCCTCAATGAGCACCAACAGGTCGCCATTCACGCCGCCGTGCCGTGCCGCGTTACCTTTGCCGCTCACGGTGAGCTGCATACCCTCGCCCACGCCCGCCGGAATGCGAATTTCGACCACCTCCTCGGCCCTCACCGTACCCTCGCCGTGGCATTTGGTACACGGTTCGGTGATGATCTTTCCCTCGCCGTGGCACTCGTGGCACACCTGGGTGGCCTGCGTGCGCCCGAAGAAGGTGTTGACCGTGCGCGTCTCCATGCCGCTGCCGCCGCAGGTGGGGCAGGTCTTGTAGGCGTTTTTATCCTTCGCGCCCGTTCCGCCGCACTTGTCGCAGGGTATGAGTTTGTTTATTTTCAGCTTTTTGGTCGTGCCGTGGGCGATCTCACGCAGGTTTAGGCGCACCTTCACTCGAAGGTCAGAACCGCGGTTCACCCGCCTGCCGCCCGAGCCGCCCATATAGTCGCCGAAGCCGCCGCCCGAGAAACTTCCGCCGAAATGGCCGCCGAATATGTCGCCGAAGTTGCGGAAGATATCCTCCATGGTGAATCCTCCCGCGCCGCCGCCGAACCCGCCGGCACCTCCCGCACCGCCGAATCCTCCCGCACCGCTCATTCCGGCGTGGCCGAACTGGTCGTACCGTGCCCGTTTGTCGGGATTGGAAAGGACGTCGTAGGCTTCGGCGGCCTCCTTGAACTTATCCTCGGCCTCCTTGTCGCCCGGGTTCTTGTCGGGGTGGAATTTGAGGGCCGCCTGACGGTAAGCCTTTTTTATCTCGTCGGCGCCGGCGCTTTTCGCCACGCCGAGTACCTCATAATAATCTCGTTTGTTTGCCATAATTTATTGCCCCACGACGACTTTAGCGTAGCGGATGATCTTGTCTTTGAGTTTGTAGCCTTTTTGAACCACGTCGATGATCTTACCCTTCAGCGCTTTGTCTTCGGTTTCGATTCGTGCGACGGCTTCATGCAGGTCGGTGTCGAGTTCCGTACCCACGGCTTCGATCTCGGAAAGTCCTTTGCCGCGAAGCGCACCGCGTAACTTGGTGTCGATCAGTACAATGCCCTGTCGTATAGCTTCGAGGTCGTCGGTTTTGGCAATAGCTTCGAGTGCGCGGTCCATGTCGTCGAGCACATCGAGCATCGAGCGCACCACATCCTCGCCACCGGAGTTGATGAGGTCGAGTTTCTCCTTGAAGGTGCGTTTGCGGTAGTTGTCGTACTCGGCCGACAGACGCACGAATTTGTCCTTCCAGACAGCCGCCTCCTCTTCGGGGGTTAAAGGCTGAGCCTTGTTCCCGCCATCTTCCGCCACAGTGTCAGTTGGCTCTGACATATTGTCACACGAAGGGTTTTCCGAAGCGAAGTGCCCGTCTTCGCCGCTGAAGCCTTCGCCGGTTTCAATATCTTGATTTTCAGGGTTTTTGTATTCGCCGTTGTTCGATTTCATAGATTTTGGATTATTGTTCACAGGGTGGGTTCACAAAATGCGTACCCATGCGTACCAAACTGCAAATTTACGAAAAATTTTATACTTTTGCTGACATGGATACAACAACTCGATTGCTTTTTGTCTGCCTGGGTAATATTTGCCGCTCCCCGGCGGCCGAAGGGATCATGCGCCGCCTTGTTCACGAGGCGGCGCTCGACGACCGGATAGAGTGCGATTCGGCGGGAACTTACGGCGGCCACGCGGGCGAGAAG
>QMCD01000071.1_pt1 | contig 68477 bp, 49 predicted proteins | sample 1821841 | NCBI WGS metagenome assembly QMCD01 (sample SAMN01991225, study PRJNA193472) | Termite gut metagenome, whole genome shotgun sequencing project. | isolation source: worker | host: Macrotermes natalensis
GCCGGAACAGACCATAATCCTCGATAGCTCAATGGTAGAGCACACGGCTGTTAACCGTGGGGTTGTAGGTTCGAGCCCTACTCGGGGAGTTTGTCATTACTTATTGATAATTATACTAGTTTATAATAACATTAGGCTCCTTGGTCAAGCGGTTAAGACATCGCCCTTTCACGGCGGTAACACGGGTTCGATTCCCGTAGGAGTCATTTGCTGAAAGGTGGATGCTTTTTAACGATAGGTGAAGAAGTTACCGATCAGTCATGCCGATATGGCTCAATTGGCAGAGCAGCTGATTTGTAATCAGCAGGTTATCGGTTCGAGTCCGATTATCGGCTTTTACGTGAAAGCGTAGATTGTTTATTGGACCTTTAGCTCAGTTGGTCAGAGCAACCGGCTCATAACCGGTCGGTCCTGGGTTCGAGTCCCCGAAGGTCCATTTTCATGGTCGTGTCCGAACAGTGGAAACGCCCGGAGCGAAAAGAACAACGTGGTTATTGTCTGTGTAGAGATAGGCAATAACCACTTTTTCTTTATACACACAACCAGAATGTTGATTCACTAAGCATTCTGATGATTTGCTGTATTTCCTATTCGTAAAATTGATAAAGTTGTGCGCAACTTACCCCTTCAGTCGGAAAAACCATGGAATCGTTTTTAAGCCCGCTCAAAGACTGAATGGTTTTTTCTTTTATTGCAACTTTCCATTTCTTATCAAACGATATTAAATCATAGGTTTTACAGCAAATATACGCCTCCAGTTTTAACGGATCAAATACAATTGTACAGATAGTCGGAGCCGGACTTGTTATGTCCTGGCTTACTTTTCTTAAGACTTCAAAAGCTTCTTTTACTCCAAAGTTATTAATTTGATTATCAATATCCTTATATGCTTTTATATACCGATCAGCACCAAGCCCATGAACCTCATCAAATTTTTGATTATCAAAATCGCCATTTGGGAAATTCGTCATAACAATAAAATTGCCATTTATTTTAGTTATCACATTAGCTTTTGACCCCTCTTCAAGAATCACAGCATCACCGTATTGATCTGCAATGATAGTATGTAAGCCCAAATTGGGGAATGAGGGGTTTTTAACAGAATAGAATGCTTTTCTGTTATTTAGAATATCTAAAAAATCAGATACTTTATCCCCTACCCTTAACGCTTCTTCGACAACATCAAAAACACTTACGTTATTTCCATTGCTACATGGCTGGAAATCAAGGCTGTATTCTGCTAGTTGGGTACATATAAATAAACCATTACTGTTAATACCAGCGACATCTACATAATTTTTATCCATGAATGCTGAAAAATAAAAAACATCCCTGTCAGCATAGTTAAAGATATTTAACTTTAATTCAATATCTTCTGAATCAAAATTCATACCGTAAACGGGATTGTTTTGACCATATACTGCAAAACTTGTGCACATTTCCGGAACCTCCATTTCATCTGTATATAAACTTCATTTTACTATACAGATTTATAAAAAACAACCTCTTCCTTATGAACCTCAAATTTGCGGAATTTGCGGAAATTCAAGAAAAAGTAGATTGACAGCAACAGCATATGATGCTAAACTGATACAGGCAAGATAAGCCCCCTCATTATTAAGGATTGGCCCAGTGGCTCAGTTGGTTAGAGCGCCGCCCTGTCACGGCGGAGGTCGTGGGTTCGAGTCCCATCTGGGTCGTAAATTACGTAAGTGTACATATAATATTATCCCAGGGATCTTAGCTCAGCTGGGAGAGCATCTGCCTTACAAGCAGAGGGTCACAGGTTCGAGCCCTGTAGGTCCCATTAGCGATTTTATAGTACCCTATATTAAATAGGGCGTAAGATGCGCGAAGCTGCCGGCGTGGCGGAATGGCAGACGCAAAGGACTTAAAATCCTTCGGGGGCAACCTCGTGCCGGTTCGAGTCCGGCTGCCGGCATTATTATAAAAGAACTCTTTTAGTTTAACGACTAGGAGAGTTCTTTTTTCTGCCGGCACCCTATTATAGCCGAGTGTCTTGCGGTTATATTCCAAGTATGTGTAATATTCGAATACTATGCATCAGACTTAAGTGAAGAAGAGCGTATTGGAACCAACGGAACTGGTATTATGTAATGGATATGTTAAGCGTCAATCCAAATCATTTCCAACATCAATCCCAAACGGTTCCAACATCAATCCAAATCGATTCCAACAACAATCCAAATGGTTAAGTATTGACAATCTCCTTATTTCCAATTAAACTGACACTTAGAGGGATATCAGACTTTAGGTGTGTGATTATGCGGTTTTGACAATTTATCGGATTCCGGTTCATTCCACAAGGGAGGGCGAGGCTTTGGTACAGATGATGGTTAGAATCAAAGATTTGGTTTTTCAGGATGTCAAGAATGAGAACGAAACAAAAAAAGTGGCGGTAATCTTGCGCCTTAACTCATTATTGATGTGTATGTACTTTGTTTGTCTTAGCGTTGTTTTTGTGGTGGAGCAGCGGCGATTTACCTTGCTTTGCGTGTTATGTTTCTTTGCTTTTTTCCTCCCATTTTATTTTACCTATATAAACCAGACTAAATTGGCGGTTATCTTTACACAGTTTTTGTTATTGGGCAGTATCTTTGTTTTTGTGGTGGAATTTGGTGGGGATTTTGGTATTCATTATTTCATTTATACGATGCTGATACTAAATTTTACGACCAATTATTTGTCAAGCAGCCGAAAAGCCTTAGTGGCAATCGGTCTGGGCATCATTCAATTGATTTTTCAATCTTTTGCAGGTATAAACGCGGTCGGGCAGATTCTTTCGGGAGCAGCGATAGTAGCCATCCATGTCATTAATACCTTTTATATATTTATGACAATGGTAGCAGCACTTATATTTGTCAGTAAGGAGTCCGTGGAAATGGAAAGCAAGCTGGTTCGCTATAATGAGAAAATGCAACATCTCGCTTCAGTAGACCCCCTGACGGGGCTATGGAATCGCCGCAGCATGAAGGAATATCTGGAAGCGCAGAAGAAGCAGTGCCGAGACGGCAACATCGGTACGATGAGTATTGCATTGGGTGATATTGATTTTTTCAAAAAGGTGAATGATACCTATGGACATGATTGCGGTGATGCGGTACTAAAAAACATGGCGGTAATTTTTCGGCAGTTTATGGAGGATAAAGGGAAAGTCAGCCGCTGGGGCGGCGAGGAGTTCCTGTTAGTCTTCCGCGATTGTAATGGTGATGATGCGCTCATACAGTTGTCGAAGCTTTTGACATTAATCAGAAAGAACGAGATCATTTATAAAGATCAAAAGATAAAGGTCACCATGACGTTTGGCTTGGAAGAGGTTAATGTCCGTAAGGGCATAGAAGAAGATATTCATGAAGCCGACCGTAAATTATATCTGGGAAAAGAGGGGGGCCGGAATCAGATTGTCTATTAATGTTGATCTTTTGTCGACCCCGAAGTAGGAAAATGTAAGATTAAGTCTAGAGAAAAAGAGGAACTGCCCGATTCATGAGAATCCGCAATTCCTCTTTTAGTTGTTGATCTACTTCACGGCAAATCAATTATTGCGATCAAAATGATAAAACATATGATTTTTAATCAATTATCTGATATGATTTATATTAAATTTATATTACCTGGAGGAAAAATAGAATGGATTTGGAAAAAGAAGTAAAGAACTATTTAAATTATTGCGAGCATCAGAAAAAGCTAGACAGTAAAACGATATACGCTTATGAGAATGATTTAGGTCAATTTATAAGTTTTATGAAAAATTATGAATTCGTAATCGAAAAAAAAAGCATAAATGCCTTTATCGTGAATTTGCATGATCAATATAAACCCAAAAGTGTTAAAAGAAAAATTGCCAGTGTGAAAGCATTATTTTCATATTTAGAAGATGAAGAAATCCTGGTTTATAATATATTTCATAAGATGAAAACAAAATTTAAGGAAGATATGATTTTGCCTAGGGTTGTTACAAGAAATAATATTGAAAGGCTTTTAAAATATTTATATTATACCCTTGGATATACTGAAGAAAAATGGAAGAAAAAATATATTTTAAGAGACATAGCAGTGGTAGAAGTTCTATTTGCAACAGGTTTGAGAATATCAGAATTGTGTGGTCTCAAAAATGAAGATTTCTTATTGGAAGAGGGAATTATAAAAATTAAGGGGAAGGGGGCTAAAGAAAGATATATTCAAATTGCAAATCAGGAAATAATAAAACTTTTGTGCAAGTATAAAAGAGAATTTGACAGGGAAATAAAAGATTCGGGATTTTTTTTTGTTAACCGTTATGGAAAACGTTTATCAGAGCAATCTTCTAGAAAGATGATAAAAAAAATATGTTTAGAGGCAGAAATTGAACAGAATATTACTCCGCATATGTTTAGACATTCATTTGCTACTTTATTATTAGAGGAAGATGTAGATATTAGGTATATACAAAGGATGTTAGGGCATGCTTCAATAGTAACAACGCAAATATATACATATGTCACACAAGAAAAACAGAAGGAAATATTAAAAATGAAACATCCGAGAAACAAAATGTCTATTAAAAATATTTAAAATACATTTGATTTATTTTATTATAAGTCATATAATATTGGTACTGATAATTGTTGATTATCGTGCACTGGTTGATCAAAGGTATATTGTAACATCTGATGAATTTTAATAATACTAATTAAAAGGGAGCTTTAATTGAATTCACAAATAAACCCAAAAAACCTATATTTTGATGAAGATGAGATACAAAAAGCTAAAGAAGTTCTGAATAAACATGCTGGTATTCTGGCAGGAAGTAACAATGAAATTTTTAATAATTCTATTGGTGCGACTTTTGATAATTATGATTTTACCAATATGGGTATAAAACGATCTTATTTGACAGGCTGTATTTTTATAAATGCTAATTTTACAGGCGCAGCCGTTACGGGTTCGCATTTTATTTCCACTAAGTTTAATAATTGTATTATTGAGGGAACAAATTTTCAATGCTGTGATTTTACGGATTGCTTTTTTAAAAATGACACTGAGGAAGCGTTTATTTTATCTAGTAACATGAGTAACAGTAATTTTACTAACACAGTATTTAAGAGAATTGTTTTTAGGCAAAATACGATTTATCAAAGTATCTTTGATGAATGTATTTTTGAGGATTGTATTTTAACTACCACAACATTAGAAGGATCTATATTTAATAATTGTCGATTTACAAACATGGATATGAGAATTATTAATATGGATTATATTAGCTTAAATAATCCTAAGATGGAAAATGTAATTTTACCTTTTTATCAGATTCCTTATGTCTTAAATGGGTTAAATTACATATTAAATACAAATGACCAAGTCTGGATAGAATCGGAGTGTTCACTGGAAAGTAAAATACGACCCACGGAATACTATAAGTTATTGGATTACATGGGTATTTTTTTCTTTGATAAAGATGAATTCTTTCCTCTTATAAATATTTACTTAGCCCAAAATAAACCCGCTACTGCCTTGGAATTTGCCAAAGAAGGGATACGCAATTCGGTAAAATTCAATGATTTTCGAATGATTAAGCATATTTGCCGATTAATAACATCCACTACTGATTTTTCTCCTAAAGAAATAAAGGAGATTTATTATTTAATAGAAGAATTATACAATCCCAAATACATAGATAAAAATAACATTATCAGTTATTTAAATAATATCAGTGAAATTAAAAATATATTGTTAAAAGGTGATTTTAATCAGGAGACGCTTGAGATTTTAATAAAGACAAACATTGACGCTAGTGATGCTACAGGTATCAGTGATTTCATCAAAGAATTAACGGTAACATTGGATAACATAGCTGGCGACAGCCGGTCACAGTATATAGAATTGCGCCATCAATCAGATTACTCAATTATATTTACATGCGTAAATATAATTGAGGAAATTATCCCGATTCTTGTTTCTTTTTATGCTTTTTTTGGTGTAGTGGATAAATCTGCTAAGTTTTATGACACCCTTTTAAACATTAAACAGAAAAAGAAAACAAAAAAGGAGTCCGTAATAACCGTAGAATCTAAAAGTGAAAAGGATGAAGCTTACGAATCGAGAATAAGAGAACTGGAAAAACAAGTCAAAGAGCTAAAATCTGAAAAACGAGAGCTGAATAAGACTCAAAAATTGCTTACTGATGCTGTTGTCGAGTTAAGTCATATGATTAAAGGTTCCGAAAGTCTTGGTCTAAACAAGGAAGTTCTAATTACCAGAGTCGAATTAAGTACTAATATGAAAAACTAATCGTATTATTCTGGCATGCAGGACAGTCAGGCCCCAATTCCAGATTATACTTTTTGCATATAGCTGATAATTCATAATATAGCTGTTCCAAATATTGACTGGAAGGAGCCGCTAACTCCGCCATTTTTGTTTTTGTCAGTGGCCTAAAGGCTGATATGATTGGCTGGACTCCTAGTGAACATAATTTTTCAACACCGTTAACAATGGAATCGTGTGGTTCCAAACCCGCTATTATTAGGCTGCGGACATTACCACTTTTCCCCCACAAACTTGTTGCATAATGAAGAGCCTGATAATATTGCTGTAATGGAATAAGCCCCTTACCTGGCATGATTTTTGAAGCTATACTCCGGTCAAATATTTCTATGTTAAAGGCAATCTCGTCTATACCACAATTATAATATTCATGTATTAAAGAAACATTATCAGTCGGCAAACACATTACATAAACTCTTTTATTACATTTGCTTTTTATATATCTGGTTATCTTTTTTATTCTTTCTGACTCTTCCTTTATGTTGCCGCTGCCTCCGCCTATGAGAAAATGATTGAAAAAACATTTATTCAAATAATCATCTATTACCTCGTAGATCTCCATTAGATCATAACTTTGATTATTATATGGAAGATTGCAGAACATACATGACTGGTTATTTTTTTTAAAATAACATACACTTTCATGATTAATTCTTACCCGATCAGTTGCCAATGTAGCGATTGAACTGTAGTTAGTTCCGGCCAAGGTCTTTTGCTCGGAGAGAGGATCAGTTAAGTCAATCATCACCTTACTGACAAAATTCTTGTAGTACGTCAAGTGCAATCCAACTCTTTCCTGATAATCTATAGAATAGGGACTGACTTCGGTAAGTTTAGACTGGTAAGGACAATTAACTCTTATTTTATCAAAAATAATAATATCAATAGCATCAAATACAGCAGATCTTGGCTTACCATACTGTCTGATATATTCAAAGGCAGCTTGTGAGATTCTAATACCTTGATTCAATAGCTGGATTTTGGTTCGCAATTGATATTGGTTATTTGTGCTTAATTCAGTATGTGTAATACCGGAAAATATATTATCATTAATACATATTTTTGTTTCCGGTGTTATACCTGATATGCTAAATGGAAAATTGATGCGAAAAGAATAACTATTTTCATCCCCCTTTGAAGAATCGTGTCCGTCATTATCAATAATCACCGACTCAATTGAGTTACAGCATTCAAATACATAAGAAGAAAAAGAGCCATCTGACCGGATATAACAAAAATTGCTATATTTGCATAATATTGAGGGAATAGTTTTTGGCGGAATATCATAAATAAAAGCATTTAAGTTCTGCTCCTGCAAAGACGGATATCCCTGATTAAGCAACGCATAATTTAGCAAACTAGAAGAGGCTTGGAATCTTGGATTTATTTCAATAAAATATAGACTGCCGTTTGTTATCAGAAAATCAATACCCAATACCCCAAGATAGCCAAAACGTTGCAACTGTTTTCCTATTACCATAGCTGTTTCGATAATTTGATTTTTGTGTTTTTTATCCAATTCAGCATATGCTGAGTAGTCGGCCCCTCGATAAATCAGACGATTGTTTGCATCAATAGTAGATAACTGTAAGGAAGGCTGAAATAAGGTTACTTCCTGTTTATATATTATTAAGTGCATGTTAATCGAAATCGATTGTTCGAAATATGGTGATATAACGATTTTGTCTTTTGGGTTAAAGAATTTTAAACAATCAAAATTCTTTAACCTACTATTTATAAATGTTCCATACCCGCCTGAACTTCTGTTTTTCTGCAATATATAACTTTTGGTATTAGGAAATACATCCCTTAGCATTGCGTTTGAACATGTCGAAGCTTCCATGATTATGGCAGGAATACATTCACAATATGCCGCTATCCAAGCACGGGTTTTTATTTTATCATTCAGAGCATGTAAAAAAGGTTGCTTATTCAAGCATAAAGAATGGCTAACCACCTCCGGAGTAAAAGTATAGGCATGATTAGGATTATAAAACATAAGTCCAATATCCGGATTTAAATGTATTTCATTACAAAGATGTTCCAAAATAAATTCATCTGCTCTAGCATCATGGAAATTATGATTGATGCGAATGGATTTTGCTTTCGAATATGAATATTTTGGGCTTTCTCCAAACAAGGTAATGGATTTGCTAAATAATGTTAATTTATTTATATCGGATTCCCTCGGACCAATCCAGATCAACTCTCGCATTTAATTATTTTCCTTTGTAATTTTTAAGTTATGGTATTGGATAATTAAACCAGTGCACGATAATCAACAATTATCAGTACCAATCAGCAAAATTTTTTATTAAGCTTGTAAGTAGAATTTATAATTATAATAACTCAAATGTCCCAGCTCAATTCTTCAAATAAAGCCTGTATAAATAAAGGCTGGCTGGAAAGCCATTCCAGCAGGATATATCTGGTGAATACTATGGTGGTGTGGCTTACCATGGCATCGTAGCTGCGGCCCTGAAACTCGCTGCCGAGCTTCAGCAGGGATTTAGAGGCTTTGAAGAATAATTCCACTGACCACTGACCACCGGTTCCCATACGTACGCACGATCTCGGAATCGCTCAGGCTGCAGTCCGTAATCAGCAGATAAAGACATTCACTCTTTTTATTGCGGTTGCGTACAAATACGATTTTAACAGGAACCCCTGTTTTGGTTCTTACCAGAACGGAACCCATCTGGCTCGGGGCATTGTGATACCGGATGAATTTTTTCAGTTCACTTAACCGGTAGGATTTTCCCTGATACCAGTAACGCTGGAAGCATATCTTTTGGCATTAGCAATTTCTTGTTCCAACTCATCACATAATACCATTATCCTGTCCACTTTTTCTATAATGCGTTGTTGCTCGGAAAGTGGGGGAAGAGGAATTAGTGTACTTGCAACCTTTGTACCGTTATAATTTGCCTGACCATTTTGCTGGACAATGTGCGGTTCTATTTGTGAGGATCTAAAGTATTTTGAATTCATACATTTATGAATGTACGAACTATTAACAAACAGCACTCGAATTTTTATGACAAAAAATATACGATGGGCTATTATCAAGTCGAAAAATGTTGTAATTAAGTTTAAACATGATATAATTATTTTAGAGAATCATAGCAGATGGGAGTATTCTGGGGAAAGCGAACTCATCATTTTGGAGTATAAAGAGGGAATATTGTCATTTCGTACAAATGATTCTCAGCAGCTTTCCCTTTTTGATAGCTTTCATGCATTGACGGCCAGAGAGCAAAAGATAAAGATTCAAGGCCTAACACGTTTTAGAGACTGTCGGTGAAAATGGTTCCGTAGTTACTGATTATCAGTTTGAACAGGAAATTTTCTAGGAACAGATGTCCTATATATGGAAAGGCTTTTGACCCTTACATCATAATAATGCAACGTAAATGGATTTCGATACGAGAGGAGGGGTTATATGAGAGTAGGCGATATGGCACAGTCACCGGATTTTGATGTGAATTTATTCTTTACCGGCAAATCAAAAGCCACGAAGAAACCGGAGTATACCCCGGTGGATACACCATTTGTCACACCAAATTGGGATAATATCCTGACAAAAAGTAAGCCCAAAATGTCCGATGAAGATTTTGAGAATGCAATTAGAGAACTGGCTAGAAAGGAGGCATCTCAGGGAATACTTGCCGGTACGGACGAAAAAAGTCAATTGCGACGTGATTATATATCGGTTGTTTCACCTGACCGGAAAGCAATTTATGATGAAAGCATGGCCAAGACAGGCGGCAAGATGAATAGTACCTATTCTTTTTTTGACAAACAGGGAAATAAATCTTTTCATTATAATACGCAAGCGGGAATGTGGTTTTTACACACAACTGATGCCGAAAATGCACGACGAGAAAAATTCACGGAAATTTACATGGACGAGTTTGCAAAATATGAAGCGGAACATGGTAAAGTTATCGGAACCCCGACTGTAAAGCATTTTGATGCCTTTGGCTAAAAAGGAGAATAATTTTGCGGGTGCCAAATGCGTTATCATGATTGATAAGAAGTTTTTTATCGCGGTTAATAAATATACACATAGGCAAATATCTCTGCGGTGTTGCTCAATAAGCAGCACCGCAGTTTTTATAGCAAAATCTGAATAAGAATAAGTGACAGAATAACATATCAAATCAACAGCCTGTCTGAGAAATGCAATTACGGTCATGTCCTTTAACCTTTTGGGGGACGGCCTGCGTGACGCACTCGATCCCAAACTAAGAAAGTAGAGGACAGTCATATGTCGGATAAATTACTTGAAATTCAAAACCTTTCCGCTGAGTACAAGACTGATGATACACGGGTTTATGCCGCCAGCGGCGTAAATCTCAGCTTAGGTTACGGGGAAACTTTGGGCCTTGTAGGAGAAACCGGTGCGGGGAAAACCACTACCGCGCTTTCGATTAAGGGCCTTCTTCCTGACAAGGTGGGAAAAATTACCGCCGGAAATATTGTTCTTGACGGCATTGACGTCACCAAGGCCAGCGAGGCGGATATGCGCCTTCTGCGCGGCAGCACGGTGTCCATGATTTTTCAGGATCCCATGAGCAGTCTTAACCCCGTTATTCCCGTTGGCAAGCAGATTCAAGAGGCTCTTGAGCTTCACAATGCTGAGGGGCAGAGTGCCGCCGAGCTTGACGCGCAGGTAGACTCATTGCTGGAGATGGTCGGCATACCTTCAAGACGCAAGAAGGAGTACCCGCACCAGTTTTCCGGGGACTGGTCGCCATAGACGGGCTGATGCCCGATCCGACCGTCGTGATGAGGGCTGCCGTTTTTCCCCCCGCTGTCCGCAGTGCACGCCGCAATGCCGGGAAAATATTCCGAATGATATAGCCATTAATGGGGAACATGTGATAAAATGCTTTCTATACGGGGAAGCGAAGAAGGAGGCAGAATCATGACACAGGTAAAAGATAAGTCTATCCCCCTGGTCGAGGTGCGGAGCCTCAAAAAATACTTCAAAACTCCTTACGGCATGCTCCATGCCGTTGACGATGTGAACCTGTCCATCGAAAAGGGCAAAACCCTTGGTATTGTCGGCGAGTCCGGCTGCGGAAAAACGACACTTGGCCGTGTTACCCTGCGTCATTTAGAGGCCACAGCCGGTCAGGTGCTTTACAAGGGCGAGAATATTCTTGACTATGACAAGGCCCGTATGGCCGAGCTTAAGAAATCAATGCAGTTGATCTTTCAAGACCCTTACGCCTCACTTGACCCGCGGATACCCATGCGGGAGCTTATCGCCGAACCGCTTCGCATCGCGAAAGCCTTTGCAAATAAAAAAACATGGGAGGAAGATAATGCTGGTTGAAAATGATTTTCTTAGCTTCACGGCTTCAGACGGCGCAGTCCTAAAATATTTTGATGAGGGAAGCGGCACACCGGTTCTGCTCATCGCCGGATACTCGGCCTCAGCGCAGACTTGGTTTTACCAGAAGCAGGCTCTGCTCACCGCCGGTTATCGGGTCATAGGCTGGAATCCCAGATTCCATGGCTTTTCCGATCGGCCCGCTTACGGCTTTCGCCTGTCGCGCCTGGCCGCCGACCTCAAGGAATTTGTCGATGCCAACGGCTTATCCGGCAAGACGGTCTTCGTAGGGCAGTCTATGGGTGCTGCCAGTCTGCTGTGCTATGTTTCCCTGTTCGGGGATGAGGATATGAAGGCCCTTGTGACGGTTGACCAGACACCGCAGATGCTGAACACGGAGATCTGGCCCCATGGCATGTACGGTTTTGATAAAGAGACGATGGCCTTCTTTTTTGACAGGCCCATCCCGAATTCGCTCTACGCGCCCCTTTCGGACTTTGTCGCAACAGAAATAGCCCGCATTGCCACCCAGGAACCGGAGTTTGATCTGGAGCTTACCAAGCCGCTTCTGCTTGACCATGCCTACGCCAGCTGGCTGGACATCCTGCCGCAGATTCGTGTGCCTTCCCTTTTCGTGGCAGGAAAGAACAGCCCCTTCTGGCCTTGCGAGCACGCGGAGCAAATGTCTGTCCGAGTCCCAAACGGCCGGACTGTGGTCATAGACAGTTGCGGACATTGCGTAAACTGGGAAAAGCCGGATGAGTTTAATACTGAACTATTGAGTTTCCTTGATGAACTAGGGAAAAGCTGATGCATCAGTGTATCCCTGGATTAAAGGACGGGGATATAGTCTGTGCTTGCACCGGAAATAGTAAGTACGATCGATATATAAAAATGGAGGTAGATAAATGGGAGAATATAAGACAAGTGACGGCCTGACACTGAGGTACACTGACCGGGGAAAGGGTCTGCCTGTGATCCTCATCGCCGGTTATGGTGCTCCGGCCAGCAGCTGGGCTATGCAGACGAAAGTTCTTGTGAAGGCCGGATACCGTGTGCTGGAATATGACCGGCGCTGTCATGGCAAGTCCGACATGACCTCCGGCGATCAGTCCATCGAGCGCCAGGCCATGGATATCCATGAATATCTGGCTCACCTGGCCTTGGTTAAAAAGCCGGTTCTGGTCGGCCAGTCCATGGGCGGGTCGGCGGTAATGGAATATTTTCGGCAATACGGAGACGTAGAAACGGCCGGCTTTGTCAACATCGACTCGACCGTGAAGGCCGTGAATGACGATAACTGGCAATATGGCCTCAAGGGCTTGACAGAGGAGACTAAAATCTCCTATTTTGAGGCTCTGCCCAATCCTATCTACGCCCCTCTGAGCGTGAAGGCCAAGCTTACCCTCTTTATGTCCGCGCTGCTCAATCCCAAAGCGGATCTTGCGGCCACAAAGCCCATGCTCCTTGGCATGGCGGATGCGGATTTCCTGGACGTGCTGCCGCAGATCAGGGTTCCTGCCCTGTTCATAGCAGGAAGCCACAGTCCCATGGCTTCTTGGAAACATGCTGAATATGCTGCCGAAAAGTGCCCCAATGGCCGTTATCTCGTAGTGCCGGACTGCGGCCATGCCGTGACCTGGGAGAAACCGGAAGAGTTTAACCGGATTCTGCTGGATTTCCTCAAACAAATCTGGTAAATAATATTGTATTATTACTAAGACGTGATAAGATATTGGGGAAGCAATGAAAAGTGCCAAAGAAGCAAAAGTGTCTGATTATGCGGTTTTGACAATTTATCGGTTTCTGTTTCGTTCCACAATGGAGGGTGAGGCATTGGTGCAGGGGGAAATCAGTTATCAGGAGGTGCTATCTTGTATCATATCGTCATCTGCGATGACGAAGAAATGTTTCGTCTTGAACTGGAAGAACTCATAACACAGTATGCCAAGGAAACCGATCAGAATATTAAAGTCACTGCTTATACGGACGGCGGCGAATTGCTTCAAAATTACCCGACGGATGTTGACCTTATCTTTCTGGATATTAAAATGGCCCGAGTAAACGGTCTGCATGCCGCGAAAGTAATCCGGGAGAGGGATTCCAAAGTAAGCATTATCTTCCTGACGTCTCTGGCTAGGTATGCTTTGGAAGGCTACAAGTATCAGGCGGCTAATTTTATTATCAAGCCCATCCGTTATATCCGGCTAAAGGAAGAATTAGACCGGTGGTTGGTGCGTTACCGCCAGGAGGAGCAAGAATTCATTCTGATTGCCAATGACACGGGGAAATACAAGGTGTTTCTGAGTGACCTTCAATATATTGAGACTTATGGCCGCAGTCTGATGGTGCATACCGAAAAACAGAATATTATCACCAACAAGAAGATGAAGGAACTGGAATCGGCATTGCCGCCCTCCTCATTTGTCCGCTGCCACACCAGTTATCTGATCGGTCTGCGGTATGTAAAGCGCGTGGAAAAACTGGAAATCATGTTGACCAGCGGTCCGACGATCCCCATCAGCCAGCCGAAGCGCAAGCTGGTTATGGAGCGCTTAGCCGAGTATTGGGGGGACAAGCTATGATTGCTTTTATGATTGCTTTTCTGGATACGGCTTACTATGTTATTAGTTTCGTTAATGGTTTGCTTTTTTATCAAATATTGAAGGTCTTATTACCGATGCGTGGCCCTGCTGTGCTTCGGTTTCTGGCATATGCGCCTTGCTTTATCATAGTTAATATGATTATATATCTCAATGACATAGAGAATTATACGCTAACGTTTTTATTTTTTGTTTTGTTCATCATGATATTGTACAAGGGCAGTACTATTATCAAGCTGTCCACGGTAGTTATTTTTTATCCGCTAATTGCCGCAGTGAACTTCTTGAATCAAGATATCGGTTACCAGATATTTTTATTGCTGCCGAAGCGGACAGATGACCTGTATTCGACGATTACGCATACGGCATGTTATGTGCCGGTTGCGCTGATATGGTTTGCCGTCTGGCGATTGAGTGTTCGCCGTTTTCAGAACATTATGGAGCTATTGGATACTAGAATGTGGCTGATGTTGGACAGCGTTTATGCCGTTTTACTGATAGGATTGTTTATGTCTCTGAATTACCTGACCAATCCTTTACATGCTTACCTCTTTGCGTTTGCCGTTCTGGTGACCGTATTCGGGAGTCTTTTTCTGATTAGCTATATAGCAAAATCGGTGAAAACAAGCTATCAGCTTAACGCACTCAAAATGGAATACCAATATTATGAAGACAAATTAAAGGACGAAGAACGGGTCCGGGCCGTTTACCATGACATGAAAAACCATTTGCTATTGCTGAAAGCAGAGGACAGCAGCAGAAATGCCGAGATCATCGATAGCATACAAGAACAGCTAACAAGCTATGAAAACTATTACCAGACAGGCAACACCCTGCTGGACGTAATTATCCGTGAGAAAGCGGAGCTGGCAAGGGAGTATCAAATTGACTTCTCTGCCATGCTGCGTTTTGAAAGCGGGGACTTTATGGAACCGATCGACATCAGCACCATCTTCGGGAACGCGCTTGACAACGCGATTGAAGCCAGCCTGAAGCTGCCGGCCAGCCAGCGCGTGATTGTGATGAAGGCGGGCCGCGTCCACGATATGATTTCCATTAAAATAGAAAATCATATCGCCGCCGGAGTAAAGCCTGACATGAAATCGATGAAAAAAGATCAGTTTTTTCACGGCCTAGGCTATAAAAGCATCAAGCAGGCTGTCGCAAAGTATGGCGGACAATGCACCTGTAAGTTTGAAGAAGAGCGGTTCACCTTGACCATCATTATACCGTTAGCCGGATAATTTGTAATTATCCAGTAGGGATCCGACAGGACACAAAATGCCATCAATAATAACTTGTCATTTTAAAGCTCATATGATATTCTTAGGGCAACAAAGCAGAACATTTTCGGGGGGTGTCATACCGATCCCAAAAGGAGTGCGCAGGATGATGTGATGATGACTTCGTTACGGTACCTTTCAAACTTGCTCTATAAACATTATGAGAAGAAAGTAATCATCTTGATTGATGAATATGATGTACCGTTAGCGAAAGCATTTGACAAGGGCTACTATGAGCAGATGGTTACCCTGCTTCGTAACATGTTCGCGCAAGCCTTAAAGACGAATGACAGTATGTATTTTTCAGTGCTTACCGGATGCTTGCGAATCTCCAAAGAAAGTATTTTTACCGGTCTGAATAATCGGGATACTTTTGTGCGAAAGGAAAAGAAAGAGAACTTCTATCACGGAATGCTGTTGGGGCTTCTTAGCTATAAGGACACCTGGGGGATATGGTCAAACAATGAGTCGGGTGAAGGCGATAGTGATATTTTGGTAGAAATTGAGGATGAAGATATCGGTATTGTGATAGAAGTGAAATATTCCGAGAATGGTAATCTGGAGGCGGATTGTAACAAGGCGCTGGAGCAGATCGAAGAAATGAGATATCAGGAACGGTTTCAAGATATGGGAATGCGGACCATAATAAAATATGGTGTCGCGTGTTATACGAAGCGCTGTAAGGTATTGTTTCTAAAAGAAGAATAAAAGCCAATCATAATTATAGCTAAGCGAGTTGACTCCAAGCGGGTTCACTCGCTTTTTAAATTACACATTCAGGATATTAGTTTACGCATATCCCATTTTCTTTCCATCCCAATTATGTAAAATGATAATATCGTAACGATTCGGGGGTTATCTCGAAGAATCCTACGGAACCGTTACAAAATATCCGGAAAGGAATGGTTAGTGGAATGGTGAGTGAAATGATGATAAAAAAGACAGTTGTATCTACCAATGAATTAACTAAGCATTACGGCGCTGAACCCAATGTGGTGAAAGCACTGGACGGAGTCAGCATCTCGATTGAGCAGGGGGAATTTGTCGCGATCATCGGTACTTCCGGCTCCGGCAAGTCTACCCTCTTAAATATGCTCGGCGGGCTTGACCGCCCCACCTCCGGCAGTGTCAAGATCGGCAGTCATGAACTTAGTAAGCTTGGCGACGAGGAATTAACGGTGTTCCGCCGCCGTCAGATCGGGTTTATCTTTCAAAATTATAATCTAGTCCCTATATTGAATGTGTACGAAAATATCGTCTTACCCATCGGCTTGGACGGCAAACGCCCCGACGAGGGTTACATCGGTTCGATCGTCAAGCTGCTAGGGCTGGAACAGAAGCTTTACAATATGCCGGGAACGCTTTCCGGCGGCCAGCAGCAGCGCGTGGCCATCGCTAGGGCAATGGCGGGAAAACCCTCAATTATACTGGCGGATGAACCGACCGGTAATCTGGATTCGCACACAAGCGACGAAGTGATCTCCCTGTTGAAGCTGACAGGTCGGGAATTTCAGCAGACCATCGTCATGATTACTCATAACCCGGAGATAGCCGCGTCCGCCGACCGGGCTATCCGTATTGAAGACGGCAAAGTGGCCGGAAAAGGAGGGTGCTGATGAAGAAAACATGTCCTGATGCCAAGCTTCTGGCCTTGCGCAGCTACAAAGCCAACAAGGGGCGCAATCTAGTGGCGATTGTTGCTATCGTGCTGACAACGCTGATGTTTGCCGCTCTGTTTGTCCTGAGCCAGAGTATGAGTAAGAATATGGTGGAAATGGCTTTTCGGCAGACCGGATACAATGCCCATGTGTCTTTTAAGGGAATTACCGATGAACAGATCAAGATGATAGCCGCGCATCCGGATATTAAAGAAGTGGGGCGCAGCGTTTTCATCGGCCTGGCCGAAAACACTGCGTTAAGCGGCAGACAGGTAGAGATTCGGTATGGCAGCGATCCTTATGCGGAGCGGTCCTTCTCCGCCGTCACGACCGGAAAGGCACCGGTGTCCGCTGATGAAATCGCTTTGGATGATATTACGCTGGACAGGCTGGGGATACCTCATGAGCTGGGCCAGCCGGTCACGCTGGAATGGAGAAAAGGCCAAGATGTCATAACCAGTGAGTTTATATTGTGCGGATTCTGGAAAGGCAATAGTTCGTCCTATGCCAGCAAAGCATGGGTAAGCGAGGAATTTGCCGCCGCAGCCTGCGGGGAGGCCATCTATTCCGATCCCAGCTTCACTCCGGACAGCCGCTCAGAGCTTAATCTTCTGGGTCTGCGTATGGCACAGGTCATGTTTGACAGTGAGGAAGGGCTTGAGGAAGCAATGGATGCCGTATTGGCGGATATCGGTCTTACCGGGCTGGAATACAACATCAATCTCGCTTATCGGAAGGACGGCGGTTTTGTATCCAATGAGACGCTGCTAATGTACGGCGGTATGATCTTGGTATTTATCGCCGGTTATCTGATTATCTATAATATATTTCAGATTTCCGTGGTGACGGACATCCACTTCTACGGTCAGCTGAAAACGCTGGGCGCGTCTGCCAGACACATCAGGAGCATCTTATATGGACAGTCGCTCCGCCTCTCCCTGATCGGCATACCGATCGGGCTTATCTTGGGATATTTCATCGGCGCGGCCCTGGTTCCCGCCCTTCTTGGTACGATGGACGATCCCAGTATTTCCGTCAGCCCGGTTATCTTTATCGGCACGATCCTATTCGCCCTGCTTACCGTGCTGATTTCCTGCCTGCGTCCGGCTCGTGTCGCGGCCCGCGTATCGCCGATGGAAGCCCTGCGTTACAGCGACGCCCCCTCTGGAACAGGCCGCAAGACGAAAAAAAGCAAGGATGGTGCCAGTGTCTTTCGCATGGCATGGGCCAACTTAGGCCGCAATAAGAAAAGAACGGCGGTCGTGATCTGTTCGCTTACCTTAGGGCTGGTTTTACTGACAGTGTTTTACGCGCAGAACGCCAGCTTTGACATGGAAAAATATCTGAGTGACCTCGCCATCGCAGATTTTGAAGTGGCGGACGCAAGCAGTGAAGACTATGTGAATGGGTATAACCCTTACGGGACCACGCTGCGTCCAGAGCTGATGGAACAGATAAACGCCCTGCCCGGACTGGAAGCGACAGGACGGATGTATTCAAGCGCAACTTCGGTAGTATTAAGTGACAATGCTTTTCGCAATATGCAAACTTACTATGAGAAAAATGACCGCCTGTCCTATATGGAATTTGATGTTGCCTGGATGGACGGTTATGATAAAACAATAGCTTTCGGCGTTACGGATGCGGTAATATTCGGCTGCGACGGTCTGACATGGGATATGCTGGGTGACAGCCTTAATCTGATGGACGGAACATTTGACCCGGAAGTATTTGCCAAGGGTCAGCATGTAATGGCCATCGGGGTCAGCACCGAAGATTTTTCAGAGGCCATGCCGACCTTTTCGGTCGGCGAGGAAGTGGAGATTAACGGAATAGCCTACACGATAATGGGGATCGTCCAGCCCATTTCACCGATTACCGGCGGAATCTCACCGTTTGGATTTTCCCTTGATTTTATTATGCCTGCCGAGGCGTTCCAGCGGCAATGGCCGGACAACACCCTGCGTAAATTTTACTTTAATGTGAGCGACGATCAGACAGAAGCCGCTCAAAGCATTCTGACCGATTATCAGCAGCGCGTGGATTCCTCCATGCCCATCCGCTCCCGCAGCAGTATAATCGAACAGTACGAAGCCGAAACCCGTGCAAGCGGAGTAATGGGTAGTACTATCAGCATAGTCATCGCTCTGGTCGGGGTACTTAACTTTGTCAATAGTATGGTAACGGCGATTATTTCCCGCCGCCGCGAGTTTGCCATGCTGCAAAGCGTCGGCATGACCAAGCGCCAGCTGCGTGGGATGCTGATCTTTGAGGGCCTGGATTACGCGGCGCTGACATTGGCGTTTGCTTACACGGTGGGTACGGTTATCGTGGGTACGGTGGTACGGGCTATCGTGGAAGGTGGTTTTACCACGTTCCAGTTCACCTTGCTGCCGCTCATCGTCTGCACTCCGGTTCTCCTGGCTTTCGCGGTCGTTATTCCGTTCTGTTGTTTTAAGGATCTGGAGAAGCAGAGTCTGGTGGAGCGGCTGAGAAATACGGACTGAGCATACCGGTTAAGACGTTTTCTCTCGTTCCGTGGTTAAGACCGTCAGCCTTTCCGCGCGGAGACATAGACCGAAACAAATGGCGTCGCGACGCTTTTCATCGATATGATGTGCTTTGATAAGGATTTCACTTACTTCCTCGTCGATACCGGATAAATCGGCAAGGTTCAGCCATGAAAATTCCTTTATCAGCATCCATTCCAAGGTATCGGCATTGCGGATGGCACCGAAGTTATTGTAATGACGGTCGTAGTTGGCGATCAGGTAATCTGCCGTCAGCATCCGATCGACGTTTAACCGTGCGTCCGGTATCCCTATGGCCGCGCAGCAGCCAAGGTAATGCTTAAAAAGTGTTTGATCCTTTTTGTCGGATAACCAAATAACCCAAATGTTAACTCGCTCTAATATTTAGATATTGTCTAAATAATAAGAAAAATGATGTAAATTACCATAATTTGACAATCTATTTATGTTTTGTTACAATATACACTGTGCCGAAATTTGTCGGAAGGGTCGCAACAAGAAGAAACTGGCTACCATTATTGCCGGTATTGCTGCGGCCGGCGGAACCTTTACAGCGGCGGATATGCCATCAAGAATTACATATATTTGTTTAAGGAAAACGTAATCGACAGCAATAAAGTATCGGCGACAACAGCATAATACAGTCTTTGGGAGGGGATTATGGCTTTATTACCACAGCCTGCCATAAAAAGTTATTTCTTTGGCAAAGGATACCAAGATGTCGGAAACACCGTCAAGGGAGCTTAGCAAAGGAACTTTAACTCACTTGGAATATTTAAAGAGAATATCTCAAATGCGCGTTCTAGAGGCAGGGGCGGCTTCGTCTTTTTGCTGATATGCCGACAGGGAATCCGTTCCGATCTGTATCCCGATCGTTGGCGGCCGCTCAGTCGGTAAAACGGCATTTATTACTGCTTTTTCTAAGGAGTTCATAGATGAGGTGGCTCCGTCAAGGTCGTGGGAAACCACGTTCTATAACGACATCAAAGCCAATATTTACAAGGAAATCCTGGAACGATATAAAGTGCAACAAAAAGCACTCGGAACTAAAAGAGGGTGAAACGGCTTAGGAGGTCAGGTTATGGCGAAATTGGATGTTTTTGAACAGCAAGTTAATGAGACAGATATCGAAGAAGTATTGGACAAAAGTTCGGATGAAGAACCGGCAGACAATGGCTCGAATCAAAGTACTGAAGAAGATGAGGTCTTAAAAGCTGTTCTTAATTTGAGTGACAAGATCGATCAGATGAACCGGCTCTTTACCCAAAAGATTCAGCATACGGCTCACGAAGAAAAGATTGTCGATCAGATGCATACAGAATTACAAAGATACAAAGATGATCTATATGCGCAGCTGATCCGGCCGATCTTGCTTGACTTGATCGAAATCAGGGACAGTATCAAACGCGTAAGCAGCAGCTATGCGACCAAGCCTGCCGAAGAACATTTTGTCCCGCTCAAGACCTTCCGTGACTATTCCTATGATATCCAGGATGTCCTGGAAAAAAACCAGATAACCATCTTCGATGGCAAAGAAGGTGATGAATTTAACCCGTTGAAGCAAAGAGCGATCAAAAAGCTGACGACCCCAGTGAAGGAACTTCATGGAAAAATAGCCGACAGCCTTAGCAGCGGGTACGACTATATGGGCAAGACAATCTCACCTGAAAGGGTGGCAGTGTATATATACCAAAAACCAAACATTACGGAAGGAGAAAACAATCATGGCTAAGTATGTATTCGGAATCGACCTTGGAACGACCTATTCTTGTATCGCCTATGTGGACGAAACCGGCAGGGCTACGGTCGTAAACAATGCGGAGGGTACGAATACCACTCCTTCGGTTGTTAATTTTGCCAGTCCCAATCAGGTCGTCGTCGGACAGGTTGCCAAAGAAAATGCGGTTATCGATCCCGCCAACACCATTTCCCTGGTCAAGACCTTGATGGGCAAGTCGGACTTTGCGATCAACTACAATGCCGAGGACAAATCCCCCGAGGAGGTCTCGGCCTATATCCTCAGAAAGGTTACAGGGGATGCCGGCAAACAGATTGATACGGAAGTGAAAGATGTTGTTATTACTTGCCCGGCGTATTTCGGTACAGCGGAAAGAACCGCTACCAAAAACGCCGGTATTATTGCCGGCTTAAACGTGCTCGAAATCATCAGCGAGCCGACGGCGGCGGCCCTGTACTATGGCTGTGCCAAAGAGCAGGAAGAGAAGACGATTTTGGTATTCGATCTTGGCGGCGGAACCTTTGACGTCACGATTATGAGCATCAATTCCGAGAAGATCGAGGTAATCTGCTCAGACGGCAATCATGAGCTGGGGGGCAAGGACTGGGATGAGGCGGTCATGCGGTATCTTGCCGAAGAATTTGTTGCTCAGACAAGCTATGACGGCGAGTTTGATGAATATGCCCAGCAAGACATGAGGCTGAAAGCCGAAAAGGCGAAGCAGCAGTTATCTTCCCGCGAGGAAGTGCCGGTCATGCTGGATGCCGCCGGCTTGAGGGCCAGAATCAGCCTGTCCCGGGAAAAATTTGATGAAATCACCTCGACTTTGCTGGGAGAGGCACTTGATAAGACAGATGCGGCCCTGGCAGTGGCCAAGGAAAAGGGCTACAGCATAGATGAGATCCTGCTTGTCGGCGGTTCAACCAGGATGCCGCAGGTAACTAAGGCCCTGGTTGATAAATACGGTATGGAGCCGAAGATCCTGGAACCGGATGAAGCGGTTGCCAAAGGTGCCGCCATTCATGCCGTCAATGTGTATGTCAACAACCAAAAGAGCCTTGAGCCCGGCGATGTCGGTGAGACGACGGTAACGATCGGCGGTGCAACGAAGGAAATCAATGCCGACGATTATCAGGAAGAGCTGGCCGTTCAGCCGGAAATGATGAGCATCGGCGGCAAGACGCAGAAGGTCGTGGTCGCCACCACCAAGAGCTTTGCCATCGAAGTATTGGTACATGATGTCCCGAAATGCAACAACATGATAATCAAGAACCAGGCCATGCCTGATGGCTCTATTTCGGTGTCCAAGGTCTTCGGCACGTATGAGGCCAATCAGCAGAATGCCGAGCTGATCGTGTACGAGAGTGATTTTATGGAAGAGTCCTTTGACGTTGACCCGGATTTTGTCTTAGGGACAGCTACGCTTGGGCTGCCGGGAAATCTTCCCGCCGGAGCCCCCATCGAGATCACTTTCACCTTGAATACCGAGGGTATTTTGGAAGTCAGCGGAGTGGATAAGACCACAAATCGCGAGGTTCACGCAACGATGCAGTCAAAGGGTATTATGGCGGAAGAGAAAGTAGATGAGCTAAAGGAGAAATCCAAACGGATCACAGTAATGTAAGAGCAGCAAGTGCCAGATAAGGAGTTGAGATACATGGGTATCAGAGTCGGGATCGATTTGGGAACGACTTTCAGTGCCGTTGCACGAATCAATGGTGATACCGGGAAACCTGAGATCATAAAAAATAGTTTTGACAGCCCGACCACACCTTCGGTTCTTTGTTTTATGCCTGACGGAACGGTTCTTTTCGGAGAGGATGCCAAAGGAATGCAGGGGATGGGCAATACCAATGCCATCGCTTTCTTTAAAAGGAATATGGCGAATGAACAGTTTGTCGTAGAATTTTTCGGGAAGACCTATACGGCAACTGATCTTTCGGCCATTCTGCTCAAGAACCTTGTGAAGGAGGCCGAGCAGTCATGCGGAGAGAACATAGAAGCGGCAGTGATTACAGTACCGGCCTATTTTACCCACAAGGAAAGGCAGGCCACGATCGATGCCGGTAAAAAGGCCGGTTTACATGTTCTGGCCATCATCAATGAGCCTACCGCAGCGGCTTTTGCCTATGGCCTGAACGAAAAGTCAGGGGAGCAGACGGTGCTGATCTATGATCTTGGCGGCGGCACTTTTGATGTCACCATCGCCAGAATCAACCAAAATAAGATCGATATTCTGGGAAGCGACGGCAACCATGAGTTGGGAGGAAAAGATTGGGATGACTGCATCGCCAGATATTTGGCCCAGCAGTTCCTGGAAGAATATGGGGTTGACCTTGGCGAAGACGACGAGATGGCGGCGGCGCTCCTTGTTACCGCTGAATCAGTCAAGAAACAGCTCACATCCAAAGACGAGGTCAATGTTCCGCTTACCTGTCAGGATATACACGGGAATACTATTCGCGGAAATATTGTCATTACCGAGTCTTTGTTTGAGGAAATATCCGATTTTCTTATCGGCGCAACAAAGGAGCTTACCAATGGATTGATTCAATCAATCGGACTTTCATGGTCTGATTTTACCGGAGCGATTCTGGTCGGCGGGTCGACCAGAATGCGGATGATTCATCATTATGTGAGAGCTATGTCCGGCAAAGATCCACTGGCCGGAGTGAATGTCGATGAGGCGGTAGCATTGGGCGCGGCGATTCGGGCCAATATTGACGACAACGGAAACAGTATCTCACTTGCTTCAAAACGATTGCCGGGAATAAGCGGCAACAAAAAAAACATCGGTGTCATAGGAGCAAAAGCAGTGTCCGATGTAACAGCTCATGCATTAGGGATGATAGCGGTCAGTGAAGATGGCGAACGATATGTCAACAGTGTCATCATTCCTAAAAACACCACGATTCCGGCAGAAAAAAAACGATCTTACCATTTCAGGACGAGAGCAAAGGATAATGAGCTGGAGGTTTATGTGCTGCAAGGTGCCTACCCGCGGCCGTTGGATAATACCATTATTGATAAGTACACCATCACAAAGATCGAGAAGACAGCGAAAAATCCCTCGATTATTGAAGTGTCGTACCGTTACACTTCCAATGGAGTGGTTGAGGTAAGTGCGGTACAGACGGAAACAGGAAAAGAGCTGCCGATCCAGATAGAAAAGATTCCGGCGGATATGAGCTGGACTGACGGCTCACCAAAAGACCAGGCGGCCGCAGGTACGCCTCAGGAAATAGAAGTTATTCTGGCGATTGACCTGTCGGGAAGCATGAGCGGAGAGCCGGTTAAAAAGGCACAGGCAGCAATGAAGGAATTTGTCAGACAGATGGACCCGCAAATTGTGAAAGTGGGCCTGCTGGCATTTGCCGATCACGTTAACATGCTACTGCGGCCGACAGATGATTATAAGCGTGCTATGCGGGAGATTGATGCAATTAAAGTCGGTATTGTCGGGATCTGCAATCGCGCAGAGCCGTTCACAGAGGCCTTTTCGGCCCTGCAGATCAGCAGATTCGATAAAAACAAAGACAAAATCCGCTATCTTGTCCTGTTAACTGACGGTGTCTGGGATAATGCCGGGTATGCCATAAAACAGGCAAAGCGATGCCACAAGGATGGGATTGAGGTGATGGCTCTGGGTTTTGGCGGAGCGGATTACCATTTCCTGAAGCAGATTGCCTCGACAGATGAGTTTGCCTCATTAACCAACCTCTCCGACCTTGCCGGTTCCTTTTCAAAGATCGCGCAGGCGATCGGGGAAGGACAGATTTGATAAAGAATTGATGTTGCTTGACAGTTATATAAGAATAGACCGGATAAAGCACACGAAAAACACAGCATTAAGTGCCAACGCAGAGGAAACCAAAATGAACAGTAGAACTGTTCATTTCGTAAAGTGGAGCCCCACTGGGCGAGACTTTATCTGCTCTGGGTTCCTCGGAGTGCTATAAACGCAGCGTCCAGAGAGAAAACCGACTGCCAGCCCTCCGGTTCCCGAGCCTCCCCCGCTTCTTAATGACATTAGCACGGATTTACAGCAATAACCAGCCCTTGTGCAAATAAGAATGTAAACAAAGAATTAGAGGAGTTCAGCAAATGACGGAAAATTGGTACCTTGTTCTGGAATTAGAGTTTGATCCGCATCCGGTAAATGACGAGACTGTCATTAATAACCGGATCGAGGAAAAGCGGAAATTCTGGTCGAGCAAGGCAAATGATTTCAACCGCGGGGCGGAATACCGGAAATATTCACAGATGCTTCCGGATATCAAGAAGGATATGACAGGGGAAGCCAATATCCGCGCTGAGCTGATTAAAGATGCCTGCGAGAAAACCTACGGTCCGATTGACAAAACCCTGAAAATGATCAAGAAGACCGAGATTCCGCAGGATACGATTGACAAGATTGCCGCAAAGCAAAAGGTAGACGTCGAGGTCGTGAAACGGCGGGCGGCAGCACTCGGGATTAAGATCGGCGCGTCCCAGAGCAGCGATTATCAGGCAACCTATGACAAGTATTATAAAACCAAGCCCCAGAATGCCGACAAATTCATCGGTATGAATGCCTTGCTTAAGAGCTTTACTGTTTCGAATCTATATGAGTTTCTGTATGCCGGGACATCCATCAGGAATCCGCAGAATCTTCCCAGCGATGCCTTGAAACAAAGGGCAAAGGAAAAGAAGGCTAAGGAGTACTATAAAAATGACAGCGTCAGCGGGTCGGGGTCCAAGCTTTGCGGACAGTGCGACGAGTGTTTCAAGGATGATGCGGCAAAACAGATCTATGATAAGTATCTGGAGTACAACAAGAGAAAAACCATTCTTGACGAAGTCAAGAATTCTTATGACCTCGTGGGGGAACTGACACAGGAAGCATATTCTGATTTTGTCGGCCGGCTGACCGAGATTTTTAAGAACAGGAAAGACGCCGAATCGTTGCTGGTGGCCTTCTGTAAGATCGAAAAGATACCGGCAGCGGCATCAGGCTCCGGAGCGGCAGCAGCTGACCCGCAGAGCAAGGTCTGCCGCTGCGGCTGCATCAACGATGTCTCCGGCGGACGCAAAGTCTGTCAGGCCTGCGGCTTGGAACTGCAGCTCAAATGTCCCCAATGCGGCACTTTAAATGATGCCAATATTAACGTGTGCAAATGTGGTTTTCGCTTTGAAAATATTGACAAAGCAAATTCGCTCTGTGAACTGGCCGCCGATGCGCTGGATTCGATGGACTTCCAAGTTGCCGATGCCCATTTGACCGATGCCGATAAATATTGGCCGGGCAGTGAAAGAGTTACCGAACTTAAGTCAAGACTAAAGGAACTTAGGGACAGAGTCGGGACGGCTGTTGACGATATGCGAAAGGCATGCCGGGATAAACAATATTATGAAGCAAAGAGACAGCTTGATAGTGTTAAAAAATTCGCTCCGGGGTACTCGGAACCGGTACTTGAGGAAGAAATAAACCATGCCATCGATATGGCAGAACAGTTAAAACAGAAAGCGCAGGCGGCTAAGAAGGAGGCCGACATCATAGAGGCGTGCACCAAAGCCTATGAAGCCTGCCATGACTGCCCGGGTGTCAAGGAAATACTCTCGAAATATCCGCCGGCAGCACCGTCAAACTTTGTCATCGCTGCCGATCCGGCGGCCAAGGTCAATATCCTGACATGGACTAAAAGCACGACGTCCGGTTTGCTGTACTATTCTGTCGTCCGTAAAGAAGGGGCGATTCCGATCAGTGTGCAGGATGGCTTCCTTGTCGGCCGGGTCAGCATGTGCAGCTTGAATGACCGGGTTTTAAAGCCGGGAGTCCCGTATTTTTATGCGGTATTCGCAGAGCGGGCCGGGGTATTTTCCGATGCTTTGACCTACAAGGATGCGGTCAGTAACTTATTTGAGATAGCTGCTGTGAAGATTGCTGCCGGTGACGGGCTGTTGCAGTTTACATGGGAACCGGTTGCCGATAACGCCAGAATCGAAATCGAGAGAACCGACCCGGCGGGAAAAAAGATCAGACTGACATGTAACAGTCGTAATAATTTCGTTGACAAAGACCTTGAAAATGATAAGGAATATCAGTATCAAATATTTCTTACTTATGCTCTCGGCGCCAAGAAAGTCAGCACCGCAGGGGTCAGTCTGTCCGGGATTCCGACCAGGCCGCCGCTTCCGATTGAAAAGCTTATCGTCAAGCCGGTCCAGGCCAATGAGTTTCAGATCGAATGGGAGAATCCGGAAGGAAACGATGTCCAGTTCTTTTATTCAACCCGGAAACCGGAGCTGCTTTGCGGTGATCTTGTCCCGATATCCCAGCTGGAAACCTCGATGAACGTGCTTGTTGTCAATAAGACATCCAAAACCGCGGGCAGCTTTCAATATGAGGGAGAGGAGCTCATCTATATCATCGCAGTGGTCGTAAAGTCCGGCTCGGCCGTGATCGGAACCATTGCACGGGCCAGCAAGGGCGGTTCGGTCAAAATCAATCAGGTGAGCCTGGTCAATGGGAAGATTATGATTACACTGGATCTGCCGAAAGACTGCACCGGCTTCGTAGTACTTTACCGGCACGATCAGTTCCCCCATGATATCTCTGACGTAGAAACGATCAGGAAATATATTCCCATAAAGCAGTTTCACTACGACGGTGGTCTGGTTATTGATTCCAATGAGCCGGAGAATTATTTCTTCTCCGTTTTTGCCGAATTTAAACGCGACGGGGAAAGTGATTATGGCATGGGAACGGATGCGCTGTTTTCTAATATGGGCAAAGAAACAATCATTTATACGATCAATCTGAATAAAAAGCTGTTCGGCGGCGGCACGGTAACACTTTCCTTTGAGAGTCAGAACAAGAAGTTTTTACTCCCGGACATTGATATTATCTCTGCCCAGGACAGGGCTCCGATGTTCAAAAAGACCGGCAGGCTGTTTTATCAGATTCCGGCGCAGGAGGCCACGGGGAGCGTACAGGTGAGCATCCCGCTTGAAAAAGGCTTGGCGCGGGAGACTTATATAAAGCCCTTTCTCAAGGATGAAAGCTTATCGGGGCGCTATGTACTAAAAATCAAAGTCCAGTCGGATCACAAGATCAGTTAAGGAGAAATGGCATGAAATCAACGTTTATCTGCCCGTTTTGTTTTGAGCGGCACAAGCTGCAGGAAGTTCAGTTCCGCTGCACCAACCGAAGATGCAAGGATGTTCCGGATGTGGAAATTACCCGATATGAAAACGGCGATATTTCCATTCCCAAAATGGGGAAACCCACTTTTAAAGCTCCCGCCAAAGGATTGACAATACCGAAGTCAGCCAAGTGCCCGGAATGTGGAAGCTCTACCTACGCGGTTATCTGTCCGTCATGCCATAATAAATTACCGGAATCCACCTTGCTTGGAAAGGATATGATTATATCCGTGGTCGGCTCGCGTGATACCGGCAAGAGTCACTTTGTCGGAGTGATCATCAATGAACTGATTGAGCGGATATCCGTGAAGTTCGGCGGAGCCATGGAAGGCTTCGATGATACGATGACCAGATATAAGGCCGGCGCATATCAGAAACTGTATCTGGACATGCAGAAGCTGGATCTGACCAGAAGCTCCGTTCAGGATGTTAATAACGGCGCCTACAAACCGCTGATCTTTACCCTGAAACTGAAACAGAAAGCCCTTTTCAAAGATCAGATCGAGAGTTTTACGCTGGTGTTCTTTGATACGGCAGGTGAAGACCTGAATGACGAGGACACGATGAGTACCGTCAACAAATATATCTGCAAATCAGCCGGCATTATCTTCCTGTTGGATCCGATGCAGATCCCGGCTGTCCGAAACCAGCTGGATGAAACTATGGTGGCCCGGGCTTCTTCTGTAGACTGGAAGCAGGCGACCAGATCCGATGATATCATGTCACGGGTTTCCAAACTAATACGGAACGACAGGAACATGAAAACCGGGCAGAAAATCAATATTCCGGTGGCGGCGGTATTTTCCAAGTTCGATGCGATTGCCTCCCTGATTCCCGAAGGAAGTACCATCCTCGAAACGAGTCCGCATTGCTATGACAAGATATTCAACATGTCGGACTGGCATAATGTGAACAATGAAATCAAAAGCCTTCTGACAGAATGGGGAGCCGAGTCCTTTATGTCACAGGTCGATATGAATTATACCAACTACTCCTATTTTACTGTTTCTGCCTTGGGGATGGATAACAACCCCAGAGAGGACAGGCGCATTAACCGGCCGCGGCCTCATCGAATCGAAGATCCCTTGCTGTGGATCCTTAAGGAAAACGAGGTCATTAAGCCGAGCAAGTGAAACAGGAAAGAAGCGGAACACGTTAACCCTTTGACCGCCCTGATTGGTACGCCGCAGTGGGCAGACGGGAGCTATCATGGCCAGACATCAGATCATATATACTTCGTGCATGAGAGGCATTGACGGGGTCAATGACGGACAACAGATTTTTTCCTATGATATGTCATTTTCCGCCAGTAAATCGGACGATGTCAAGGGGCTCTTTACTTATCAGGTGCCGGCTTTGCCGCCCGGAACACTTATGACCGAGGAAACCGCGGGGACTATGAGGCCTTCCTTTATGTACCGGCTGCTTAAGAACGGAAGTGCCGCAGTCACGCTCAATACCTATCTGGGAAGAGACTATATGGGGAGTGCCGGAAGATTCGGCAATCAGCTGAGCCATTCTATTATTTGCGATTTCAGCGATTTCAATGTCTATCCCTGCGAAATGTATGCCGGTACAGCACTCAGGAGCAGGATGGAATTTGAAGAGGTTAATAATCCGGACCCTCCGGCATATTTACCGGAACCGGAACTGACACGCGGTTATGTGATCGATACGGATTCCGTCATCGAATTCCTGAGTATCGGTGACAACCTGGAATATTACCGGAAGATGGTTGTCGCAATGCTCCGGTTTCCTGCCGAAAAGAAGCGGCTTGTCATCTGCGACGAACCGGACAATATAGCAAAGTGGATTGCGGCGCTGCACTACACGATGCCTTTGGATATTGCCAAAAAAATCAATTTTACTACCTATGATTTTGACCCTGAGCTTTCACCGGCGCAGATTTGCGGGGTTATCCCCGAAGGGAGCCGCTACAATGTGCAGGATTATCTGTCTTCTAACCGGCATTATGTGTTTGATTTTATCAATCATCAGTTCAGCAACATAGCTCGAAACAGTGATCAAAACAGTGATCCAAATAATGATCGAAATAATGATCCAAATAATGATCAACATAATGATCAAATAAAAGCTGAGGGGATATTCATGGACTTTCTTGATACGGCCTTTAGTTTTTCATACGACAGCCTGACGGAATTCCATGATTTTGTGACAGAGAAAACATGTTACCGCGATTGCAGTCACGGTTATTATGCCGCCTATTATCTGTACTGCCTGCTTTCCGAGGGAATTGCGGAGATTACGCAGGATGAATTTGAAGAGATCGTGGCTTTTGCCGGCGAATATCTATCAGATACAATAAGAAAAGAGCTGATCGACAAACTTACCGATGAAAGCGAAGCAATCAATCAGCTGGATCATGAGTATGCGCTGCAGGTACTTGGCACTATGCTTCAATCCATGAGTATTCTGAACCGGGAACAGCAGACAACAGTAAAGCAGATGATCGTTGACCGCCTTATTCTGTCACTGTCTGCCGAAGGGATCAGTGAGGCTTCCTTTGTTCCGCTCTATGACCGGATTGACGATATGGCAAGAAATATCAATCTCAGCATTCCGGCGGAATTCATGGTAGAGCGGAACCGGGAATCGCTTCTCGGTGTTTTGGGACAGCATGTTAAGCTATGGAAGGTATTGTTTATCGTCCGCATTATCGGTGATTATGTAAAGGATATGGAGCTTTCCGCTGATGAGCTGTATCCGGATCATGCGATCGGGAAAATATATTTCGGTATCGTGGAAATGGTATATGCATCCGGCAGGCAGAACAGCTACGAACTGGCAGAGCGGATCATTGACAGCTTCAAGGATCATCTGGTTTACTATGTCAATATGTCGCTTAACATGGAGGGGTTTTTAAAGGATCTGGAGTTGAAAGATACGGAATTGACTTACCTCTGGGACTATTTCTATGAGACGACACTGGCAATGGATTCTTCGTCCATCGAGGCCGTTAACCGGCTTCTCCGGGAATATGACCGTTTTGATGACATGTATCAGCTCTATGCCCGACAGATTAAGAAAAAGACCTCTATAGCTGATGCCAGGGACTGCTTCCTGGCTTACTGGAGTACATGGTTTTCAAAGGATTCCGGTTACGGAAAAGCTTATGCTGCGACAGCGTTAAGAGACTATGAGGCAATCTACGAGCGCAAGATAAGAGATATATCGGAAAAAGAACGTTTACCCTATGCCACGGAAATCCTGCATCTGGCGATGGAGAAGCAAATCACGGAAGACTATGTGAAGACGCTCTGTGAAGCCGTCTGTGAAGCGATTCCGCTTGAGAAGGTAAGAGCGGATGATCGGAAGACCGTTGAGGGAATCATCGAATATCAGACAGAAGTGATGCAGGAACCGATCGGGGGACGGCTGCTTTTGCTATGGATTGCGATACAGCTGGGACAGGCCGTTGCCAAAAGAGATATTGCCGCCATCACGCGGAACATAAGAAATACGGTAGCAGAAAACGGCGGTGCAAGACTGAGCGGAATGTCGGAAGGAAAGATCAAGGATTATTTTGAATGGGCCTTTGCGGCGATCAATGATTTCAGCCTGACGGCAGATGATCTGACAGCCGTTTATGAGCTGTTCTCCTTTCATCGGCTTGAACAGAAACTCTTCATGGAATACTGGTGCAAAATGACATATAGAAAAAGCAAGGGCGATAAAGATTATGCTGATTTCGGTGAGTTCCTCAGCTTTATGTTCGGCATCGGGAGTCTTGATGACCAGGACATGGCCGGTCAGTACCTGTGTAAACTGAGCAAGCAAAAACGCGAAGATCTGGATAGAGAGATGAAGGAATTCTTTAAACGTGACCGCAAAGGAGCCCGTGCCTGGGACAATGTCAAGGACATTGCGGAAAGCACCAATCCCATGCTTAAAAATCTTTCCGGACTGTTCAAAAGAAAATGACGATAGACTTAAGAGAAAATACGGAGTAAGAAAAAATACGAAGCAAGAGAAAATACGAAGCAAGAGAAAAACTGAGAGGGTAATTACAATATGGCTGAAATGCCGGTGTCTGCCGAAATGAAAAATAACGTCGCCGAGGTAATGTCCAGAGGAATGGAGATTGTTGACCTGTTCGTCAACAAAAACTATCTGATCGACATCGACCAGTGTACCCCGGTACCCCTGAATGACAGGGAAAAAACCTTTTCCGCCATGTCATTGTTTCAGATCGACAAGATAGTCTATGACCTGAATGAAAACATTAATGACAAGCTTGTCAGTGTATACAGCGCGCTGGCTAATTTCGGGAGTTCGGCCCTCTTGGTGATAGCCAGCGACCATACCGGTGTCAGCTTTTATCTGGGTACCCGTGACCCGAACCGACCCGATGTGGCCAAGGCGATTCTTAAGAAAAGCCTCAAGGGCAATTTCCCCGGTATCAATATTCGGGAAAGAGATGCCTCACAGATCGAAGCGCTTCTGGAGGAAAAGATCCCGTCCGAATATTCCCACATGGCGGTGACAGCGGTTTCCATCGTACCCGGCATGAGGGATGAAGAGGATAAAGAGCATTTTGTTCAGGGAATCGAGAAGTTTATCGATTCGATGGCCGGAGAAACCTATACGGCAGTCTTCGTTTCCACACCCTTAAATAAGCAGGCGCTGGAAGACAAGAAACGGGGCTATGAGGAATTGTATTCGGCGCTTTCGCAGTGCGCCCAGATCGTCATGACCTACGGTGAAAATGACAGTGATTCGGTTGCCGACGGCATCAGCAAAGGCTTTTCCAAATCGGTGAACGACGGCATCAGTGATACCACCGGCAAGAATCAGGGAACCAACCGCAGCAGCGGCAAATCCCGTAACCGCGGTTCCAGCTATGGGCTGTTCGGTACCGGCTTTAACTCGGGCAGAGGGACGAATACATCCTATGGGACCAGTGAGGGAACCAGCGAAAGCCATACGGAGAACTATTCGGAAACGGAAACCGTAAGCGACACCGAAACGAAAACCCAGACAATCACCCACGGGACATCGGCCAGCATTCAGCTGACGAGACACAATAAGACCGTCGAAGAGCTGTTGGAAAAGATTGATGAGCAGCTTGAGCGGATTAAGAACTGCGAATCCTATGGACTCTGGGACAGTGCCTGCTATTTTATCGCCGATCAGGAAGAAGTGGCGATCGTGGCGGCTAATACCTATAAAGCCTTGGTTGCCGGGGAAAAGACCAGCGTGGAAAATTCCTTTATCAATATCTGGGACAGCGAGTATGAGCACCACGAAAAATCATTGCAGATCATGGAGCATCTCCGCTACGGTTTGCATCCGCGCTTTCTATATGAAGCCGCCTTTGCCGGGCCGGAATATGAAAGCCAGGAGATAACCGCGGCCTCTTTGATCAGCGGAGTGGAGCTCCCGATCCTGATGGGGCTGCCGCATAAGTCAGTCAGCGGTGTTACCTCCATCGAGTCAGCCGAATTCGGGCGCAATGTCTTCCGCAAGGGCGGGACAGTACCAAAGCGGGCGGTGAACCTTGGAGCCATCTATCATATGGGCGAGGTTTTCCCTAATAACCGCGTCAAGCTTAACCTGGAATCCTTGTCAGCCCACTGCTTCATCACCGGTTCGACCGGTTCCGGTAAGTCCAATACCACCTACAAGCTCATTGATGAGATAACGCGGTCGGGAAACGACGTCCGGTTCCTGGTCATTGAGCCCGCCAAAGGGGAATATAAGCTGGCGTTCGGCGGGATGACGGACATCAATATTTTCACTACCAATCCAAAGTATTATTCGATGTTATGTATCAACCCCTTCGAGTTTGATGAGGAGATCCATGTGTTGGAGCATCTGGACCGCCTGATCGAGATTTTTAGCGCCTGCTGGCCTTTGTATGCGGCCATGCCCGCCGTCCTCAAATCAGCCTTTGAACGGGTCTACATCCTGCATGGCTGGGATCTGAACCATTCGACCCAGCAGGATCTGGGCAATGGCAAGTTTCCTGATTTCAAGGATGTCCTTGCGGTACTTCCGGTCATCCTTGCGGAATCGGAATTTTCAGCGGAAGCCAAGGGAAATTATGTCGGGGCCCTGGTGACAAGGGTGGAGGGTCTGACCAACGGCTTGATCGGTCAGATCTTTAACGGCGTGCCGATTCCTGACAGCACTTTATTCAATGAAAACACCATTATTGACTTAAGCAGAGTGGGTTCGACAGAAACAAAAGCCTTAATAATGGGCGTACTCGTCCTCAAGCTGAGCGAATTCAGGCAAGCTACATCGAAAGGGACCAACCTGCCGCTTCAGCACATTACTATTCTGGAGGAAGCCCATAATCTTCTGAAAAAAACCTCCACGGATCAAGGCCAGGAATCGGCCAATGTTCAGGGCAAGTCGGTGGAAATGATCAGCAATTCCATCGCGGAGATGCGAACCTACGGCGAGGGTTTTATCATTGTTGACCAGTCCCCTACGGCGGTGGACATCTCCGCCATCAAAAACACCAACACCAAGATCGTGATGCGCCTCCCTGAGTCGCTGGATTGTGAATCGATCGGCCATTCCATCGGTCTGAATGAGGAACAGATTCTGGAATTGAGCAAACTGGACAAGGGCGTTGCGGCCATATTCCAGAACGACTGGCTCGAGACTGTCCTGACCAAAATCGACAAATGCAGTGACCGTTACGAGGTGGAAACAGCCAGCCGCAATGATCTCCGTGCCGAGAAGGACATGCTCTACCTGTTGATTGAGGAGCTGATTAACGAGTCCCAGACGATAGCATACAACCTGAACTGGTTAAAAGACGTCATCAAAGATAATTCCAAGAAAGTGAATCGGACGGCGCAGCTTAAAACTGAAAAATTGATTACCGATTTTTGTGGGGAATGGAAGAAGGGCAGCGATAAAAATATCCTGGCAGAACTGATCATGCGGCTTTTGAACTGTAATGACCTGCTCAGAATGTACGAGCCAAAGCTTCCTCCCGGCATCAGTAAGAGCTCGATGCTGACCCCGGAAATCGAAAAAGCCGCTTGGAGCTGGGCTGACAAGGTGTATCAGGGTCTGGATCGCTATATGGATTTTCTGGATAAATTTATCAAGGACCAGGTCTTTATGAACCTAATTCTCCACCAGATCGAAGAAAGCAAAAAGTCTTCCCAATATAAGGTTGCGCTGTATTGTGTGAAGAACAGAAAGTAAATGCAAGACTGCGAAAAAATATGGTTGTGCTGTGTAAAGTAAACTGCGAAATGCAAGGGAGTTATGAGTGAATGCTTTCGGATTGGGCTTCGGCTATTTGAATAAAGATGAAAAAAACGCCTATAGTCTTTTTGAAGATGCGATGAGACGGCAGGCGACATCGTGTGATATTTCGCGGGTTAAGCGGAATGTGAATCTTTTAAAAGTTCTGGCTACCGTGCTGGGAGACAATCCGGATATCATTTATTTTAATAAGACCATGATCCGCACGCTGGGGAATTTCTATGGCAAACAGTTAAGCTTTGTCGGCTGCCTGAGCAAAAAGCAGGCAGATCAGTGCGGGAATCAGTTAAAAAAGGCTTTGGAGGATGCCGTATGGGAAATCGATAAAACTGCCAAAAATGATAAAGAGATACTGATGGGGATATCCGAGTTCTTACAGCGGAGTGTAACGTATGACAGGGATGAATTAAAAAATATCGAAAGAGGAAAAAGTAAGTCTCCCATGTCGCACAATGCCTATGGAGCACTGGTGAACCATCAGGCGGTATGTGACGGCTTTGCCAGCGCTTTTATCCTGATAGCCCAATACTTTGGCATGAAGGGTATGCTTGTCACCGGAAAATCCTCCTATCATCGCACTTCCAAAGTCGAGCACGCATGGAATATCATGGAATATCAGGGAGAGTATTTTCATATTGATGCCACCTGGGATGCGAATACCTATGAAACGTCACATATCTATTCCTACGATTACTTTGGCTTGGACGACGATGAAATAGCGGTAGATCATGATTGGGATTTCAAGACTACACCCAAATGCAATTCGCCGAAATTGTCGTATTTTATCTCGAACAACCTTTACGCCTACAGTGAATCACAGATTGAGGATATTATCTACAAACAGGTAAAATATCGTAGCAAAACCATACAGCTGAAGATATCTCCGGCGATTCCTTTGGGGAAGAATGCGATGAAATATCTTGAGGAGAAAATTATGAGCGCAGCATCAAGAGGCGGGTATACTTCCGAATTTTACTATACCTGGCAGGATGCCACCAGATGTCTCAGTATTACATTAGAGGTATAAAATGAAAAAAGATGTGCAACCGGCAAAAATGAGTTATTTCTTTGGCCCGGGCTGGAGAGACCTGTGGCTGTTTATCAAGAAATTCTGGGGGTATAATCAGGAAGATATTAAGAGACGGGCGGAGAAGGTGGAGACTGGGAAAGGGATTATGTCTTTGTCGGGAGCGAGCCGGCTGTTGTCCTGCTTTGCCTTGATTCTCTTTGGGACTTTCTTTTTTGTGTTGATTGCGGCGACTGTGTCGGCACTTCTGGGGGTGGCGTTTTTAGTGGTTTATGTGCTGATTTTTCTGGTGTGGGGGATAGACAGGCTGCTTTTGATCAGTAAGGGGATCTTTGTGGCATGTCCGGACTGTAAGAGCAAATATCTCATTCCTGTTTATCTATGCCCCGGGTGCGGTGCCAGGCATACTGTGCTTACACCGGGTAAATATGGCGTATTTAAGCGGACTTGTAATTGCGGGCATAAAATACCGTCACATTTTGTCACTAACCGGGGAAAACTGGCAGCGGAGTGTCCTAAGTGCAGTTTTGCACTGAGCGGAACCGGCAATAAGCCGCTCTGCATTCCGGTCATCGGGGGCAGGTCTTCAGGAAAAACAGCGTACATAACTGCTTTCTCCTATGATTTTATCGAAAAAGCAGCACCGCGGAACGGGATTATGATTGAACATTATAGTGAAGGTACGAAGCAATTCTATGAGACGGACATCACCAATGACTATATGGGCGGAACTACGCGGATGACGAAGACAGAGACGGATGTGCGGCAGGCAAGTTCCAGGGCCTTCAGTTTTGAGATGCACAGTAAGAAACTAAGTCCTGCCCGACTTGTTCAGATCTATGATGTCGCAGGTGAGAGCTTTATTGAAAATACTGAAAATGAAGCACAGCTGCAATACACCTATTGCCACGGGATAGTCTTTATGCTGGATCCGCTTTCGATCCCGACAGTCAGGAATTATATGGATGACAGCATCAGTGAAGTCGATAAAGCCAGTGTGGGGACGTTGGATGTAGATCTGGTTCTGGATGCCTTTATGAACAAGCTCAGAGAAATTACCGGACAGTCATCCAAGGCGGTGTTTAACGTACCGATTGCGGTTGTTATCAGTAAAAGTGACATCCGGACCCTTGATCGGTTTATCGGTGATGAGATGATCTCGGAATATATGACCGGGCAAGGGTGGGGGATGGAAGCTTTCGCTGTCGCCGAAGACCGCCTGTGCCGGCAGTTCCTGATCGACAACGGACTTGCGAGCCTGGTAAGCAATATTGATATGAAGTTCAAGTATAACCGGTATTTCAAGTGCAGTGCGATCGGGCACACAAGGGAAGCCGGAAGATATAATCCAAGGGGCGTGCTGGAACCGATGGAATGGCTGTTCCAGACGGCAGATTCTGGAATGAAGTCCGTCTGGCATGAGCACCAATTCGGCAGTGTGATGAGAGGAGACCGGTAATGATACAACTGATTGTCACTGTTATTCTGATTGTAATCGCTATATATATTATATTATATGGTGCCATATTTTTGGTCGCCGCGATGGCCTATGGATATTGGGGCTTTTCAATCGGCATGGCTCCGGTGCTGTGGCTGCTTATGCTGATAGGAGCAACGGTTGGTTTTGCCGGTGCGGTTAAAAATGCCTTCCGGGCGATTCGGGCGTTAAAAGTGTGAGAAGAATTTCTAAGTCTGCAAAGGACAAGGGGTGTAATATGGATTGGGAATTGATTTGGGCAAGAATACGGGAATATGCGGTGGCTTTTTATGATTTTGCGATGACTCAGGGCGAAAACAAATTCATGCTTGTGGATAACAGTCTGATCTATAGCCGGTATGTTTCGGAAGAGACTCAGTATTTCTTTGTCGGTTCCTTTATTGTCATGGCTGTGCTGGCGATTCTGGCCTGTGATTCGTTTCGGCTGCTTCATCCGATTGTGGAAATCAGGGAATGGAAATACAAGATCTCCATCGTGAAGGTAGTGATATTTTCGGCGGCGGTATTTTCCTTACATACGTTTTATAAGATGCTGATGACATTAGGCGGCAGAGCGCTTCATGCGGAAGCCAGCGTGGCGGCACTGGACTGTCTGGGGACGTATATCAATCCTATTTCATTGATGATATATGCCTACGCGGTTTCCACCATGACATTTCGTAAGGGGCGGATCCAGGCATTGTTTCTGGGCTGGGCTATTTTCCTGACTCCGGCGGCGATGTCATATAGCAACCTGACGGATGAGCATCTGATGCTTTATATCGTAGCAGGCTTCTGGGGAATCCTGGGGGCGATCTGTTATCAGCGATTTTCTCCCTATATCGCCTGCTTTATGATGTACATAGGCTACTTTGCGGCGAAATTCTTTATGATTTACTATTCAGAAGAGGTTCTGCTATTGTCGGCGGATCACGGGATGGGGAAGTTTGGTCAGTATATGGCGTGCATGCAGATGGATGGGATATTGTGCATGGTTCTGCTGCTGATCTTGTTAGGTTATAAGGAAATCACGACCGAAAAAGGACAGCTCAGAATCAAAAAGGATATAGTATTCGCGGCTATTATTGCGGTATTCATGACAGGAACTATGATCTTTAATAATGTCGCGGAGGTTCAAGCCATTCAAGTCAGCCGAGCGGAACCGTCATATTACATCGAAGAAGATGAGGATGCGTACCTAGAACAGGATGATGAAGAAGGAACAGTAGAGGAAGGATCAGGGCTTGCTTTGTTTATGATAACAGCGGAAGCAGCTAATATCCGTTCCGGTCCGGGTACTGATTATGCGGTAGTGATGACCGTTTCTAGGGGTACGGAGTTTTACGGGACAGGAAACGAAGCCACAGCGGAAAATGGAAGAGTGTGGTATGAGATCTATCTTGATTATGATTATATCGAGACTGCGTGGGCCAGCGGAGCTGTGATTGAAGCACTGGAGAAGCAGGAAGAACAGGAAAATACTTCCGCCGGTAGTTTAACAGGAAGCTGGATAGGTGATCAGGGAAGCGAACTCATCCTTAGCGAAGAAGGTGAATGCTATTATAAAGATGGCATATCAGGCGAAGGCAGCGGAACCTGGGAGGTTGATGACTATGACATCATACACATCAAGACCAGTGCGCTTTCCTATGATTTATACGCCTCTCTGGATGATGGTTATCATACTACAGCAATGCTGGTGGAAGCGGATTCGGTATCCTGGATTAATGAAGAATTTGTAAAACAAGATTAATAGCAGGAAGTTTTGATGTGTTGAGGTTCGCCGAAGATCATGGGGTATAAGGATGGATTTTTCAGATCTTAACAAGGCCGGTAATGATACTGGTGCAGAGGGTAAAGAGATCCCTAATAAAGAGGGTAACACCGGCGACAGAGGCGGTGTTAATGATTTTGACAGTACCTATAAGGAAATGAACTCTGGCAGTAAAGCCTTAGAGTATTCCAAAGGTGCTAAAAAATCGGATGCTCCGGAAGACTCCAAGCATAAAAGCAAAGAAACGACAGAATCAGCCGCTAAAAACCAGTTAGCCGATTTCGATGATATGGCAAAAAAGAGCGCGGATTCTAAAACTGAGCCTGTGGATAAACCAGAAGCGGCGAAGGCGTCTGACAGGACTACAGACAAAAGTGTCGATAATGCGCTTGCTGATTTTGAGGATAAGCCATCTAAAGCAGCTTCTGAAAAGCCTGCTGAAGCCGCAAAGCCGGCTCCGGCAGAGAAGGAAAAGCCTGCTGAAGCCGCAAAGCCGGCTCCGGCAGAGAAGGAAAAGCCTGCTGAAGCCGCAAAGCCGGCCCCGGCAGAGAAAGAAAAGACCACTGAACCGCAAGAGCCGGCTCCGGCAGAGAAGGAAAAGGCCGCCAAGCCACAAGAGCCGATCCCGCCTGAGAAAGGAAATGCGGCTGAGCATACTGTAGAGAAGCGTGATGATGCAGAAAAAGGGGCTAAGTTGGAAAATGTTTCATATCAACAAGGTCAGAATGACCTTGGCGCCAGTGAAACATGTGGACCGACATCCATAGCTAACGCATTAAATCGGATTACGGGTACAGCTGATTATAATGAGAATGACGTCCTTCACAATGCTATAGATCACAACCAATGCACAAAGAGTGAAGATCCCAGCCAAATAGGGCTAACTTCAACAGAAAATATTGTTGCAATAATTGATAATGTAAAAGGACCGGAAAGCAATATACATACTGAGGTTTATGAATATGATAAATGTCTGAACGTAGAGGAATTGGCTGACCGCCTTGATGATCCTGATACTGTGGCTATTGTTGGCGTGGATGCCGCCACTTTATGGGATAAGGAAGGCAATGTTACAAACAGCGGTCTTTTCCAACATGAATCTGATCATTGGATCACAGTGGACAGTCCTGTACGAGATGAGGATGGCAACGTTACAGGGTTTAATATTATAGACTCAGGCGGCGGTGCAGTTTACGTGGATCGCGATAAATTTGTTGCTATGTATCAAGGCAATGACAGGCATACGATAGCTGACCCGACGGTTATATTAGTATCTAAATCAGGAGAGGCTGCTAATACATTTTCTTCCCCCGAGGACTCAGAAAGAGCTTTTAATTTTAAGGGCAGTAAGTTAGTATTAGAATTAGGGAGTAAGATTGATGTAAAAGAGAAGGAAGGTATTTTCGGTCGCGATAATTTTTCCTCTGAAAGTAGTTTTGAAAGCAGATTTAAAGAGGATAAAAGGAAAGAACTTATCGGGACAAATAACGCTACCACCTGCGGCTATGATACAAATCTTACAGGAAAATACAAAAACAATGATGAATTTAAAATATCCGATGAAAAGCTAAAGGAGTTACAGAATCTCAGAAAAGGAGTGCCGGAGATTACAAAAGATACTGTAATGCAAAAAGTGATTTCTGCTAAACTGTATGAAATGTATATGAAGGAAAAGGAACCGTTCACTTTTGTGTCAGGATGCATCTCGAAAGCAGAAGATGCGGCACCATATACGAAAACTATACCACAGGCCCGTGAGGCGCTTAGACTTGATTATCCGAATTCGCCATATACCGATAAAGATAACGATATGTATATCTTAAGATTTAAATCAGAATTCTGCCAGACAAATGAAGATATACCTAAAGTGGATGGAAATAATACACCGCCGTGTACAGGAACCGGATTTACAGGAAGTGCCGAGCATTTAATCCCTGAATATACTTATGAAAAATTCAAAGCATCTATGGAAGATGCGGTTATTTATCGGCTGGACAGTGACGGAAACGAAACGCTGGCAGCAGTGTGGAACGGTAAAAATTTTGTTTCGGCAGAAGTTAAACACTAAAATAGTTTAAGGAGGGTAATATGTTAGCAAAATATAAAGGACGAATATATGCGTATGTTTCCAATAGTACTAATAAGGTAATTACAACCAGACAAAGGGGAAAAGCGGATACAGATTTCAAAAAGGATAGAGATGATTTTTACAAGGAAGTTAACGAGGAAGACATAACAGATGTGTTTGAAGTCAGGTATTGGGCCGCCTATGATGCCGGTTTGCCCGACACCCCGTCTTTGTGGATAGTACAAGAGGAAGCCGGTGGTATAGAAAAGGAAAGGATACAGTTAATGTTTTGCAATGGTATATTACCGGGTTGGGAAATCCTAGATAAAAATGTGTGTATCAAATTCGTTGAAATCACTGAAATTAAGAGTACGATAGTAGAATATTTATACAGAAAGAAAGACGGTAAGACGCTGGACAGTATCCTAAGAGAGAAAATAGAGGTTCCGGTGGAAAAAATGATAGAATTGTGCCTGCAATACAAAATAAAGATGGTATAAGGGAGGAAGATCATGATAGGCAGCAGGGAAGTCAATCTGAAAATCCAGAGAGATATATTAGGCGGAGTGAAAATCCCGCATAGTACGTCTCATACCGTGATTTATAGGGAAGGGGATAACTATTATCTGGCTGTTTTTGTGTTTTATTATACCAAGGAGGATATCGCGGCAGGAAAAGTCAACAGGCCGACCACTTGGGCAATCCTTGACATGGAATATGGCTCGGTCATCGAAGAACGCCAGACCCAAGATCAAGACTTCTCCGATGCCGGTTATGATGTGAAGTACGATGTACGTGCGGACGGACAATATGATACTTCCAGACAATATTATGAGGAAGCATTTGCAATCCTTGATTCGGTAAGAAATAAAATCATTAATGAGGGGAAATTATACAGAAGCGAATATCAGTATTATCTTAATAAGATTTTGGCCAATATCCCCAAGGAATATCAGCGGTTTTATACTGATTTAAGTGTGTAATGTAATTTGTCCCGCCCAGCAGGAAATAGTATTATATCCGGTTGTGTTGTTAACGATCAGATTTTTGGGTGGGTTTTCAAAATAGTAAATGAGTCTTATAGTAAATAATGTCGGCGGTTGAGGATCGGCAAGTGTAATGCAGTTCTGCTATTTGTCCGTGCTCCCTTTGATGAGAATCAAATCAAGTAATAAAGATTCTTATCAAAAGGAGCATTTTTTGTTTAATAATAAGATGTTATGTTTAGAAAAGAGAATAGTTATTTTGCTGAAGTAATTAAAATTTAAGTATCATATGTTTTGCAACAATTTTTGGTTATAAAATGTCTATTTTTGAAAAGGCATAGATATTGTTAATAATATTTGGTAATATGTATTTAGATTTAATGAATATCATTTACTATAATAGAATATTGTTATTAATATCATCAATAATAACATTATTTATTATAATATATAAAGTTATATCTAACTATACATTCATTACTTAACAAAGTTATATATTATGTGAGAACTATAATAATTTTCAACAAGCAGGCTGATGGGATAAAAACAGAAAGGAGGATAATTAAGAACGTAACTAAAGGAGATCGGAGCTTTCAGAGGGAAAAGGCTTCTATCGGGATCACTACAGTGTGTTTAGGAGAAAAAATATGAAGAAAGAAATTGCAAAGCCGTTAATCAGATTGCTGATGCTTATGTCAGTCCTGTTTATTGTGATAGTTAATTTTACAGTAATAGGCTCGGCTAACGAAGAAGAGGAAGATCCTGCCTACAACGACCTAGTGGATGGCAGGGGGGAGCTATATCAAGATGAAAGCGATTTATCTGATGCAGAAGCCGGGCCTGTTGATGGTGAGGGCTATACGGAAGAGGGGGCGCCGACAGGAGATGATGGGGTTGAAGCTGCGCAAGCTCCGGGTCTGGCCTTGGCGAGTTATAGCTGGGCGCCTGACAGAAGTGAAGAAAGAAGTACTAAGGTTGTCAATGTATCTGCCCCTGACAATGAATCCTGGTCAGTGCTGGAAACTTCATATTGGTTAGCCGTGACTCCGGCAGCAGATCATAAAAGCTTTTCAGTCAGAATAAAGGACAAAAATCCCGGTGAGGGGCCAAGGGAGGGAAAAGTTGTAATCCAAAGCGGTTACGGTGGTCTTACCAGGGAATTCAAAGTAACGCAGATGGGGAAGCCGTTTCTGCGGTTGGGTACCGACGAAACCTGGTATCCGACCTCCGATTCATCGAGTAAGGCATTTCAAGTAATCGCAGACGGGATAACCTGGACGGCATCTGTCAGTGACTGGCTGGAGCTCGGTGAAGTCAAAAACGGAAAAGGTTCGGCAGAAATAACGGTTACTGTCGGTTCGACATCAGTGTCAAGGGATAATGGGGAAATCAGGGTCGAAGGAACGGATATTTACGGCGGTTTTCATTCGGATTCGATTGCTGTCGAACAATATCTGTCTTATAACGTCATAGATGTATCTAACAGCTCGATTACCAGCGGAGACAGTTGGCGGCTGGAAAATGGCGTGTTCTATATTAGCGGTGACGCGACGTTGACCGGAACAAGCAACGATGGAAACAGGGTTGTGATCGACGGCGGAACATCGGCAAGACCCGTTCGGGTTACTTTTCAGGATCTGACCATATCCTCTGGATCGGGATCACCGGTTCAGCTTGGATCAGGGACTCATGCAATTATTGTATTAAACGGAAGTAACGCCTTGACCGGTAACGTCATATATGCCGGACTAAGTACTACCGGTGCCAACCTGACCATCAGGGCAGGCAGAGGAAGTGCCAGCCTTGCTGCGACTGCCTGGGAAGGGGCTGCCATCGGCGGCAACGGCGGGAAAAGGGGGGCCGAAGCAGATCGGTTGTCTGGAGGCAGGGGAAGTGACGGCAGTTCCGGCGGCACCATTACGATTGAAGGAGGAACCATTATCGCCACCAGTACTTATGGTGCCGGTATCGGCGGCGGCAAGGCCGGTAACGGCGGCTATGGCAACTTATTTTGGAGCGGCGGAGACGGCGGTAACGGCGGAGCCGGAGCTGACCTTCACATTGCAGGTGGGGTCATCATAGCCGGCAGTATCCACAGTGCAGCCATTGGCGGCGGCAGATATGGCGCTGGTGGCGATAGTGACCTTGGTAGTGATAATGACGGCAGTGACGGTACTACAGGACACGAAGGTTATATCACGCTGCCGTCGAACTATGTTTTCCAGCTGGGAGACGGTAAGGATAGAAGGCCGCCGGCAGAAAGATTCTCCCTTGACGGTGCTCATAGAAATGTCAAGATCAATGCTTCGCTGAATTTATTCCGTGAATTCTATGAAATATCGGGTATAAGGACTGTTATGGAAGTGGAAGTAACCGCAAACGATACCTGGAGTGTCGTCGAAGTGGGAAGCAGTAACGGTGACATCGGTTGGCTGGAGATTTCGCCGATGGAAGGCACCGGTGCCGGCATAATAACCATTACTGCGGATAATAACAACACCGGAGCGGTACGAGACGGTTTCATCACCGTAAACAGCGGCGGAATGGAACGAAAAATCACAATCGTGCAGTTGCGTATCATGCGGAGCACTCTGGATGAAAGGGTGCAGGCTAACATTGAGGATGCAGATCAGCAGATAGCCTTCTCGTTCACGCCCCAGAAGAGGAGGATGTACAAAATCACGGCTCAGGAATATGGTGATAATCATCCGTATATCACTGTGTTTGATGCCGGCAATGAAGTCTTGGAAAGCGGCGAAATTGATGTTGAGTACATGTTTGAAGCGGGAGAAACCTACTATATCTTAACCGGACTGGCCGCTGAAGAAATCGGAGAATACCAGCTCTCTATCGATCCCTACTATGAGCAGTGGGCTTCCGGAAAGAATTATACTGCGGGTGAAATATTGGAATACGGCACGAATGTCAACGGGTCACCGGTTCTTTATATTGTCCTGCAGAATCATACAAGCGCGGCTCATTGGCTCCCCGGTGCCGCCACATCGCTTTATAAGAAAATGGAGATTCCCGAATGGACACAGCCGCTGAATGCGGTCGATGCTTATCCTGCCGGTGAAAAGGTGATGTACAAAGGCAAGAGGTGGATCTCCGAAATAGACGGAAATGTTTGGGCGCCTGGGACGTATGGATGGAAGATTTTTGAGTAAATTAATCAGTGATGTAAGGTCGCTTATTAACAGGCAGGTTATAGTGGTAACAGAAAGGAGGATAATTAAAATGTAACTAAAGGAGATCGGAGCTTATGAAAGTTCAGGCTTCAATCTAAGATTACCAAGATGTTTTTCAGGAGGATGAAAAATATGAAGAACAAAATGATAAACAATATGAAAAATAATACCATAAAACCGTTAAGCAGAATGCTGCTGTTTATGACAGTGCTATTAATCTCAATAGCCAATTGTGCCCTAATAGGATCGGCCAGCGATGAAGATAAGAAAGAGCCCCCTTACATTAACCTGGTGGATGAAGCAGGGGAGCTGTATCAGGCTTCAAGCGAATATTATAATGCCGATGGCAATCATGTTGATTCAGAGGGCTACGCGAGATGGGGAGAGATCTACATAGAATTTAATACAGAATGTGATATTTATCTAGAAGAGTTTGTCGATGGTCAGTGGAGAGAGTTCGGCTTTTCCGAAACGTGGCTGTATGTCTATAAAGAAGGACCATGGGGAAAAAGCAGGCTGGATATCACCGTGTACAGAAACGATGGCCCAGTAGACAGGCAAGCAAGGATTAAAATTACTGCCTCACATCCAGATATAGATATTACACGATATGTATATATTACTCAGTCTAGAAGGACATGGCCCTCGATGGGGCTTAGTGAGTTCAGCTTGACTGCCCCGCCGACAGGAGATAGTTTTGAGGTGACTTTAACTATGAGAGGGACGTGGGATGCTGTTGCCGAAAGCGGTCTGGTAGTACACAAAGGAGATTATAAATTTACATTAGTGGCTTTACCCAATACGAGTGACAGTTTTACGCCTCGGGTAATGCGAGTTGATGTTACCAGTCCTACCGAACAGGCACCGGATGATCAGATTATAGTTACACAAGCTCCGATCCTGGCGCTGGATAGCTATAGCTGGGCACCTGGCAGGAGCGAAGAAAGAAGCACCAAGGTTGTAAAGGTAGCCGCCCCTGACAGCGAACCCTGGTCAGTGCTGGAAGATGAAACTTCATCGTGGCTGGAAGTGACTCCGGCAGCAGATAATAAAAGCTTTTCAGTCAGGATGAAAGAAAAGAACCCCTCTGAAGAGCCAAGGGATGGCACCGTGGTGATTCAAAGCAGCTATGGCAGCCTTACCAGAGAGTTCAAAGTAACGCAGTTGGGGAAGCCGATTCTGCGGCTGGGTACCGACGAAACCTGGTATCCGACCTCAAGCTCGACAAGTAAGACGTTTCAGGTTATCGCGGACGGGATAACTTGGGAGGCATCCGTCAGTGACTGGCTGAAGCTCGGGGAAGTTAAAGGCGGAAACGGTCCGGCGGAAATAACGGTTACCGTCGATCCGACATCATTGTCAAGAGATAATGGGGAAATCAGGATTGAAGGGATTGATATTTATGGCGATTCTCTTTCTGATTCGATTGCTGTCGAACAATATTTATCAGATAACGTAATTGACGTGTCAAATAGTTCGGTTACCAGCGGAGACAATTGGCGGCTGGAAAATGGCGTGTTCTATGTTAGCGGCGACGCGACGTTGACCGGATCAAGCAGTGGAAACAGGGTTGTGATCGGCGGCGGTACATCAGCGAGGCCGCATCTGGTTACGATACAGAACCTAACCATATCCTCCCAATCGGGATCGCCGATTCAGCTTGGTTCGGGAGCTCATGTAATTCTTGTTTTAAGCGACAATAACTCCCTGAGCGGCAATGGCATATATGCCGGACTAAGCACTACCGGTGCCAATCTGACCATCAGGGCAGGCAGAGGAAGTGCCAGCCTTACCGCGACAGCCTGGGACGGGGCAGCCATCGGCGGCAACGGCGGCAATAGGGGGGCTCAAAGCGGTCGGCTGGCAGGTGGCAGAGGAGATGACGGAAGTTCCGGCGGCAACATTACGATTGAAGGAGGAAATATTACCGCTACCAGTACTTACGGTGCCGGTATCGGCGGCGGCAAGGCCGGTAACGGCGGATACGGTGACACTGTATATGCAGGCGGCAACGGCGGCAACGGCGGTGCCGGTGCTAATCTTTCTATTCACGGAGGAGTCATCACGGCCAGAAGTACCCATAGCGCAGCTATTGGCGGCGGCAGATATGGTTCCGGGGGCGACACTGATTTATCGGACGCAAATAACGGTGACGACGGTTCTACAGGAAGTCTGGGCTATATCACGCTTCCCCAGAACTATATTTTTCAGCTGGGCGGGGACGGCGTTGATCGAAGGCCGCCGGAAGAACGGTTCAGCCTTAATAATGCACACCGGCATATAAAGATTAACGCGGCACTTTCTTTATTCCGTAATCATTATAATATACCTGGAACAAAGCACACAGTGGAGGTGGAGGTGCTTGTAAACAACGCCTGGAGCGTTACGAAAGTGCAAAGCAGCAACGGTGACACCGGCTGGATGGAAATTGTACCGATGGAAGGGAACACGGCCGGGATTTTAACTATTACCGCGGATAATAACAATACAGGAGCGGTAAGGGATGGCTTTGTCACGGTCAGCTGTAACGGAATGGAAGAAACGGTCACCATCGTACAGCCGTATATCAGAGAGACCACTGTGGAAGAAACGATGCCGGTAAGCATCCAAGAGCCGGATCAGCAGGTCGCCTTCGCCTTCACCCCTCAGCGGCGGAGAATGTACGCGGTTACGGCGCGGGAATTCGGCAATGATCAGCCGGAGATCACATTGTATGATGACGGCAACGAAGCTCTGGGAATTGGCGAGACCGAGGTTGTGTATATGTTTGAGGCGGGAGAAACCTACTATATCTTGGCAGGACTGGCCGACGAAGCAACCGGAGAATATCAGCTCTCTATTGATCCGTATTATGAACAGTGGTCTGCCGGTAAGAATTATACTGCAGGTGAAATGTTAGAATATGGCACGGATGCGAACGGGTCACCGGTTCTTTATATTGTCTTCCAGAATCATACAAGTGCGGCTCATTGGCTCCCCAGCGCAGCCACTTCGCTTTACAAGAAAATAGAGATTCCCGAATGGACTCAGCCTCTGAATGCGATCGATGCTTATATGGCCGGCGAGAAGGTGATGTATAAGGGTAAGAGATGGATCTCCGAAATAGACGGAAATGTCTGGGCACCCGGGACACATGGGTGGAAGATTTTTGAGTAGACTTTTAAAATATTATTTTTATTTGATTAAGTTATGTCGGCGGTTTGAGGAACACTTGGTCAGCTGCCCATGATGCAGCAAGCCGACGAAAATAGTAGATTGTATCTTCAAAAGAGAAAATAGCTCCTTTTAGATAAGAATCAGATAACAAGATGAAACGATTCTTATCTAAAGGAGCATTTTCAATTAAATTGAATAAAAGTATAATTAATGATAGGATGTGTTTAAGTAACAGTAACCAAGGAACACTGTTTTAACCAGTGATTCCGGAATATTCAGAAAGTAGAGGAAAATAATGATGAATGAAACCCTTCGCATGATTACCGAGCGATATTCCTGCCGCGCTTATGACGGACGGCTGCCGGAAAAAGAACAGCTGGAGCAAATCGCCGTTGCCGCTGTCCAGTCACCAAGTGCCATTAACCGCCAGCCGTGGCTGGTTAATGTCATTACCGACAAAGCCTTGATAGACGAGATGGATGCCGAAGGCATGCGGATTCTCGCCCAGGCGGATGACAAAGCGGTCTATGAACGCTTCATGGAACGCGGCGGCAGGCTGTTCTACAATGCCCCCTGCATGTTCCTGATCCTGAAGCAGCCCGGCACGGAGCTGGACTGCGGCATCGTAAGTGAAAACATTGCTTTAGCGGCCACAGCCCTGGGACTGGGCAACGTGATCTGCGGCATGGCCGGTATTCCCTTGGGCGGGGAAAACGCCGGGATATTTATGCAGAAGGCAGGCTTCCCTGAAGGATACGAGTTCGGGATGTCTGTTTTAGTGGGTTATGCCGCCGGCTCTGGCTCACCTCATGAGCCGGATCTGTCAAAGATACGGTGGATCGGGTAGTAGGTAAACCGGACGGATAGGCCAAGGCCGATGCTGGGTTTTTTTGAATCAAAATGCAGCAGATTATGTAGGTGGACTGACTCTGTATCAGACAAATGACCCATGGTGGAGTGAAACGCCCGTCAGCAATGAAGTTAATGGCCTAGATGAATATAAACAGAGGACGTCTTTGGGTCTATATGACACAGCTCCTGAATATTACGAAGGGAACTTGCCTTACCGGCAATGGGGTCTTGATGCTATTAATGCCCCAGAAGCATTTGTACGAAGCCGGCATCGGTCGCGATTCTTGCTCTCCCATCCTTATACCGCAATACCCGGGGCTTCATGATGTCATCTTCAAAATAAGAAATGTCCTGATACCCTTCTTTGAAGAAATCCCCGTATTTCCACGTCAGATAGCCCACTTCGACATAAGGCCGGATCAGCCATCTTACGGCCAGAAGAGCAAGTGACAGAGTATTGCAAAATTTGCTAAGGCAGAAAAAGCTGTAGGAGCAAGCAGAAAATAAGGAGATAAACAAATGGATTACAAACAGGTAACAGAGATGGGATTACTTATTGAGACCCATATAGAGTTAGAGCGTCAGGGTCCCGGCAGCCTAGAAACTACTGTTAAGGCGTTGAATTTTTTGGATAATCCGAGCAAGTTTTCAAGGGTAGCTGATATAGCCTGCGGAACAGGCGGGCAAACGATGGTTCTTGCAAGAAATATCGCCGGTAATATTATCGGCATCGACATTTCTCCTGACTTTATAGAGGTTTTTAACAATAACGCCAAGAAACTAAATCTCCACGAAAGAGTAAAGGGGATTGTCGGTTCAATGGATGTACTCTCTTTTGAGAAAGAGGAATTTGACCTCATTTGGTCGGAAGGAGCTATAGATAATATCGGTTTTGAAAAAGGGATAAGTTATTGGCGTGATTTTCTCAAAAGGGCCGGTTATATTGCCGTATCATGCCCCTCTTGGATTGCGGACGAATACCCCGATGAAGTTGATAAGTTTTGGGTTGACGCCGGTAGTAGCTTAGACACGGTAGGACACAACGTTAAGATAATGCAAAAAGCCGGGTACAGCTTCATCGCGGCTTTCACGCTACCTGAAAAAGACTGGTTTGATGGTTATTTTATTCCTCGCACCGAAACTGAAAAGGCTATTTTGAAAAAATACGCTGGAAATAAGATGGTGGAGGACTATATCGCAAGTTCAAGACAAGAAGTAGACTTATATTCAAATTATAAACAGCATTACGGGTATGTGTTTTATATCGGAAAGAAGATTTAGGTAATTGATGATTAAGTAGGTTGTGACGCGCTTTGCCTCCGGCGGTCGGCGCGTCCGTGACCGCGCCCTCGGCGGCGGTCTGCCGCTCCTGCGCGGCTAACAGCTCGGTGAGCTTCCCCCGCGCGAAGTTGGTGCAAAGGGCCTCGTCATTCCACGTGAAATAAAAGTAGCTATTATTCTATGTAAACAGAGGGCCACAGTTCCCTCTAAGAGAACTGTAGCCCTCTGGAAGAGGGTTTTCCCGCCAACCGTAACTAGTAGCACCTAATCAATAAATTGGATTACCAGAATATTAACCGCATCTTGATACCCAATACAATCAGAAAACTAAATTTCTTGTAGCCTTTATAAGCCTGCCCATACTAGTCTTCAAATCCAAACGCCTGAATCTGCGTAAAGGCCGGCCAGCCATTGCCCGCGCCGATGTCATTGGTTTGCCCGTTATGGCCCAAGATTACCGCATAGATAACCTTAACGTCATGGTCAATCTGAGCCGTATAGAAGCGGCTGTCCAGGTTGCCCGTATGGTTCGTTTTGTCCAGGACCACGGTCATATTCCCAGCGGCATCTTCCGTAATGATCTTAAACTTGTATGATTTGAGCGGAAGATTGTCAGGATCGGGATTGGTGATACTGGGATTGGTGTTGCCCGTCTCCAGACGTTCGAAGGCGGTTTTGATTTCACTGATACGATATTCTTTCCCCAAGTCGATCTTAAACGCGACCGGGTAATTGCTTTGCGGTCCCCATGCCGTGCCGTTTAAGTCACCGTTGGTCAGGTTCATGTTTGAACCGCTGAAGGATGCTGTCTTGAGTGAGGCCTTCAGGGTGTTGTCGTCCGTGATATCGAGGCCGCTGCCGGCGACGGACGCGCTTTTGCCCGCCGATACGTTTTCTTCCGGCGGTTCTGGCTGTTCTGGCTGTTCTGTCCCCTCGAAAGCCTGGATCTGGGTAAAGGCCGGCCAGCCGTTGCCCGCGCCGATCTCATTGTTCGGGGTGTTACAGCTCAGAATCACCGCATAGATTACCTTCACGCTGTCTTGCACCTCCGCCGTATAGAAGCGGCTGTCCAGATTACCGGTGTGGTTCGTTTTATCCAGAACCACGGTCATATTCCCGGCGGCGTCTTCCGTAAGGATCTTGAACTTATAGGATTTGAGCGGGTTGTTTTGCGGATCGGGGTTGGTGATATTGGGATTGGTATTCCCCGTCTCCAGCCGCTCAAAGGCGGTTCTGATGTCATCGATGAAATATTCCTGTCCCAAGTCGATCTTAAAGGCGACGGGGTAGTTGCTCTGGGGTCCCCACGCCGTGCCGTTTAAATCGCCGTTGGTCAGGTTACCGTTTGTGCCGCTGAAGGACACTGTTTTGAGAGAGGTTTTCAGGCTGTCGTCATTGGTAATGTTGATATTGCTGCCGGCGGCATAAGATGCGGTTTTTCCTGCGGCCACATTCAAGGCGGCCGGCTCCGTGCTTTCACCGCCGTAGACCATCAGCTGCGTCAGGGTCAGGATATACTCTGACGGAGCGTTGCTGTGCTTGGCGAAGGTATAGCGTATTTTGTCGGCCTGACCGGTATAATCCAGTTCGATGGTGCCGCTGACGGGTGTTGCATCGTTTTTTTCCGCGATTAAAGTTGCTTCGTCACCTAAAAGCGCCTCGACCTGGTAGGTGATCAAATAACCGCCGGCCGCCTGCTCCATGACAAAGGCAACACCGTCCACATCCTTGGTTCCGCCGAGATCCAACGTCAGTGTCACGCTGCCCACGTCGGCTGAAGCCGCCGACCATGGGCTGCCGCCGGTGTCGCCGTTGGTCAGGTTCGCGGTGGTTCCGCCGGCCGGGCTGGCGGTGACGGTCTTACTCAGGGCAATATTGGCCCGTTCCTCCGCCAAAGAGGCATCCATATTGGTCAGGGTATAACTCGCATACACTGAGGATGCCAAAGCCTTCAGATTCCCGCCGGATCCGACGGTGGAATAGCCGTGGCCCTCATCTGATTTCTGATTTGCCCACTCCCATTCCATCTGGAAATAAGCGTTACTGCTCGGTACGGCCGTGCCGTTTCTCAGCGCGTTGACAAACCGCTCCCAGCGCTTAAGATACAAGCCCTCAGTCAAACCGGACCATTGGCGGTTCGAATAGTCCCCCAGCCCGCCGCTGACATTTTTCTGGCCGCCCCAGGTAGTGATCAAAGCGCGGGCATTAAACTCAAATAAATCTTTCGTCCAGTCATCCATGTCGTCCATCATCGTCCGTGAGCCTTCGATCCATTGGCCGACGCCAAATTCCGGGCTGACGGCAAGGACTTCTTCCATCAACCGGATCCCGTTCAGGAATTTTTCCGAATACAGCATAAATGCCGTTTCATCATTGGAGCCATACGCCGCTATCATGCTTCGGTAATATTCCAGCGTGGCAGTGGACAGCACCTGGGCCGTCACTTCGACAAAATCATAGACAAAAGCGGGGTTGCCGCTCAGCTCGTCGTAGGCGGCAATAAAGTACGGCAGCGCAGCTTCCAGCTCTTCTTTGTCATACATGTAGGTACCGTTCCCCCATGTGGAAGCCGTCGTAAAGCTCATGCCGGGGCGGGCATTGATCACGGACTCAGGAGGTCCCTGGACGACAGCGGTTTTGGACGCATAGGCCGTTTCCGCCAGGATGTTCCATCCGTCCAGGGCGTTTTGGTTCAGCTCTCCGTAACGGCTTTTTACATAACTTTCCAAATAATCCTGATAGGAAATCGGCGCACTGATCCACGTCATATCGCCCATCAGGTCATACATGATTCCCGAGTTGGAATAGGCCTCCGCCGTCACGCCGATGCCGACCATATAGTTGTTCCTGTCAAAGTCCGTAGGCGGGCCTTGGGTAACAATCGGCAAGTCGCCGAACAGTCCCATCCGGCCGCCGAAGCTATGAAGCATATTCCAGATCCAGTCAACACCGGTGCTTTCCATCGCGGTGTGCTGCGGTCTCATCTCTGAAAAAAGATCCAGTACAATCACGTGATCCTTGTTTAAGCCGTTCAGTTTCGCGGTGGTGATATTATTCAGCCATTGCTGCACGACCCAGACCGCGTCCGGATCGGAACTCATCATCTTTTGTTGGATTCGTGCGTACACTGAGGTGGCATTCATGCCGCCCATGTTGCCGCCCTCATGGAAAGGATCTACGGCATAGTAGTCCGTCACATCGCCGAACAGGTCATTCTGTGCCTCGTAGAAAGCATCGGCGACTTCGGAAAAATAATCTCTTCCGCTCGTAACCAGGGTACGAAGCATGGACGGACGGGTAAAGCCGCACCAGCTTCCCTGCGAAATCACCTGCGCACCGGCATTTTTAGCCGCAAAATCCGTCGGTACCATGCCGGAATATCCTTGCAGTACGGGCCGGATTCCATAGGTCTGCATCCGGTCATGCATCTGCCGTCCCAGTTCCACGCGCTGCGAAAACCAGTTATCCGGCAGGGGTCCGCCAAAGCCGGTCATATTCTGCATATAGAACCAGGCAAAATAAGCCGGGCCGCTGATGTAGTCGCGAATCTCTGTTTCCGAATAACCGTATTGCAGCAAGACCCGGCGCAAGACCTCTTCCTGGCCGGCGATATCGAGAATCAGGTTAATGCCGTTCATGGCCGCCCAGTCCAGATATGCCTCATATTCATCCCAGCCCCAAAAAGCCATAGTGTAAGACAGGGTGCAGAAATTCAAGGCATAACGTTCGTCGTAATCCGTCTCACGCACGATTGTTCCGGCGGGCATCGGCAGTGTGTCAGGCATATCCAGATTGCTGACAAAGAGCGGGTTATAATTGACGTTGGCATAATTTTTCAGGTAATAATTAAAGCCGGATGCCATTGAAATACCGTTTCGTCCCCGGATGGTTATGATCCCGGAAGCTCCCTCAATCTCGAAGGCATCCTGACCGTTGCTGCTGATATCCTCGATTTCAAACACAAAGGAATTTATCCAGGAGCTGCCCAGCACCCTGCCCACCAAGGAACTCATCTCATCGATAGTTTTGGTACGGGCATAGTTTGTGTCTGTCGCAAATCTTGTATATTCCGCCGCCCATTCCGTGTCTTCAAAATCGGTGACCGAAACAGCCGGTTTGGCCGGAATCGTGGATGATTTCTTTTCCCCATATAGCTCAACCTCAGAGATCCGTCCCGCGAAGGTATCTGAAGCGTAAGAGAGGTTGATACGGACAATACTGACGCCCTTCGCACCGGCCGTGCCGGTTAGGTCAAAGGTTTTCCCTCCCGATACTGCCGCAGTGCTGTCCGATTTGTAGGCAATCTTCGTAAAATTCTCGCCGTTTTCACTGGCGTACACCTGATAATGATAATACACGCCGGCGGGTGTCGTCGGGTTTTTGATGACAATGGACGACAGGTCATACAGGCCGTCCAGCTGGATGTCGATGTTACGATTATGATCCTGCATGGTATTGCTGGCCGGTGACGTCCAATAAGTGGCGACATTGCCGTCAATGGCGTTTGCCGCGGGATATCCGGACGTGCTTTTTCCCGTGACGGATATAGGGGTAATCTTTGCGGGCGCCGCATGTGCCGCCGGCAGCTCCGGTACCGCTAGGTACAAGGGTAACAGCAACGCCATAAGACGCGCCGTTTTGCGGATGAAATTTGGTTTCATATGTTTCGTCCTCCTTTGTAAGAAATATTGATATGAACAGTTTCTTTTCCTATAGTATACAACAATACGATATTTATGGAAAGGTGAATATTATAGTATTTACGCGGAGATTGCTGTGACAAATATAAATATATATAACAATAATCGTAATTATTGCAATTTGGCAACATAGACGTTACTGTTCACTGTCATTAAGGATGGAAATGAGTTGGGAGTAAACAGTAACACATAGAAGTTTAAGTCAGCAAAGTTTGAGTAGCAAAGTTTTTCAGTTTCATTGCAGACCGATATTTCATATGTTACAATTGAAAATAAGTGAGAATCGGAAAGGGATGCCGTGACAGCGGAGCGTTTTGTCTTATGAGAACAGGGTTTGCAGTATGGACTAGTATATTAATTGCCTTCTTAATATTAAGTGTCGGAGTCGTTGCCTATATTGTCTATGGGGAAGTGCAGCAGCACGCTGCCGACGATATTCCCAATCCGCTGATGGAAGCAGACTTTGTACGGCAGGATGTAATAGATGAAAATGGCGGGATATCCGGTCAGCGGGGCTATATAGAGATACCGGCTGACGAACTGACAATCACGGTTAGTCAGTTAAAGGAATTTGCTGATCAATATGTCAGGGACAGCAATCTTCTGTGGGTTTCGATCATGACTCCGGATGGCACCGGCTTTTATTTTCCTGAATCAAAGTATGAATATGCAGAATACGGGTTACTGACCGCTGACGGCCAGACTTCGGCCCTGTATACGACGTTTACCCTGCGTGACGGTACCTATGAATATCAGAATACCGGCGACGTTCGCGCCTCGCTCATGAATGAGACAAAAAGGGAAGCATATACCAAAGGAATTATAATTGACAGGACTACCTATGAGAACGACTGGATGGGAATCCGTTTTACGGCACCGGATGGATATGAACTGTTATTAGATGAAGAAATGGAAGATTATGAAGAGTTCATGACCGCTTTTATTTCCGAAATAGTGGATGTAGAGGAAATAAAAGCGAAATATTACATGCTGGCTGAGGATACATACGAAATGATCTGTGGTTCTTCTTTAGATTCATCCAATATCAATTTTACGTCTGGACAAATGCCGGATCCTTCGATTCCAATAGCGCAATATATCGAAGCTTCTAAACAGGTTACCCAGGAAATGCAAGAGCTTGGAGTATATTGCCAATTTGATGATGTTACAGAAAAGGTTACTATTGCCGGGCATGAATTTACCAGGTTTCATGCTACTTTAACTACAGTCGTAGAAGGCAACGAGGATATAAGTTATTCCGATACCTATTACACCCAAGTCGATGACATGATCTTCTCAATTAACCTGACATATGACGAACCGGCAGAAGCCGCCGGCTTGATCAATGCTTTTCAGGCAAAATAAGGGTATCTGGCCAGGGATAACAGTCTGGCGGCACTCACATGTTTTCTAAGACATAAGTGCGCACCCGGTTCTCAATGACTGCAACTACCTCTGACACTGATTTAGTGCCGTCAAAATAAAGCGCCGCCTCATCCAGAATAATCTGATCAATTTCCGGCGAGTAAGTGCGTACCGTATCCGCGCTTTGTATAAGGGTACGGATCTTCTGGATATCTTCCTCCCGGACATCCCCCGGGACAAATCGATAAGTAGCGGTTCCGCCGGAATTGGTGGCGAGGAAAAAGCTGCTGGAGTTTTCCATAACCCAGTCAAAATGAATCTCCAGGACGTCTTTCCTGATGGAAAATCCCTGTGCGGAATGGTAGCTTTCTTCCATTCTCATCTGGCTGTCCTTCGATAACAGCGTGCTGATAAAACTCCAGGCAATCTCTTTGTGCTGGCTGCCCGTACTGATCGCCAGCGTATTATAGGATTGAATCAGATGCCCGTTTTTATTGTCATCGGGATAGCCGATAAAGGCAATGTCTTCTTCATACAGGCCGGTAAGCCCGAAAGCGGCGTGTCCCGTCATAACCGTGGTATTCATCAGCAGCATTGGCTCTGTCATCATCTTCTTTGCCAAGGCATTGTCATAAACATACCGGTCGTCATCTTCGAACTGGTTGGCAAACTCCAGCATTTTGACCAAAAGCTCCTGATTTACAGGGTTGTCAGGCGTTTCCCTGTTGATCAGCTGATCGCTGTAAGCCATTTTCAGGGTACCGAAAACACCGCTCTTGGACATGTCGTCAAATAAAACGCTTCCTTCCGGACTCTGGCCTGCATAGGTTATCAGTTCATCCAGATTCCAGCCGGATACTCCTTCCGATGTCGGCGGTGCGGATGCGCTGTCGGATGCTTCCTCCGGCAATGCCGAAGCTTTGCCGGCAAGGGGCAGACATCCCGGTATAATTATAGGTCTGCCAGTCCAGCTTTTTGACCAGCTCGTCATCCGACAGTGAGTACCGATAGGCGCTTTCTTCCGTGGCAATCAGCAGATTGCTGTCAGGGGCAGCCGCCATGGTAAACTGCTCACCCGGAATGCTGTGGCTCAGCTTCGTGGTGAGCTTCCGGCCGGCAACATCGATTTCCCTGACAGCCATCCCGGTGTCTTCCCTGTAGCCGACCATCATCTTATCATTGCTGAAAGCCATGTCAAAAATCCACCCGTCAACCCGGGCTTCAAAGTAGCCGGAGCCGTCCGGGGCAAAGACATAGACTGTTTGATCGTCACCGGATATGGCAATGTGCCCCTCATCGTCCACGGTCAGGAAATGAAAAACAGATGCCGACTGACCCATGGCCGCTTCTGTCAAGTCAAGTGTCAGCAATGGCATCCCGTCTTTATCCAGTTTGCCAAGGACGTAATTGACTGCTGCCGTCTCAGTTTGATCGGAAGACTCTTCATAACCCAGATAATAGACATAACCCTGTCCGTCTAGCGCCATATCGACAGCGTGATGGTTTTGTGGCAATGAAAAGAGCATTTCCGGTGCTGCCGCGTCTTGATATAAGTAAAAGGCCGATTGATAACTGGCCGCCGTCTGATCATACATACCGGCAATATAATACAGATCAGTCCCGTCAGACCAGGCTCCGTCAAAGGAATCAAAACCTGGGAATTCAACCGCCTGAACCGTATATGAGATATCTTCTTGTTTGAAGACATCGCCGCTTTGGCGGCCGTCAGGGCGATTGTTTCCGCATCCGGACATCAATATCATAATAAGCAAAACAATACATGCTCCGATCCGCTTACAAAGTCTTGATTTCATATTTTAGGTACCTCCAGCGAGTGTTATCCTCTTAATTCTTAAAAATGCCGGTATCATTTCACATTATAACATAAAATAATTATGATTAGAATAAATAAACATGATAAAAACCTATTTTTTATTACAATATTTGGCATAGCCACCATGGTAAAACTCAAAATTGGTGTTATTATAATCGACAGTTCTTTTATGTAATAAAAATGAAAACAAAATCATTGTAAAGTGCTATTGTTTTTCGTATACTGTATTTGAAAGAATATACAAAGTGTTCTAAGGCTAGGAACATTTAGCTTGCTGAGTAGTTTTGTATGATATAGCAGGAGGAAAACATGAGAGAAATGGCAACACCAGACACAGAAGCAAGGGAAGGGAATCAAGTCCAGGGAAATGAACAGGCTGAGGCAGCAGAAAACCCTGCCGGGAATGCGGAAACAGCCGAAACAACTGAAATAGCCGAACCAACCGAAACCGCTGAACCAACCGAAACCATGAGCGACTATACCAAGGAACTGGAAGCATCCTTCCGTAAGATACAGGAGGAGGATATTATTGCGGGAACGGTTATCGCGGTCAATGAAGAGGAAGTGATTCTTGATCTGCGTTATTATGCACAGGGGATCATCAAGGCACAGGACATGAGCCGGAATCCGGATTTTTCTCTCCTGCGCGATGTTCAGGCCGGGGATGTCGTGGAAGCTTCGGTCGTCAAGATGGATGACGGGCAAGGCAATATCCTGCTGTCGCGGATCGAAGCCAACAAAATATTGGCCTGGGACAAACTGTCACAATACAAGGAAGAAGGCCATGATGTTACCGTTAAGATCAGCGGGGTTACCAACGGCGGAGTGATTTGTTATCTGGAGGATACCAGAGGATTTATTCCGGCATCACAGCTATCCATGGATTATGTGGAGGATGTGAATCCGTGGCTCCACAAAAATGTCAAAGCCAGGGTAATCACAGTTGACCGGAACAAAGAAAAACTGGTCCTTTCGGCCAAGGTGATCTTGCAGGAAGAAGCCCGCGCCAGCCGGGACAAAAGGATTGCCATGATCGTGCCGGGCAGCATTCTTGAAGGAACGGTAGAAAATCTGACGCCTTACGGCGCGTTTATTAACCTGGGAGAGGGTTTAAGCGGACTGGTGCATATTTCCCAGATCAGTGAAAAAAGAATCCAGAAGCCGTCAGAGGTGCTGAACATCGGCGAGAAAGTCAAAGCAAAAGTTCTTCATACAAATAACGGTAAAATTTCTCTCAGCATGAAAAGCCTTGAAGAGAACCGGGAAGCTGATAAAATCGAAGAACTGCAATATAAGTCTGATGGAGAACTGACCACTTCTTTAGGAAGCCTGCTTGCCAATATTAAATTTGACTGATATTATCTTATATAGTTCTGTTAAGTCCCGCAAGCAGGTTTGCGGAATGCATGAGGAATAGTATGGCGATTACAGCAGCAGTCATTGTCCCTCACCCCCCTCTGATCGTTCCCGAGGTGGGCAGAGGGCAGGAAAGAGGAATAGCGGATACGGTCGACAGTTATCATAAAGCCGCCCGTTTTATTGCGGAACAACAGCCGGAAACGCTGATCGTGATCTCTCCGCACGCGCCGGCTTATTCCGATTATATCCACATGGCTTCCGGCCATTCGATACAGGGAAGCTTGAAGGCATTTGGCGGTACCGGCGAGATCAGCTCGCGGCTCGATGAAGAGTTGATTGCCGCTGTCGAGCAGAGCTGTCGGGCTGACGGTTTTCCGGCGGGAACAGAAGGTGAGACATTTGCACCGATGGATCACGGGACGTTTGTTCCCTTGTATTATGTAAACCAGTATTTTACCGGCTACCGTCTGGTCATATGCTCTTTGTCCGGTCTTTCCCGAGAGAAAATGTATCGCTTCGGTGTTTATGTGCAGGAAGCCGCCGCCGCCCTGGGGAGAAAAATAGCCGTGATCGCCAGCGGCGACCTGTCACACAAATTAAAAGAAAGCGGTCCTTACCGCTTTGCCCCGGAGGGTCCGAAGCTGGACAGTGTATTGACAGGAGTCATGAAATCCGGCGAGGTAAGAGCGTTTATGGAGGTCGATGCCAAGTTGAGCCGTCTGGGCGCAGAATGCGGCCTCGGATCATTTATTATCATGGCAGGAATGCTGCATAAATCGATCGTTACTCCGGAGTTCCTGTCCTATGAAGGACCCTTCGGTGTAGGTTATGCGGTCTGTCTTTTCCGGTTGCAATAGTTGGTCCTTTAAGTTCGCTATCGCGGACACGGGGTATAATCATGAAGCAAGACGAAATGAATAATAACAATAATTACGACAACAATAAAAACCATAACAGCGACAATAATAACAGCGATAATAACAACGATAAAAACGACAATAAAAACACCAATAAAAATACCAGTGAGGGCTCCAAAGATCGCTACGTACAGCTTGCCAGAGAAACACTGGAACATTACGTCCGCTATGACCGGCTGATGCCCCTGCCCGAAGGACTGCCGACGGAAATGACAGAAGTGTCGGCGGGAGCCTTTGTGTCGATCAAAAAACACGGAGCTCTGCGCGGATGCATCGGAACCATCATGGCAACACAAGAAAGCGTCGCAAAAGAAATCATGTATAATGCTATCTCGTCGGGAATGAAGGATCCCCGTTTTCCGGCAGTAACAGCAGAAGAGCTGCCGGACCTGGTATACAGCGTCGACATCCTTGCTCCGCCGGAACCAGTCACAGACCGTAAAGGGCTGGACTGCAAAAAATACGGCGTGATTGTTACCAAAGGGCATCGGCGCGGACTGCTGCTTCCCAATCTTGAAGGCGTAGATACGGTGGACGAGCAGCTTGCGATTGCTTGCCGGAAAGCGGGTATAGACCCGCAGGATACATTTGCACTTGAACGCTTTGAGGTGATACGGCATCAATAGTACGGCGACAGATTTCATCTATTTGCTACAGCTAGAGTCTATATTTATATTTAGAGTCTATTTCTATATTCCATGAAAATGAGGTACAGAAGATGTCAGACATTCAAAAAATCACAATTTTGCTGGCAGCTGCCGGTAATACCGATGCAGACAGACTGGAACAGATTCTGGCGGAAGAATATCATGTCATAACGGCTGCCAGCGGAGCAGCAGCGTTAGATTCGGCCAAAGCTGAGCCTCCGGCGCTGATCCTGCTGCATCTTACCCAGCCCGATCAGAGCGGTTTAGCCATCTTAAAAGGGTTGAAAGAAACGGATAGCACGAGAAATATCCCGGTTATCTTATTGAGCGGTTCGGTTGATGCCAAGGAAGAGGAAGAAGGCTTTAGGCTGGGGGCAGCAGATTATCTTGCCGGCCCGATTAACGGCTTTGTCCTTAAAGCCCGGATCGGAACGCACCTCCATGTCGTGTGGCAGGGGCAGATGATAGAACGTCTGGCCATGCTGGATAGGCTTACCGGGATTCCCAATCAGCGCTTATTTGAAGAACGCTATTATATTGAGTGGAACGGCGCGGTCAGAAAGAGCGGTCCGATCAGCGTGCTAAGTATTGCTATTGACAGATTTGAGGACTATGTAGAGCAGAATGGGTATTTACAGGGTGATGAACTGATTCGGCAGATGAGCCAGGCCATGTCAGGCTGCCTGAAACGTTCCGCTGATTTTCTGGCGCGGTCGGGAAGCAGCAAGTTTGCGGTCATCCTTCCGAATACCGAAAACAGGGGAGCTATAAAAGTTGCCGACAAAATTGCCCGTTCCGTGAAAGCGGTCGCAGGCAGAGAAGCCAGAGAAGGCAGAGAAGCTCCCGGCCCGGAACCGGCCGGAATCGGCGTTACCGTCAGCATCGGTGTCGCTACCAGAAGCCCGGAACGGGAGGATAACTTTCAGGAGCTGCTGCGTGAAGCCGAGGAAGAACTCAGCCGCGCTATTGCATCAGGCGGGAACCGGGTATGCGCCAGCGGGATGTTTTAGATTATAGATCAATAAGGTGGAATCATTATTATGAGTGGAATACTGGACTATGAAACGGTGGAACTGGATGATGACGACAACTGTGTCGTCATCATCGACCAGACCAAATTGCCGTCTAAAATAGAGCAGCGGCGCCTGTATGATGCCAAGGAGATGTGGGATGCCATATATCTGCTGCAGGTCAGGGGAGCCCCGGCTATCGGTGTGGCTGCCGCCATGGGAATCTATATTTTGTCGAAGGGGATCAAGACGGATAGTTATCAAGAGTTTTATGACACATTTGTCAGCTATAAAGATTATCTGAATTCTTCCCGGCCCACGGCAGTCAATCTTTTGTGGGCCTTGAACCGGATGGATAAAATATGCAGTGACAATCAGGATAAACCGATAGCATCCATCAAGGAAGCGTTACGCCGGGAAGCCCAAGCCATAAAAGCAGAAGACATCCAAGTATGCCGGACGATCGGCAGGTACGGCCTTACCCTGCTTAAGCCGGGAGACGGTATCCTGACACATTGCAACGCGGGCCAGCTGGCGGCTTGCAAATACGGGACAGCAACCGCGCCGATTTATTTAGGTCAGGAAAAAGGCTACCGCTTCCGAGTTTTTGCCGATGAAACCAGACCGCTGCTGCAAGGAGCGAGGCTGACAGCCTATGAGCTTTGGTCCGTCGGCATCGATGTGACGCTGATCTGTGACAATATGGCGGCCACGGTTATGAAAAAGGGCTGGATTCAGGCAGTCTTGGTAGGCTGTGACCGGGTAGCAGCTAACGGTGACACGGCCAATAAAATCGGCACTTCAGTCATTGCGGCTGTGGCACGGCACTACCGGATCCCTTTTTATGTATGTGCCCCGGCGGCGACGATTGACCTTGATACCCCTGACGGGGCGGCTATTCATATCGAAGAGCGCCCGGCTGAGGAAGTGACAGAGATGTGGTACGAAACTCGGATGGCACCGGAAGGAGTAAAAGTATTTAACCCGGCCTTTGATGTGACCGATCATGAGCTGATTACCGCGATTATAACTGAGCACGGGATCGCCCGGCCGCCTTTCAGCGAATCGCTCCTTACCATCAAATCCAGATAATAAGCAAGGCGCCAGCCATACGTTGCTATGGCTTAAAACCCTTTTTCCTTCAGATCCTGTACTATCTTGATATATTCTTCCAGAACGTCAAAACCCCGGTAATCCTCTCTTTTCAGATCGATGATATCGCCATGGGAAATGCCTCTTCTTCCGGTACTGACAAAGGTGCCCCGGTATGCGCCCCATTTGGCGGAAGCTTCACTGACAAGACCGTCGTTTTTACCCGCACCGGAAAAGCGCATCAGCAGGTGCGGGATACTCAGCAGACTGTCTGCGCTGAACCGATTCATGACAGAGGCATAGCTTTGGTAATATACTTCCGGTGCATCGGGATATTTCATATTAAATTCGTGGCAGTATTCCGGGGAAAGCTGTTTCGTGGCAGCATAAAAATCCGGCTCCTGGTCGCCGATGCGGGCAAAGGTGCGGTTAAACACGGAAGCAATATAACGGTAAATACCGTCCGGCAGTTTATTCAGGAACGAGATCAGTTCGGAACCCCGGTGCGGCGTGCAAATCGTGGTCAGGCTGGCCACCTTGGCGGCCATGCCCGGTTCACAGATCAAATAGCGGGCGTCCAGGCCGCCTTTGGAGTGGGCGATGATGTTTACCTTCTGACCGCCGGTCTCGGCCAGAACTTCGTTGATTTTAGCGCTGATCATGGCGCTGTTCCGTTCTATCGTTCCCCATGCCTCCTGATGTCCATAATATAGCACGGCGCCGTTCCTGGTCAGTTCCCGGGCAATGCGGCCCCAGTAATTGAGATGTTTTAAGTCACGGAATCCGATGCCATGAAGCAGGATAAACGGATACTGGGTCTGGCAGGTGCGCCCCGCCGACCGCAGCAAACGGTTATCTAAGCGGCAGCATTCCCCGTCGTATTCTTCGATGGCCTTGTTGCAGATATAATTCATCAAAAAGAGGTTCACGACCGGAATCCACAGGTTGACGGCAATCAGGATGCGGCGCAGGATGCCGAGCCGGTAGCAGGTGAACAGCAGCCGCAGTGTCCCGTTAGCCAACAGGAATAAAAAGAAGACCGCCGTCACAAAAGCGTCAGCCCAGAACAAGATGACATTATCGTTAAAGTTAAGAAAACTCAGAAAGGCCATCCATGATGGAGTTGAAGTCCAGGAAGGTGCCCACGAAGTAAGGGTTATGACCAGAACGTAATACAAAACCTGAACCGTCAGACCCCAAAGTGAGAACCGGATCAACAGCTGGCCTCCGTAAAGGACATTGATCCGGAGGTTGTCGCATTGGCTGTAGCGGAAGGTAAAGAAATGCAGTCTGACAGTAGTATAGAGAAAGCAGACAATCAGCAAAGTATTGACAATAACCGCGTCCGACCATAACAGGACGAGATGCGGCATCAGCAAATATACCGGAAACCGGACATGTTTCCTCGTAATATCCAATAATTTAAAAGCATCGCCGACCAAGTATAAAATATGGAAGACAACAATGGCAGCCTCATACATAAGCTTCCTCAGATACTCTCACGGATACCCTGTGACAGCACGGCACACCGTCATTCATACGTCAGCGCCGCCTCCTCACCATGTAGCACCCGCAGCGCTCCCTGAACCAGAGCCAGCAATTCGTCTTCGCCAGGATAAACCGTGATCGGGGCAATCCAGCCGGTTTTCTCGCGAAGGGAATCAGTCACTGATTTATTATACGCAATACCGCCGGTAATGAGAATCTGGTCTACCTTGCCTTCCAGCACACAGGCCATAGAGCCGATATCTTTGCTGACCTGCATGATAAAAGCATTTCTCACCAAAGTCCATTCCGGGTCGCCTTCGGCCACCTTTTTTTCTACATTCTGCATATTGTTAGTTCCCAGGAAGGCATTGAGACCGCCGTTACCGGTTACTTTCTTAAGCAATTCCGTTTCTGTGTACTTGCCGGAAAAACACAGTCTGATCAAGGCTCCCGAAGGGACGCCGCCGGCCCGTTCAGGCGAAAAAGCACCGTCGCCGTCCAAGGCATTAAAAACATCGATTACCCGGCCGTTCCGGTGGGCACCCACCGATACGCCGCCGCCCAGATGCACCACGATCAGATTCAGTTCCGGATAAGGACGGCCGGTCTCCTTGGCATAGCGCTTGGCAATCGCTTTCTGATTCAGGGCATGGAAGATACTGACCCGGGGGATTTCCGGCATGCCGGAGAGCCTTGCTTCGGGAATCAGCTCGTCCACGACAACCGGGTCGACGATGTAGGAAGGAATATGTAGGGAATCGGCAATTTCCTTGGCTATCAGCCCGCCCAGATTGGAGGCATGCTCCCCGCGCTCGCTTTTATTAAGATCAGCTGTCAGCGCATCGTTAATCGCATAAGTACCGCTGACAATCGGTTTCAGCAGGCCGCCGCGGCCAACGACCATATTCAGCGAGGCTGAGTCAAAATCCTTTTCCCGGAGCATGCTTAAAATAATGTCCTTACGGAAATCCTTCTGATCTGCCATACAGGCAAAGCGGGCGATTTCTTCTGTGCTATGGCGCAGGGTCTCTTCAAATAGCAGGGTTTCGTCATCATAGACGCCGATTTTGGTGGAAGTGGAACCGGGGTTGATTACAAGACTTTTCACTGACATGGTAGTTTCTGCCTTTCTGCTTGGTAATTTTCTGGTTGCATGCCGTATTTTTCGCATTACTTATTTACGCATTACGTATTTTCATGGCCTCTGACACTACGGCGCCGAGGGCGATAGAGTTCACTTTACATTCGAAGTCATCGGAACGGGAAGTCAGAATTACCGGGGCTTTGGTTCCGGTGATAATATTGCCGTTCTTAACTTTGGCGGTATGAACAAGGGCTTTGTAGACCAGATTGCCGGCATGGATGTCGGGAAAAAGGAGGATGTCGGCATCGCCTTGGATATCACGGTCGGTGGCACCTTTATGTTCGGCGGCATCGGGATCAATCGCCAGATCCAGTGACAAAGGCCCGTCAACGATGCAGCCGCTAATCTGCCCGTTCTTGTACATCTGGGTAAGTTCAGCGGCTTCTACGGTAGCGGGCATCTTGGGATTTACTACTTCCACGGCGGCTAAAGGCGCTACCTTGGGCTGTTCGATTCCGCAGGCGGAGGTGATTTCCAAGGTATTTTTGATAATATTTACCTTGTCTTCCAAAGAAGGATAGGGTATAAAGGCGACATCGGTAAGAAAAAGCAGCTTGTCAATGCCTTCTATGTCAAATACGCACACATGGGATAAAGCGCTGCCGGTTCTCAGGCCGACATTCTTATCCAGCACGCTTTTTAGGAAGCCTTTGGTGTCGATCAGCCCTTTCATATACATATCGGCTTGGCCGTCATGTACCAGCTTGACGGCGGTAAGGGCGGCTTCATAATCGTCTTCCACGTGGATCAGTTCGAAATCATTGATATTAATCTGAAGAGAGTCGGCGACTTCCTTTATCTTCACTTCATCGCCAACCAGAACGGCATTCGCAATTCCCCTTTCCTTAGCAGCCTGCACCGCCTCCAGCACAGCAGAGTCCTGCGCCACCGCGACGGCTACTTTTTTCATAGGTCTGCCGCTTAAACCGGCAATCAGATCATCAAATGTCTTATTCATTTTTATTCCCATGCGCTCCTGTAGTATGGCTGAAAGAATGATGTCGGCATGGCTCCCTTGTTTTTATTTTCTTTCATCCCGCAAAATCATATCGTTAAAATAATATCATTTTTTCCCCTAAAAATCAATAGACTCATTCATTTGAGTTTCCCCATTTTTATCCATGCCAAGCCAAGTGTTTTATATCAAACAATGATAACTGCATGGTTTTGGGTTTCGGACGGAGCAGGTCATGAA
>QMCD01000075.1_pt1 | contig 67898 bp, 100 predicted proteins | sample 1821841 | NCBI WGS metagenome assembly QMCD01 (sample SAMN01991225, study PRJNA193472) | Termite gut metagenome, whole genome shotgun sequencing project. | isolation source: worker | host: Macrotermes natalensis
CCTGCTGTTGTGCTTGTAGACGGCATACCGTATACTGCTGAGTATACGAATAATTTCACTCTTCCTGCGGCATTAAGCAGGGTATACTCAGGTGTAAGCAAAGGGACAACACTAGGTTCTCCGCTTGCGGAAGCAAAGGTATCTTTTTCTGCTTCTGTTGAGCGTACAAATATACTGATAAGATGGCTTGAGCAGCAGGATATACCGTATGTAGGTGAAGAGTTCAATATAAAAGGGTTTAATGATACGCACGGCATTAATAGGTATTTACATGCAAGACTTGAATACCGGTTTAAGGGTGACAAAAACACTACTATAGTGTATACTGATGATGGATCATTCAACAAAACACCGCATGGAAACTGTCTTGTGTCGTTTGTATCGTATGATGCACAGCGCCGTGCGGTTAAAATAACTAACGCATTTACCGGCGAACAAGTGGAGATGAGGACAAATGCTGTTATATGGTTTGCGCTGCAACTATTGCTATTGCTGCCTGTAACACTAATATAGAGGGTATGGATGGCTGATATACCGTTATTGGAAGAAGTTTTAGATGATGCTCAACAGGCAGTTTTAAGTCTTGATTTTCCAGCACCTCCTACGGTTAAGGAAAGCGGTCAGTTTTTCCTTGATATTTTATCGAGTGTTTCTGAATCATTGGGGTTGCTGAATCCTTTTCCATCGCCCATGCCGAATCCTCCCGTACCTCCTCTTCCTGATCCGCGCATTCCGGCTGTTCCGCAGATACCGAAATCTGCCAGTCCTTTTAAGCTGCCTTTTTCCAGGAGGTAATTATGAGACTTCCTTTCCGATTTTTCCGCGGAGAACTAAACGGTTTTTTTGTGTATACATTCTGTACGTTTTTAAATGTGTATGCAAAAATAACCGGGCTTCTTGATGAGATGGTATACCACATGATGTTTCAGTGGAAGCTGCCTTATGAAGCTCCTGCCGGTGTGTATCCTATACGGAATGAAGATGTATACAATCTTGGTAAAATAGGCGGTCTGTTTCAGCCGCGTACTTTTTTGCAGTCTAATCTTGGGTCTATATGGTTTACTGAAAGTTTTATGTCTAACGGTGTAGAACGAAGTGAACGCGGGTTATTGGATATGGAGTATGAATCTTTTCTGTTTGTACGTACAGGAGCAGACGAATACCCGACAGATATAAACACACAAGCAAGTGAAATGCAGCGCAGTACGCTGGTTGAACATGGAGCTGTTCCTCTTGGGTATGTCCGTGAAGGTGTACAGTTATTTGATGAAAAAGGCGAAGTAATACGCGATAATCTTATACCTCTTTCTGACGGGCCGCCAGCAGAAGGCGCGTATGTTACGTACTATGGGTTAAAATACTTAATTCATGAAGAGTTTTTTGACCGTGAACTCCCGCTTACGGTGGATGTTTTTAAGCTGTTATTCGAGGCAATGCAGCGTATCAGGAGGAATGGTGCGTCTATTATTTCCCTGCTTGAAATAACATCTCTCCTTGGTGAAGGGTATATTTATGATCTTGAAATACAGCAGGAAGAATACTGGTATAACTGCTATTACAGCCTTAATGCTGATGTAGTTATTGTAAATAGGGAGCGCCGGTATGTTGCATGGCTGAATGTACTTGCGGCAAAGTTCAAGCACTTTAACTTCATTATAAGGAGCGCATAATGGCAAACGCACAAGATTTAGCTGTTATTGAAGATACTACCAGACGGATGACTACAGCAGAAGGACGGGTATCAAACTTTAGTTATACAGATGAAGCGCTTGCTGACCGGATGGTAGAAGGTGTAGCGCAGTATAGCTATGATAATGAGCAGAATATACCGCTTGCTACGCTGACAGACTATAATCCTACTATAATAAATAAAGGTATCCGAGCGCAGGGAGCTTCTCTTCCAAGAGAAGGAGTAAACCATTTCTTTGGACGTACTTCATACAATGTAAATATGCTCGCCAGGATGTTTCACGATTATATAACTGCGCGTGAAGATATTGATTCAAGAAATATCTCTGAGTATGATAGTACACAGCCGTATCATTTCGGAGACACTGCGTATTTGATTACCGAAGCAGATAATCAGATTATTTATACCGTATATCAGCGTACTACTTCTGCTCCTGATTCTATAGTTGATATGAGTCCTTCTGTACATCCTGAGCATTGGACGGTTATGCGCGAGAATACTGCGCTGTCAGATGTTCTTCCTGCCGGTACAAATCTCAGAACTGTAACGCATGACGGCCATTATGTTCCTGCTACGGAAGCTGATGCAGCTACGATAACAGATATTCCCAATGATGTTACGCTAAAAGATGACGATGTTGGATTATTTGATTTATGGGTAGTAGGAGACAGGAGTAATACAGAGTTTAAAATACAGCGGATATTTTATAAAAATACCGGTAGGGAATACACACGGGTTATACAGGGAAACAATGAGATTGTGTATTGGTATCGTTCACAGGCACCGGAAGGTGCGAATATTGTAGCGCTTGTAGGCGCATGGATATTCCGTGTAGAAGGAACCAATCTTTTCTTATACTATGACGATAATTTACCGCCTCCGGCAGTATATATTGACAGAACTGTTGGAAGTCCTACGTATGGGCATCTTTTATGGGAGATAGATTAATGGCTACAGCAAGAATGGATTTAGGCAGAGTGGTAGGGCATAATATTGCCGTAGAGGTTGTACAAAATGATGATGATCATTATGTACTGTCTTTTGTATGGTATGATGAAAATAACCAAAGGCAGGAAGTAACAACACCTAATCTGCTGGAAGAAGACGGTAATTTATCATTGATAGAACTTGAAGATAAGCCGGAAGAGGGCATATACCGGTTGCACTTAAGCTGGAAGGATAACACTACTGGTGCGGTGTATAATACTGTTACTCCCAATTTATTCGGGGAAGATTTAGATCCGATACGTGATGTGTTAGCTGATCTTTCTGATAGAATGCGTGCAGCTGAAATAAAAAATGCACAGCAGGATGTACGTCTTAATAATATTGAAACAAAAAATACGCAACAGGATACAAGTATATCTGGTCTGCAAACACGGGTGGGTTCTGCTGAAACAAAACTTGATGAGCATGATATTGCTTTCAATAATTTTGTCAACCTTATAAATGCGGCGAATGCTAAAATAATGGAAAATACGGACAATATAACAAACTTACAGAAAAAAAATGATGTACAAGATCAGTTTATTACTCAGCTTGACGCCAAAAACGGAACACAAGATACTGCTATTGCGAAGGCACAAAGTACTGCTGATGGATCGGTCACTGTAAATAATCAGCAAAATATAAAGATAGACAGCGTGACAAGCAGAGTTACAGCGCTTGAATCTATTCCTCCCGGCATACCTAAACCTCCATCGCATAATACAATTGCAGTTGTTGTGCGGACGCAAAGTTTTGGAGGATCAGGTTCGCAGAATCTTACTATAGAAGGCTGGTATAGAATAGAGCTTATCGGCGGAGGCGGCGGATCAGGAGGAGGAGCTTTTCTTACTGCCGCAGCTGGTACTCGTGCAGGCGGCAATGGCGGAAACGGAGGACATATTACAGCTGTATTTTATGTACCTTCTTCCGGTGCAACTGTGCATTATTGGGTAGGTTCAGGCGGACAAGGCGGTGATTATGGCGACGATGGTGCAGGAGGAGGCGGAGCTGGAGGAAGTGCATCTTTTGTCGAGGTATTTCCTACCAGTATTCAATTGATAGCAGGCGGCGGCGGAGGAGGTTCAGGTGCGTTTATAGTTGGAAGCCCGAGTGCGTCTGGCGGCGGCGGTATTGGAGGCGGTAATGTTGTTATTGACCGTGGAACTATCAGCAATGAAGGCGCTAATAATCTAGCCGCAAGGCAAACAGTTTTTCGTGCAAGTCATGGTGTATTATCCCCAAGAGCTACCTCTAATTTATGGGGCACTGCAAGAAATGCCTATTCTATAGGCGGTGCAGGCGGAAGCGGTTGGGCAACAGGCAGCACGGTAAGCAATAATGGGCAGCCTGGAGGTAACGGGTATGACTGGGATGGAAGAAGGTCAGCTTTCGGAGGCGGTGAAGGCGGTATCTATCCGGCAGGTCAAAATACGGACGGAGTACCAGGAAAAGACGGCAAGATTATTATATACAGGCAATAAGGAGTAATTTGTGGCAATAAAAGATTTTGGACGTGTTCTTGGCGAGAATGGAAGAAGTGCGTCGGTAACCGTAAAAGCGGATGACAAGGGTCAGTATATTCTTACCATGACATGGTATGATGACAACGGTACGGCGCATTCGACAGATACGCCGAACCTTATAGGGTCGCATGTCTCTATGGAAGTAGTTACAAATACTGATGATGCGTATATTGTGAAGTTTACCTGGGTAGACGCTGACGGCACTCCGCAGGAGGTAGTATCGCCTAATCTGCTTGGAGTAGACGGAACGTCCCCGAGCATTACTGTGATTGAAGACAGCGATACGCGGTATGTTCTTGGATTTACTTACGTTGATTCAGCCGGTACGGTGCATACAGAAGAAACACCGAATTTAAAGGGACAGGACGGAACAATCGGAGAAAATGGTGCTGGTGTTGAGGTATCGGTAAATACGCAGACAGCAAGTCAATATATTCTTGATATAACACAGATTGCTCCAGACGGAACAGTCAGCACCTTTCATACGCCGAATCTGAGAGGTAAAGACGGAATTAGCGGAGGAGAGTCAGGAAACGGTATAGATGTTGTAGTAAAAGAGGATTCAGAAGATTCGTATATACTGGAGTTTATTAAAAACATAAAGACATTCACATGGACAGAAACACCCGGTGCTGTTGCTGCTGCCACATGCTTAAGTCTTACCTGGAACGGCAGTATATTCTGCGGCGTAGGCAGCAATCAGTATTTTACCAGCTCTGATGGTACGAACTGGACTGCCGGTGCTCTTCCTGTTTCAAACGGAAAAGGTATAACACATAACGGAACTATTTTCTGTGTTGTTGGCACAAATAGTTGTGCTACCAGTATTGACGGCACTAACTGGACAGCACAAGTTATCCCTGCCGGTGATTATATGGACATAGAGTGGAACGGAACTATTTTCTGCGCCGTAGGAAACAATTGTTGCGCTACAAGTCCTGACGGTATTAACTGGACTGCTCAAACTATTCCTGCCGGAAATTATATGAGTATTGCCTGGTCTGGGCTTCTTTTTTGCGCTGTCGGCAGCTATACGACAACAATTACCAGCAAAGACGGGGTACAGTGGCAGCAAGTGAATGCTTTGGCCGAGTACCGAAAAGTATTGTGGGGAAACGGTAATTTTGTTGCCATAGGAGACAGCAGTACTGTTTATGGAACAACTGACAAGGTTGCTGTCAGTACGGATGGTATATCCTGGGATGTACACAATAACGCGATACCAGTAGGAACAGCCTATGCGGCTGCTTTCGGGCATGGTATTTTCTGCATAGCTGGTACCGGTGCTGGCGTTAATCCTCCTTACTGTCTGACCAGCGCTGACGGCATAGAGTGGGGGGACAGCGGATATACTCCTTCCAATAGTATAGGCTGTCTTGCCTGGAACGGCACTATGTTCTGCGGAGTTGCTTTGAATGCCGGATTCAGCACAACAGGGATTGCCGGTACAACTACCGACAGTATTACCACAACTCCTGATCTCAGACAGAATCCTGCTACAAATACAGAAGCAGGATTGATGCAGGGAACAGAGGAAAATACGGATGACCCTGTTGCTACATTCGGTAAGATATCCATAGAAACACCCGCAGGTAATGCACGGGTGAACAATGTGTTTCTGCAAAATTCAGCTGATTATGATGCGGCAAGTACGCACGCAGACGGGGTGTACTTCCTGCTTTCTGATGCTTTGCCGGAAGACACAAGCGGAGAAGTAAGTGATCTTGAAATGAAGTTTCAGGATCACCGGGCAACAGACTATGTCTTGTGGCAGGACGTCTGGAACACTCAGTATCAAAACCTTCTTTCCGACGCACAACTTAATGGTATGACGGTAGACCCGTTACAGCAGCAGAATATTACTGCATACAGCAGTTCTACTAATCAGTTTACTGTAACCAGTCCTTTGGGCGGTATCCTATCCATTACTGTTATTAATACCGATACTACGTTCGGTATTGTGTATATAAACAGCGTAGATGTCGGCAATACGAAAGGAATTATTTCTACCAAAGCTCAGGTAAAACATTTAACTCTTGCCGCAGGGGATACGGTGTATGTGACAAACGCGCAGCAGGTATTATTTACTCCGTTTATAGAGGACACATCTTCCAGGCTCTGGCAGAAGATAAAATCGCTTGAAACGTTTGAAGCAGAGACAAGAAGTATGGTACTTGACCTACAGGCGGACAGTCAGGCGCTTGTTCGGGATGACGGCGCAACACAGGACATTAAATCTTTGACAGAAGCAGGGCCGTGGACTGTTCCTGCCAACTCAGGCAGGGGAGGAGTAATTGATTATAAAGCGGTTGACTTCATCATCGGAAGTTCCGGGTGGATAAAGATAGACGGCACTGTTGTGTATGACTACGGCGGTCTTTTAGGGCTTAAACTGGGGCTTCCGACAGGAACAAAAAAGGTTATGGATGGGCAGACCATTGAAACGGGCGGTCTAAACAGTATCACATACACACCGTATAAAGTGAAACCGTCAGAAGGAGAATAAGGAGTAAATATGGCAAAGTCTGTTATTATAAAAGCCCGCGTAGGCGGGGAAGAACTGCCTTTGGTTATTACCGGAGGCGGTGGAGACGCAACTGATTGGAGAATTGTAAAGAACTCCCGCAGTGAATTTACGTTGGGGTATGATCAAAAAGCTAACCCGACTAAAATTACATGGACTCCAAGCCCTGCAACAATCAAGTATAATTTTATGAGTATTACGCAAGGGTTTAACGGTGAATTCTACAGTATTCTCAACAACAGTAATAATATATTCGTATCAAACAACTTGATGACATGGACTATAGTAAATACAGGATTATCTGATTTATATCCGCGAAAAATTATTCGTTCTGATACAATGATTGTTGTAACAGGAAGAAATTGCTGTATAACAAGTTTAGACGGCATTGTTTGGAATAAAGTTGATATGCCAGCTGGATATCCTTTTACTCAATACGGTGAAATAGCATGGAATGGGTCTATTTTCTGTGTGTTCAGTGATACTAACGGCAAAAGATCTTGTTATACTAGCTCTGATGGTACGTCATGGATACAACAAACAGTTCCTGAGAATAAAATTTGGGGCAGTTTAGTTTGGAACGGCAGTATTTTCTGTGCTGTAGGCAACGACGGCTGTATGACTAGTCCTGATGGAGTAACATGGACGCAGCAAACATTACCTGTTAGTGGTGCAAATAGCATGGAATGGAACGGAACTATTTTCTGCGCCGTTGGAAATGTCCGTTGCGTTACAAGTCCTGACGGCATTAATTGGACGGCACATACTATTCCTGCAGGAAGCTATAGCAGTATTGTCTGGAACGGCACTATATTTTGTGCCGCGGCTACTAACGGTACTTGTATTATAAGCACAGACGGAATAAACTGGATTGTACAAGATGTTTCTGTTGCGTATTGCAGCTTAGTTTATTGGGACGGCAATAAGTTTTATACGTATGCGACAACAGTAAATACTATAGGCACACCTGATAAAGATATTATCATAGAAACCCCCAATCTCCGCGAGGATTACGCCTGTTATGATGAAGATATGGGCAGGAATCTGTTTGACGTACTGGGTGTAAGCACTATTCCGGATGCGGTAAATGCTCTTTCTGCCCGGTGCAACGGTTCAGGTGTTCCTGATTTTTCAGGGCTTAGGCTGGGGGATTACATCGACGGTATCTCTTTAGTTGGAATACCGGCAGAAAACAGCGGTACTGCCGGAACTGCGTGGAGTTCTTTGTATAGGAATAACCGTATTATAATACTTGGGTTTAATACGTATAAAGGCATGGATAGTATAACTACTAACCATATCGTATTCGGATTCAGGAATTGTCCAATAAGAAAACAGATGTATAGTACTGCTATTCAAGGATCCGGATACAATACTTCTGATCTCAGAGCATTTTTGGATGGTACAAATGGAGATGGAACAGGAGATAAAGCAGGAGTAACAACCGCAGTTTTTTTGAATGTGCTGAATGCTCAGTTAGGCGGTGCAGGTCACATACTTAAAATCCGAAGGCTGCTATATAACGCCGTATCTACGTGGGGATGGTATTATTACTCTTTGTTTTTACCAAGTGAGCAGGAAATATCAGGGAATGTTACAAGAGGAAGAATGCTGATGGATAACGGGATAAAAATACAATACCCATTATATAGGGACAGTATAATTTACCGCATTAAAAAACTAAACGCTGTTAGCACTAATTGGTGGGTTTGTTCTCCAACAGATACATACAGCACAACACATTTTGTTACTCAAAGCATAAGTGGTGTAACAACTAATAATTTAGCAAATGATACACTGGTTGGCTGTTCCCCTGTTTTCTGTTTATATTAAAGGAGTGAAATATGAGTGATATTTATATTGCGAGAAAAGACGGATACGTAGTACTGCACGGAGATAAGGATCAGATGATGGAACTTGACGGTGTTGAACCTGAAATTACCCTCACCAGAGAAGAGTATGATGCAATTGACGGTATAGTACGTATTATTGACGGTGAAATCTTTCTGGGAATGACAGAGGAGGAGAAAAAAGCAGAAGAAAATGCAGCTATTCTTGCCCGCTGCCGTTTACGTCTTGCGGAAACCGACTATATCGGTATAAAAATAGCGGAAGGAAGCGCTACGAAGGAAGAGTACGCAGACATTATAGCACAAAGAGAAGAATGGCGTGAAACAATTCGGAGCATAGGGGTATAGCATGGATGCAAAGGTTTCGAGGAAGGAAAAACGGTACCAGCCTCAGGGAGCTGTTGAGGTACTGGTTGACGATGTTTTTGATCTATACCCAGTATACGGTAATCCTTTTGACAAGAACCTTATAACAGACATTGAAGTACTCGATGATCCGAACGCAGAACTGCTTGACCGGGCAATGTTTGCTGTGGTCAAGCAGCGCGGGCTTGACCCGACAGACCCTGCTGACGGCATTCAGTGGGCTGAAACTATCTCAGGAGAAGTTCCTGTTCCGCTTCTGTTGAGTCAGATTACTGCTTCTGTATCGCAGGAAGGCCCCGGAGTACGCATAACTCCTTCTGTTGTTATGCGTTCCGGGAAACCTATAACCAGCTTTATAGTTGAATTGACAAGTCCTGTAAGGTAGCGTATACTTATACCATGGCGTATGTACAAACAGATGCAACACAATGCACAATAGAGATAGAAGATGCGGCACACCTTGGACGCATTATACGCGGTCTTATAGCGGATGAATCAGGCGCTGCGGCATTATATGATAATATTATTCATAGCATACAGAATTCTTCTTATTCCTGGATGTCTGGCGTCATTGAGCGGTTGAAGCATATAAGAGATGAAGAAGAAAGACACTTCGGCAGTCTAATACAGGTACTTACAGAACTAGACAGCACTATAGCTGACAACATGGCAAAAGGAGCAGCAGGAGAATGATTATTAACATATCGGCAGGAAAGGATAATTTTTCGCAGCGGAATAATGAAGTAAAACCGCTTGAATCCTGCAATGTTACTTCTATGGTCATGGCTCTTTCTTATATGGGATATGCGTTTCCTCCCGGGCCTTACCAGCAGCCGGAAGATAACCTGTATACATTTATAAAGCAGAACGGCAGGAATCCGGAAGTTCATGCTGAGTTGTCAGATATGACAAATAAATGGATGAATAAAAATGTCACTAAATTTTCTACTGCTTTTCTTATAAGCAATATTTTGTCTGAACTTAAAGGAGGCCGTCCTGTTGTACTGTCAGGCACCTTCCCCGGCTATCCGGCGCCTAAAAAAACACCTCTCGGCCACATCGTATGTCTTGTCGGCATGGATATTACAGGAACTGTTCCTGATCATTTTATATGGGACGACCCTTACGGGAATACGCTCAATGACTGGCAGGGATCCGGAAATGACATAAAGGTCAGTTACGCTCAGTTTATTAATTGGATCAAACCGGTAGGAAATACATCCCTTAAATGGGCGCATACATTTATGAGGTAAATATATGATAGAATTAAGCACAGCTATAGTTATATCTATCGGCACGATAATTTTCTCCTGCGGCGTATCATGGGGAGTTATGAAAGTAACTACCGTGTTTATGCAGAAAGAAATAAATTTCCATGCCCGTAAACTGGAGGATATGGACACAAACGGTTCCATGAAGACTAGAGAAATGATAAAGGAACTTGCTGATTTAAAGGATGCTTTACATGATATGAAGCCTGATAGGATTATTACTAAGATGGAGACAATGGAGAAAAATATAGAAGATATGCGTAGAGATATCACAGAGATGTCGCGTCAAACGGCATCTTTAGAAAGTACCGTAAGTATGTACATGCAGAGGCAAGGCTTGTAAACATTAGTTTACAAAGAAACTACGGTGTGATATACTATCTACATTAATTCATGTTCGGAGGTATTTTATGCAAGAACAGTTTGATAGTGTTATAGCCATGGACGGCATAGGATTGCAATATCAGGTGGAGTTACTGTCTCCGCCCGGATTTGAGCTTTCAAATAAGCAGAAATATATGTGCAATATTGAAGTAAAGCTGAATGGACACGCAGAATTCCATGCCTGGAACAGGATAACTGAGTTTATCGACAGCTTTGAGGGGCAGGAAATACTGCATGAGTACATGATCGACAAATTATGCGAATTTATCAAGCAGCTGTACCACAACAATTTCAAGCATGTCACTATTTACTCGAACGTCAACCGGTGTGAAAAGATGTGTCTTGTGGCAAAAAGAACAATAAAAGGCGCACTTGCGGAGTCTGAGTGAAAAGACAAGTTCCTGTTCCATTCTTTATTTTAGCGGTAATGTCCGCTGCGTCATATACAGCTACTACGCTTTTATCCGGTAAACCCGCCGAAGTGTTCGGCATTACCTTCTCTTCCGGCTGTATTATTTTTCCTGTCTTTTACATTGTTTCTGATATCGTATCAGAGGTATACGGCTACCGGGCATCCAGACTGCTTTCCTGGGTCACTTTCGGTGTGCAAGTGTTTATTTCCATTGTTTTTATGGCTGCGGTCAGTCTTCCTCCTGCTCCCGGCTGGGGACAGCAGGAGGCATACAGTACCGTACTCGGAGCAGCTCCTGTTATACTTATCATAGGGCTTTTGACCCTTATGGTTGCGGACTTTATCAATGATAAAGTCTTTGCCGCTATGAAGAAAAAGCAGGGAGAAAAAGGTTTTATTCTGCGTGCGCTTGTTTCAAGCACGCTCGGAGAGATAGCAGACAGCGCACTGTTCACCATACCGGCATCCTTTTTTGTATGGGGTATGCCGTTATCCGAACTTCCGTCTTTAATCCCGTCCATATTCGGAGCGGCTCTCATCATAAAACTTACCTATGAGTTTGTTCTTTCTCCTATTACACGTATTATTGTTGTAAAACTGAAGGAGTATGAAAATGCAGCATAATAAGCTGAAAAGTGTGAAAAACATCCTGCTTATATGGATTCTTACTGCCATTTCCTACATTATTATAGCTGACAAGTATGAGTTTATATCTATCGCGCAGAACTTGAGCTGGGCTGTACTCGCTTATTTCGGGTGTAATGTAGCGCAGAAAAAGATTTTCGCAGATTCGGAGAAAAGGAATGAAAGCTAATGCGTATAAAATTATGTGTGGTTTCGCTTTGTGTGTTTTGTTTCTGCCTGGCTGCCGAAGCACAGACTTTGGAGGAACAGGAAATGATTCTCTGGACGAACTTGGACGAGAGCTTTCAGCAGCACGAGAAAGAGATAGAATCATTGCAGACATCTATAGCAGCGCTCTCGACAGAGTTAGAGCTATCGAACAACGTATCAATGAAGCAGACGGAAGCCTTCAACAACTTAGAGAGGGTTTACTCGAGTACCATCTCTTCACAAAGGATATTATACGCCGACTATCAGAACTTGAAAGCGGACAATCTGCGGGAGCAGGAGAAAAACAGGAACCTGATTAAAGCCGTAACTGTTCTTGGCGCTGTTTTTATACTGCTTTTTGCGGTAAAAATACTTATCCGTTTACTGAGAAACAACCCAGGTACAAAGGCTTTTATTTCGGTAATACCTGACAGTATTATAAGATGGCTGGATTAAAGGAGGAATATATGCTTGTTCAAAAAGCGGAGTTTTTAGTTGTAAATACTGACGGAACAGAACACCGTATTATTGCAACAACTGCCGGTAGAGCGTCAGATGCGTTTGAGGTATCAGGAAACCGTGTCCGTCAAGTAACACTTGACCACGAAGTACAAAACTATGAAAAAGATCCTGACATTGTATTCACCACTACTGTTACTCCTGATGGGGCAGTAGCTGGCGGGTGTAAAGCCGCTCCTTCCGAGCAATGGCAGCGCACTGTCGGGGATGAAGTTATTTTTACTGCCTACGCAAATACCGGGTGGGCATTTTCCGGCTGGTATCGTAATGGTGCCCAGCTTTCAACAGCCTCCGAAGCAAAGATAGCAATAACACCGCAAAGCACCGGCGAAACAGCCCTCATTGTATTTGAGGCCCGTTTCGCTCCTTCTGTTTAATAGTTAAGCCGTCCAGATGGGGCGGCTTTTCTTTTTCAACGAGAAAAAATTAAACGCAGCGAATAGCACGGTAAACAATACCGCAAAAATAATTCTGTTTGATACGCTTAAAATATTAAGCAGTGATAAAGCTGTATCAGTCATCGTTACGCCGAATAAAGCGATAGTTACAGCTATAACAGCATTAATCAATACTACAGTAGTATAGTATACAAACAACAACAGAAACTGTTTAAATTTCTTCATAATAATCCTCCGGAATATTTATTACCCTTATGTTGAGTTCAATCGAAGCCTTGTATTTATGCGGTTTATCTATATCTATGTACATCTCGCCATCTATTGTTTTTGTGTTATATATATCCCTTCGGTAAGTAGCATAAAATCTATTATACCCTGTCAAATTGCCGCGGAATATTTTTCCAATCGCTCTCCGCACCGGTACAAACTTTACATACCGATTTCCTGCGTAAATTATAACACTATCTTTACTGACATGTACCACACACCGGATTGTTTTTTTATCACGCCACGGAGTTCCCTTATTCCTCATCCTGCCCCTCCTTTTTGATAAGCCATTCGATAAATTTCTCGAAGTAACCGCTGTCCTTTTTCTTTGTTCCGTCGTACACGAATATATCACTTTCCGGTACGTCATCTTTCATAAGTTCTTCTTTCCACACCCCAATTATGTTTTTCGGCGCTATAACAAGAGTAGTTTTTCCTTTCCGTATAGCTATCTGACCTCCTATAAATGTTTTTCCTGTGCCGCAATCACCGTTAACCATTAAAAAAGGTTCATTTACACCGCGGGCTATAGCTTCTTTTTGGTGCTTAAATGGTGTCCGCATTTCTTTTAATCTCCTTAACCAAACTCAAATATATCTCTTCCAGCACTGCCTGTTACCAAGTCAGTTCCGACAGAAATAGCCTCATATATACGTGATTCAACTGATTTTTCAACGAATACACGGTACGCATATTTCATCTCTGTTGCCTGCCCGCGTACAAACCGATGCCTGCTCTGATAATCCTGCTCTACAGAGCTGTTTGAACAAACTTGTATCGTATAGTTACACGCTGCGAAACAATTCAGCCCATACCCGCCTGACGCCTGATTCGCCACACAAACCCTTGATTCTCCTGATTCAAAAGATTCTTCCGATGCCTTCTTTTCTTTAGGCGTTTGTTTCCCTGAGTACTCGCAGTATGGTATCTCTTCTTTCCTTAACCGTTCTGTAACTGCGTCAAACATGTTTTGTCTTGATGACCAGACAACAATCTGGTTATCGTCCGGGCCTATCTCTTCAATAAGTTCAAACAATGCTTCCAGCTTAGGATTCTCTTTGAACGGTCTGTATTGTACCGTACCCTCTGTACATTCATTCTGGTACGGGCAGAGTTTTTTCAGAGTTTTTTTCTGCCTGCCGCAGGACAAGCAAGGAGAGATCGGCTCGAATCCGTTGCATATATCAAGCATACGCTGCATAAGCTCGAGCGCCGGAGCGCTTCCCAGCGTGAAGTTATCTGTAAACCCTAACTCTATAAACTCTTCCGCTATAGCAAGCGCTTCTTTCGGCAGTTTTACTGTCCGTACAATCGGATTATGAAGGTAGTACTCGAATGACACATCAAATACATCGCTGCGGCGTATGGTTACCGTATGCGGTGCAATACGCCGCATAAGTTCAGATTTGTTTATAAAGGGGTTATATTTTTTATGCTCGCAAATCCATTCAAGGTTTTCGAGTGAGATATTACTGTACCTGCTGATACTGTTTTTCTCTTTTGTAAGTTCCGCTTCTCCGCCTCTCCTGTACGCTCTAAGCATTTGGTTACGCGTATCATACCAATCTTTCTGAGACAGAAGCACACGTCTTCCGCGTCCTACGTGTATATCGTGCATAATACAGTATCTTTCAGCCATCGAAAACATGTCTTCATTAAAATAATTGTTATACAGAAAGTTAAACTGATCGTATAAGTTTAACGAACTTTTCGACATCATTGTTCCAGTCATTGCGATACGCTCACCAAACTTGTTAAGCAGCTTTATCAGCCTGCTCCTTGTTGATTTCTTTTTTTCGGCCATTGGTGCGTTTGTTTTAATCCTGGAACTTTCATCGAGTATAATAAGCGGATCAGAAACATTCTCAAGAAAAATACGTACTATATCCGGCAAATCATTATACGTAAGAACTTTCTTACCTTTTGCTCCGGCAGGAGAAAATGATTCCATGCTTACTAAAACAAACTTTGCAGACATTCTGTGTTCTCCGGCAGCTTTATTCTTCTGCTTATTGATATGCGCGGCATTTCTTCCGGCTTAAACACTACAACTATTCCTTTTCCCCTGGTATCGAGCGCCGCTATATTTATAGCAAGGTTTGGATTGTTCTTGTAGAATAAAGGCTGCGCTTTTGTAAACTGTATGTACCCATGCTTGTCGGATACTTTTATTTCGTAAAAGAATACTTCATTTAAATCTTTAAGCGCTCTCTTACCGTGAGCAAACAATATGTCAGGCATACCAGGATTAGTTTCTTCTGTCTCAAGAAAATAATAGCTTGTTTGTGCCGCCCGCCGTACTTCATCCGCCCAAAACACTTTAAAATACTGCTCATCAGTACAATTTATCAGTTTGTCATACTGCAAAAAAATCATGCTGTTTCCTCCTCTTCATCCAAAACATCCATCCTGCTGCAAAACTGTGCGAATGTTTCTGTATCATCATCCAAATCTCTGTACTGTTTTACTGTCTCACTCCATTGGTCAAATCTTCTTTCCTTTATCGCCTTGAACGCCTCTGTTACAAACTCTTCTACTGTTCCAAGCTCCCTGCCGTAAGACACGCCGTTGGCCCAATTCGTGCCTATATCAGGATAGCTCGTTATCGGCACACTCATACTTACGGCAGTTTGCATACACTCCTGTAATTCCAACACTCGTTTTATACCCTGCTTTGTTGTTCTTACCGACAGGTCGCCTTCATCATGAATAGAAAGAAGTAAATCTTCTATTGTCCTTGTCAAGTGCATTTTTACTGTAGCAGCCTTCGTCATATCCGCAGCGCTGCCTTGCGTAAGCCAGTTTGTCACTTTGTACGCATCTCTGTCTCTTCCCTGCCGCAGATGTATTCTTCTGCCCAGGAGTGTTCTAACCCACCTTCGTTTCTTTGCAACCTCCTGTACCGCAGTCATATAATCAGCAAGCCATGGAGCGGCAGACATAACCTTATCGTACAGCCATTCTGCAAACTCTTTATCCCAGCCGAACTGTATCATAAGCCGCGCAATCTGCATCCCATAACTTACGCCGAAGCGTATGTTTTTGGCATATTTCCTGCCCTGTTTTTTACCGTATTCTTCACCAAGGCCTGAAACAGAGGTTACATAGTCATGCTCGTCAAGGGCAGGATTTTTCCTGTACATTTCGCGTATTTGCTCTCCTGTTTTACCAGGAGCAAAATGAGCTATAATTCTATTCTCCTGCGCGTCATAGTCAAACTTAACAAACGCGCATCCTTTTTCTGCTATAAACACTTCACGGCATAAATACGCAAGATCAATTCTTCTTTCTGTCTTATCAAACAAAACTGTTTTTGACGGACACTGCTGTAAGTTTGGATGACTTCCTGACATTCTTGAAGTCTGCCGGGCGCCTACTACATTAAAGTCTCCATGAATACGGTATTCTCCGTCTCCATGATACACAATAAATCTTCCGAATGCCGGGCCGAGAAATTTATCTATGATATTCTTTGCCTGCTTATACTGCACTAAATCTGCTATTATTTGATGTGTATCTTTCAATTCTTCATACAAATACTTGTTTATACTCGGATTACAGGATACTTCATACCCTAAATTTTCAGCCTGCTGCCTGGTACGTTCCGCATACTTTTTCGGCACACGCAGAATAATATCTCCTTTTTCAACCAGCACACCGGGGAAAATATTCTTTAGTTGGTTTCTTTGCTCCCATATATAGTCCCCTGAAAACTTATGCAGTGCATTCTTAAACCTAACACCTTGTTGTTTCCATCCCTTAAACACTATTTTATACTTGTACGGCACATCAAACCGGTCAAATTGTTTTGCCAATTGTTTCGGCGAATTTATGTTCACCTCTCCATACTTACTATTGTATTCTTCACGAAGTTCATCGTATGCCTTAGAAGCTATACCGCAGTTATTAACCCATTTCTTATAATCGATACGTACTCCGCGCTGCTTCATACCTACAGCAACAGACGCCATCTTCATGTTTATGTCAAACGCATTAAACGTTCCTTCATTAGTCAGGATTTCTTTCTGCTGCTGCCATATTCTCCACGGCTGATCTGCATCTGATATAACATAATTCCTTATTTCTTCCTTATACCCTAGCTCCCATAACTCCAATAAATGCTTCCTGAAATCACCTTTAAGCCCATGACTTACAGCTATCTGCTCCAGCACATCTTTCTGCTTTTTTTCCCCTAAATATTTCTGTGCGAGCGCATCCAATGAGTACGGCTGGTATTCATCTATCATACTTTCTGCTATGCTTACATCTATCAATGAACACTTCATATCATACGCATTAATATTGTGTTCATACAAAAGCCACCCTATATCATACTGGATATTTGCTCCTATAATTGCTATGTCTTCAGAAAGCAGGAAATTACGTACTGTTTCCCCGCCATTACCGTCTATTGCTTTCTTATGTTTACCGTTGTACAGTCCTACAACAAGTATCTGACCTTCTCCGTACACCCACGAAGCGCCTCGAGCTTTCTGCTTCCCGTTATCCGTAAGAAACGGATCATGCGTTTCAATGTCAAGTGATACATACCTCATATTGTATTCCTCACTAAGTTCACCAGTTTATCAAGCCCGTGTGTTGTTTTACTTGGAACAATGTACAGCCCTTTTCTGCTCCTTGTACATCCGACATACAGCACACGCAGCTCTTCATCTATATTCAAAAGCATATTGTCGGTAACTAGTTTTGTAGAATCAAGTACAAAAGCAGTGTAATCAGCTTCACCGCCTTTTACTTTATGAACAGTAGAAAGCAATAAAAACGGATCGCTTTTAGCCATTTCCTCAAGATTTTTAATACCGTATTTATTTACCAAATCAAGGTAATAATACCGCTCTACACCTGGTATAAGGTTAGAATCAGTAAAGTCATTGTCAAAACTTTCTATGCCGTATTTCTGCATGAAATTATCCCGTGTCTCAGGTGCGCCGTATCCGTCAACTTTAAATTTATAGTATCTGCTTAACTTGGTTAAATCCCTTACATTTATACAGAATCCGCGCGAATCATGGTATGGAATAATAAATTGTTCAAGCAGAGAAATAAATGAAGCAATATGACAATTTGTTCTGAAAAGAACGTACCATCTTCCCGCTTTATATCCGTTAGTATCAAGATCGTCCCTTATTTTACGTACCAATACAGCTCTATCTATATCAAAAGTAACGAATCCTTGCTCATCTGTCGCAGGAACATAGTCTTTATCTACCTTCTGTTTCATCAGATTAGTAATACCGCGGGAAAACTCATACACTGCTCTAGGCAGCCGGTAGGACGTTTCCAGCTTTACTGTCTCATACCGTTTACTCAAGTCAATAAGTATTTCAGGCGCCGCGCCGGAATACTTAAACAAGCTCTGATAATCATCACCCATAATCCGTATATGGTCTGCGGCAGAAAATGCTTTCTCGCACACACGCCACTGGAGCAGGGATAAATCCTGACTTTCGTCGATATATGCTACTTTTACACCTTCGAGAGGTTTTCCTGCCTCCATGTATCTGAGAAGACAATCATAGAAGTCAACCAAACCGTGTCCTTTCTTAAAGGATTCATACGCATTAATAAGTCTTGTATACCTGAGCTCATTGTACTTTGAATGTATGAATACACCTTCTTCACTCCCTGCTCTAATCGAATCATACCTTTGCAGCATTTTATCATCTTCTGACGTATATCCGAACGCTTCGGACGAAGACAAAGAAAACCCGAAAGCAGCGTTAAACTTCTGTATATCCTTTGCTGTTATTATGCTTTTCCGCATAATTCCCGCTTCACGGAAACACAGTGAATGCAACGTTCTGAAATACAGAAGGTCATCAACCGTAAGTTCAGAGTTTACCTGTACTGCCCGTGCCATTCCTTCTGCCACACCTTTTTTAGTGTAGGTTACGAAAGCAATTTCATCCGGCCGATATATCTTGATCATTTTCTCCATATCTGCCATAGCTGCGGTTGTTTTTCCTGCTCCTGCGGCTGCGAGCGTTATTATTACGCTTTTCTGCGTGTCGAACTTAATCTGCTGTTTCATGGACGTAAGCATTCACCTGCTGTAAAAACTTTGCGGAATACCGCTTAGAAAAATTCCGCTGCGTATAATAGTGTTTTTCCAGCGGTATTCCGTACTCCAAGAACTCAAAGAACATAATCTTTTCGTTTGTTGTCAGGTAAAAATCACGCCTTTTACTGCCGTCTCGAAGTATCACGTATTCGTCCCGGTAAAAGTCAAATATAATCGTATCTTTACCAGGTATAGTGTATACTTTTCGCGTCAGCGGAATAAACTTATCCACTTCGACAGTAATATGAACACATATTTTTCCGGCATGATCAGCGTCTATAGCATCCTGCATAGCATCCTGCACAGCATAGTACAGCTGCTCTATTTCTTTTTTATCAGCCTTCTTAAAAAACAGTGTCTGGTTCCTTTTCATCTCCTGCTTCCTCCCTCCCTAAATCAAGCGTTTCAGCTCTAGCTGAGTCGCCTTCATACACATCGTCATAGTACATAAGTTTTTTTGCCAGTTCTTCATCTGCTGCTTTTTTCCAGCAGCGTATGACTTGTTTTACTCCAGTACGTCCTATATATGTAACCTCCCCCTCCTCACACCCGAATTTCAGCAATTCTTCGCGTAAGTTTACTCTGCCTAGTTTATACCCCTGTGTCCGTAAAAATCCTTTCACGCCGTCTGTAGTGAAATAATACCACCCGTCATTGTGATACACCTGCCCTACATGAATCATATAAGGCGAACCATTCAATACCTGCTTATACGTTATATAGTCAGAAATCAATGAATGCAGTTCGCTTAATTCTGTCGTATCGCTTTCTGCGCTTATAACTATCTGCCTGTCATCTATCCCGCTCATGTGTTCATTTACAATTCCTACCCATGTAGCAGGAGAAACAGGAGTAGGCGCCCACCCAAGGGAGTCCCAGCAATGCTGCTGTACCATAGCCTGGCTTTGTATTTCTGCTATACTGTCAAACCGTACAGGTGTTGCCTCTTTCCCCGGAGCAGCAATATCCCACACATAGTAAGGCACACGCGCAAGTACTCTTGAAATGTCGCCCAGCATATCAGCTCCGGTGTTTTCATTCTTTATCCCGTCTTTGAACGTACCGGAAAATGTCCGCTTCTTGCACTCCGCTTTATTGCAGTAAGAACACATAGGCTCATACCTGCATGAATAGTTCCAGTCTTTACTGTTTGCACTTTCGTATGTTGAAACAACTCCGTAATAATCTTCTTCCTGCAGCGGAGACTCCATATAAGAATCAAGCTCTAATAAATAGTTTAAATAATTGTATACCTCTCCTTCTTTCCCGTATTTTCTTTTGAAATACACGCAGGAATGAAATAAAAACTTATTCCTCCCGCTGTTGTTACCAAGCGCTCCTGTTAAAGCCATCATCTGTATACAGTACGGCGCGTCATTATACGGCAGATTATTCATTACCTTTGTCATTTCTTTTACCGACGTAAAATTTTTACGCATCAGCGGCAATGCTCTTGCTATACCTATCAATTCTCCTTCCACTGTGAGCATTTTATTCGGTGAACCGCCTTTACTGTTATAAAAAGGCAGGAAGACACATCTTCCATTTTCTCCCGGGATTTCCTGTGCGTGCATCGGAAATATCTCTACCTTTGACTTATTTTTATCTCCGACATACAGCCTATCAAGCCCGAATATCATGACAATCTTCTTTAAAAGTTCGATTGCTGCTCCTGCCTGTTCCGGTTTCTCCCATATAAAGTATAAATGAATACCTTGCGACTTAGATACAACAGCAGAAAAACGCAGCCCTGCCCGGTACATGCTTTGTATGAGGTGCAAAAATCTTGCCGCATCTCCGTACACATCTATATCAATAACTGCATAACAGCATACATTATGCTGTATTTCACCTTTGTCAATTCTTGCGGAACATAAGGGTTCTACAGCAACTCCATATTCACCATTAAGGTGATTCCGGAAATCTTCTTTTGTCAGCGGCTTTTTTTCTTTGCTGTACCCAGGATCAGCAAGTGCGTAGTATACTTTATTTGCCCTCAGCTTACCTGAATCATCCGTGGTAAAAGGAGGTTTGTGTATTACATACTTACTTCTATCGGCATAGAAAATCCGCCAGAACTCTTCGAGGAGCTCTTCACTGTTCGGCATACATACCCTCCTCGCTGTACTATACTACCGTACTACTACTATCGGATTTTCTGCTTTCCTGTTAATGGTATTTACCGCGACATACTTTGTTCCGCAGACCTGCAAAACAGGCATATTTTCTGCCTTCCGGTATTTTGATGCCAATACAATATTGCTTAACCGCACAAACTCAAACTTGTCGAAGGAATAAAATATATGCTTTTCTGCATCAAGAATATATTTACTTATTCCTTCCATATTACTGTGCGGTGACACCAGCTCAAAGTTTTGCAACGATGCAGAAAGATTTTGTACCTCTGTGTCTACTGCCGTATAAAGTTTTATTTCCTTCTTATCTATCTGAATAGCCACACTGGTGTTGAAAAATGTTGTAACCTTTTCACTATTATTGGCAATATACCTTGTAAATGCTGCTTCGCCAACCTTATGTGCTGCCATAAATAACTCTTTACCTGCAAAGATTTTATTACCATACTGTATAATATAGTGCATAGCGCCGTCCTCTTTCACTCTGATTTGCGCGTTATCCGTATGCGCGCCCCACCGAACATTAAAATGTTACCGATTCGCTGTCATCTTCAATAACAGCCTGTGCCTTTCCGCCCAGCCTTTTAACAGTGCCGGAAGAACTCCCGCCAGGCAGCATACGCTCTATGTCTGAAAACTGTACGTTCTGAATCATTGTTCCGTTATTGTAGGATTCATACAGCGATGTGTACTGCTCCAAAATAGGAGCAATTTCATCCGCTGTAAGACCCCCGCGCTCTTTTACTATCTCGCCTTCGAGATAAGAAAAGTTTTTCTGCGGGTTCAGCTCAAAGTTAAAGTACGCATGACGTTTATTGTACGTTTCATTCTTTATGTACACTACTGAAACATCGAAAGAAAGTTCAGCGCACATTGAAGAGGATAACTTCACTGTTTTCTCTATATCTTTATAGAGACTGTTACCCTTCCCGCGGAAGGAAAAGATAACCGGCCCAAGATCCGGGAAGTCAGGAAGAACCGCATAAATCCAATGAATAGGACGCAGTACCGTGCCGTCATTGAGCGGCCTATCGAAGTAACCTTGCAGCGGAACTTGCAGGGCATCTTTTGGGTGCCAAAAGCCTTTGGTCTGATCAATTCCTGCCTCATCTTCGGCGGGAAGTACCCGCGCGTACACTGCGAACATACCGACAATAATTACCTTTACATTTTCGCCAAGAATCGTCCTGTTTGTTGTTTCATACAGCATGTCAGCCTTAAGCCCGGGGATATACTTTGGATCACCTTTAGTGAGTACATCATCTCCTGCTTTTGCAATAGCCACATACAGCCTATTTGAGCCGCTTAAAGAACGCTGGATACTTTCAAAGTCAACTGCGGTTCTCAAACGCTCCAGCAGCTCAGGGTCAAACAACGGCGCCTGCGGTTTACCCGGCGCTTTTTTCTGTCTTTCTACAGCCATACATTTCTCCTTTATATTCTACTCGGCAGTACTTTTATCGTTATACCGTACCGCTTTAATACTACGTTAAAGAGGTTTGACAGAGCATCTGAATGCTCTGCCGGATACTCAATCCGTATATCCATTGTTTTTGTTCTTCCAGGGAAATCAACAGGCAGGAAAGAATTTTTATCAACCGGTATACCTACCGTTATCGGTTCCTGCGCTTCTGCCGCCTCATACATATCATCATATTCTTCTGTGTCCTGCTCATCTTCATCCCCAAGAATATCGGCTACTATTTTCTGACTCGATAAATTCTCAAGCCGTGTTATTTCGGCCCCTATTTTCTCAAGAATAGCCGCAACCGGCATATACGCAAGCATTTCCAAGTACACCTGCTGGTTAAGCTCTGCCCTTGTGCTGCATAGATTTGCGATCAATTTAACCTCAATTTCACGGGTCTTTTTTGCTTGTACTATGTTAGCTGCCTGCTCTCTGAGGTTATCCGCTACCGATTTAAGATCAGCAGTTTTATTGTAAAAATTCTTTTTCCGCTCTATTTTTGCAGCATCTTCTTCTGTAAGATTAAATTCTTCCGCAAGATCAGCCACAATACCGTCGATGATTACGTCTATACCTGCTATACGTTTCTCCTCTTCCTTTGCGAGCACCTCATCAGCTTTTCCTTCCATCTCGCGTATATCAGCAAGAACTTCCTCAACCAAAGCCTTGAAGATGTTACGTTGCGCCGTAAAGTTAGCCTTATCATACATGTCAGCTTCTTTTGTAAACTTGGTACGCCAGCTGACGATTGCTTTTTTAAGCGTCTTGACACGCTCTATATTATCTTCCGTTAATTCCAAAGACAGTACATACTCAAGCCGGTCAGAAAGAAACTGTTTCTGCGCGCCTAAATCAAATCTTTGATTTTGTACCGCAGGAATTGCCAAGTCCGGCAGCGGTTCCAAAATATCCGCATCTGTTAACTTCCTCTGTGCCATGTTTTCCTCCTGTTATCTTTCTTTGTTTGCGGTTCTCTCTCTATGCAGCTTTATAGTGTATGCGTCGAGCTGCCGCATAACTTCTGTAACATCATCGTCAGGGCCTATTGACGCAGTAAGCGAATAATCGCACGTCTCATAATTCCCAAGATTAAACTTACGGGTAAATGAAACTTCCCGTATATTTACTTTATCCATTTTCATACCTCCCTTTCATGGTAGTGTATCTGCCGTGCGTCTACATGCACTCCTGCATCTCTTTTACCGTACAGCTCTTCTCTCAGATCCTGCCTGTCTGCGTAATGATCTATCCCGTCGTGCATAAATCTTCCGAGCAGAAAAAGCCAGCCCCAGCGCAGTACAAGCAGGAAGAAAGCCAGTACCGCCGTACATATAACGAATAATACAACAGTCATTGTCATTGAAAGCATGTTATACTCCTTTACCATAGCCGCTTTTGTCCAAATACCCGGCGTCTCCGAATCCGCTTCCTTTGCCTCCGCATTTATCTTTCTTTCCGCGTCCGCATCCGGATGCGGTATAATCTCCGCCTCCTGATCCTACTCCTGCTCCGAAACCTATACTATTGTCGTGTCCGCCTCCTGCTCCGTCTCCTGCTCCGTCTCCTGTTCCATTTCCGTATCCGCTTTTATACTCCACTGCCGCCTCCATCAGAGTTGCTGCTGCCGCTTCCGTATCCCTTGCCGTGTCCTTTTTTACCTCCGTTTCCGCTTCCATTACCGCTGCCGTCTCCTCTTCCATCCTCGTTACCGCTTCCGTTCCCCCACCAGCAAACAAACCCATTTTCACGGGAATATCCGTTCCCCCGCCCAGTTCCAGTTCTACTGCCGCTTCCTGTTCCGTCTCCGATTACGCTTTCATATTTCATTTCATACATCTTCCGCTTTCAGTCATGGGCGCTCCAAACCTTAACTGAATTTATTGATTCAGCAGCCTTATCCGTCACATCAAGAATTTCAATAACTTCCAGCAATTCCACTCTATCAACCGCGCAAGGAAAATTGCACTTTTCGGGCTTTGACGTTCCTTTCGCAGCAAGTTCAGAAAGACTTGCCGCTCCTTCCCAGTACCACAGCCTGCGGGCATTCCGCATAATTACTTCACGCCCAACTCTGGACTCGATTTCTCCAAAGAACACCCCGGCTGAATACGTTCTGACGATTTTCAGTTTTGCGGGCGTTGTTTTTTCAACGAATGTCTTCCCATTAATAACCATTTCTTCCATACAAGTTCCTCCTAAAAACTATTCTTCTCCGCCTGTATTTGTAAACAGCAGAAATACAAACAATAAAATAACACAGGAAATAATCAATGTATCCATCATGTAATCTTTTTCACTGTTTCATACTCATTCATCAATACTGGACGTTTAGTACTTAAACTATCCCTGTTTAAGCGTATACTGAACCCCAGTAACTTCGATATATTTTCTATCCGTTTCAAACAATACTTAAAAGTATTGCCGTTGAACATAATGTCTACATATAAGTTCATAGCATCATCTTCAAACTCTACCTTATCAACAAAATATTGCATTGTACGGTCTTCTGTTGTTATTTCTACGGTGTATAAAAATATATAGTCGGCGTACATTTTCACCCCCTCATGAAATCTTCCTTCATCATTCATACTCATAATCGTCTTCCATTCCCCTGCCGTCTCCCTTGCCGTCTATACTTCCAAGTCCGTCTCCATGTCCATGCCCGTATCCGTATCCATCTCCGTCTCTATCTCCTATTCCGTCTCCATCTCCCCTGCCGCGTCCGTTCTCATCCCCGGCTCCTTCTCCATATCCATATCCATATCCCCTGCCGCGTCCGTTCTCATCACCGCCGCCGTCTCCAAGTACCCTACCCATTCCATTGCTGCTTTCATCGTTCATATCCATAACCGATTCCGTCTTCCGTGCCGTCTCCTATGCCTATGCCTATGCCTTTTCCGTCTCCGCTTCCGTATCTGCCTCCTTCTCCGCTTCCAAATCCTTTTCCATACCCATATCCGTTCTCATCCCCGTTTCCATCCCCAAATCCTTTACCCATTCCATACCCGCTTTCATTATCCATATTATTTACCTCACCATCTATACAGCAAATTTTCAACTGCTTTTACACTCTCAGGCTTAATCGTATAAATCATTCTATGCTTTGCCGCAATGCAAAATGTTTTATGTACTTCTATTCCTTCATACTTTTCAAGAAAGTATTTATAAATACCTAACTGCCACGATAAATACTGCGGATTTATCGCCCCTGTTTTTATATCAAAAATATCGCAACAGCCGCCGAACATTGCCAGTAAGTCAATACTTGAAGCATATTTTTCTTTGTCGCTTACCAGCACTTCGGAAAACAGTACATAATCTTTCTCTCCATATTTATCATAAAGCGCACTAACCGTCCATAAAATACTGCTGTTCATTGTCTCTACCTTTTCACCGGATACCCACTTTTGAATGCCGGAATGCACGTATGTCCCTTCTTTCCTTGCTTCATCAATTCTTGTTGACGTGTAGCTAAGTCTCATCAGATCTGATATAACTGATGTAACACCGCTTAACCGCTTTCCCCTGTACCAATACTCATGCTTATCTTCCACAAACTCAACGCCTTTTGCGGTAGGAAGACGCATATTACGGCTTAGCTGCATTTTTTATCCCCTCAAACCGCACCGGACTTTTATCAATTCTGTTCGTATCAGAGCATAGTAAAAATACACAGTTTTTATTGTTAAAGTAACATCTGCGGCAGTCAAACCGTTTCTTCGACCTAACTGTCCGCACTCTTACACACTCTGTCGGCCGGTATACTCCGCCCGGTTCATATAAGCCTTCATTTTCTCTCATATCTACACTAAACTCATCACCTACATTAGGCTCATATACCGTAATAGCATAACTTACCATCAGTTACCTCTCTTAAAGATTACACCATTAAATGCCACTTGTCAAGTGTCACGCAGCATCTTGAAATCAACTACCCACACCCATGGATTACTGCTCCATTTATGTGCTGTATTTTTATGGGCATAGTCCCAATAAATTTCAAAAAGTTCAGCATCCATTCCTTCTTCTTCAAAGGAAAATCCTTCTTTTTCTATATCTGCTATTGATATATCTTTTAACTTCCCAACCCGTACACGGGTAATCTCAAGCAGTATCCGCGAAAATTCTCTTTTCATTTGCGTCGACGGCTTCCACATTCCAAGCGTCTGCGGTGTTACTCCTGTAAAATCCTTTTCAACTTTTGTACCATCAGAATACTCTATCTTTCCTAATCCCGTTTCATGGGTGAAATCCGTAAACCTAAATTTCTCCCTTACCCATAATCTATCGCCCTTTTCACCGTAAGGACATTCGGCAGGATGAAATCTGCAATACTCGTCAGAAAAATTACGGGGCCTTGTTACTCTTACTGAGCTTCCGCACATACTAACCTCATACGGAGGAGTAGGTATAACTTTCCTGCTCTGTGTTTTACTACCGTTAAGTACGGCACGCACCATTGAGCTGCTCAAAATAATTGAATGTTCTTTCATTTCGTTGTCTCCTTTCAACCGAAAAACTTACCCGGCGTTATTACTGCATGAGCGCATAACGCATTTCTAAACTCATCACTATCCTCATACTTGTGCATATTATTAAATATAAATGCGACGTTTTCTTCATAAAACTTTGAGCCTCTTTTTAATTCAAGCAGCTTTAATAATTCATCGTGGCATTTTTTTCTTTGATTATCCATTGTGTATAAAGCAGGATGTCCGTCCATAAGTTTGTAAATAGTAAAATAATGGCCGCATAGCTCGACTAATTTGTCCCAGCTTTCTGTCCTCATAATTACCTCACTTTTCAAGCAGCAGGCATTCACTATGCCTAAAAATCATCCCTGCTTCATTTTCATAAAGAGAAGAAAACTTACCGCTCTCGATAAAAAATCCGCAAACAGGAACTGTTCCTAACTTTTGAAACAACAAAAATCTACAGCATTTCGTTTTTGTCCTGCAAAATTTTTCAGAACAGTCTATTTCAACTTCTATTTTCACTTTTTACCTCACTTATTAGCTTCAAAAAATGCTTGTGCAAAAGCAGGAGGAGTAAGACTCCTTAAGTCATAATCACTTTTAACATACTCCTTAAACGGCAAAAATTGCGGAATCCTGTTTATTGCTGAGCGGTGCTGGAAAGCAAGAGAGGGATACTTTCTTCCCGGCCTTGTGTACAGCGGTAACCACTCAACATCTTCTTTTTTTACTGTTTTTTCAGGTTTGTTAAACTTGCCCCACAGTGCTGTTTTCTTACACCAACCGTCACCGTACTCCCACGGTTGGAATGTCATGACTGGTTCACCAAGATATTTTTTAAGTTCCCCTGCCGCAGGATTTTCCAGCGCCCAAAAAACAGGGTTACATTTTTTAATGATACTAATACAGGCTTCAACAATTTCTACGCCTGTTTCGCGGCTCATCGCTTGGTTGTGTACCGCCTGTCCTCTTCCGGCATTTGAAAAACTTTCGCAGGGAGGAGCCGCTAATATTCCATATACATTTTTTGGAGGCTCATAATTTCTGACGTCGTATTTTGGTAAAGTAATTGTCATCACTTCATACCCTGCTTTTTCATACGGTGCAGACCACGACCCGCTTCCTCCGCAAAGGTCAAGGATTATTTTCATTCCGGCCTCCAATCTTTTGGAGGAATTCCAAAAGGTGTACAAGCACAAACAACGTCAACTCTATTTTTATCGTACACCGTTCCTTTTTTAAATTCATCGTATTTCCATTCTCCCTTTTCCCCGTTTGTTTTTTCTATCGGATAATCTGTTCGTAAATAAATTAAACCTTCCCACTCATACCCGTATTCTTTTTCAAACTGCCCCGGTGTAGGATATTTTCTTTTTTTGCACGTACACATACTGCAACAAAAATCTTCGTCAAGATACGTACCTTCTGCTTTGCACATAATACGTTCTACGCAAGAACCATCAAGATTTCTCTCCGTTACTTTTTCCGAGAGAAATGATGTACAATAAAAATCTTTATCTATTTCACCTATCATTTTTTAACCCCCTTGAAAACAACATTTATATTGTCTTCCCTGGTTTGAGCAGAGCAAGACAAATACTTGCATAATTCATTTTGCACTAAAAAACAATCGCCGCAATAATTACTCTCAACAACTTTTATTTTAACCTTCTTTCCTTTTTCATGCCGTAATAAAAATACAGCTCCAATCGGCATATCAATCATTTTTTACCTCCTTAAAGCAAACGTTTTTTGAATCCCGTCTGATCATATCTGAGCAAGATAAAGAATCAGTTTTACATTCGTTTCGACAATTAGACATAGCACAACCTTCACAAGAGTTTGAATTTCTCTCCGCCACTTCTAAAAGTTTTTCATTAAAATAAAATCTTGCTCCAACATCAAGATCTATTTTATCAAAAACTTTGATCTCCTTAAAATAAATGTCCGTTTCATCGCTGCGATCGAATTCACCGCATAATATACCTTTACAATATTTATTACGGAAATAGCAATATTGGCATTTTACAACAGCATCTTGTACCGCTTCAACAAGGAGGAGTGTTCTCTTACTGCCGTCTGTGTCAATCACTTCAATTTCTTCGCCTACATAGGCTTCCAACTTGTATATATGCTGATACGGAGTAATTATTATTTTCACTTTGTCACATCCTCAAAATAAATTCTTGCCGAATCTGATCTTTCCTCTGTTACACAAGCAAAATTATCACACCAAGAATCTTTGAAAAAACAACGTGTGCAGTAATTATACTTCTCAGTTTTTACTGCCTTTAAAGTTTTCAACTCCCCGTTATACTTTATTTGTATTTCTTTTCCAGGCAAAACATGCACAACAGCCATGTTTGTGCGTTGATCTATCCGTATACTGCATGATTCATTTACGTCAATCGTTATTTCTCTCATAAAAACTCCTTAAAAATGGCAGCTGACGGAATTGAACCGCCCCTTTGCGTTACACGCTTAATGATTCAGTCTTACAGCATGGGTACTTGTCCGGCTTTTCTCCATGACGTCCTGTCTCTCTGCTCACCATGAGCTTACTGCCGTATGACTGCTTTACTAATCAGCAGAAAACATACCGTACACAAGCGCAATATCCTTCACTCCGGGAGGAGCAGCTGTTTTTTCCTGTATGTCTACTCTTTTCTTTCTGTGGTCTATACCGTACTTACTTAAAGACCTGTACCTCACGCCTGTGTCCGCAAAAAATTGCTGCTCAGATATATCCAGGTACTTATCCTTGCCCAAAATAAGATATATGTTTAAGTATACCGCTTCAAACGGCGGCATAAAATCGTCATACTTCACACCGTATCCTTCATCAATCCGGAACTCCCGTATCAGCATGTTTCGTAAGCAGGAATAAAAATTGCTGTATATGGTTTCACTGCTCAGCCAATCGTTGCACTCAAAAATACCCCGCAGCCGGTCTTTGCTGCACGTCACGCCGAACATACAAACTATCAGCGCTAAAACAGCCCTCTTAATTGTTTCATCGTCCGCACCGCAGTCTTTCACATAATCATAATCATCCAGCAGCTTAATATGATTCATTGACGTAAGGCAGAATATTTCTTTCCCGTAAGAGTTATGCACACTTAATATTCTGCTTAACTCATGCTTTTCCTCCGTGACTGTCCTTACGTTCACTTCACGTGCGATTAAAATAGGCAGAACCGCTTCATACAAAGCGGTATCGTCCTTCAACGGCCTATTCTGAAAATACAGCATACTTCATACCTCCTTAAGTACTCCAGAGTCAATAAACATAAAACACCCGCCGCATACATGCCCTTCTTTAGTTTCCCTTGCACCGCTGTCTATCCACTGTATTTCAGACATATCCTCATTTCCTGTACTAAGCAGGAAAATTGTCTGATACCCTATAATTTCCCCGCAAAAAACACACGTCACTGCTTTTGTTCTGCACATACTCACCCCCTGCAAAGGTTCAAATGTCATGTTACCTCCATTATAAGATACCATATCAAAATTATGATAATTATGTGTAATGTGCCAATATCCATGCTTCCTCCTTACATGCGTACACAAAAAGATCAGACTTTGCCAAAGGTATCAGTTCTTCTTTGACTTCAATATCACACAGCACAGGTTCAAGTTTTATATTATGCGTCGGCGGCTGCATTTTCCTGTATGCTGCGTAACAAGCCGCATATCTCCTGTATAGACTCATTCGTTTCCTTTGTCTGCGCTGCAAGCTCAAACAATAACTGCTCTACCAGCTCAAAAAACACCTGCTCTGTCATTCTATACCTCCATGCGGCTTCCAGACCGGTACAGGAACTAACTTGTATTCTTCTACCGGCCCGTTTACTATATCATTAATTACAAACGAGACAAAAAGATTTCGTAATGATTCAATAGCTTCCTTCCTGTCTTTCTCCGGCATTACCCAGTCATGCAGTACATGCCGTATATCATCCTTAAACTTGTCAGCACCGGCCAAAAAAGCAGGAGAAGAAAACGTACTTATAGGATAACTTCCTTCTGTTATAAGCAATTCTCCTTCCTGCAGCACTTCCCCTGTCATTTCATAACAGTCACACTGTTTTGCATACCCTGAAAACACTGTGTACCTCGGCTTACAGCCGTACAGTATATAAAACGCTTCTTCTTTGCTTAAAGCGACAATATGTTCGTAGCACCGACTTATTTCTCTCCTTGTTGTTTTTAACGAATCACGCATACTTCCTCCCAGCATCTACCATAGTTTATATGCCAATATAGTAAGCACGCTTGTAAAAAGCGAGACAGCTATAATTTTTAATGTGTCCATATCCATGCTTCCTCCTTATGCCAAAACACTCCGCAAAGCTGCGGTATACGCATCAAAACATTCTGATGCCTTTGATTTTGCCAAATACTCAAAACTGGGATTAAAGTACATTTCCGGTATACCCCATTCTTTCTTTCTATGCCCCAATCTTTTTTCTTTAACCGCCGCATTAAGCGCTTTCCGTACTTCCCGAGGTACAATTCCGTCTATCACCCGTACACGCTCGGAAAGCACCATCTGTACATTCGCTTCGTCCGCCGTCATTTTACCAAGATCCATCTGATCTTTTAAGTATTCCAAAAAGTTTTGATCAGTCATCTTTCGACCCCCATACATCAAGCAAAAGTAAATACCCTGCTGCAATAAATACTACGGCAGCAATGGAAATAACAATAGTTTCCAACATATTAAGTTCCTTTTATATATCCTACGCCGTCCAACACTCTTGTTATAAAATTTTGAAGAGTATCATGACATGATTCGCAAATTTCACAGACTATTCCTGATGAATGCGAAACAAACTGTAGTGGTGCACCGGAACTTACTTGAAACACAGTGTTTTTATACACAGCTGTATCAATGTCTGGAAATTTAGACCTTGCGGGCAACACTTCATCTGTGATATCCTTCCTGCAAAGGTCACAATAATACCGTGTCTCTCTCATAAAACACCCTCCTCCTTCATACAGTAAGTCTCCCCAAAAGCTGCTATCCATGTCAGAACATCCAGCTTTTCTTTCAGCTCTGTTGCTTTATCAAGCCATATCAGCCGCATCTTTCCTTTTGTTCTTCTTGCCGCTTCACACAGCAGCTCGTATTTTCTTTGCAGTATTTCCATTCCTACCTCCCTCCCTATTATATAGCACGAAACAAGCAGATTGTTAGGTATTAATTTTTACGCAGCATATCGATGCGTTCTTTTAATGCGGCATAACATTTATCGCATACCTCTATAAAGTTGTCAGCCGAAACCATATCGTTATCTTTTAGGTCTTCTTTAGACGTTTCAATAACTCTTCCGCAAATAGTACAAAACTGTTGTTTTTTATCCATCTTTTACACCTCCCATTCTTCTATTGCTTTAACAATAGCTTCTGCCGCCTGCTTCCGTTTTTCTGCGTCTGTATCATACAGCCATGTATAATATGCCGACTCTTGTTTTCCGCAATTTTGCAACGGACATTTACAGCAAGGATCATAATCATCATCTTCCAGATATTCCATTGTATAATAATTCTTAAAATATTCACACAGCGGGCATTTATTTTCATACTTGCCTATTAATACTCCGAATAACGCAGGAAGAAATGCTTTTTTCCTAATCTCAGGATGTTCTGCTAAATACTTCCACACCAGTAATGATTCTTTCTTCGCCTGCTGTGCTGTCATCTTACACCTCCCATTCTTCTATCGCTTTCACAATAGCTTCTGCTGCCAGTTTTCTTTCTTTATCTGTCTCACTATGCTGCCATTTGTGATATAAAGCGCCGTCATCGGAACAATTTTTAAGCGGACACATATTACATTTGCAGAAGCTATTGTGAAAGCGGCTGTAAAAAATTTCAACATAGTATTCACATAATGGGCATTTATTGGTATAGCATGAAATAATCCGCCATATTTTATTCGATAATTCAATTTTATGGGTAATATCAGGATGTTCCGCTAAATACCTCCACACCAATAATGATTCTTCCTTCGCTTGTTGTGCTGTCATACCGCCTCCCATTCTTCTATCGCTTTTACAATAGCTTCTGCCGCTTGCTTACGCTTTTCTGTGTCTTTAGCAGACAGCCATACATAATATGCTGAATATTCTTCATCACAACTTTTAAGAGGGCATTTACTACAGTCAGGACGTTCACATGTACTTTCACTGTCACGAATTTTAAAATACTCGCATAGCGGACATTCGCCGCAATAATCTGTAATAATGATATATAAATCATCAGGTAAATCAATTTTACGTGTTATTTCCGGATGTTCTGCCAGATACTTCCAGACCAACAATGCTTCTTCCTTTGCCTGCTGTGCCTGCATTTTATTTTTAGTAAAACACATAGACATAACGGTATCGTCATTGTTTAATCCGGCTTTATAGCCGTTATAAAACATTATGAATGAAATACCATCCAAAGTGTTTAAATTTTCCTTTTCCAGCACAGCATTTAAAGCATCATCACCTTCTCCGTTTCCGCACTTAAGAAACAATTCATATATCTCTTCTGCATTCAAAGGCTTCATGTTATTCCTCCGCACAAAATTTTTCAGGATCATGATATGTCTCGCATCTCCGGCAATACGTTGCGTTATCGTCTTCCAATAAAGCAGATATAAGATTTATTCCCCGCTCATACTCAAAATTTTCGCTTGCATACGAACAAATCCGCTCAACCTCATGTATTGTCTCTTCCGGTGTTCTTGCCATACTCACCTCTCCAAAACCGGCGTTATTGCCGCCAGCATCTTATTAAACAAAGAAGAAAACTCACAAAACTCCTGAACTTCCCATACGCCGTTAATTAATTCTTCGACCCGTGAATCAGCTGCCAAGCACACCGATAAATCGGTATCAACATAAAATTCTGCCCGGTACGTCCTTCCGTTATATACCCCTTCAAACAAATCACCATGACACGGAACACCGTTTCCATGTGCAAATGTTGTGAAATCTTCCAATTTTACCGTCATATATAACCCCCTATAAAAATATACCGGCATATCCGCCGAATACTTCATACTTCAAATTTTTAAGCGGCTGATTCTTCCTTCTTTTATCCAATGTAAAAGCATCAAACTGATGCAAAAAACAAGCCCCTCTCACTGCCAGCGGTATCGAATACATATCGTACAAACCGCCGTTTGCCAGATCAAGCAGAAGAAACCCAACATCGTACCGGCCAGCCTTACGTATATTTTTCCAATAATTCCGCATGACTTTTCTATTCCGCTTTTTCACCGCAGAAACAGGTTTTTGCTTTAACGTTATATTGCAATAAGGCAGTAAATATTCAATGGTCATATTACTCCTTTATAAGACTTTCCTTGTATACGTCCCGCATAATAAGACACGCAAAGTTTATCACATCCGCACATTCAAGAATAACATCAAGGCTTGTTCCTGGGGTCGGATTATCCAGCTTTATATTCACTGCTGCTGTTAATCCGCTTATCTCTTCCAGCAGCATATAAAACAAATCTCCGAAAGAAGCATCCGGCTTCAATAAATTCTTCGGAAGCAAAAACTTATACTTTGCGAAAGTAACCCCAATTTCAAGGGCTTCATTTATCTCTTTAAGATCCATTTATTCCTCCATATCCGTACAATTTTTCAACTTGCTTATACTTTACACCTGCTTAAAAATAACATTTAAACAATCTGTTCTCATTACACTGGAGCAAATAAATCCGCTGGTTAAACACGTCAAATCAGCCGCCAAAAATGAGCATCCCTTACAGGTTGAAGTAACTGTCGTAGTAACTTTATACAGTACACCATTAATTTTAACCATACTTTCTGCTTCAAATTCAATCCTCATACTTTACACCTCTAAAAATACCAGACCGCCGGTCACTCCGGCAACGTCTCACTTATCCAGAAAGTATCCGTTACCTCTCCACGGCAGAATACAGTTACTTGGTAGTCAACTGTATCATCTGCATACAGTTCCAGCTCTCTGATCTGCCTTAACAGGTCTTCCATCGTATCGGCAGTCCTGTCCTTTATCTGGTGCGCCTGCCAGCCTGAACCGTCTTCCCATACCCCAAAAGATGCCCTATACATACAGTACCCCCTACATATCTTTGATTGTTTTAATGTGTGCTTGTGCGTCCTGCATAAATTCAGCTATGTTACGCACATAATCTTTAAGCCTGTTCTTCACTGCTTTTGTGATACCTTCACCGCAGTCATCTATATATTCAAACAATAAAGAAGCATTCTCACATGCCATAGATACCGCATACTCTAAATCTTTAAGTCCCTCCTCATTGAGGATAATTTCTTTCCGCCGCAAAAGCGCAAAAATTACCTTTTCAAGCGCTGCGTCATCTATGCGGAAACTGTCAATAATAGTATCAATTTCATTCAGCAAAGCATACTGCTTATTATTCAGCTCCTGTTCAGTCATTCTACCCCCCCCTAATCCAAATAACCCGCCGCATGTTCCTCAAATATGTCTTCAATAAAACTTTTCAGCGTAACATGTTTCGGCATCAACTCATAAAAAGAATTGTTGAAACTGTGAATACATACAATATCCCCGTCCAATGCCTTGTATGACTGGCCGGACGCTTCGTACTCAGCCCATATTTCCCCGGTACTGCCGTCAAGCAGGAGCCAGCCCATTATCCCGCAGTCCTCCAAAAAGGAGTGCCAGTACTCCCGTACCGCTCTCCTGTTTTCCTTTTTCAGCTTCTTATCAGCTTTCTCATCCAGGAATACCCTGTCCAATGTCTCAGTCATCTGTCACCTCCCATGCAAGCCATTGCCGAATCGGTTCACGCAGGTCTTCTTGACACGTTTCGATGGGTTTACCGCTGAACCTACTCACCAGGTTACCAACGAAAACAGTAAAAAACCTCCCAAACTCTTCTAAGTTCAGGCTTACAACGTACTCATAGTTTGTCATTCCGCATCCTCCGATAACCATATCATTATTTGATCATAACATGAGTGTGTTATATCTCTTTCGCAGCGGTTCCAAAGCATACACTTCGTACAAGTGTCGGCACTCTTTTCATTACATAACCATTCCGCAAAAGTTTGTATGTCCATATTCCGGATACGTTCATGGTTTGTCATTTTGACCTCCTACAGCCTCATCCAGCCAAATTTTTATTTGCTCTGAACAGACTGTATCTGCATCATTTTTACAGCGGTCATGTAAATTGCAGCCTTTGCATTGTTTTACAGCACATAAATAATTAGCCAGAGTTTGTATATCCATATTCCGGATACGTTCATGGTTTGTGCTGTGTTCCTGTTTCCAGTTTTCAAGCATCTCTACTATTTTCTTCGCAAACTTTTTCTTGCGCTCTACATTAGCCTTACTAAGCAGCTCACCGTATAAGTTTTTCCACATGGAAAACGGATGATCTCCATCAAAACAACTTACATCGTTTTTGTACAAAGGACAGGCCTCACGGTTACACCCGTCTTCCGGTTTGAAATATTCACAAAGCGGACACCGCCACAGCATGGTGTCTATTTCGCTGAGCAGCTCATCAGGGAGATCATCCTTGTCCTTCCCCATTAGCGCAAGATACCGCCATACACGCAAGCTCAGCTCAACCGCCTCCATCAATGTTTGTGCCATCGTTACCTCCTGATCTCACCCTCTTGAAAATTACCCCGTGTCTGTCACACCGCAGAAATGGGCAGAGATTTCCTTTCGGCGGCTTGCTTTTCCCTTTATAAAACCAGCAGTGAGCACACCCTACGGATGCAGGGCTCGTGTCAATTACCTCTACCGTTCTTATTTTCTTTTTTCCTGCGGCAGTAAATTTTGTGCCTACAGGCAGTACAATAAAAAACTCATCCGGTAAGGGCCTATCTTTTATAATTATCCACTTAAAATATATTGATCCCTGCGGAGCGGCACAACTAAGATATGACGGACATTTACAGTTACCTTCAAGCATAAAAAAGCAGGAATAACAGCTGTACTGACCAGTTTCCGTCTCTTTATCTTTACAGACCTCCAGTTTTGCAAAAAATGATCCGCCGTCAGTGAGCTCAAATACTGTTCCAACCGGTAAAAACATCCTCTTCATCAATATCTCCTTTCTGTACGTTCCTGCCGCCAACACTTTAGCCTGGATGCTATTTTACCCGCAAGCTCTTTCTTCAGCTTTATGTCAGACTCCTGCTCAGCATCATGTAAAGCCTTCCACATTTTAAATGGATGACCTTGTTCTCCGCAAAAAAGACCGTTAATACGCAGTATACAGCTGCCGCATCCGTGTCCTTGACTATTTTCAAGGCGGTATTCACACAACGGACATCGGCCAGACATAAACCTTATTTTATCGTATGTTTCAACCGGCAGATCTTCCTTGTTCTTCCCTGTCTCGGTAAGAAAGCTCCATACCTCAATACTCAGCTCAACCGCCTCCATCAATGTTTGTGCCATCGTTACCTCCTTCCTGTATGCTCATGCTTCCATCTTTTGAGCGTGTCTACTATTTTTCGTGCAAGTTCTTTCTTCAATCTTATATCAGAATCTTGAACCGCATTACGCAAATCCTGCCACAGCCTAAATGGATGCCTAGGATCTTCACAAGAAAACCCATAGTCCTGCCACATATTAAATGTGTGCTTAGGATTTAAGCAATAGAAAGCATTGATGTACAGTATGCAGCTGCCGCATATACTATATTGCAGCGGAGCAGTATTGCTATAATATCCGCACAAGGGGAAGTTTCCTGCCATGCCTTTTATTTTATCGTATGTTTCAGCAGGAAGATCATCCTTATTCTTTCCTGTTTTTGCTAGCCAACTCCATACCTCAATGCTTAAATCAACCGATTCCTCCAGAGTATGCACCGTATGCCCCCTATTATAGCACGGAAGAGACATATTGTTAGCCTGTTATTTCCGCTAATTCCTCAAACCGCACAAATTTGCCGTCCTTCCGCAGACGGCCGTCACAAAGCAGACGGCAGCAATCGCCGCTTCCGTCAAAAAAACATCCGCTGCATCGAATATTTTGTGTTGTCTCAACAGTTTTCACAAGATACTTAATTATATTAAAATCAGCATAATATACGGGTACAGACACCCGTACCTTGAACATAGTACCTATCGGTACATCATAATTCCCGTCCTCATCCGCAGGGACGGGCGGGATAAAAGTTACCTCTGTCAGCATTTAGTGCCCCCTTACGTTAAGGCGTATTCATACAAATATAAAAGGTGAAACAGTTCACCGATAAACGGCCCCGGAGCATTGTAGTCAAATCCGAACCAGCTCATCGGGTAGACGGACTTGCCCGCCGGAACCGCTTGTTTGTATCCTCCGCCTAACTGTAAGAACAGCCTATCGGTGTCCTTGTCCGCAAGAGCGTACAGAAAAGAAAACAGTTCCGGCGCCGTGTCAAAATGGGCGGAACGGTTGATTGTTCTGCCGCTCTTAATACGCAGATGATAATATTCGTTGAATGATTTATCCGCAGGAATATGGGTTATGTAAAAATCCATTGTCTCCCCCTTATCAATCTTAACCCCCGCATAATATAGCACGGCAACGCAAAAATGTTAGCAAAAATTGTTGGAAAACAGAGATAAATCACTGTTTTAGCCGTTACTACGGCACATCTTACACTATATATAGCACGGCAACGCAAAAATGTTAGCATATTATCAATGTTTTTTTGCGCCAGCTTGACGATATGACGCACTATATAGATGATTTTTGAAACTTAACAGTGATAAGTTGCGAAAAATGATTAGTTAACAGTGTTAAGCTACGAAAAAGCAGAGAAAAATACGTAAATTTTGCCGGTTTTTTGAATAACAGTGTTAAGCTAAAAACGCACGTGCATTTTGTTGCGTGTGTAACTTATTGTAGCGTAAGCAATTATTTTACCGGTGAGGTTTTGCTCTATATGTATAGTTGTTTGTTTTGCTCCCAGAGATAAATTTATCTCCCTCCCTACCGCTTGTAGGGAGAGGAAAGAAACAAAAAAATTTGAATGGATTTGGATATCTCTCGATCAAGAGATATGGATATAGATACAGATATATACTAGCATAGATATGGTTATGTGTCAATGTTTTTTAAATCTATTATTCATATATATATGTTTATACAATGTTTATACAGTGTATATACATTATTATACTATTGTTTATACCGCTATTCATACCAAATGTTATACCAAAAGTATAAACATAAGTATAAACATAAGTAAGATATATAAGTTTGTTACAAAAGTTCAAAAAAAATTTTTTAAATAAATATACGAAAAATATTTTTTTAAAACTTCATGGAAAAAATAAAACAACTATACATATAATACAAAACCTAACCGGTAAAATAAATCGTTACAGCACAAGGAGATAGGACGCTCCCTATAGAGGTCGATTGGAGGTTTTACTTCTGTTCATTCCAGGAACGTCAAAAAAACATTGACAAAATGGTATATTTATGCGTTTTACTTCTGTTTTTCCGCCCTCTGGGGCGTTATATTGTCAATGTGGCAGCAAAACGCCTTGACATTATGGCGCTGCTGTGCTAGATTATAGGTAGATATGGAGGTAACTATGGCGGCGTACATATTAATAACGGGTAACGGGACTAAGGATTCCGTGCATGATTTTTGGGGTGCCTTATCTGCGTACTATAGCTATCGGGCTAGACAACAGGATGTGGATACGGAGGCGTGTGCGTTATGGCTTAATCCAGGGTGGGAGCATATAGCTATGTATGATAGGCCGGATCCGCAGGCAGATAGGCGCATGATAATTTGCACCGATGGTGCGGATCAGTATATCAGTAGAGACGGCAGAGTAATAAGGAGGATATGATGGATCAGCTAACAACATTCCGGGGCCGCTTACTGGCCTCTATTAATGCGAGGGGTATAGCGGGTACATGGTATACACGGCTGGATAATTATTCCAGGTTATGCTCCCTCGCTCAGGAGCGTGCTCTGGTTGAGGGCATCGAGTTTGATCATGCTTTTTTTGGTTTGGTGCGGCTGTGCATAACTATCCACAGAGGAGGCAAGGGCACGGTAACCGCCGATGGTGTGCGGTTTAGCGATATCCAGGTGGGACAACGGTGGAGTCAGATACTCGATATCCAGGAGCAGCAGAGCTTAAGGACGTGGCGCAAGCATACTGTACCTATAGAGGATGAGGCGATTATGGACATGATGGCTCAACATGCTGAGGAGGCAGCCGAGTATAACGAGCAGGCACGCATCGAGGCAGAGGCGACACTATACGCTATAGCCGCCGATATGGCGCTGCTGCTTGGTGATAAGTGCGTACAGCGCATCAAGCAGATAGGCGGCACTGGGGCGGATCGGGTGTTCGTTGCATCGGTACGCACACGTCTAAGGGGAGCAGGATACGACAAGCTATCCATGTCTGCCAAGGAGCTACAGGAGTTCTTCACACGATACGCCGCATGAGGCATCGGGGGAGCGGAGGCACGGAGGCACGGAGGCATCGGGGGAGCGGTCTCTTTTGAGGCCGTTTCCTGTAGGATTTTTTACCTGAGATTTTTCAGCGCATGAGCAGACGGGTGTTCACGGGATTTTTCTCACTTTTTCATTTCCTCAATACAACATTGACAATCATTATTTCCTGACTTCTTCCTTTCTTCCTGCCCCTTCCTGCCCCTTCCCGTCTTCATTCCTGACTTCATCCTGCCTCTTTAAAAACAAAACGGCCGCTCTCTGCACGACGTACAAAAAGCGGCCTAAAAGCCCTTTGGATGACCTGTATTCAGCATACGGTATAAATATAAAGGATAGGCAGGTATATGTCAATAAAAAAGCCCTCTATCCGGGGTAGAATAGAGGGCTGACAACAGGAGGGACACTATGACAGAACGCAAGGAACAACAGCAATTACAGTGTAGCACAGGATAAAATATTTGTCAAACAGAATGAAGATATTATCAACTGTTTTGCGGTATTATTTGACTGTTTTGTACTTTTCTGCTACAATTATGTTATGGACGCATTTGAAGAATTAATGAATAAAGTTATTGAGAAATACAAAGAATTTCTCAATACGACGTATGCGCTGGATTATTGTAAGGTACAGGACAAGAAATTACGGAATCAAATATTGAAAAACCCGGAATTTCAGAAAGAGACTAGAGCTATAAAAGCGCAAGTATATTTACGGGACATACAGAATATAAATAAAATTTACGAAGATGCTTCAAAGCTGGATGGAAATGATGAGTATGACTCAGGAAGAGGAACGGTAGACACAAAAGCGGTAAAAGATGCGATTACGCTGAAACTAAAGGCTACTGACATACGCAGAGAACTATTATCGATGACGAATGATCAAAACAGTGAATTAGATGAAGCGGCGATTAACTTTTACTTTGTTCCTGTTTCGGAAGCTGACATTCGTAAGATGATGGAAGAGGAGCGTATAGAGCTTCATGAAGGGTCTGAGGGGGACGATGACAAACTGTTTGATGAAATTATAAATAGTTCTGCTTCTATGCTGAAAGATGAAGGGATAGTACATTCAGAGGATGACACAAAGGTGAGGCAAAGGAAGAAGAGCAAAGGAGAAAAATCGGAAGAGATATTTTCTGCTCCTGAATATGCGGACACTCCGAAGATTGTTGACGGTATTGAGGTGTATGAATGACTGACGTACATCTGATGACGGCGCAAAGCGCCTATTTAATGGCGCCTGAAATATACAAGAATATAAGGTGGTTTTTTCTTTGCGCCGGGTACGGGTATGGGAAAACATTCTCGAATGTTACGGCGGTGCTGCATGATATTGAGCGGCTGCAAGATAAGAAAGATTCTTCCGGAGCTGGGGCGAGGCTGATTGTTGCGGGGTTTACGCTGGCGCATTTAGAGCTTACCTTCATGCAGTATTTCAGGAATTTTTTAAACAATTCAAAAACGGTATGGCGGGAAGATACGAAAAACCACATTGCGTATATAGGAACGGTGACGGTTTTTTTTCTGCCGATGGAAAATCCGCAAAATATTTTCGGCCAGGATGTACACTGCTTAGCACGTTACTTGACAGTTATAAGGAAGCGTGATAAAATAATTGAAGAAGTTACTATTGATAAAGTCAAGTGCGGAGATTATGTCATAACACGCAAAGGATGGAAGAAAGTAACGGCTGTATTGCCTAGAGGAAGAAAACAGGTGCGGCGTATAGATGCTGTAGTATGTACGGATGACCACAGGATATACTCACCGGAAGCGGATGATTTTCTTTCTGCCGATACATTTAAGGAAGGCAGTACGGTATTAAAAACTTCTTTAGGCAGGGTGAAAGCATGGGAGGACGCGGATACAACGCTGGGCGTATTAAAGCAGATACAAAAGAACTTGACGGTGTTAGATACTATAGATACCCAGGTTCAAAGCAGTATGGGAGGAGGATGTATTACTTTAATACGTGCGGCATGGCGTATCATGCAGCTTTGTGGCGTAAACATTTCGGTGAGATTCCTGCGGGATATGTTGTGCATCATAAGGACGGAAATAAACTTAATAATATCATTGAAAATCTTACGCTTGTTACAAGAGAAGAGCATACGGCTGAGCACAACAGAGAACGATGGAATAGACCGGGGTATAAGGAATCAATCAGAGAAACGTTTTCAGAGGCAGCAAAAAGAAGAGACAGAGAACAAAGGAAAGAAAAAGTTTGTGCTGTTTGCGGTAAAGTGTTTATGGGTAAGCATAATGCACAATATTGTTCTTCTGCTTGCAGGAGACCGAAAAAAAGAGTTGAAAGAATTGTTGTATGCAAAAGATGCGGAAAAGAGTTTACAGCTTTTAACTGGAGAGCTGTGTATTGTAGTACAAGATGCAGAGACGCTGCTAAATATGCGGCAGGAGCAACTCATTACCAAAAGACTGTTTTTAAGAAAACCTGTACGGTATGCGGGAAAGAGTTTGAAACGCACCACAAGGAGGTTAAGACGTGCTGCAGGAGCTGCGGAGGAGTTGAGCGGGGAAGAAGTATACGATCTCGCCGTTGAGGACGTGCATGAGTTTACAGCGGAAGGTGTGCTGGTACATAACTGTATTTATGTCGAGGAGGCGGATGAGCTTACGGAAGACAAGATGATAGAGGCGACAAAGTCGCTTTCGCAGCGGGCGAGGCAGAGGATTATAGGGGAGCGGTCTCCGTGTATCAGGATGGCTTCCACGGCGCAGGGGCAGAAAGGTATTTACCGGCTTTTGATGCACTATACTAAGAGCGGCATTGCGTATATGCTGATAAGAGGGTTTACTGAAGACAACCATCATCTTCCGCGGGAGTATGTGCTGGACATGTACCGGCAGTTTGACGCGACGGAGCGGGAAGTATTTATGCACGCGAAGTTCCTGTCGGTGAAGCAGGGGAGAGTTTTCCCCGGGTTTGACTGGAAGGTTAACTTTACGAGGAATGAAGTTCCGCTTCTGCCGCCTGGGGCTAGAGTATTTATCGCGCAGGACTTTAACCAGAACTATAATAGAGGGTCTGCGTGGGTTTCGATTGACGGGATGATGCACTGTGTGAAGCAGTATGACTTTACGGACATAGCGGAAGCGCCTTCGGTGTACAGGTACGATTTCCCTGAACAGGATATATTCTGGGTGCCGGATGCGAGTATTAAAGGAAGCTACATACAGTTTGCACGGGCGCTTATGGCGGCGGGGGGACACATCATACACAGGTCGAAGAATCCGAGTGTTGAGGATACCTGTTATTTGGTATCGGTGCTGTGCCGTTTGGGAAAGATTATGTTTTATCAAGAGTCTGAAAGTGTTGCGGAGGCGGTATCGGTAGCGCACAGGGACAAGAATAACCTGATAGCGAAAGGGAAGGGGCCGTCGGACTGGCAGCACTGGGGAGATACGGTCAGGTACGCGGTGAGCTACATGGCGCTTGTTCTGCCGGAGTATGAAGACATCAGGCAGAGTGTGATTACAAGGATTGCGTCTCTCAGGAGAGAGGTAGAGGAAGGGAGCGGCAATGAAGTGAAGAAGCTGGGTGCGGGGTACATGCAGATAGAACCGTCTATTTTGGAGAGGTAGTTGCTTTTCTGCTTTTTTGGGTATACGGTAAGGTAGACAGGAGAAAAATATGGCGCTTCATACGGATATTTGGCGGATTATTAACACAGAACCGGTTTCGACGCACAGGAAAGACGGTAGGCCTGTTATACGGGACAGTGTATCTTTCCGGGCGCTGGATCAGCGGAAACAGGATACGATAAATAGGTATACGGAGAATAGGGTTAAAGAGCTGAGCTACAAAGCGGCTCCGGACATGATTACGCTTGAAGAGCTGAAAAGAAAGACAGAAAACACGATGAAGCCGCTGATACTGAATGCGGCGGTCAGGGACTCTTTTCCAGGGGGAGATATAGGAAGAGCGCCGGGGTATTTTCCGAACGGCGGGAACATGGGGGGTGTGTACAATCCTGTGACCGGGGCGGGTACTTCTGCGGATCCGTCCGCACAGGTGCGTGTTACGCCGAATCTGTGGCTGTCGGCGTTCGAGGCTTCGTCGATTTATTCGCAGAAAGGCATACCGGAACTGATTGTAAAGAAGAAAAGCCAGTCGATTATTATAAACGGGGTAAGGATACGGAATAAGTATTTTACTCCTGATCAGCTGGACAAGATAGCGGAGAATGTGATAAGGCTGAATTTTGCTGAAACGATAGCGCAGTCGGTGAACTGGTCTTTGGTATACGGAGGATCGCTTGTTTTTCCGTTTTTCAGGAAGGATACGCCGGTATCGATGTCGCTGAATATACGGAATCTTATTAAGTACGGGATTGTCGGGAAGGGGTGCATAGACCGGTTTGTATGTTTGGACAGATGGAATGTGGTACATATTCCGCAGACAAACCCGACGGCGGCTGATTTTCTGGAACCGTCGTGGTATTTTATACCGTTTTTGGGCTGTGATGTACGCGGCGAAAGGTGTGCAAGAATAGTTACGTCTCCTCAGGCAGGATATTGGGGGAATATGATGACTCTCGGCTGGGGTCTTTCTGACTTTTGCGGGTGGTATCCTGCCGTTTTGAATTATATGTCGGTCATGGACACGCTGACTACCATGATAAATCAAATGTCTATTTTGGTACGGTCTATTAATGTGGACGGAGTCTTGGCAACGGAAGGAGAGCTTATACTGGATGCAATAGCAAGGCAGAACACTAACACGGTCAGGAGAAGCTCGAATGTAAATGATCCTATTATGTATGATATACTGGGAAGTTTACAGGCTATAAACAGGGATTATGGGGAAGTACCGAATCTGGTTCGTCTTATGCGGCAGGACATGTGTGCGAAAGCCAATTTTCCTGAGGAAGCTATTATATCTTCTGAGCGCGGTGCATTTTCTTCCGGGGATTCTACGGAAGGAGCGATGGAGAAACAGTTGGAAGCTATAAAGTATGTACACAAGGATGTTGCGAGGCAGCTGAAATATGCGGTGTACCTGCTGGTAATAGATGCGCTTGGGCTGGACAGGGACGTACTGAAAAACTTAAGCTATACTACGATAGAGTTTGACAATCCTGCGCTTACGGATGCGGCAAAAAAGGCGCGGTTTTTCAAGGAGATAACGGAAGGGTACTTCAATGAAGTGTCAGGACTTATGGATGCGTCAACTGCGCTTGAGATAGCGTCGGCAGTCGGAGAAACAGATCTTCCGGTATCGAATGAGCTTATTGAAAAGGTACGGGCGCGGCAGGAAAAGCTGGATGCACAGGCGGATGAGAAGCACAAGCTGGAGATGGAGCTGATGAAGGCGCAGATACAGGCGGCAAAGAATCCTGCTCCTGCTGCCGGTTCTTCCGGGGGGAGTAAAAAGGGGCATTCGTATGATTCGAGGGTGGAGCAGAAGCAGCATGAGCGGGTTGCTTCCGACAAAAAGTCATTTCAGCGCATACAAAAGAGGAGTACTTGACAGATGCGTAAAAGTATACTACGGTGTAAGGTATGAGTGAAACAAAAAATAAAACAGCTTCCGGCGTTAGTATTGCGGTTAAAAATTGCAGGATGCTTCGATCCGGTGTTTTGTATTACTCAAAAGATGAGGTTCCCGAAGAGTTTTTATCAAGGGTGCCTGATAAGGCCGTATATTCTGTATATAGACGGCCTGAGGCTGTTGTTGCGTGTTTTAAAGATTGTAATTATATTCATCTTGTAAATGATCATCCTACAAAAAATATGCTGACGCATAATAACTGGAAACAATACTCTGTCGGACGTTCGGGCGGTATTGCAACGTTAACAGTGCTTGATGATAAGAACGTATACGTAGAGAATGAAGTGCTGTTTGATGATGAGGAAGCGTATAATGCGTATTCCGCAGGGAAGACGGAACTTTCTATAGGTATAACTGATGCTGATTGGATTATATCAGAAAATCCCAAGTATGATTTTGAGCAGGTTGCGCTTAGGGGTGTTAATCACGTTGCGTTGGTAGCTGCGGGAAGGTCTGGTGTAAACGCCCGGGTGCTTGATACTGCCGCACATGTTAATAAACTGTTAGGAGGAAACGGTATGGCTGGTATTCTTGAAAGACTTGGTATTATACCGAAGTCAAAGAAGGCTGAGGATAAGAAAGGATTTTCCGCTCAGGTGCTTGATTCTGCCGCAAAGATTGCGGGCGGAAGTCTTGATGCTGTTGCGTTGGAAGCGGAAGTAAAGGGCGTAATGGAAAAAGTAACGCCTCTTGGGGACAGCGAGGATAAAACAGTGCTTATCGGCATTGTAACCGACAGTCTTTCAAACGCGCAGGATGTTGCCGGAGCTGATGCTGAGTCAAAGAAGAAACTTGCAGAAAGTCTTGACGGGCTGTACGAGAAGTGTGTTTGTGCTGATGATAAGAAGGCTAAGGCGATTGTTGATGCTGTTACGAAGAAAGATTCCGATGACGGCGGAGATGATGACGAAGATGACGATGACGATACTGCGGGCAAGAAAAAGAAAAAGTCTGTTGAAGACGATGCTTCAAAAGTGTCTGTAGAAGATATGATAAAGAAAGTGCTGAACGACAGTCTTCCTTCGATGGTTGAGAAGGCGGTAAAGTCGGCGCTGAACATAGATGAGAGCGCAGATTCAGCGGTAAAAAAGAGCGCTGTTGATTCGGCGGTAGAATATGATTTTACCATCTCCGGATGGGGTAATAGAGGCTAAGGGGGTCTTGTATGATTATGTCTCCTAACGCTCAGTTGAGTGTGACAGGAAGCAGAGTATGGCGCGGAGAGGACAAGTCGAACGGTATTTTGATGCTTGGTCAGAATGTGCCGTATATCGAGACCTCCTACTCAAAGCTGGTTATAAGTGACGAACTTTTGGCCATGGACATTGCTTTCTGTCCGTTCGGCGCCGCTTGTTTTTATGACGATGCTGAAACGGATTCAAACCTGAAAGCTACGGTGTATGCCGGGCTTACTACCGGTACGCCGGTATTTGCCGGTGTTATGAAGTATGAGCAGGGTATTTCAACTGGATTCCCCATGTATGAACATCCTGATATAGGGTACGGTGTACGCCCTGAATGGAAGGGAACGCTGATTAAGCGCGGGTTTGTATGGTATAAGACAGTGTACCAGGCTGATTTTACTACCGTACAGCCGTATTCTGCGTTTAGGCGCAGTATGTGCCTCTTTGCACAGAAGTCTACCGGGCTTCCTGCGCTGGCAGCTCCTGATTCTATCGGCGCTGACGGCGTACCTGTGCTTGCCGGTGCGGTATATCTTGGTAATGTCGAGCAGTTTGAACCTGAAAATCAGAGCGTGCTCATAGCGGTTGGCTGGGATAACGGCAGGTTCTAAGGAGAGTAATGATATGTCTATTATAAATGCTTCAAAAGAAATGGCTTCTTTTGCGGGTAAGATGGAAGAGTTTTTGCTTACCCAGTATCCTGATAGAGTTGATGCAACGCTTTCGCGGATTCATATCGGAAAGAACCAGGGAAGTAAGCCGGGTGACGGATGGCGCGTTACTGGAATAGTGCAGGATGCGGCGCCGTATTATATGGAACTTCCGGAAAAGGTTATACCCGACCGGATGCTTGTCAACAAGCATGACAGAGGGTCTATACAGTTTAAGACTGTTGTGGATGAGTCTGCAAAGTCGTATATAAACGATTCCATAAGCCGGGTAATGACAGCTAAAGGCTGTACGGCTGAGCAGGCTGCGGAGCAGGTATTAAGTGAGATACCGGTTGTCGGGTACAAGGATCCTAAAACCAGGGAGATGGTTGCGCGGGTTATTGTAAAAGGCGTGAATGATGCGGATATTCTCTCTGCTCAGGTTCCGTTTTGGAATATAACCTACCTGAATAAGGTATACAAGCAGCCGATGCTGCAGGGATACGCGAAGCATCTTATTACAGAGATAGGAGTACCCAATCCTTGGGCTGATGCTGTTGCTATCAGTACTCTTACTTATGAGGGAGCAGCGCGTAAGGCGAATGTTGCAAAGACGCTGATGCAACATAATATAAATGAAGCAACAAAAGTAAGAACGCACCAGATTATCAGTGAATTTATCAATATTGTGGCAGACTTTGAAAGTTCTCCAACTGACCAGATTTACGGAGGTTTGAGCGGGAACTTCCTTACCGGGCAGGCGATTGGTGAAAATGAGAAGTACACCAGGTTTATGCTGGAGCAGCTGCACAATGCGCTTATTTATTTCGGCGATGCGGATTCAAATTTTGAAGGGCTGCAGCAGCTTGCCGCTACACTTATATGGCCTGATGCTCCTTTTGAATACATTTACAATGATGCGGCGAATGAGGCAAAGGGTGCTGATATGCTGGAGCTGCTGAACAGGCTTATAGGCGATATGCTTCGGCAGGTAAACTTTTTGGCTACAAAGGTGCGTATCTGCTGTTCTCCTACGCTGTATCTCTGCATGAAGTTTGCGCTTACATCGAAGCTGTATAATCAGACTTCTCCCTTGAAAATACTGAATGACAATCTGTCTTTCGGCCATGGGAATAAGTTTATGGTTACTACGCCTATCGCAGGAATTGACGGTATACAGGGTATGTATGAGTTCTGCTCTGATCCAATGCTTGAGGCAAGTACGGCGTCTAGGCCGAATCCGTTTAATCCGGAAGACACAGATTTGATGTATATTACTTTCCCTGAGTTCAGGAGCGACATGGCTGATACCGGGCTTACCGATGTAATTATGGCGCCTGTTGCGATATCAAATATGGTGCTTCCTTACTTTTATGGTAACTCGCGGGATGGTCTCGGCAGGACTATGATGAAGCGTATTGGTTCACTGCTTTGTCCTGTTTCTGACGCAGCTATGATTATACGCGGGATTGGTGTTAATCCTAACTACACTCCGTAAGGTGTGCTGGACGGCAATAAGGAGGATATATGTCTGTTTGGGTTGAGAATACACATTCAAGCGATATGAAGTTTGTTGTGAAGAATAAGGCTGGGTTTACGGTACTGGAAAAGACTTTTTACCGCAGCGCTGTTGACCGTGCTACCGGCGCTGTTATTAGTAACGGGTACACTGAGCTTACAAATGAAGAATATGAGCTATTGAAAGCACAGACTGCAACATTCAGTCAGCAGCTGAAAACTAAAAAGCTGGTTGTACGGAAGGAAGGCCCCAATGTCAGCAATCCGTATACGCGTCTTGTAGATGCGAAGAAAGAGATAGAGCAGCTGAAAGCGGAGATTGAAGCCTTAAAAGGACGTAATGCGGGTGTTCAGCAGACGGTTAATCAGATGCAGCAGTCAGAGACAGGCAGGCCGAACAATCCGAAGGGACAGCAGCCTCGTTGATGGAAAAGGTAATTGTTGACGGTGTACCGCTTAAAATAACGGTGGATGATTTTAAGCGGCGCTTTCTGGATAAGTTTCCTAAGATGGCGTTCGAGCATGATGAAGAGATACAGAATGCCATAGACTCAATGTACACCATATTTCATGGCGTAGGTAAAATATGGAAATGGTGTGATAAACAGGTATGGTTTAATAAAACACGGGAATGTTATGGACTGCTTGCTGCATGGTATATATGCAGCATGTATCCTGAGTATGCAAAAGGTATAGCGTCTACAGGCGGTTTTATGGTTAAGCGTAAAAAGATAGGCGGGGTAGACATTACATTTAAGGACGGAACGTATTCCGGCGGCAATAAAGAGTATATGAATATACTTGATCAGTTGAATACGAATCCTTTCGGCAGTATTGCATATATGATGATAAAGAGCAGCGGGAAAATGTCGCTGCTCTTTTTGTGAGGTGATTATATGAATGATAAATGGTTTAGTGTCAAAGGCGACATGAGTATAGGCGGCGTTAAGTTTAAGAGCGGCGTATGCTATAAGGTACAGTCCGGGCATGAAAAAGTTATCGAGGAATTGGCGTCCAAAAAAATGGCTGCTGTGTATGATACGGAAGTACGGTTTGTTACGGGGGTGCCGATTCCTATTCGTAAGAATACGAGTAGTCAGCAGCGGCAGACGGTGCGTACAACGGAACCGCGGGTGCAGCTGTCCACGCCTGCTCCGGAAGTACCGTCTGCTTCTGGTGATGCAGCGGAACCTTTGGTTGAATCTGTACGGAGAAAGCCTAGGCAAGGGAGATTTTAACGGTTGGCAGGTATATACGGCGAACAGTTGGCGTTTTTTCCTGAGCTTATGGAGGATTATGATATATTCTATATGGCTCCTCTTGTAGGAGGCGGGTTTGGGGAAAGAAAAGTATTGCTGACGGTTACCGGATATTTGACGCGTATGACTAAAGGCGACCTTGGTATTGTAGCGGACAATGAAGTTGAAAATCAAACGGCTGTATTATTTGTATATGATGAGATACCGAACGGGATAATACGGCAGGGAGTGTATGTAGAAAGCGGCGGAGAGCTGTATAAGTTAAAAAGTGATAAAGTTTTTACAAAAGAGGGCGGTTTTACGATACATGAGCTGCAGCTGACAACAGGACTTATTGATACTCAGGAAACAAATATATGCGCGGAACAGGCAGTTTTAAATGATTACTAACCGGTATCGGAGAAGATTAGTAACGCTTCATGCGTATGAACGTATGTTTGCTCAAGACATGCTTGATGATGAGGATGGAGATGCCTCTTCCGGGTACGACGCTGAGCTTGATTTTATATCGAGAGCGGAAGGAAAGATAGAACCGTGGTACACACGGCGGACAGTTATTGAGAGCAGTACTGAGCAGATTACGTACAACTTTTCTGACAGGAAACGGGACAATATGTTTCCTGCGGGAAGATACGGTGCGCCGAATTTTTCGTACCGTATGCTGTATGAGTTTCTATGCAAAACGTATAACGGAGGGGAATACTTCATAGACTCGTATTTTTCGCAGGTTTTTCCGTACAGACCGGTGTATGCCAGATTTAAGAATTTTTCTGCTGATTTGAATGAAGCGGTCACGCAGGAATTACGTTCTGACGGCGTATCGGTCAGGGATGAGTTTGGAAGGTTTATTTCTGCTTCGGCGCCTCAGGCCCGTGTGTACGAGGGCAAAAGCTGGAAAAGTCTTTCGGTTTGGCGGGATGAACGGTATAAGAGTGAAATACGAATGCTTGGCAAAGACATACGGGAAGATGCGGTATTGGCGTTATCCACCGGCATGATACCGCTAGTAAAAAAGTCTGTTTCATCAGCGACGAGAAAAATACGGGCAAGACTTGGGCTTGATCCATCGCATGTATTTTATGCGTCAGGAAGGCTTATAAATCATTTAAATGTGTATGTTGCTATGGATACGGGGGCGTAGTGGAAACAAAAGGATTGCCGATACGGATAATAGGAGTCACATTTGAGTCATTACAGAAAGCTCTTTGTTATTTATATTTCGGGCATGAAACTATGGAGCCGGAAGAGTTTGAAGCATGTTTAAAATACATTGTTCCGATGCAACATAATTTTATGCAGCCTATTATGCCTGATGCTGATGATACGTTTATTCAATACTGGATAGATGAGCTTGATAGGCTGACGCATGATTACTTGGATGGTAATTTTGATTCCTGTAAAAAAGTAGCGTCTGTAACGCTTAGGTTTATAGGCAAGCGTGCCGAGCAATGGGCGGCTGTTTTCCATCACTTGACTAAACGGGAAACGTGTAATAAAATATTTAGTGTATACTGTAATGCTGGGATTATGCCGTATGTGTCTCCGATACGTCCGACAAATGTTGATTATTTCGGTGTAGGAAACACAGTTAAAGCGTTTACGCTTAACTTTAAGCTGGAGTTTGATGAACTTCTTGATTTGAGTAACAGTGAGTCGGGCGGGGATCGTCTTATGTATATAAGTCTTGCACCCGGAACTATAGAGGAAGGAGGCTAAAGGTGGCAAACCTTAACTATTTAGGATCGCTTGCACAGGAGCGTATGCGGTTCCGGTCTACTACAGAGGTTGTAGTAAATAACTTGAATGAGTTATTCAATGCAATAAGTATATATGTACCAAAGCGTTTCGCACAGAATAATATTGTTGATTGGGACAACAGTTTGCTTACTGCGGCAAGACCTGCGGTATTTAAGGCTGTTGTTGATAACTATACTACCATAATGCGCGGAGATTTGCTGTACCAGTGGCAGCCGGTATTCCGGCAGGATACAAACAGTGATGTTACTTTGTACATTATTGTATTTGATGATTCTGTTCCTGGTGCATGGGATATTTCTTCCAGGGATATTCGGTATAAGCCGCTGGAGGATGCGTTTAACGCATTGTTTGCATTCAGCTATATAAAAATATTGTTTGATCCAACCTATGACGGGCAGGATGTGGTTATTCCTGCTTCTCCTGGAACTCCTGCAAAGATGACACTGCTTTTTGAGAATGTTACCAGAAGCGGTGTATACGCACAGCAGAATATTATGTTTTCAAATACGGGTCTTACCAATGCAGTGTTTCCTGCGGGGGAGTATACATTTAATGACGGCGTGAAAACATGGAAAGTTACCAGAGCGGGTGCTGAAACATTCGCGGCTTCAAGTGTACAGTTGATAGCAGAAGCAGATGCGGCAACTCAGACAGACTATACTGTAGGAGCAACTGTTCCTGCCTCTGATTTTGTTAATGCTGGAAGCACGGCGCTTCCTTCCGGGCTTACCGGAAAGGTTACTGCGGTGAATAACGGGGCTTCTTCCGGAGGTAATGCGGAAGTAGTGATCGTTTTTTCAAACGGTACGAGTTCGGCTATTACGATACCTGCCGGTGTGTACACACACACAGCTGCTAATACGGAGACTATTACTATTGCGGCCGCTGTTACCGTACAGCCTAAACGTATAAGCACTGTCAGAGTAGTTGCGGATACGGTCGGGTATGACCCGCAGGCGGTTGACGGCACAGACTTGACTGCGCTGTTTATTCCTGCTCTTCCAGCCGGTATGGTTGCTGTTTCTGATACGGTTATTCAGGGTCAGGATGCCGGTACTGGGGCTCCTGTTACAATAACAGCGGGGACGTATAACTACACTGACGGATCAAAAATATTCCCGATTATTGTACCTGCTGATTCCGTTATTGCAGCCGGGGATGTTTCTGAGGAGATTACAGTTTCTGCCAGCATCGTAGGAGAGGATACTTCTCTTACCGAAGGGATACTGAATCCTGCTTCTATTACTCCTGCACTTCCTGCTGGTATACAGGTTACCTGTGTTGAAACGTCGCAGGGAACTGAACCGGTATCAACCGGTACGGTAGCAACAAGCCAGTATTTTGACCTGAGTCTTGCCCTTGCAAGTCTCTGCAAGAACAATATACAGCTTTCGCAGCATTGGTCGTTTGTAAAAATAAGCTACGCTAATGAAAAGCCGAGTTCTTCTGACAAGTGCTGGATACGGTATAAAACAATGCAGGAGCAGCTTGCGGCCATGCTGGATATTTCGGTAGATGACCGGAATAAGTATTATTGGGCAGCGCTCATGCTTATGGGCGCTACTCAGGGTACGACGTGGGTAACAGTTCATAGTGAACCTGAGTTTATCTTATCGGATGTTCTTGCAGCTTGGTTTGCCAGAAGGAATGATTCCGGGCAGTTTATCGGTAACAAACTTTCTCTGTTGCGGTTAAGCGGCACGCGGATTAAGCCTCTTGGCTGGCCTTCTTGGCTTGATAATTCTATTAATGAGAATGACTACGGCGGACATACTCAGTTAAACGACATGAATGTCGGTTATTTAATGACTATTTCAGACAATACTCCGCAGGAATGCGAGTTGAGTTCTGCGCGGTGTATCGGTGTTGTAGGAGCCGGATTCCCCGTGACTATGCAGATGATAGCGAAGTATGTTGATTACTCCTGCTCCATGCAGCTTGCTAATATGGTAACTGATAAGGGTACGCTTACAGCTCCTGTATTAACCAATGAAGCTGCCTACAAAGAAATACAGGCTATAGTTATGAATACGCTTAATAGTTTTGCCACGACTAGGGGAAGACTTTATGGTATCACGGCTTCATTTCCTCCGTTTTCCAAGGCAAAACAGGGAAGAACAAAAATTGTTGCCGCGGCATCTTGGCACGCTATGTATCAAGATGATTTGGATGAAGCTGAGGTAAGCGGCGGTATTTCTGCTGAATAACAGGGAGGTTTTACATGTACGGAGTAAATAGAGCAGCTGAGGCTCCAAGAGCTTCATTCAGAAGTGCTGGCGGAAGCAGGTATTTTTACGGGCATCCTTTTTTGTTGGGGCAGATAGACGGAGCACCGAGCAGTTTTGAGGTTGAGATAACAAAATCGCTGCTTTTGAACAGTGATTTTTTTGACGCGGAACCTTTACAGCCCAATGCGGTTCCTGAGGTTGCAGTAGACGGTAGTTTGATTATCATAACTAATCATGTTCTTGCCGGTGTTGCGAACATTCAGGTTGTTCCTACGACAGGGCTTATAAAAGATGGAGACCTTACAGAGATACCTTTATTTATAATGGGAAACAAAGATGATATAGGCGGGTATATACGCAGGGTAAAACTTGTAGGTGGAAAAGCTATTTCTACCGTGTATTATGATGCCACATTCCAAAATTTTCCGCATGACAAGGATTCCGGTAACCGTGTGCCTGTATATCCTATACAGGTGGTATACGGCGGGTTATTTAAGGGTATATTCAGAAGTTCAGAGAATGTTGTTAGGCATCTTTGGGCTATTGGTAATGCTAAGGGCTTTGAGGGTATATACAGCGCTGCATCGTTGGAGCAGACGAAAGGAACAGCTGGTTTTGATGATGTTGATGCTGCTGAGATTCCTACTATGCAGACAGATAATGATCTCGGCGGTGCAAACTATGATAATTCAGGCGTGGATTTGACTGCAAGTCCTGCCGGTGTGTTCAGACCGGCGCCTTAAAAGGAGCAGCTTATGAGTACGGGAAGGACGGCTCCCGGCTATAAGAAAAGTGATTTTCTTTTACTTGACGCAAGGTTACTTGATGACATCGAGGATATTGAAGCTCTTCGTGAGTATATTAAGCTGAACAGAGTTGAGTACATTATATCCGGCGTTGATAATAGGTCAGTTTTCAGCAATGTGTCGATATTTGAACAATGCCGGGCATTGTGTGACCTTGAAAACTTTGATAATATGTATGATTTTACCATGCAGGTTTTAGCCGGTAAAGAACTTACTATTAATATGAAGAATGATGATGGTTCAAAAACTGAGCTTGGTAAAGCATACATACAGGATAAGTTTGTGGATATGCAGTTGTATTACCCCTGCATAGCTGAATACCCATATTTGATGCTGTGGCTGACTGAGTATATTTCAGGGCTGCTGTCAAAAAAGTTTCCGCTGCCTATGAAAAAAGCCGCACAAAAGGCAGCGGGGGATCAAAAGCGGAGGACAAAGTAAAGGATATACTTACCAGAACAGTGTCTGATTATTTTGGTAATAATTATCTTTTATTTTGTCTGCATGAGTTTTGTGCGGTTGAACATAGAGAGCCTGATACATGGGATGATGTATTTGAGTTCCTAAATTATGTGCAGGTTAAGAACGTATTATTTGAAACAGCGCAAAAAGCAGGAAATAAAAGGTAGGATATATGGCAGCCGGAAATCAATACAGCGGAATATCTTATAAAAGTTTCCTGGATACGAGACTTGATTTAGGCGCTATTGATAAAGAACAATTACGGAAAGAAGCAGCAACTCAGCTTACACGTACAGGAACAATACTCACACGGAAAATAAATGAATCAACAGGAGAACTGGAAGGTTTTACTGATGAAGCTATAGGTATTATAGAAGAAGAAGTTGGGCATGTATACGATAATTTACGTACTGCTTTTAAGCAGCGTATAGCGGTTTTATCAAGCTATCAAAAAGATGTTGCCGGGCATTTATCAAAGAGTACAAAACTCGAAGACGGCACACGAAGGTTTCAAATAACAGGAAATAACACCGAAGAAATCATGCAGGGAGCGCGTACCAGGCTTTCCCGTGATCTTGATTACAGCGGTATGTATGACACTGCTTTGTCTAACTATCCTAGTGCGCTGGAAGCGCTTACGCTTGAACAGAATGATGTCGCATACCGGTCAAGACGCGGCAGATGGGATAAAAGAGAGCTTCAAGGCTTTATGAAGCGCGCGCTGGAAGGTACGGGTATATCGGTACAAGAACTTGAAGACGGCATGTATGAAGTTTCTATCCCTGTCGGTGAAAAAGTGCGCGGGAAAGGCAGAAACAGCAGTGTAGACGCGTGGTATGCGTTTAATCGTTTTGCTAATGAGAATGAACTTGCCGCAAGAGAAGAGCGGGAGATTAAGGCGTCTGCGCTTAGAAATGCTGGAATAGACAGTGATTTTTTTGAGAAGCAGGATGTACATGTACAGGCTGAGTTGCTCAGGCAGGCTACAAAAGCGCATGTCAGCAGACAGATAGCTGAAAATCCTGACTTTTTGCGTAATATCGGTATTGCGGAGGCCAGTAAGGCAGCTGCGGCACAGGAAGCTACGACACTTTTGCTGCAGGAGAATCCTAACGCGGTGCTTGGTGCCGGGCAGTTTAACAGGCTTAATCCGGAAGGTAAAGCGCTTTATAATGCCTATAAGCAGATACGGACAACAGAAGCGATGCTGCAAAATCCTGGGTATGTCGGCAGGGAACAGCTGGAGCGTATGCGTCAGGCAGATATCAGGAGAGCAGCAACAGAACAGGCGGCGTTGGATTCTTCCGATTCTTCTATTTCTGCCCGGAAATTTTTGGAGCGTCACCCTGAGGTTGACGGCGGTAAAGCGCGCGGCGCTATGATTGAACGCCGTAAGAATGCTCAGGCTGCGGATGAGTCAGTGCTTGTAGACTGGGCTGCAAAAAACAGGTCGAGGGCATTCAAACGAAAAACAAGCAGAAGCCGTATGGCTGACAAGATTTTACGCACCAGGGGTATAAAAACAGGCGCTGGCAGAGTATTCGGTGCGGCAAGTGCTGCCGGTATGGTGGCAAAGGCAGTGTATGATGCTGCGAAAATGCTGTATGGTGCGCTGATAAATATATTGAATAGAATGACTGAAATAACCGGAGCTGCGTATAAAGGTGTCATGACGGAAGCGGCGCTGAATATCAGTCCTGCTGACCGCGGCTGGATGGATACGGTAAATAATGCTTACGGCATTGACTTTATGTCCGGAGCTAAAGGTTTGGCAACAGGAGCTATGAACTGGCTCGCAGGAGAGTCCGGAGCAAGGCGCGCGATAACTGAGCTTGCTCCCCTGCTTGGTGCGGACACTACCTGGCTTACGGATTACACTACTGGAGGATTGAAGGATACCTCTGCTGTTTTGTTTAATGTTATTGGCAAAGCACTTGAGAAAACACTATCTGGTGTTGATTCTACACATCCTGACGGCGGGATGAGTACTGGAGCGGCAGCTATTTCCAACGCGGCGCAGCTGAACGCCGGAGGGTTTACCGGGCTTGGGAACGTATTAACGCAGGTGTATAAACTGACAGATTTAATGCCTGATAATAGCCGCAGGGAAGCGGTTCGTATGCTTGGGGAAGGAAACTATAGGAAGGCTATTGAATCGATTGTTGCGTCAGGGGCAGGCGGAGCTGGGATTACTTCTGCTATCGGCATGGATCCCGGAAGGCAGGACGCACTTGCGCGAATACACGGAGAGCTGCAAACTACGAGTGAATTTTTCACACAAGCGGTACGCAGAGCAGGAGAAGACTTAACACTCACCTTCGGAAATACGCTTAATGGTGTTAAGCGTAATCTTGATAGTTTTATGACTAAGTTACGGGATTTACTGCCCGGGGTGGACACCGGGGGTGTAGCGGCCGCAACAAATTTATCGATACGGGAATCAAACAGAGCAAAACAAGCTGATCTTGAGGCGTTAAAAGTAGACGCTGAGAGAGCATTAAATGATGTATTGGCTGTTGAGCTGCCTGGTATGACTGTGGAAGATATTAAGAATCTTTCTACCAGAGGAAGTAACAATACAAGATTTAAAAGAGTTATGGATGCACTTGGCGGAGATATGGTAAAGTACGAGGCATTTACTGGGGCTTCTATGCTTTTGAATGTTATTGATGAGTCTGAGAAAGGAATAAGAGCTTATAAAGAGCAGGAAGCTGTTGCAAATACAAGAGGAGGTGTGCCTAAAAGTGTGGTAGGGTATGCCTCTGATGATCTGTTCACAAAAGCAGTAACAGCATATAATGATAGAATGGATGATTACCAAGCAGTTTTTGAAACTGCTAAGCTGCTGGAGTGGCAGACAAAATTAAGTGAAGCAGAAAATGAGTGGAATTTAAAGTATCCTGGTGAGAATTATAGGTATTTTTTGAATGACTCATACAGGTTTGGTACAAAAGGAGATTTAGCAGAGCGAGTTGATACTGCTGCTAAAAACGTAAGTGTTTTTAGCTGGAAAGGAAGCGATAAGTTCTCTTGGGTTGATGAGGAAGGAAATAGGGTAACTGACGCGCTCAGCCTTCAAAATATACTGTATGGTTCCGCACAGAACGTACAGGAGATTATGAAAGGTGTAGTAGAAAACCTTATAGTAGGCGGTGTTTTGCCTGAAAATATAGCCGGTAATGCGCGTGTTGATTTTCAGTTCGGCACAGTGCAGGATAGAACACTGCATTTTGTTTTGGACGGGCAGGTTTTGCGTGATAGGAACGGAAGACCTATAACATGGTCTATACCGGAACCGCGCAACGAAGATGCTGCACGCGGAGTAAACAGTAATAGTATTTATACAAGCAGGGAGACACAATGATATCAGGCCAGTTTTTCCCAGGTACAAGTCCGAATAGAGATACAAAAGTACCGGTACGAAGTACTGTTATTGATTCTTCTCAGCCTGATGCTATTGTTATTCCGACTTTGCTAAGTATGCAGCGTGACGCTATTTCCTACTGGAATAATATGACTTGTTTTTTTGACCGTTGGTGGGCTCCTTCTGCGGACATAGTAACACTTCCTTTCTGCTTTTTTCACGTACTAAAGTATAGTGAAATACATAATACAGAGGTGAGCAAAAAACGAGTTATACTGTATGAACCTCCGAATGAGAGCAGTGAGGAAACAATAGAGACAAGCATCTTACGGCACAGCGCTATGCAGACAGTTGTTGATAATATTGTGGTTCAACCTAAATCGTATAAAGTTGAGCTTGTTGTTCCATTTATGCCTTTTTCCCGTTATGTTAATGCCGGTATCCAGACGGTTAACATGTTTAAAAGTACTCTTAACCAGTGGAAGCAGGATGCCGGAGATGATTTAACGCAGGGGTCTCTTGATTTAGCACAAGAGCAGTTCAGCAGTGTGTTCTCAACAACACGGCTTATGCAGAATGCAGTAAATGACCAAAACGGCGCGCTTATGCAGGAAGCAGGTGAAGCGATAAATGGTTCAGCTCAAGTTAATAAGAATTCTCTTGATGCGATGATAGGAAAGATTATAACATTTAAGACATGGATGGGGAATGATAGAAAGTATTGTTTGATAACAAACAAAACAGCTGAGAAACGCGGTACGGAAGATGATGTATGGCGTGTTTCTATTGAGATGCAGGAGATGCCGATATTGTCTCTTACTCCTGTTAGGGGAAGAGTAGACACCGCCAAAAGAGGGTGGATGGTTAAAACAGTTAATACACAAGGAGCTATTTTTGGGTATCCAAGGATAGCTGAAACTATTCCTGCTTTTACGCAGCAAGACGGAGGTTTATAAATGCGGCTTGTACTCGACATTGAAAACTTTGAAAACAACAAATACGCGGTATCTTACGGTACTAACAAACAGGCGCTATTTACTATAGTGGATGAGGAATACCCTGGGGACAATATGCTTGGCAGGGTAAATAAAATTACAGTGTTATGCCGTACTATTGATGAAGCCGGTGGTGCAGATGAAAGCGCTTTGTTGAGCGGGCTGGTGATTGGTATAGGGAATGGTATTTGCGGTGCGTGGAGCAATATAGGGCCTGAACTCAACGGTAAAGTACTGAATAAAGATAATATGAAGTATTGTACGGTAGTATTACAGGAATAGTATATGGCAAATACAACAGTTCCGCTGGATCATTCGAGAGCAGGAAGAGTGTTGGCAGGTGCGGAAACTGTTGTCCTTGACCAGTATGCGTTATTCGATAAAATAATAAATATAAAGTTTATTAGAAAAAGCGGTGAATACTTTGTTATCCGCAGTGACTATGAGGTATTGTTTGATGAAAGACACGCGCCCTATTTTGTCCGTTGTCAGCAAAAACCTGCCATATCACTGAAATACCGGCAGGTATCGAATAGTACTACTATTAATATAGAGCTTAGGGTAACGAATCTATACCTTACTGGAGGGCGTGATGATGCTCTTTTTGCTGTCAATGGTGATCCGGTTACACAGGCTGTAATACAGCTGGGGTATAGGAGTCAATTTCCTGACTGGACGCAGCCGCCGCTTAGTGCTGATACGGACGAATCGGTAGAAGTAACAAGCGCTGAAAACAGGTTAAAAATGTTTTATGAGATGGGACATTTTATACTGGGAGGCGGTATAGCAGTACTCGATACCGGGCTGCAATTGACAGTACAGGTATTGGCAGCGTATGCTGAGGGTAATCCTCCTGACAGGGTAACATTTTTTCAATGTGTAGTTGGAAATCTTAACTATGGCTTGCAGTGGACTCAGCCGGACGATATAGCGTCTTATTTCAGTAATAAAGATAATTTTCCTCCTGTTCCGCGTACAGGTATAAATGAAGCCGGTGAAACAGTGGATATTTCAAATGAACCGTATACGTACATTGAAAAAGTACTGTTTCATTTAATAACACGCAGGTATTGCAGTTCAAAATTTGTGTACCGTTTCTCTGATACTTCAATGCTTTCTGACTACACGGAAGGTGATGAGATAATACAGACATTAGAAGTATGGGATTATGACGTTGAAAATAAAGTATTTTTTACTGCGGAGGAACAAAAGGATAAGACAACAGAAGAACGGTGGGGTATTGTAGAACTTGAGCAAGGGAATATCATGAGTATAGGCGACGCTATGGTACTCGGGGTAGTATGCAGTGTTACGAAAACACTTCGCGACGAGTCAAAAAGAAGTGTTATAGCGGCACATGGGGATATTGCTGTTATTGAACGCGCTCCTCCGCTTACTCAGTTTGTGTATCTTGGTGATCAGCTTGAGTCCATAAAGCAGCATTGCGCGCCTTCTATGAAATGGTATCAAAAAGTAAACGGAGATTTCTTAATTTACAGTAATCGGGAGCATCTTAAAACAGTAACAAGTGTAGATGATCCTATATTTTCGAGTGTTTTACGTGAAACAAAACCGATTATTCTTCCTGCTGTATATGATATTACTATTGCAGGAAAGCGTGAAATACGGTGTCCTTTTGTGAGTTTTATATCTCCCATGCAGCTGGTAGTATTCAGCTCAACATATCAGGTAGGCAGTTTTACCGGATTTTTTGTTCCTAAACGAGAGGACAGATGGTATCAGGTGCTTTACGCTGACATAGAGTTTGATACTACCGGAGAAGCAAATATGATGAAATTATCGTGTGTAGATGTTATTCCAGAAGGAGACGATACGGCGAATGCGTCTAATGAAGAGAAAGAATCAGCTGAAAAAGACACGGAAGAGCAGATAAAGCGTACATTAAATTGGGTCGGAGCCGGGATTGTGTCGCTATACACGGGAGAAAAAGATACCACAATACTTTCAAGCTGGCACCAACTGGCACAGAACTATATTATAAACAATAGATTGTCGCTCATGGAAGATACAGAAAAGGGTACGTATTTTTCTGATTTTGAGGATGTTTTTTCTTCCGGTACTCCGGATATAAAGAAAGCTATGGCTGTTTTATTGAAGCATAATGAAGGCATGTCTTTAGTTACCGGAAGTAAGGTATATGAAAGGGAAGCAGTAAATTATGCAGATGTTGATCCTTTACCGTGGGTGTTGCGTGTAGGGGATACGGTAGAAATACCAAGGGTTGAAATGGCATGAATTTGGATGCGTTTGAATTGGGTAAACAGGATTTACTTACGTATGCCGCAGGGCTTGCAAGAGAAATGAAGATACTGTCTTACGGCAGAGTAACAAAAGTATATGATGATCAGACTGTGGAAGTGGAGCAGTCTGTGCAGAACACAGTACTGACAAAGCAGGTGTACACACTTACGCTGCTTAGTTTATCTTCTGCGCTGTTTGAGGCGCACATTCAGCCTGTTGTTGGGGATTCAGTACTTATTCTCGGCCTTGACAGGTATAATCCTGATATGTTCCGTGAGGTGTCCATTGTCGATAAGGCAGAAACAGCATACACCGCGCAAAGCCTTGTCGGTATATTGCTTCGTCCGTTTAATATGCAAAGCGCTTTTCAGATTGACGCGTCTATTGATAACGGTATTCCGGTTGCTGATTTCTCTGCTTCTGGGGATGTGAATATACGTACAGGCAGGAATACAAGTATTGAAGTTTTTTCTGCCGATGGAGAGAAACGTACTTTAGGTATTACGGTACAGCCGGATGTTTCAGTGCAGCAGGTTATTAATGCTCCTGTAACAGCAGTTTACGGGATACAGAATCAAGACGGAGAAGATGTTGAGGTAGATGCTCCTGTTTCTACTGTTTATTCAAATAAGGCGCCTATATCGCAGGATATACGCGGCAGCGTGGATTTGACGGTGGGAACTGGCGCTGACGGAGCGGTTGACGCTCCTGTGAGTATTACGCTGGATGAAAAGTCAGATGTTGCGATAACCTCAAAAGCTGGACTGAAATTGGCGTTTAAGAAGGCTTTTGAGCTGGTGTTTGACGATATTATTAATTTCGGCTCCAAGAAAGATGTTACGGTAGAAAGCGGGGCAACACTGACTTTAAAGGGCAGTGTTAATCTTATTCTTGCTTCCGGGGATGCGTCTCCTTGGATGCCTAATATTGTTCCTGTCTGTCCTTTGGGTATAGCGCATGGCGGCCCGACAGGCGGCATAGTAAAGTTAAAGGGGCAGTAATGATATTACCTGATGCACTTCTTGCTATTGTAAAGAATACTCTTTTTACTTATTCAGAAAGTGATGAGTATAAGAATGATATGCAGCATCCGCGGCACATGGAGCTTATGGCAAAAGACATGCAGAAATACTTTGAGGATAACACAGTGATTACTTACGCATGGACGGCAGTAAATACGCAAGGAACTCCTGATCCGGTAACAACATATCAGGGAACAGTAAAGTTTACTCCTGCCTGGAATCTCGATATGCCGATGTCGCTTATGCCTGGGCTGTCTGGTAAGATACATTCTTCCGTATCTGGAGGTTTGATAACTGCGGCTGCGGGGTGGACAGTTCCTCCAGGAACATTTTTAATGCTCCCTTTGTATCTTCCGCAACATACAGTTGCAGAAGAATGCCTTATGGAATGTATTGTCAGGCCGACATGTAATTGGATTAAAACACTGATTAATCCTGCTCCTCTTGCCGGTGTGCATGGTGCATACACCGGTACGGCTGTTATGACGGCTATAACTTGAACGCTTTATTGTTATATGGTATACTAATACTATAAGTGAGGTACTGCTGGATGGCGTTTGAAGCTAAATCAATAGATGAAGAAAATACCGGTATTTGTGACACTTATGACAGTCTTATTACTCCAAGGCGGATATTCCGCAACAATAATAACAAGTTTTACCTCATGTTTAAGTCTATCGCAGCAGGCTTTTCTAAGCTGCGTGATGTAGTTCTTGCTTTAAAATACCGGTTTGATCCCAGATACTGTGAAGAAGATGATCTGGAAAGCGCTATGCTTATAACAGGTGAAAAGCGTATACCTGGAAAATCGTCTATGCTGCGTATTATTGTTACAAACACCAGTACAGCAGAGCAGAAAGTACTTGTCCGCGGTGTGTATGTATTCAAGTCTTCTGACGGAGCTGAGTTTAGGTATACAGTACAGGAAGATACTATTATTGCTCCGCTTGGGTTTGAAGTTTTATTGTTTACCAGTGTATTAGAGGGTTCTTTTCCTGTCGTAGGAGAAGCGTCAGCTTCGGTGTCCCGTGCTGATGCGGTGCCTATAAGCAATGCGTTCAATTGGGAAACACTGGATAATGCTCAATCTCTCGGCCGTTCTATGGAAAGTATGTTTGATGTCAGGAAGCGTATTTTGACAGATACGACAAGGCAGGATTCTCTTAAAGAGATGGAGACAGCAATAAAGGCGCTTCCGAGCATATTTGAGTGTAATTTGATTTTTAATCCTGAGAGTACTTCTGTTGCGCTTGATGACGGTACTCTGCTGCTTCCAAAGGAATTGCTTGTAGTTATTACAGGAGCTCCGTCTCCTGAACTAGCTGCAACAGTACTTGCAAAAGAGATATATAAGACACACATGGTTACGTATGAGAATACTGTGTGGTATTATAACAATTTATTTCTGGGCGGAAGGTATCCGGTGCATTACCGGTTTCATGATAGAAAACCGTTTTATTTAACTATTAATTACAGATACGACAGACAAAAACTATCTAAAGAGCAGGTAGAAGCAGCGTACAGCCAGATACTGAACAAATATAAGGTTATGACAAATCATATTGATGAAATAACTGAACCGTTGCTGTACCGCGAATTTGAGAATAGCTCCGTCGCAGGAGCTACACTTAAAAAAATATACATCCAAGTTGAGGAAGACGGGAGTCTTGTATCTGTTGCACAGGTAGATATACCAAAATTATATATTCCTGAACTCATAAGTATAAACTATATTTCTGAGGAGGCGGTTAGTGGCAGTCAGTAAGTGGCCCCCTGACTTTTGGCCGTTTCCTATAAATCTTCCCTCTCCGTGGGGAAATCTTATTCCGTATATTGACGTACTGCAATTCTTGTATACTTCATTAAAAGAAGTGGTTAATGCCATACCGCATCAGCCTCCTGAATACCGCAGGGATGTAAACGGACTTATCACTGCGCTTGCATCCGCGTCAAAAGTTGCTATTCCTTTGGGAACGGTAGGCTACCGGGCAGAAGATAAAAAAGTATTGATAACAGTAAACACGCAGGGCGGCTGGGTAACCCAGGAAATGACTATGGATGTACAGTCCGTGATACCGACAGTATTTCAGCTTATAACTATGCTTCCCTGGGATGTTATGGGAGAGATGGAATCAGTAATCGGGCAGTCAATGACACCGGAAGAACGGTCAAAGTACGGAAGCGATAAGCCTCCTACTGCGGCACAGATCATACAGTGGCTGACAGATAAACTCAGGAATGTGCTTTCTCCTGCCGGTATAAATATACCGCCTCTTACCGGCGAGTATTTCACAAACACTACACCGAAGATAGAAGGTAAGCGCGCATCAATAACGGTACATTTTATCAATGCTTCGGCAAAAGGCGCGGCTGCAAAGCAGGACATTACGGTCAGAAGTTCAATCCGCGGTGAAGCGGTAATAAAATCCGGCGCGTACCAGTTTAATGACGGAATAAAAACATTTTCACTTGTGCTGAATGATGATGTACCTATTGCAGGAGCAGGAACGGCCAGAACAAGAGCGTCATCGAGAGCATCTATACCGAATGATCCTAATCTGGTAAATGATAGTCTTATCACGGCAGGTATAGCTCCTGTTCCTCCTGCGGGTGTTGATGTATTCATGGAAGCAGTACAGCAGGGAACAAGCATATCGTTCAATACGTTTGACGTTGTTTTTGTGAATAGAAATCCTGACCCTATTACTATTGATACAGGCGCGTGTACATATACAGCTCCTAACGGCACAGTGTACGATTTCTATTTTTCTGTTGTGCAGGGGTATATACCGGCTGGCGGGAAAGTAACCTTTCATGTTACTGCCACAACAGTAGGCGAAGACGCAAACATGCAGGAAGGCGCTGATGTTACTGTTTTAATTACTCCTGCTTTTCCTGCCGGTATGTTTACTGTTACCAGTAATATAATACAGGGCATTAATGAGGGAGCTGGAGTACCAGTAACCATACCGGAAAATGAATATTTATACCATGACGGAGTTAAAACCTACATGATTCCGATAGCTGGGATGGTTCTTCCTTCCGGAGGAGTGTCGGACGATATAACCGTAACAGCTGAAACTACCGGAGTAGACGGTAGGCTGACAAAAGGTATGCTTGATGTTTCAGCTATTACTCCTGCTATGCCGCACGGCATCGAGTTTGCCGCAACGGATTTTGTGCAGGGGGAGAATGATACGCCTTTCCCTGATCTTTCTGTAGTTCCTACGCTGTCTAATCTTATTGAGTACGGGCTGTATAACATACCGGTAATAGATTACTGCCAGGCTATATACGAAGCTGCGATGGAGCTTGTTGAAAGTATTGATCATCATCCTCCTGCAAGAGTAATACCGGTTATTGCCGGAGGCGTGCATCTTGAAATAAAGTATCAGCTTGATAATGAAAGTATGTATTCTGACATGCCTGCTGTTGATCAGCTGTCTGGCCATACACTAAAAGTATTTGCATTCATGTATGATGATAATCCGAAAGTAGATAAAGTAACATTGGAAGTAACACAGCATAAAAGGCTTATCGAGCAGCGTAAAATACTGGAGATATCTTTTCCTGCAACAGAAATAGAAGTAGTATTTACTGCTATCGAAACCGGATCAGACCCGGAGCTTGCGCTGGGAAGTGTTATTATACCGGAACTAAAGGTGCAGTCAGATTTGCGTATTACACAGATTACTCAGGGTATAGATTCTGTTGACGGTCTTCCAGGAACATTTACTTCTTTCACTATATCAGGCAGTGTTACTGCTGACAATACTGGGGATGATATATTAATTTCTCCTGTTTTTACAGAAGCATTCCGTAATCCGCAGCTTATTACCTGCTCTTGTACTCTGCCGGGCGTGCGGAAAATATCGACAGCTTCTACGGCCGTTATTTCTTCTGCTATACCGGGTGTACTTGCCGCAGTGCATGAAGTTTTAGATACAGGAAGTGATATAGTACTTGACGCCAAGCCGGGAGAAGCAGAAGGGAGTTCGGCTATAGTTACCGTAGCGATGTACAACACCTTTTCGGAGGAAGTTGAGATTACGCCGGAGAATTTTCCTGCTGTTGTGCTTGTAGACGGCATACCGTATACTGCTGAGTATACGAATAATTTCACTCTTCCTGCGGCATTAAGCAGGGTATACTCAGGTGTAAG